>Ga0335072_10000225_pt1 | contig 123017 bp, 101 predicted proteins | sample Lox_Sample_21_FD_206725 | JGI IMG/M metagenome (GOLD analysis project Ga0335072, IMG submission 206725) | Soil microbial communities from Loxahatchee National Wildlife Refuge, Florida, United States - Lox_Sample_2.1 | ecosystem: Environmental > Terrestrial > Soil > Wetlands | place: USA...
CAGATGGCGGCATTGTACCAGGTCAAGAACAACAGCCTGCAACACTTATGTGTAATGCGCTCGGGGAGATGTGCGGCGTCGTATTAGAAGAGGAAGATGACTGTCTTGCGCGGATGGTCGGACGCAGCTGTTACCTTGTGCTATTATCTCGGAGCGTGTCGGCCGAGGACGAGGCCTGGCACAACTTTATGATTGTTGCTGAGAGCGGCCAAGACTACTTCGAGCGAGTGGCTATAGTGCGGGTTGTGCCTATGCTGCTAAAGGCTGTGGATTCGCAGCAGAAGCTTCGCTATGTTCGGTTACTCTAACGTGATAACGCATTTTATAAGAGAGTGCTCTACCTGTTTCCCACTAAATGTCACGATTTTGCAATGAAATATCTCGACATCGACATAGTATTATTATCTTCAATTTAGATATAGAACATAAGAAGCTGCATACGGAGGTACAGAGACAACCGGAGGCTGACTTCAACGCGGCCAGGGTCGGACAGGGTTCGAGCCTGGGGAAGACAAGGGCCGCCAAACTCGGCGGGGGAGGCCCCGGCACTGAGATTATACACAGTACAGTACTACAGTAGTTGCTGCAGATCGACCCGTCTAGCCTTAAGGGCATCGTCCTCGCTAAAATCTTAAGATATTCAGCTACGTAACTCAGCGCTATCCAGCTCTGAGACGTCTCGTGTTAGGGAAGCCGCTGGGATCGCCCTTCAGGTACAGCACTCAGAGCGGTCCCGGTTAGCTGGCCTGCGAGAATCAACACTGTTATGGCAGGAGCGGGTAGCTTGGTTGAGATGTCACGCCTTCTGCATGTAGACAGTAGGGCGATAGAGCGTACGCACCGTCCAGGACTTATTGTGCAAACTCGAATCTATCTCTGGCGCGGAGATGTTGCTGGTGTCGTCCTTCCACTATACTCCATTAAGGCTGAGTGATCTTCTTAGCCTTTCGGCGACTCGCAGCGTGTACTGGGAAGCGGAAGCCATGATGCTGGTTATACACTCTCCCAATCGAATTGCTGCTAACTAATAACGATATCAGCGTCGCAATGCTCGATACATTTGGAAAGAGGATAACGAAGTTTTCCGGTTGACCAGCGGAAGACCCCGCAGAGGAAACTCTGCATCATTCCGTTCCCATAAGCTGGAATCACCAATTTCTGACCACTTTGCGGTAACGAACAAGAAAATCCTCCATCCTGTGCCCTTTGAAGAAATACCTCTTGCTCCAACCAGCGCGCTTCGATCTCTAGTGGACAATTGGAACATGCTGATTCCGTAGAACTGGACCAGCTGTCTGCCATTACAGCAAAGGCATTATCAAAATCCACGTTTTCCCACCATATGGCACCACATGCAACATACCCACACACTGGTACAACCGAGACGACGTTCGCCAGTAAATTATCTTTGTCGAGTGCCGGTGGTACGTTTCCCGTTATCGTGATACAATAAGTTTGCCAACAGCCATCATATGGTTCTTTCTTTGAAATCTTGACATCGGCTGCGTGACCGCGCTTCTGGACCTTGGAGGATGGTGTAACTGCACAAGCAACAACCGGCTTATCACCGATCATGATGTCTGGAACATCCGCTGAGACAATAAGCTTTGTTGTCGCCTCTTCCAGAGACTTTGTCTCTGCGAATACAGCGCTCATCACTGCTCCTCGACTGTTACTGATTCCTAAAGCTGTTGCTGGCCAGTGTGGAATATATAGACCGGCCATTCCAAGCCAGATCTGAGACAAGACGCCCAAACACTTGCTGCGAGGCACCCTAATTTTATTGTCCAGTGGAGCAACGAGATTTGAATAGGCATCTGATAAGTCTGAATCAAGGTCGCGGCTGATATTAAGAGCCTTCATTTGAGTCGCATCATGGCAGTGCACACAAGTAAGTGCGAGACCGTAGATAAGACCAGCCACAGCACCAAGTGCGATTGAAACATCTGATTTCTGCGTCACAGCAACGTGAGGAAGCTGTCTGATATGTTGATCATGTAAGCCTCTGACTGATGGCCTATCATCAATGGCTTTCGCAGCATAGCCGTAGAATGTCAAAGTCCCGAGTTCGACTCTATGGCCGACGGGTCGATTTAGCATGATTCGGTCTGATTGAATATTTTCAAGCCCGATCCAATACTTCCAATCGTACCCAGACAGGTGCTCCCCGTATTGGTAGGAGTACACAACGTTTTCTTGCGAGGTGTATGACCATGACATCTGATCTTCGCCGACAATAGAGATTTTCCTAGCGAATTGGGCGATAGCATCCTTCTTGATGGCATCAACCAGATAAGTAGCATCGGATTCTAAAACTCCCACGCTCTGAAGAAACGCAGGGCAGACTTTCAGCGCTGCTTCAACCGAGCATGAAAGTGGAAGATGAGGAGACGAGCTAGATATTCTCTTTGACTCAGCTTGAGTTACAGGCTGCAACCAATTCATCTTGTGTAGAATATTGATTGCTTGTTGAGCTGTTCCACCGTAGTATACTGCTAATGCTGGAACAGAGCTCAAGCCGACATTCTCATTGAGAAGATTGTAAGATTTGGCTTCGCAGTCTACGAGTGCAAGGGCTCTGGCCTTGAAGAATGTCGATACAACGGCCGCAGCTAAGGCCTCCACTCTGTTGAACAACACAAGGGTACGGTACTTTAAGCCGGCGAAAGCCCATTCAGCTATCGAACCAAGCTGACTGTCGTCAATTCCGTACGTTCGGACATCATCCTTTGAAGCTGCACAACGTTGTCGAAGGGAATCCGGGATGAATTCAAGGCACTTGAGAACGAAATCTTCAAATGCATCGCCGTGCTTGGATGATCGGCTAGCTGTGTAACTTCGGAGCATGGCTCTTTTGAGCGCTTTCTCAATATATGGCCGGCCTAAGTCAGATTGGTCTTCACAGATTCCGTCAAGAGCACCGCTAGCGATGAGGTCTATCGTTCTCTCCACTGGACCTAGAAGGCCACCGATAATTGTCAATGCCATCAACGCCTTAAATGCGCTTGACTGTAGAATGAGCTCAAAGGTTTCCGTTGGCGCTGTGAATGTCAAGGACCCAGACAATGCTGAAGCGGAAGGCTGATGACGGATCAGTTGACCTGTGGCAGGAGAAATTTTCCACTGATCACCACCTAAAATGCCACAATTTATCAACGAGTCGGCTTCTTCCTTCCTGAAAGTCTTGATGCCCAAAGACTCCTTGCACGCCTCGATCTGGTAAGAGGCGTTCGTGGCGAGATGTTTCAGAGACGCACCAACATTACTGACAGTTACGTCTGTAATGTTGAGTTTCCCAAACGGTGTACTGCTTTCCCATGCAAATTTGGGCCCCGAGAGTGCCAAGTTTAAGGAGCTTAGTGCTTTAGAGATTTCGCTTTCAGATACCTCAGGTCCGTCATCTGAAGATTTGGGATGACGCTGAGCTTCAGCCTGTTGAGTGTACACATCATAAAGGTTTTGGAACCGCAAGAGAGACATGCTTGACAGTCAAAACGGGTGGCAAGAAGAGAATGGTGTAAGAAGACGGGTGGTAGAGGACGACAAATTTTGCATCCAAGGACGAGCAAATCCTGGACTGTACCGTACATGCAACAAGCCATTTCTTGGCTGTCATTCTACAATTGGGCACGTTCTTGCAGCCTCAAATCAGCTTCTAGAACAACCACAATGGGAATTCCAGGTGACCACAAGCGTAGTGCATACATGGTAGGCAAAACTAAACAACTTAACGAGCTCTTCCCAAGTCCATGATAGAGAAGGAAAAAGTATATAATATACCCTTTATCGATCGATGCATAAAGACGAAGACTGATCGGTCCGATATCTAGATCTACGTTCTACGTTTTAGTAACTCAGAAGAGTATAAAGGCTACGCTTTATCCCTGCTAGAAATATATTCGAATTTAGAGACGTTTATGACGGCTGGCAGCGAGACAACGGCTACGCTGTTAAGCGGCTTGACTTGTCTACAGTTAACATTCCCTGACTATGTGTAGAGGTTCGTTACGGAAATCTGGGACACAGTTTCCCACCCGCGAGGCCATTGCTCTGCAGCGATTGGCATCGATAGAATATTTGAATGCTTGCATTAAAGAGGCTTTGAGGCTATGCCCTCCGCTGCCGATTGGGTTGGCTCGAATCGTGTCTCTGCAGGGACCCGAGATACGAGAACATATTCCGGCAGGAGTGAGTACAATTTCCAGCTGATATAACTTAATTATCGTCAAACGGCACCGATTGATGCTATACAGAAAGTCGTGGGAGTCTCGGTTTATGCGACGAGTCATTCGCCGCTGTATTAGATTTCCCGATGAGTACATTCCGGATAGATGGCTCTGAAGCGCGAAAGAGGAGTATTTGGGACACAAGAAGCAAGCCTTCCAGTCGTTCTCGCCTGGCCCAAGGAACTGCCTCAGACAGAAGTAAGTGGCCTTCATATTCCGTGTCGGAGAAACCACCTTTTCTTGTGCTCTTGACGCCGTACAAAGGTTGAATTTGTCATGCTGAAACTTCAACTGAGATAGCCAAGCAAAGTGATGTTCAACTGTTCAAACTACCAGTTGTTAGACGAATATAGTGCCTATGCGTATAGATATCTCATAGAGTTTCATTGATTATGATATAATTTAGGACTTTGAAGATAAGGAAAACGCCCTTGACACCGAAACTCGAAGTACAGGATACCAGAAAGTTTATCTTCATCTAGGTTTTCATATTACGTTAATCCGTAGCAGAGACAAAATTGAATCGTACTAGTAAGCGGCGTCAGAAAGGTTTTGCCAGTCAAAATTGATAAAGGACTCATCCAGACTCTCCCAGTCAACTTCATTTAGGAAATCAAGCTCGGTACGAAGATTGGAATTGTTAGTTGTTGATAAGTTCATGGGAGATATCCCTTCCAACATTGACCTCGCAGGTTCCAATTGTCCACTCTGCTGCGTAAGAACACCTAGACCATCTGCGAGAGTGACAGAGTTTGAATAACTTTGAATATCAATAGGCAGCTGAGAAGCTGATGCGGGTGGTCGTTGGATTTCGGGTAAGACATGACTCGACTGACTGTCCGCCAATGAAAAAGTGTGTATGTTGAGACTGGAACTAGAGGAGCTGGAGGAACTGACCGATGGGCATACTTCCCCCCCGGTGATAGTGATTTCGCTCAATTTTCGATGTGCACGCTCATCCTTAGACGCACGCACGATATCAGGGATACGCTCGCGCAGCATTTTCGCGGCAATGAGGATCACTTCTTCAACGGCAGTTTCAATATTCTTTCTGATTGTTGAGAGCTCGGGCTCATGATGCTCATGCAAAAAGGCACTATTGTGACGATGTGCTTGGGTCGATTCTTTATCACAATAGAACTCGTAGACTATACCCGTGTCAACGAAAAGTGACTCCCTATTGAGGCAATAGTGACCTACATGGGGCTGGGATTTCACCCTCCGTATCGTTTGGAAATAAAATCATGTAGACTTCATTCCAACGTTCGATCTCGGACTGTCCTGGCCGAGCTCTTCTGCGAAGCTGCCTTTCCTGATCTTTAGTGAAACCGTCTGTCGGTTCAGCTTCGCCGCTGTCCTCTCGTCGTTTGCATTGGCCATCCGAAGCTAAATGGTCTAACAAAGCTTTGTCATCTGGTAAAGCTATTCGACATCTTGGACAGCGAGTAGGGTTGGCGTGGCAGCGGTACAAGTGCTCTCTAATTACATTTAGCTAAAGCTCTCAAAGCCAGGGCCTGGTCACCAAGTACTGTAATCGATGCACTGATTCCCACCCGGGTCCACTACAAGTACTGCGCCTACTGTATTCCTTGGGATCGTGCTTGAAGTAGGGGCACGCAAAACGCAATGCTTTGAAGGTAGGGAGGCTAGCAGTAGGCACAAGGATCTCGTTTGTTTGCTTATCAAGGCAAGCATCGTCTTCACTTCTATGCTTGAACGTGCGTAGTCTCTTGTTGCTTTCGACGTTCTTAGTTGGAGTCGGAATTCCTCTCTTGCGAGACGATGACGGTTCGTCTTTAGAAATCTTTGGCCCGGCATTGAATGTGTCATGAAAAGTCGTGTTGACTTCAGACGTCTGCTTCTCGAGCCTGTATGTGTTCGTGTGTTCATTCCTCTTATCCTTGGCTGGCTGGCTCCTGTCGGATTTATCCTGGACCAATTTGTGTTTGGAAGTTCTCTGTTTGAGCGTATTCTCGATGGAAGTAATAGTAGACTTGTTGGGCGTATTCTCGATGGAAGTAATGGTAGATTTGTTGGGCGTATTCTCGATGGACGTATTCTCGATGGACGTATTCTTGATGGACGCATTCTTGCCAGACGTATTCTTGCCAGACGCATTCTTGATGGACGTATTCTCGATGGACGTATTCTCCGCGGACGTATTCGTGCTTGACGTATGTGAACAATATAACTTTGCGTAAAACTGATCGGGAATGCTAGATTGCAAATGACCGCTGTCACACATAAGGATGTTGAGAGAAAAATCTATTAAGACGCTTTTGAAATGTTGCAGTAGTTCCAACTCGTCGTGTTGTCGCTGCATGTGCAGCACTTTCCCAGCCACTCTTGTTCGATCAGCTTGAGCCGCCTAAAGGGTCCTGTCCTCTATGAGAGCATGGATATTCATGGTTCAAGAATAGAAGCTCCTCGAAGGAGCGGCAAAATCAAATGAGTCGATGTGAGAGTTTGTAAGGACGAAGCGTCATTGGATTATATATAGTGCCGAAGGTGCGGCCTCATTACTCACAGAATTGCGCCGAGTGCGCATTTTGCGCAAGGCTGCGCTAATTCGATAAGAAGAGTGCCGCAGCTTACAGCTTCCCTCAGACCTGATTGGTTTATACTTCAACTTGCCAACGTCATATGTATGCATACCCTCAGGTACCTTGCCTTACCCTAAGTAACACTAAGGTAAAGGAGGCAACTTCGAGGCCATTGTTGGCTTCGAGACAATAGCAGGCAGAACCAAGAATTGGAGAGACGAGGTCGACCGCGATAACTGCAAGTTCTCTAGTGAGCTTATGGAGCTGGAGGCATTAATATAGATGGATCTAGTACGATATACTTGTTATTGATGAGACGTTGCTCGTGGTTCAAGGCTCACATTGCCAGCGCTAACCCACATCCCCGCGATCAGATCTCGCTTTGAATGAGGGTCAGCCTCACGAAGCGCAGTCTGTTCTGACTGCCTGCGAGTGCAGTCACGGTTCTCTGGGAGCTGGCTCTAAAGCTTGTACTGGGATGTAGAGGGCGGCGTCGAACGGTCGAAGTCGATCGAAACCGCACAGTCCACAGTCACTCTTAGAGTAGCCTCCTTTCCAGGGCACTTGACTTTTAAAAGTTCGGTCAATTTGCACAAGTTATGCACTTAAAGCGGAAGAAAATATTTACAAATACGGCTAGTTATCTCTTCATGCTAATAAAGAGACTGCTATAACTTATCATGTTTCCTTTTCAAGTTGTGATCCTCTCTGAAACTGGCTAGTCAAATTCTTCGAACGGGATAGACGTGGGATAGGACTCACATTGTTACTCAAACTCTACTTCTCAATCTTTAGAAGAAAGTAGTAGCGCTTCATTTTAAAGATAGTTATCATTAGATGTACCACTGCCGTGTATTCTTGCTCTTGGTCCTGGTTTTGCACCTTCCAACGCATTGGCGCTGATCTACGTTCCAAATGTTCCGCGATTCATAAACCCTCTGACAACCCCCTTCACTAAGATCTGGCCTTCTTCATAATCCCCAGTAATTCTCGTTCTGATTCGCCTAGTGATACTTTCTTAAGGTGTTCTCGGGAATTTCCTGTTTCGAACAAGCATGGGGCTGGTATGCCTGTCTCATCTCTGCGTCAACCTCACCTATTCGGCGTGCTCTTTTCGTTGGCCGTCGCTTTTGACACACGGCTCCACGAAATCTTCTGCAACGGTGAGACGGAGTCGCCACGAGTACAGTTGATATGGAGAAGCCGTTATGGAGGGCCGGTAAGCCAGAAGCCGAATTGTACACGCGCCGTATAACTCTCTTTTTCTTCCGTTCGTGCCATACATTGACTCGCTCCTGCTGCTACTTGTAGAACAGAAGATTTCCTTTTTTACCCTTATTAACAGATTAATCGGGCTGGGTTTTCGACATGAGCTTCACTTTTGCACCTATCTTCACTCCTAGTACCCCAGCTGCCGGGATTACAGCTTCATCAGCGCCAACGGTAGTGGCTGCAACGATGCCGGCCGTGGTGATATTCCCAAGTGGTAACCCGCAAGCAGCCACAGTACCAACGGGAACAACTGCAGGAATAAATCCATACATCTTTACACCGTCATTCTCAGTCGCTGTTGGAGGCTCTGTTGCCTTCCTGCTTCTTGGTGCCATCCTCTCAATTCAACTCATACGCAGCCGGTCGTGGTACTTCAATCTGGCACCACAAGCCGCATTCGTGGAAACTGCTGGTATGATCGCACGAACTCATTCTACGTTACACCTCAGCAACGTGACAGCATTTGCTATCCAGCTGTTCGGCACTATGATCGTCCCTGGTTCTATCACCGCGATCGCCACCATCTTCACATTTACACGACTGATGTGGTGGGTTACTCCTAACGACAAGCGAAATATGCAGCAAATTGGATTGCCGGTTAAGTGGGTGTCAGCGATATGGGCCGGCATGAGCATTGGCTGTGACATTGCCAAGGGCCTCGGGATGAATGTGCACACCATCTCTTTTGCCTCAAAGATTCAATTGATTGGGATGGTGGTGCAGGTTTTCGTTTTCGCCGGGTTCGCAATTTTTGCCTCACGATTCATGATTCGAGCCCAGAGATGGGCGGTCAATGGTAATGCGGAGTCCAAAAGCTGGGAGAAACTTGGCTGGACAATTGTAGCTGCTATGACCGTGCTCACGGTACGCTGAAGCCACCTTCCGTCAAATACTCTCACTAAACTACTCTTTAGGGTCGTGCCATCTTCCAAGTGGTCGAATTCGACGGCCAGCCGAAGATACCCAGTACATCAGCTGCCGCTGCGGCAACGGCAGCGATGACTCCCATGTTGTCCTTCGTCGCCACTCACGAATGGCCATTTTGGTTTGGTGATGTGCTACCAATCCTCACCGCTCTGTCTCTCTTCGCTTGGAACAATCCGGGGCACTATTTGCCGCGAGAATACACAAAGCTGGTCTTCAAGATTAAGGACATCGAGCGCATCCAGAGTATGAGCAATTGGCAGGCCACTATCTCTAACCCGATCCAAATTGAAGATGAAGAGGATCTTAAGGGTCGAGATAGGTTCATTGTCCAGCAAGTTGCCGTACAACGCAGGAGAGATGTCCTACCAGGGACAGCGTACGGCGGAGAATGATTCAAGGTACCAGCGGGACGATGTATGAGCGGCATGAGGTTAACTTGTCGGCTGCTACAAGCGTGGAATGCTTTCATGAAACGGCGTCAGTGGGAGACGAATATATCACAGTAAAGAATAGGACTGATACAGGCCATGGCGTTGCACAACGTCATGCCAGTCGTTAACTTTGGTTTTCATTTCGCAAGTCGTGTACGTATATCGAGCCCAAGAAAAGGAGCGAAACGAACTCCTCGAACAAAACGCCGCGCTGCGTCCCAATGCATTATCAATCAGCCGCTCCGCAACAAATAGTTTCGCGTTACGATCCCACCCAGAAAGCCAGCACCTCATCTCTCCCTGCCGAGCAACGGCGTCTCGGCGTCATCCTCGCCCACCCTGTCCTCACGGCCGTGCCCATCGCCTGGCTCGCGGTCCTCGTCGCTCTGCTCGCCTGACTCAGCCTCCAGCTGCTCGCCGCGAATGCCAAAGCTCAGCACCCAGCCCACAAACGCGATGCCGCCAAACACGCCAAACGGCATGGCCTCGCCCTTAGGCCTGATGCGGGTGGCCAGCGAGAACAAGCCGCCGGAGACGAAGGGGCCGGCAGCGCGGCCAGCGGCAGAGAGGGTCTGGGCGAGGCCGTTGAGCGAGCCGAGCACGTGGTGGTCGGGGGCGGAGTTGGTGATGAGCAGCAGCGCGGAGGTGAGGCCGCCGACGGCGGCGACCGTCTTGAGCACGAGCGTGACGCCCAGCTCCGCCCACAGCCACACCTTGCCATTGCCGAGGCCGGTCGCGTTGCGATACCCTGCGAACGGCACCAGCGCGAACGCGATCGCGAAGAGCGCCTGCGATGCCCGGTACGTCGCTTTGTTGCCGATGCGGTCCCGCAGCGGCCCGTACACCCCGATCTGGAAGAGGATCGTTATCACGCCCGCGAACGAAAGCGATAGGCCGACTTCGGTCGTTGAGAGGTTGCGTCCTGTCGGTTCTGGGCTTTCGGCGAAGATCGGATATAGTGAGTTGTAAGCGACGTTGGAGAGCTGGAAAATGAAGTAAGTGAGCAGGATGAGGATTGTGTCGCGTGTCCAGAGGTCCTTGCGGCGAACGAAATCGGTCGACGTTTCAGGAATGAGTGTAGGCATCGAGTTGGTGGACTCAGCATCGGAATCGTCGTCTTTCGAGCCAACTATACGTCTAAGGTAGGTTGGGCGGCGACTAAAGCCTGCGAACTGCCACAGCCAGACGAATAGGCTGCTGATGCGCTCCTTGAGAGGAGGCAGATCCCTTGCTTCCTCAAGTGACTCTTCCAGGAATAGCGTAGTTATGACCAGATCGACAGTCAACACGGCTGCTGAGAACAGGTTCGGAAAGACATATGGGAACGGATTCGGTCTTCCTGTAAAGGGATTGTCTTCAAAAATGAGAAGACCGCCGACAGCAGGTCCAGTGATGGCGCCGATGCCGTAGACAACAGGTAAATAAGTGAAAGCTCTTGACTGATTTGATCGATCCGTGATTTCTCCTAGGCAGGTCGAAATAATGCCTTGATTTCCGTTCATCAGACCCATGAGACTCTGTACGAGTATGGCTTGCCACAACGTCCGGCAAAAGCCAAAGGCGATGAAACAAGCAGCAGTCAGGACGGTGCCAATGACAACGACTGGTTTTCTTCCTATTTTATCTGATAACCATCCCCAGAAGAAATTCGTGGTGAATTGAGCGAGTGCGAAGCAGGATGCGATCAAACCGACGTACAACCCTACCTGTCCGTCGCTGACCTCGGGAAAACCCAAAGCCATTTTTGGGAGATATGCGCTTATAGAGTTCAATGCTGTTTGTTCTGAAATGGCAATGACAGCCAGAACAGCCAGTTGCTTTTTAGGGAGAGGAGTCTCATGGTTGTGCAGCTCAAGATGGGAGCCATCGTTGCTGTTGGAAGACTCACCAGGATCCGGCGAAGAAAAAGGCGGTCTTCCGCGAGAGGTCGGAGGAGTAGTAGGAAATGTTTGGTAATGAAGGGTGGACGACTTCCTTCGTGGCTCGATTGGGGGCTTCTTGGAGCTTCTTCTCATGATGAGAGCTAATAGGCGGCAGCTTCGGAGATGTTCTACAGACGCTGATCAGTTGGTTTGCGCTTTATCCATTGTTACTCAATGCATCTCACTCACAACATGAACACGCAAATAGAGGCACCAATTCTCCTCTGCAACGCACAAAGTCCTTGCCGGGGTGGGGATTAGCTGGAGAGAAGAATTGCGCGAGTTTGAGAGAGGCAGAAGCATAAAATTCGCTCCAATCCCACCTTCACGCACGTTCCTCTAAAACGTCATCATAGATTATTCATGAGTCTGGAGCTAGTAGTCTAGCCCTCTACTCACCGTGATTTCCGCATTTTATTCTCCGTATTGCAATTGACTACCTGCTGATTTGCTGATTTTTGATCATCTCGCTTTGTAAGCTCTACTTGATTTAGTTATTTGTCTCTGTATAAGGTCTTGTAAGAGCGCGGTTCGTGGTAGATTGTGGTGAGGAGTATTCGAGACCTCGATCAACCGGACATCAAGTGAAATTGCGAGTTTTGTTATTATTTTTTCCTGATTTAATAGATTACGATATGCTAATGTGATGAGTTGAGTCACGCCAGCACGCTGTTGCGCTTCGTATTGCTGGCCAAGGTAGCTATGTACAGGAGAGACGTCAAGATATCACTACCCGTCAAACGACAGGAGAGGCAGTTGGCGTCTGGAATCTCTTATCACAATTCCAACGGACATATCCAACTTCAAGCACACATTCACGCAAGTAAGCCTCCATATCATCATCCTTGTCGTTCAGGAGGCCAACCTATCTTCGTCTTCGCTCGGCGCATCGGTGAATCCGTTGATCGCGTGAGAGCTGTCGATCAATGGTCTCAGTTTTCTGATCTTGCATTTGTTTCCCCAACCAAACCTCTTCACCGTCCACTCGATGTACTCCAGAACCCTATTATCGATCGTACATCCAATACCCCAAGGGTTGCGGTATGGGAAGACCGCCATCTCGATATCCTGAAGGTTGCCATTGCATTCACCGCGGTTGGAGAAGCCAAGTCGTTGGTGGACCGTTTTTATGGCATCAATAAGGATGCGGCATCTCTCTGCAGAATATGCTGCCTTCTTCTCAGCGGTCCAGAGTCGCGCTGTAGCCGCGTCAACTCCCGTAGATACCAATGGGAAGCCTTGTTGGTATGAAAGGAATGGCGTGCGCGCAACGACGACGTAAACATGCTGTATGAGCGCTAAGTGCTCTTTGGGAAGCTCTTTAAGTTCTATTCCGTGCTGAACAACAGATCGAAGCTCTAACAAAGCTTGACTCGTCGGGAGACCAGCATTTCTCTGTAGGCCTATGGAATTCGACCGAGCCCGACTACTTTGCCGTTCGATACGGGAGGGATACTCTTCTCCATTGAATGGATCACGAAAGTATGAAATGGAGATGCGTGGTTCCTGACTGTCGATATAGACGTTGAAGACATTTGAGCCAAAGAAAATTTTAAGAGCTTCGCGTCGAATCTGCTGATTGACAGCCAGCAGTGACATGCTGCCAGGTATCCAGACATATGTGTAAAACGGTCCAAACCCGCGTCCTTGGACTTTTTGTGATAATGTCGTTTGGTCGCGACAAGTCTTTGATCGTTTGCTGCGCGGGAGTACTAAGCTGTATATCTGAAATCGGATCTCCACTGGTAATCGGAGTAAAGGTGATGAAGTCTCCATGTTTGGTCTTCCTCTTGCCCACGATATCAAGGTCGATATATTAAAGCACTCGTCAAGGTTCTACCTTTCGCAATTTCGTGGTTTGATGTAGAAGAGAGATGAAGGTACAATTCCTGTTGCCTAGCTTACTTCGGCATTGAAGCCAAGCCCGGAAATGAAGGCAAACCTCGTGAGAATATCACTGCTAATCCCGCCGCCAAGGTCACATTCATACAGTCAGCTTATGCTAAGAATACTGTAAAAGAGCATATTGGGCAGATATTGGTCCAATTAAGGTATGAATAAGCTCTAAACTGCTGCCTATCATCAGGATCCAGATAAAAACTCCACGCTATGCAAACTTGGATGATACTTAGGGGGTGCTCGTGAGTTCTGAATGGTTGTATGGATGCTCAATCATCCCCTTTGATACCGCAAAAGTCTGTCCTCAAAAACAAATCAATGTATGCCCAGGCCCGCCAATATACACTCGCATTCTGCCAATCGAATGAGCCGTCATCCTTTCGTGGAACCTGGCTACCGATGATATCGCTTCCTCCGCCGACGAGGAGGCCCACAAGCGGCAAATGACTGAAAGCTCGCTGCCAAGTAGACTGCGCTGGTAGAAGCGCTTTGTCAGAAGACTCCAAGCCTTTGACGCCTGGAATGCGTACGCCTTTCTTCGGAGAGCTCGTGGGAGTTTTCGGTGGTGGAGGAGACGTCGGTACTAATGGAGAACGCACCCGACGATTGATCAGCGTTTGAGGAGGTTGAACAGTTGTAGATGAAGAAAAAGACTCCTCATGGCCCTCGCGCACGGCAGCAGTTGCGGAAGACGCCGTATCCGATGCCGCGGAGTTAATATTGAGAGTCTTCGATGTATCCTGAGACGGTGAGGCCGTGACGCTGGCAATAGCGGCCTCTGTAGCTGGGATGGCAACATCTGTCGACGGACCAGTTCCCCGGTAAGGCTCAGCATACACGATATGGCCCTGAATTACATGCGGAGAGTAGTGACACGCTCGCTCTGCCGCGTCAGCAGAATCGAAAGTAACTTTGATCCAATGCTCTCCGCCGTGGTATCGATTTTTCTTGCGCAGCGCCTCCTTCGAGATGGTTGCCGGACTATGTGTTCGACCCAGACTTAGCGAGAGATTGTACTTGGCATTCGGAGGATGGCGATCGTAGTCTTCGTAAATTATGCCTTGCGAAACTCTTTCGTAGTGATCGATGGCAGCATATTGGTACGCTGGAGGGAAGCCATACAAGATGACCTCTGTGGGCTGACCGATGGGTGTCACTTGAGTTGTTTGGCCTTCTGTTTCATTTGCAGTTGTAGTCAAAGCACCTGCAGTCCTTTTGTCCTTGGGATCTTCTCCTTCTTTGACGCGACTGAAAATGTCGTCTATGACTTTCCAGTTTTCTGCAGCATCTATGTCCTGCTTTGTTCGTACTGCCGGTGTAGTACTTGTTCTACTGCGAGATGTTCGTCGTCGGTTGGATCGGCCGAATGGTCCTCTCTCTTCTGGTAGTCGTCTTTGCGCTCGATCCGGGCTGTCGCATTCGAAGTTAGCAATGTAATTCACTACTTTCTCATGATACGCATAGAACCTAATGCAAATGAAAGTGGGACATGGTGAGAACGGAGCCTTTTTGGGCATCTTGACATACAGTTGATGGTTGTTGTCGGGGGAGAAGAACTTACTCTGCGTATTCATAAGCCCAAGGTAGCCGCTGACCGTTGGCATCAACAGCTCTTTCTGATTCCGGGACAGCATGCACTTGCATGCCACCTCGTAGCGACCGCGCATTCATTGTGTTGCGATTGCTAGCTCTAAGTTTGTAACTGAGAGTGAAAGTCGCGTCGCGAGAGCATGCTCATGGAGAAAGTTCGGGTAATCTTGGAACCTCAAACTTTCTGCTATCAGCGTACGCGAACAACCGACTAGTCGTGACATCACGAAAACAACTTTGCTAGGACTGAATTTGCTGCGCTTTTAAGCATTCAATATTAATTAATCGTATGTGGCCCGTCTCAGACGGTTCAATCGATTCTGCGTGTACAAACGAATCGACGATCCAACGCTATGGTCTCATTAGGAGTTGGACTACGCTCTCAACCTTCAGCATCCTAAGATCGCTGTAGTGCTGGCCAGTACCCAAAAACAGAACTGGAATGCCCGTAGCATGCACCATACTGACTATAGTGCCAACCATATCACCAACGGTATCGCATTTGCTAATGATGAAGCCGTCGAGGCTTCTTCCGGGCCCGAAGGCGGCATCGAAGTTCCTGGCTTGCTGAACGCTGTCAGTGCCAACAAGAGCCTCGCCAACCATGAGGATCTTGTCTGGCTGAGCCAGATTTGCAAACTTCTCCAGTGAAGACATTAAGCGCTGATCATTGTGACGGCGACCGGCGGTATCAATCAGCACGACGTCAAAACCGTTTGAAGCTGCGTACGAGACGGCATCTCTCGCAATTACGGCGGCGTCTTTGCCGTATCCCTTCTCGTAGAGGTCTACCGATCCGGCTTGTTGCCGCTCAGTGAGTTCTTTCAGGTTTCGAACGTGAACTCGAAGTTGCTCAACTGCGCCGGAACGAAAAGTGTCACCCGCCACAATGAGAATCTTGTAGTGGTTTTGCAGCAGGAAGTAGCAAATTTTAGACAGGTTGGTGCTTTTGCCAACACCATTGACGCCGACGATGGACATAACATATGGCCGCTTTTTGTGAACGGCTTGAATTTCGCGGAGAAGGTCCAACGGTGATGTCGGAGTAAGGATCTTGCGAAGTGCCTTCTCCATCGACTGCCGGATTGTAGTCTCGATGCTTGTGAAATTGCTAGTCTTCGTGCCAACCAAATCTTGCTCGACGCTTTGACAGAGGCGAACCGCGGCTTCTCGTGCAACGTTCTTCTTCAACAGGTGGTCTTCCATGCCCTTCAACGGCTTGTCGAGGTCTTCGTTCGTAAGCGTCTTTCCGCCAACAACGTTCCTGAAGAGGCCTCCAATTGCACCTAGACTGGAGCCCACAATTCCTGAAGCGGCTCCTGAATTAGACTGCTTCACACCTTCGGAATCCAGAATTGCGTCGATTTCTTCACCGATATCCTTCAGCATGAATTCACCGGTTGCGGTTCTCCGGCCCCAGGATTCAGATTCAACGGCCTCGATCTTGCCTCCTGAGATACCATTCTCTGCCGGCTGAGATGAGTAGTCCAAATTGACGTCGTTATCATCATCCGCCATGCCATCGGCGTCCCACTTTCTCATCTTCTTCGCGCCTTTCCCTGAGCCTTTCCCTTTGCGAGCAGGCGACTCGTCTCCTGACGAAGCGGGAGCAGATGATGATGCCGCCGCCGCAGCCTTGCGAGATCGTCGAGAGCCGCGTCCACCAGGGCCATACTTCGCAGTGAGCAATTGAGCGTTGACGGCAGGCGACGTCGGTCTCGAGGTATCGGGACTCGCTGCTGGCGTGTCATCCGTGTCCTCTGCATACAGTGCTTTCGGTGGAGCTTTCTCTAGTGTTGGGATGGCCGGAGGTGGCTCATCAACGTGCGCATGTCCGCCTTCATCCAACGTGGCCTTGTCGGCGGTACTTCGTGATGGCGCGGTCGGCTCACCATCTGTGCTTCCTTGCAGCTTCTCTAGCTCCTGCACCTGGCGGTCAAAGTATGGATCGAACTTGCACTCGAAAATGCATGACTGCGGTTTCTTCAGCTGTTCGCGATACAACGAAGTGAACAGCGTCTTGACGTTGTCGAGAAGTTTGTCGATCCATGAGATATGGAGGAGGGACTGGTAAACGGCCTGGTTCTGTCAGTCTTGCTCTAGAGGAACAAAAAGCTCGCACATACCACGAAGATCAGACCTAGATCCTTAGATGTAGTCCATTTCAGCGTATACCCGTCCTTTTTGTAAGTTGGCTTCTGGACGGCGCTTTCGCTCGCTTTAGAGCCGCCTGCCTTCTCTTCGATGAAGACATCTTTGATCAGATTATTAATTAGGCCGGCACCAATGGGAGCATATGATTTGGACCATAATACGACGCCCGAGGTCGTAACGATCTCGAAGGCGTCCAACATGGTTGCGGGTTGGAGGTGGTTGTCGTTGCGATTCGTCGATGCCTGACGAAATATAGAGTCGCAGCTCGCCGCCAATATATTTTTGAGGCAACGCCTTTCCATCACAGCTCTACCTGTTCTTTCCAACGCACCTTGATTTCCTTTACTTATCGCTTCACGAACAATGCAGCGGCCGACTTACTCTAATATCCCGCCGGCCAACTCACCGCCGCTGCATCATCCGGTGCCACAACACGTCTCTACAGTCCCTCAGCTCCGTTCACCTCCACCTCCGCAACCTCAATCACAACCGCAGCAGCAGAACTATGGCTATCCTCAGCAAGGCGGCCAAGCGGGAGGCGCGGGTGGGTACACGCACCCGGCATTTGGAGGCTTCATCAACGACAGCACGGCGCAAATGGGACTCCAAGTGGGCAAGAGCGCGATGATGGCCGGGCAGGAGTACATGGAGCAGAACGTGAGTGTCGCAAGCGATTCGCAGCTTCTATCTAACGTGCGAGAGCAGTTCAACCGCTACGTCAACGTGTCGGCACTGAAGCACTACTTCAACGTGTCGAACGGCTACGTGATCAACAAGCTGTACCTGGTGCTGTTCCCGTGGCGGCACCGGCCGTGGTCGCGCAAGCAGCAGCTGTCGCACAACGGCCAGGAGGGCTACTTCCTGCCGCCGCGCGAGGACATCAACAGCCCGGACATGTACATCCCGCTGATGGCATTCGTGACGTACATCCTGCTGTACACGCTGCTGGCGGGGCTACGCGGCGCCTTCAAGCCGGAGCTGCTGGGCTCGATTTCCGGCACCGCCTTCGTCGTCGTCGTCGTCGAAATCGTCTTCCTCAAGTTCGTCATGTACCTCCTCAGCATCAACAGCGAGAGCCAGCTGCTCGACCTCGTCGCCTACTCCGGCTACAAGTTCGTTGGCGTCATCGTCACCCTTGCCGTTTCCGAAGCGTGGAATCGCGGCGGTGGAACCGGCGGCTGGATTGGCTGGACCGTCTTCGCGTACACGTTCCTGGCAAACGCCTTCTTCCTGGTAAGTCTCTCTCTGAACCTTTTCACCTTAAAACCTACAACGTTGATGCTTACGTGGCATGTAGCTGCGCTCACTCCGCTACGTCTTGCTGCCTGATTCTTCACCCAACAGTAGCAGCGGTGCTTCTTACACGGCCAATCGCACACAAAAGAGTCGACGTACTCAATTCCTCTTCGGCTACTCGTACGTTGTTCAATTGTTCCTCATGTGGTTCCTCAGCATGCCTGATCGGTCTGTCGCCGGGAAGGTTTAGAGTTAGCAGAGAATTGGGGCGGGCAAGCGCAGAAAGGCTCCATTTTAACAGAAATCAGCGGTTTGAGAGCATTTGAGGAAACAGCTCGTCTATCTAGGCAAGCGACTCTGGAGATTGAGGCGTAGAACTGCCATTGAGAGGTGCCAAGGGAAATGCAGGAAACGGGAAGTAATTGGCATCAGTAAAGGCACAGAGAGCGCGAAGATCAGATCTCTGCTGTCATATGGCAGGACCAATGTACGATACATGATGCTAACCCAAACCCATACTCAAGTCTAAGTTTACACTTAATAAATCGGCAATGTCTGCAACTTTGCTCGAAAGTTAGTGTATACCAAATAGCCAAGTACAGGTCACAATTCGCAATGAACAGGTTGGCACAGTTCGATTGATTTTAAATGCTTGCATTTCTTCGCTACTACTCATGATCCTACAGCGCTCAGCCACGCACGTGCACTCACTCACTCACACGTTCATCCACCGAATAAAAAGAAAAGCAACGACAGTGCCAAGAAGGTTAACATGTGCTTTCAGAGCATGCAACTCCGTGAACACCCCGGCATTACCTAGATAACCACTAGGAAGGCCAATCCGTCCGGTTCCCGTCACGGCGTCTCTCTCCCGACAACCGCTAGGGATGAAATAATCTGGTGGGAGAATATACATGGGTGAGGAAAGGAGCCGATGGCTTTGGGGTATATATGTGTATATGGGCTGTCCTCAAGGGACATGATTTGATAATGAGATATGGATAGGATGGGCACTGGCCGGATGGTCAAGCGCGGTAGCAAAGGAAGTGGTCACATGGCCAATCTTTTGAGCGACTTTCACCATCTGGTTCATGCGCCGTGGATGGAAGGCGGAATCCAAAAATGGTGTCGGTGGCAAGAAGATGGATGTGGAAAGGGAGAACTAGGACAGCCAGACGTCTGGGCGGCGTTGGAATGATGACAAGTCAGTTTCCGAAGCGCAACAAGCACGCTTACGACCACAGCATGTCTGGACTGGCATTCGCCTTTCAAGCAACGATCGCGTGGGCGACTGCAGCGCCTTTGCGCCGAAGCCAAGGGAAGGCATTCGGTTGTTGGAAGAGTCAAGCAGGAACGATTTCGCAACATGCTCGTCCGCAAGCACAGATTTGGGGCTTTCGACGACGCACGATGAAAATGAGGCTGCGTTGAGAAGATTGCGAACATTCTGCTGAAGGGTGAGATCAACAGAAGAGCGACCTCGCTTGCGTGTGAAAGCCTTGTTCTCATCGCGTTTTGCACGAGTCTTCTCTGCGGATTGGAATGCATTCGGAGTCTCCAAGTCGGAGATATGGAAGCTTTCGAAGTCTGGCGACGACATTGGTTCCGCCGACAACGGCTCGATCGTGACCGACTCATACGCCGTCTCCTTGGATGGTATCTCAAATTGAGTCTGCAGAGGCCAGGCGTACGTTTGACCAGCGCTTCGCAGTGTCGCCAACCGGGCAAGTTTGACCGGTGTTGGCGCCCATGCAAGCGCAGAACCAGACGATGCCGAGCTGACCGAAGAGGTGCGCGAGCAGCGAGACGAAGTATCCGATACCATTGATTCAGGGGATGACTGAGAAGAGTCTGAGGGGTCCGACGGGCGACGAGTGGGTACTTCGCTGATATCTGGAGCGGTGTACCGTGCAGGCGGGAAGCGACACTCATAGGTCGTGCGCGCCATAGCTTCCCGTTGAGCTCGTGCCATTGCCGAGCAGAACGACAGTCGTCGCGATCCTGAGCCAGTATTACTCACTGCAGGAGTATTGCTGGCCGTAGATTGCGGTGTCAGTATGGGAGTTGGAAGAGGTCCCATGCGTACCAAGCATGGCGTCGGCGGTAGCATTGTCGGTGTTGGCTCAAGAACGCGAGGTAGACCAACATTGACCGGCGACGATACCGTCTCGAGGCTAGGCGTGGTCTCCGTGAAGATCGAGGCCGGAACATTTCGAAGCGGTTGCGGAGCTCGAAGCTTGAAGGGCTTGCAGAAGTTGCCGCCGAGCGTATCAAGCTCTGGAGTCAAACGCGGGAGGAGCATCTTCCATGTGTTGATCGTTGCAGATGAACCTGGGGAAGGTGGTTGCTGCGAGGTGTACTTGATGAGAATGTCTTGCCAGCGCTCGAACAAAGGCTCCGGTACGTGAAGCTTCCAGTTGACAGCTTGAAGGAAAGCCATCTCGTTCGTGTTGATTTCATTGACCGTGAGGCCGGAAATCTTGCTCCAAGCACGCGCAGAGTAGTTGCGGTCCTGAAGATATTTCGATGCAAGGATCAGTGCAGCAAGAAACATGCGTCGGCCGCACTGCAAGGCGCGACTCCAGTGAGCGTCAACAGGCTGTTCCATGGTGAAATCGAACTTCGGAACATGAGCCTTGATGACAATCAAGTAGTAGAGTGCGACCTGGAGTGTCGAAAAGCTTGTGCGGGACCTCCGTAGTGTCTCCTGGATGAAAGTGCGGAGTGGTAGAACTCCGTGACCAGTGTCCACACGACAGCTAGGCACTGACAAGGGCCAGATAACCTCAACCATTTGAGTCGCAGATTCTTCAATGGCAAAATACATCAGTAAAAACTCAGATCCCAGTAATCAGAAGGAACTCCTTACCAACAAGAGAATCGACAAATTGACCCTTGCGATCATTCTGTCTAATCAAAGCCGGAGGCACGCGGTTGGACGAAATGGAACATCTTCGCGCATTTTGGCGCAGTTCGAGAGCGACAGGTTCCTCGACCTTGAGAGGAGGAAGCACTCGTCGAACCGTCCTCGGAACATGGTCCTGGTGCAAAGAGGCTCTCCATTGGTCCTCGGCATCCCATGCGACATTGATCAGACTCGACGCTTGGGTTGACTCTGAGCTCTGCGATGAGGTTGCATCGACGGAGAAGACAGAGGTAGATGATGAAGATGCGGAAGAGGAAAGGGTGGAAGAGTAGGGGTGTATGCGAGGGGATGTCTGACTTGCATTCGCAAATGCAAGTTCGTAATTCATCCTGAGGAATTTCCTCAGTTACTTTGATGATAGGCGGTCCGAGTTTCAATGAAGCGGATAGAGAGATATTAAGGTCCCGATGATTAAGAGATGAATGGGTATAATAAAGAGTCTTGCAAAAGGAGAAAGATGGAGATAGTATGGCGTGACCACTGGGAGAAACCGGGAGGAAATCTTGCGATAATCACACTCCGGTTGTCAACGGTGAAGTTGGCAGCTGACGGGTAATCCACAGTCTTGAAAGGATTTCGGCGAATTCTGTTTTTGTGATCGGCTCGTATACCGAACAGATCGAAAAAAAAAAGGAGACGTCGATGCCCAAAATTGAGGTTCAGAAGACGACAGAGTGGATGTCGGAGTGTATTCGATGACCGTGTATGCGAGACGCGGTGTTTTGTATACACGCGCAGGTACAAAAAGCTGTTGATTACGCGTGAGTCAAAATGATGGCGTTCTCGCGGAACTCCAGTCACCGTCGACCACAGAAACCAAGGAGACAAGACCTTCGAGAAGCAGACGGTGGCGAGCTTCGAATACTCAAACTTTCGCAAACGAAAGCTGAATCTTCTTCAAAGAACGGCCAGGTCTAGCATGGAACGCCGGCGTCGAAACGGGCCTTGTCTGTAGCTTTGATGATTTCTGGGTGACTGGTGACTGGAGCATTCGAATATTCTGTAAACATTTTGGCTGTAAATGTCGATGATAGTAGAGGTCGGCTTTGGTTCAGTTAAACGGGTAGCAGGACGTGGAAGTCAGCCACCTGTTCAAAGGACACAAGGCCGTCGAGCGTCTTTTTGAAGCTCGATCAAAGAGACGTGCTGACAACTACCGAAAGGCAAAAAACCAAATATGCGCGGTTTGCGTAGGATATCCGTTTCCGGGGTAGATTGGGTGGCGGTGCGATTGAAGAAAGGTATGAGTGAATGGTTTCTTTGTTGTGTGGCAGTGACGAATATATGACTTTTGAGCGGAGTGGCGAGAGGTATAGTACAGCAGCACGGGCACGGGTATTAAACGTAAAAGGCTGGATGAGTCGGTAAAAAGTGATGAGTGTACCGGTTTTAGACGAAGGCAACGGTAAGCAGCGGACGGAAGCCTGAGTGTGGTATGAGTGTGAGGATGAAGGTATGAGTTGTAGCGTGCGAGACAGAGCAGGCGCGGCTGAGGACGATGAACAGATGTCAAAAAGCAGAGACAAATAAAGAAACCAAAAGGCAGCAAACAAACAATATGGAAGAGCGCTGGCAATGGAAGCTGTGGGATCAGAGCTTGGCCAAGCGCAGCGGCGATGAGATGGTTGGCGACATGGCGATGAGTTTGCTTTGAAGAGTGACGATGGTCTCTGGGGGGAGGGAATGAGTTAGCAGGCGGCTGGTGGAATCTTAGGGTCGAGGGGGAGGAGGCGAAACGGAGGGTTTTGATGACTGATGACTCGAACAGCGAAGCGCAGCAGCAGCAGCAGCAGCACCACATCCACCATATCCACCACCAGGCTCAACCCACCCACCCACACGCCCCCCGGCGCCTTTGGTGCGAGTAATAGTGCTGGTGCTGGCTTGCTTGGTGCTTGGTGCCTCTGGTGCCCATCCGTTCATCCCATGCCAGCCCAATCCCATCGCATCCCCATTCCTATCCCATGCTTTCCGACCGTGGATTGTTAGTGACCTTATTTTTTTCCCTTTTCCCTTCGCGACATGCCGCGCCTCCTTGCTTGCCTCGACCGTACTGCGAAACCCAGCCCAGCCCAGCCCGTTTCCGTTGGCCACCTGCCACCCGCGTCGGGAAAAATGCAAGACACAGCCTGCCAACCTTTCCTCATGATCTCTCAGTTCTCGCGCGAAGGCGCAGGCTTTTTGCTAACCTGCTTTTTGCTTTCTGTTTTTGCTCACAGAGCTGTGGCAGGTAGCCACGTTTGGCATCAGTAAGCTGGGGAACGCCGTATTTCGGACCTGCGCGAACCCCTTTCATTGCTCGTTAGGCATACCAGCCAGTAAAGTGTGACTGTTTGCTAAGCGCAGCCCTCCCAGTTCTGCCTCGACCATCGCTGCCAATCCTTCGTTTGCTGCACAGCGTTGCTTACATCAATGTCTCTCTATTTTGCGCACTCGTCGTCGCTCTGAGGCTGAGCTGAGCAAACTCTGACAGATTTGTCGGACTGCTTGTCCCCCAGCCATCAGCATCGTCATTCGCCTGACCGTTGCCCGTTTTCGCAGCCCACCATCATCTTTCACGTCAAGATGGATGGCGCTCGCCTTCCTCTGCTGCCTGCTCGTTTGCTTCCCGCATCATCAGCTTCACAACTGGCGCGCACTGCCTGCCGGTGCATCCAGCCTCGCCACTGTACCGGGGCTATCCATCTTTCGACATGGCCACGGCCATGGCATGCATAGCTCGCGATCGTGCTCGTGGAGGGCAATCTTCTCTGTGAACGGACACATCGGGGCTTGGGTTTGCGTGTCCAATGATGGCGACGTGAGAGGCGTCTTTGCCGCAGCGGGCGGCGCATGGCGAATCATCGTCACGATTTGAAAGAAACACAGCGGGCTTTGTGAGCGCCGGCCTGCTAGATTCCTGCCAGTTGTCCTCCACTAAACGAACGAGGGCGGGCCTAAATGCGGCGCTATACTGCATGAAGGCCAATTACGGCGCCTGCCTGCATTAGCCGCTCGTTAATTCAACTGGTTCGAGTTAATATTGCAGGCCTGGTGGACCTTGACTCATTTTTGGCCCGTCAATCTGTCTGACAAGTTCAGACGCAGTGGTCCCGAGCGTGCCAGGCTGGCGGAGTAAACTGAGAGTCTTTCATCCATTCCCACGTCGCCCATGTGTTTGTGTCTCGCACTCTCCGCTGGCAAAACGATAGCAAGCTCGTTGTCATATGATTGCAAACACATTGCCGCTATGTCCGTCAGGTCTCAGAGAATACTCCGTAGTTCGCGCGTAATTCACGGCCTCACGGCGTCGGATCGCGCACAGCTAAAAATGGAGAGTTAGGAGAAAAGCCTCTGGTTGAGATCTGAGCCATCTCCGAGATAGTTCCCGCCATATCACGTTTGTGTGGTGTTCATCGTCGGATGCCGACTGTCTGGGCCGGTCCATGTCACGTTGTTTCGGGCGGCTCCGTGGGTGAGATGGTCTGGAAGCGACTTCTCCCGGCCGATACCCCCAACAACGATATTTTTCTGCGTTCTTCGCGAGAATCAAACTCTTCAACCATGCCACGTCCAAGCGCCGGCCGGCATCGGATGGGAGTCATCAGGATATTCCTCGGTCCAGAGTTCATTTGCGGAGAATCTCTCGGGTGATTATCAACACCACAAACAGCATGTTACGCCGAGGGGCTGTGGCAATTGAGAGGCAATGGACGTGCACCTGTACCACTGGCTTGATCTTGCTGCCTACTTCGTACCGTATTGTACTCACGTCTGGAGACAACGTCGCCAAGACTGCTTCATTCGACATCATTAAGCCGAAGGTATCCGCGCCGCAAGAGCTGAGAATGGAGGCAGCGCTGAAGTACGATCCGTCATCCATGGCTGAAGGATCCCAAGTATACACGTGAACGTTTACTGCTCTTCCATTCTTTGAAACTTAGTAAACCGCCACCAACTTTTACATCGAGACTCTTCCACCGTAGGACCACAGAAGCCGGAACATCTCGCGAGAAGCAGACCACTCGAAAGCCACGGCGGTTTACAGTAGATTAGCTTGTCTTTCAACTTCCTCCCTGGTACTCACTACCCGCCCAACCAGTTGATGACTCAACAACATTCGTAAGGCCTTGTAGTGAAGGATGGGCCTAAAGCAGGGGATCTTATTGCTCATCTCCTTGTTTGCTAGTTTCATCTTCCATCGATCAAGGCAGTGGCGAAGACATCTCCTTGGTCGGAGTGTTCCGTCAGACTGACGGCTTGCTCATCGACGGTTGCCACATCCGAAGCATATCCGTCACGATTGACTCCACTTTGGATGGTTTCGCAGTGTGTATCTCCATTTTCAATAACGTCGCGTCAAGCACACTCGTTCTCAACAGCTGCGTTAAGAGAATACGCAGGTTTGAATTGCACGGCTTCTAGCAAATCCACCTTGAACATATCTGCTCTCGGCAGCTTCCTTCTCAGCTGTGCCGTTTTGGATAGAATATCTTCCATCTAGAATAGTCGTACTTGTCATCACTGTCTTACCATGATACCGTGAGGATCATATATTGAAGTACGCTGATAGGATCGTATCAAATTACAAACTTTCTAAGTCGTACTTGGTCTTCCACATCTGCCGCTGTGATGCTTTCAAGTTTAGCCGGACCGTTTAATGTCGAATAAAGTATTCCGATATTCAAAAACTAGTAAGGAAAACGGCAAGGACAGGCGTTGAGCTCATTACCTGTTTCGGTACGTGGTTGACATTGATGACCTGCTTACAGTGTCCAGAATTCAAGGTCTATTCCTCCGCTTCATCATTTCGAAGGGATATTGGTCGGAAAGCGCCATCTCCATCAGTGTCGCGACCTTCTCCATCAACTGTAACCCTAATTGGCACTTCCAGATTATTGCTGCTAGCTCTCTCATCGAGATATTCATTTCCCTCCATCTGCACGGCATTAGACTTGGAAAGCTTTTTCCGATGTATGCGCATTGAGTCCTGTCGTACTGGTTTCCCATCTTGATCAGCCGGCGGAGATGGTTCACGTTCAGTACCTCCAGGGGATGGTGCAGAAGAACTGCGCGGTCGTCTTGAAGGGCCTTCAGAGTCGCCATCGTTAGGTACGTCACAGGTCCTTTCGTACAGCTCTGCTGCGGCATCATAACGTTCTTGCTGATGGTAGAGGTTGTAGACGCTCGTGAGTGTGTCTGGGTAGTCGGCGCCGAGCGCCTTCGCATAGCCATCGAGCGCGCCGATCTCACCGCTCGGCCTCGGCGTACTTGCCCTGGCCTCGTAGTACTGAGGTGAGGTTGTTGACACTCATGAGCGTTGAAGGATACCCAACTAGCCATGGCACCCAAACTTGCAGAATCTCAGTACATCATGATATGGGATATGATCCTCGGGAACCCGCTCAAAGATACTTAGATTGCTGTAATTGCTGGTTGTAGCGATCGTATAGTCCGAGCGGCCCGGTCAACCCTCCGATGCTTTGGCACCACGAACGCTCCTTTCAACGGCGCTGACAGTATCTCAATTATCCCAATTTCCTCATGATGATCGACCTCTTGGTTCCTCTGATCATCTTCTGAAGAACCCGCTCATATCGACATTGCCGTCGAAAACACCTACCAGCGCCGCGGAATTCCTCTGCGTTGTTACACCTTTGATCCGTTGGTCAATTTTCCCGATAACACTTTCCGGCAGTCCTACCAAAGCCCTGGAATCATCAGAAGTTACAATATCGTCAATCTCTTGGCCTGTCCGCTGGGAGTGCACTTGCGAGAACACAACTCCAGACGAAACTTGGTCAGACTCCAACAAGTGCGACTGCACTTCGACCTCGTCGATGGCTAGATTTCTCTGAGCAACACCATCTTCCTCATCCTCTAATTCATATTCCAGCTCTTGCTTACGTTTCTGTGCTTCATCCTGCTGTACTTTTGTGAGATCAAGGTGCTCTTGGATCTTTGTTTCAAGGGTCTGTAGTCTGTTCTTCAGCTCCGCGCGCTCGGTCATAGAAGTGGATTCAGATCGAAGCTGGATGATCCTTCTTCAACGTTAGCATCCATTTCGCTAGCATAACATAAAAATCCACTCACAGTTGAGTACTCTCGATAGCAAACTGAACGGTGGCTTGGCAAGTTTGCACCTGCGTCCTGAATGTTCGTATCCTTTCTTTGTTCCATACGCCGACTGACAGGCGGTCCCTGAGGGAAAGTTTTGTACTACTAGAATGTTTCGTCCACTGTTTGAGGTTCTTACTGAAGTCAGCACATGCCTCGCCGCATTTGTTCACCGCGTCAATAACACCAGTTTTCTTCAGGTCCTCTTTAGCTTTATCGTGCGTTGCCTGGTCGGAAATATGGAGTCGTTCAAGAGCAGCCAGCGGGCGCTGTATGGCTTCTAAGTTCAAAGCAATACCTTGCACCACTTCTTTGGCTTCGGTGAGACTATTGATGAGACTGTGAAGTTGACCGATGCTGGATAAGGCGAACTCGGTGATGCCAAGAGCGCCTACGGTGATGCTGAAGGGATCCATGAGTCTTAACCTTCAAGGAAAGGGTAAACCACTATGTTTAATGGGGTAAAGGTGCTAGGAGCCGAAGGAATTGTGAAAGAGGCTTGGACACTTCAGCCGCACCGCCAAACTAGATCAGGCACGAACTCAGCTTCCATCGGCGCAAACCACATCGGCCATCATTTTATCTTCATAATGTATTCGCCTTATTATAATGCTGACGCTGGAAGACTCAATAGCTAAACGTACGACGGCGATGCCTCAAGATGATACCACACTAGCAGAGTGCAACGCTTCACAGCCCCATCAGCAATATATTAGCGGGATATACGCCAGGGACGGTGCGCCGGTAATAGCAGGCGTCGTTCAAGGGAACGTATATTACGGGAATACTAGCGCCCCTGCATGTCAATATCAAAGTACTCGATTCAGTTTCCAAACATGTCGAGCTAACCTTGCCTTTAGCAAACGCTACGCAAGAGCCATCCTCCACCGTCCCCTTCCGTCAAGATCCCGACTTCGTTGACCGTGGCGACCTTCGGACATTCAATCGTCACTATGTCGTGCCACTCGAGACACCAGTGACATATACTCAAAGGCACAACTTGTCCGAACGGCTCGCAGAAAAGATTGGGATAAGTCATGAAAATGCAAGCGTGCCTCACGCGGTCGTGATTCACGGATTAGGTGGTACCGGCAAATCTCAACTCGCCCTCAAATTTGCCGAGGACCACAAGGACTTCATGGTTGCGGCTGCAACAACTTTCCCCTGAAGTGGTATTGTACGAAAATCTAGCAGTTTGGTCGACTTTGTAGCTATCCATCGAACGTATCGAGCAGGAGAGCGAGCTTTCCACGCAGCTCCTTCGGCTATGGGCCTATTTTGATAACCAGGACTTGTGGTTTGAACTTCCGTGCCATGGGAGCTCTGGCTGTCCCCAATGGCTTTGCCAACTGACGGAGGACAAGCTGAGCTTCAACTAGACGCTAACGGTGCTATGGAAGCACGGACTAGTGGAGGGGAACAAGGCTCAAGAAGGCGATATTGCGTCGGAGGGATATGGGATGCATAGCGTTGTTCATACGTGGACTGAACATGTGCTGAACAAGACGTGGAATGTCGAGATGGCAGTGCTTGCCCTAGATTGTGTGGTCTTACATATACCAGTCACGAACGGTCCCAACTCCTGGGCGATTCAGCGCCGGCTTATGCGGCACGCGGCCAGATGCTGGTCATTTGTGGAGAACGGTATGATCGGCGCTGACGGCAAAGCACAGGCTCTGCATCACCTCGGATATTTGTATACTCAGCAGGGAAAATATAGCGATGCGGAGAAGATGTACGAGCGAGCGCTACAAGGCTACGAGAGGGCACGAGGACGAGAAGATCCGTCAACACTAGACACGGTCAACAACCTGGGTATTCTCTATACTGACCAGGGCAGGCTAGTTGAGGCGGAGAAGATGTATGCACGAGCGCTACATGGTTACGAGAGGACACTAGGACGAGAGCACCCGAAAACACTAGACACGGTCAACAACCTGGGTGTTCTCTATGCTGACCAGGGCAGGCTAGTTGAGGCGGAGAAGATGTATGAACGAGCGCTACACGTTTACGAGAGGACACTAGGACCAGAGCATCTGTCAACACTATACGCAGTCAACAACCTGGGTGTTCTCTATACTGACCAGGGCAAGCTAGTTGAGGCGGAGAAGATGTATGAACGAGCGCTACATGGTTTCGAGAGGACACTAGGACGAGAGCACCCGACAACACTAGACACGGTCAACAACCTAGGTGTTCTCTATATCAACCAGGGCAAGCTAGTTGAGGCGGAGAAGATGTATGAACAAGCGCTACATGGTTACGGGATAGCATTAGGACTAGAGCATCCGTCAACACTAGACACGATCAACAACCTGGCTCGTCTCTACGCGAAACTGGGCAAGCTCGATGAAGCGGCCGCAATGATCCAGGAAGTGGTAGAGAAGAGGCGACGCATTCTTGGTGACGAGCATCCAGACACGATCTCGGCCATGAGAAATCTTGCGGTCACGCTCCACGCTCAACGCAAGCTCGACGAGGCGGCGGCGATGCAGGGAGAAGTGCTCGAGCAGAGGCGGCGCATCCTCGGCGAGGACCATCCCAACACGCTCTCGACCATGAGCAACCTCGCAGCGACACTCCACGCTCAAGGCAAGCTCGAGGAGGCGACGGAGCCTCGGGGATGAGCCTCCCGACACGTTCTCAACCATGGACAACGTCGCCATCACGCTCCACGCTTAGGGAAAGCTCGACGAGGCGGCGGCGATGCTCGAAGCAGCTGTACAAAGAATGAAAAGAATCCTAGGTGACGAACATCTACATACGCGTGTAGCCGCGAGAAATCTAGCGAGGCTAGACAGCGCAAACTAGTCATGTAACTGTGTACTTTCGCGACATCAAGATGTGAGAGAAGCAGTTTTTAGCATCAATTGGCTTCTATTTGGTTACATGGTGATATATTCTGGTAAGGAAGCGTCGTAGTCGAGGTTGGGCACTGTTGCTAGAGCATCTAGTCTCAGCGAAAATGGCATCAGTCTCTGACCGAAAGCGCCAATTGCATCTGATGGCAAGTTTATCTCCGGTTTTGGTAGGTTGTGACACTATTTTCGGCGGTACGATACATCTACCCATAGAATGCAATAGACTAATTGAATGCCCGGCTAATGGCTACTTTGCTGCCACCGCTGGCCAGGATAGCCTACTTTCTGGTAAGTTGGTCTTCCTGCGTTCCTTAGTAAAGCTCTAAGAGGCCGATGTCGTATTTCGAAGCGTCAAGTGGGAGCTCGCGGTAGTCGTAGCTGGTAAGGTGCATTTTGAGTCGAAGTGGTGGAGTTCGATGGCGGGGCGAAGTATTTCTGGTGAATGCATCCATTCAGCCTAACAGCAAAATATATCAGTTTGTCGAAGCCGATAACAGCATTCAAGTACTTGCTACATATGAGCATTACCGTAAGATCACTTCTTAGCCTTGTACCATGTCGTTTGGCTTTTCAATCAGCGACATCGTCACGGTGTATCAACTCGTCCATGGCCTTGTTCGACAGGTCCGAAGCGCAGGAGCAGATTTCCGCGAGTTCACGGGAGACTTAGAGTTGACGGAAGGGCTTCTGGAGCATCTGCAATCGAACTGGGATTCTTACTCTATTCGGCTTCAAAGAGGTGGTCAAATTTCGACAGTGCAAACCATCTTCATCGGTATCCAGAGTGGCCTTACGGAGCTCCGTAATCGTCTGGATCATCATGCCAGAGTTGGCTCCAATGTCAGAAATGGTCTCGCCAATCTAAGATTCTCCCAGGAGCTGAACAACCTGCGAAGGAGATTAGAATTTCACATGGAGGCTGCACAATTGTTGGTACAGAATATGATAACCCTTCAAGGAAGCCGGATTGAAGAGGCTTTGCAACTATTTGAAGAGGCTAGGAGAGAACAACTGCGGGAGGATGAGCAGCGTCGACGAAGAGTGCGCGCGAACCGGGTAGATGAGGAGTTTAATGAAAGTCTCAGAGCGTTCAGTAGCCGCTATCTCGAAAGCACCCACGGTGGGAGCGACAGTAGAGCGAGTTCGAGGACTACAGATTCGAGAGACATCCTCATAGAGAGTTGGCGACATCGTGTTGATGCAGCGCAGATGTCAACGACCGCTGGAACGGATTCCAGTTCAACAGCTTCAATTAGCACCACTAGGAGAAGGCCAGTACCGCCTCGAAATACTGCCACCCGAGAAGCCGCTGGCATTTCCAGTTTGAGTAGTAGTTCGCTTGAGAGTAACGACGCCTCTTCAATCATGGCCAACAGCCAGAATCCAATGTTCACAAGATCGGAATACAGGCAAGCTCGGCGATCTCAGCAAAACACATACGTGACAATGGGACCACAGCAAGGACCAAACCAACCGCCGGCATATATCAATGTCACTTACATTCCACCATCACATCAAGATCCATCCGCACCTCCTACGTACGATGCCGTGGTCCCATACAACCAAAACAGCCAGCCGTGGTCATACACTTACTTCCCAAATACGCCGCCACCGCCGCCGCCGCCGCAACGGCAACTATCCTCGTCTCTAGTACCGATTCTGTTGAGTTTGGCTGTAGCAGTCTTGCTGAGAGCGCCCCCCGTCGGTTAAAAACTCCCAATTTTCGAACTTTTCTGGAATCTTAGGCTATATTTTGTGCTTAGAGGAGGCTCCAATCAAGAGAACGCTTTCCATTTTCCCAGTAATCATGCAGCGGGCGGAGATGGAGGCAACGAAGGTCGGAAAGGCTAACGAGATCAAGAGTTGATTGGCTACGGCGGCAAGCGCTCGGGTCGTTCACCATTATCAATCCGCCGGGAGTCAAAAGCACTGGACATCAATATGCTTCATCAAACACCGGAGCCAGTTAGTCCGCACCAGCGCACTGCTATACATGCATGCAAGAAGAAAAGAAACACTAAAAACGGGCCAAATCTCACCTCAACCCAACCCTAACCTCCCTACTCCCCCTCACCAGAAACGGACTAGGCATCTCATCGCGCTCGGGATCCCAAAGCGGACACTCCTTACCGGCAGCCCTCTCCTTCTCGCTGTCCCGCCCGCGCTCGGCGCCGCCCGCCCGCGCCTGCGCCAGCTCGACGAGGGTGCGGCCGTGGACCTGGCCGCGCAGCAGCGCGGTCTTGACCATGTCGCCGTCGGCCTTGCGGGGCCGCGCGGCCGCTGCGCTGCCCTCCGCGCTCTTCTTGCGTACCGGGCTGCCCGCCTCGCTGGCCACCGGCACCGGCACCTTCGTGGCTTTGGGGCCCGGGCTGGCCGCGCCTTTGGCCGCGCGGTGCGGCGACGTCGTTGCCGCGGCGGGCACGGCGCTGGCGGGCCGCTTGGCGGTTGGCGCGGCGGCTGCTGGTGGAGCGGATGCTGCGGCGGTGGTGCCGATGGCGCCGCGGGGCTGGGCGAATAGGTTCGGCGCTGATGCCAGGCGCTTGCTGTTTGAAGGCAGGGTGTTTTGGCGCGCGAGGCTGGGCCGCTTCGGCACGGTTTTGAATGGGTCGCGCGAGGGAGACGGTAGCACAGCGAGAGCTTCGTCGTCCTCTTCGTCGTCCTCTTCGTCTTCGAGGACAGGCGAGTCCGTTGCATCTTCGTCGTCGCTGGCACACGGTGTTGGGAAGGCCGATGCGTTGGTTGGCCGCCATCGCTCTTCGCCTGCAGTGAATATGTTGGATTTAGGTCGATCTGCGGCAGCGCCGGTTTTCCGCGGAGAGAGAGCAAGGCTGGCGATTGTGATTGGTGAGGGATCGGCCATGGTGACATCCATTGGCGATGGAACCGCATTATTGATGGTATGGGCACGGGCGAATGGCGTTCGTGTGCTGCGCTTCATCGGCTGCGGCTTAGAACAGAACGGTGATTCAAGCGAGAGAGATGAAATGTCCGTCTGAGAGGGAAAGTCTGAATCTGTGCCCACAGTGCTGAGCGAAGTCGCAATGACAGGCGCTTGCTGTGAGTTCCGTAACCGTCTGGACTCACTTGGAGCAGATGTGACGGAGTGTTTGGAGTTTGTCGATGACTGAGCCGTGGATTGCGCTCGTTGCTCGAGCTCTGCAGCCACACGCTTGCCGACTTCAGAATCGAAGAGCTTTCTGAGGCGTTCAGTTTCAAGTTCAACTTGTCGATCGATCTCGAGTCTGGCTTTGACTTCCCATTCTCGTCTCACGGATGCATCAAGTTCAGACTTCAGCAACTCTTTATCCGCGTTGACTTTGATAAGCTTATCTTCGGCCTCTTTGAGCTTTCGGTCGGCCAACTCCTTTTCGTCTTTCAATTGTCGACCTAGCATGACAACTTCCTGCTCCTTGCGCATCAGCTTGACCACCGGTAAGTTCAGTAACTGAGCAGTATCGGGCCTCGAGTTTGGATTCACTTGTAAACACGTATTGATGACCTTTTGAAGCTCTGCAGAGTAGACAGGCGGCAATGGAGCAACACGACCGGCCTTGATCTTGTGGAAAAGCTCGATATGGGTACGAGCGTTGAATGGAGGCTCCTTGGTGCAGAGCTCATAGATGATACAGCCTAGTGACCAGATGTCGGAGTACAGGCTATACCTCTCAGCAGCGCAGATCTCAGGCGACATGTAGAAAGGCGTGCCGACATATGTTGATGCAAAATCGTGGGATTGAAGGATTTTGGACAGGCCAAAATCACCCAACTTGACGGAATTATCTGCGTCGAGAAAGACTAAAAAAGGTCAGAAGCCGGAACTAAGTCAAAAAGTGGCACTTACCATTCTCTGGTTTCAGATCTCTGTGGAGAATCATATAGGGAGATTGCTTGCTTTTGATGGGTTTTGCGTCCTTACCCAAACCCATAACATTGCGGCCAACCTCTGGTGGATCTTCTCCGTAGTGGCATCGATATAGCGCAGTGACCAGCTGCGCAAATACGCTCCACACGAATTCTTCGTCGGCATATTGATTTCTCATCTTCAGTTTCTTGATCATTTGGCCGAGATCACCGTTACCACAGTATTCCATGTACAGATGAAGGTCTTGGGTTGCTTTGTGGTGTTCTCTTTCGAAGTATCGGACGATATTGGGGTGTCTAAGTTCCTTGAGGATTGCGAGTTCTGCTTGAAGCTGCTCTCGTTCTTTGGGCGACATTTTGGTGTAACTGATCTCTTTTCTACAGAGGACCTAGAATATGCCATTAGATGTAATCAAATTGATTTCTTTCGAAAGGTATTCCGCTTACCAGCCCATCCGACTTGCGTCTAACTTTGTGAATGACACCGAAAGATCCATGGCCTGGAGGTATAGTTAGTAACAAGTTATCAGCATCGACAGCAACAGCGAACTGACCGATTTTTTCGAGAACTTCATATTTCTCAGACTCCGACATGGTTGCCAGTCTATGTAGGTCTGGCTGAAGTATAAATCTAGTCAGTGGTGGACGGGTCTGGATTTAATGAAAGCATGAGGTTGCGATCCTAAGTCCCTTTGGGTGGTGTTTACTAGCAATGCCAATGGTTGTCAGGGCAGGCACTTTCCGGCTAATCTTCGGCTAAATTTCATCCTTCATGCATCCGCAATTTGGCATGCGTCTCGTATTTACATTGCAACACCAGAGCCATTTTCAGACTGATTGAAATTATTTTTAACGGCTCTCAAGCATGCCATACGCGTAGCGCTCTGGTGGCCTTGCTACGATGGATCGAAAACATTCATTGTCGGTCGTGAGTTGCAACGCATCGGATTTAACGGCTCGGAGCTTGGAGTATTTCTACGCCACTTTCCTGCGACCACACCCCACTGTACATATATCTTCTGTAGTCATTCGCAATCTTTTTCTTGTTGTTTGGCCACTTCACTCCCCCAAGACCCGACTCAAGGGCCACCCTTTCGATCCATTCTATTCCTTTCCTCCTTATGATCCATGGCGTCTTGGAACGTCGAATCCCTTTACCATGGTGCTAAGTAAACACCTAATCGAGGCCGCGCTCCGCAACGAGAATCAAGACATCGCCTCAGGACGACTGAAAGAAGAGAGCCCGTTAGACCTCAGTGAGGACTTCGCCGTACTTTGCCAGGCATGCCGCCGCGGCGATCTGAAGGTCTGCCAGGAAAAAATCTCACAAGGAGTCAACATCAACGCGCGAGACACCTTCGATTACACCCCTCTCATCCTCGCAAGTCTTTGTGGACACTATGAGGTGGTGCAGCTGCTTCTCGAATCCGGCGCAGTCTGCGAACGAGACACCTTCCAGGGCGAACGATGCCTGTACAATGCGTTGAACGAGCGTATTCGGAATCTCTTGCTTTCGTACGAATACTCCAAGTCCACAAATCCGCTGCAGCCCTTTGCGGGTCACATCTCATCGCTACTTAGTCGCGATCATCCACAAACGGCGGATCTCATTGTGGTTTGTGGAAATTCATCGTTTCGACTACACAAATTCGTCTTGGCTGCGAGATCACCACACTTCATGCGCAAACTGGCTGTCACTCCAGAAACCACCTCCTTCCGACTGCCAAACACCATTCCATCCGAAGCACTACAGACCGCCATCCGATTTTTGTATCTAGCAGAGGTTGGCACGGACTTTGATGACAGTTCAGATGAGCAGGAGATATTGAAAGGCATTGAAAAGCTCAGCAGACAATTGGAGATCGAGCGACTCTTTGAGAATATCATTGATAGTGGAAATAGGCGGATTAATCGGCAGAGACGAGATGTTGAACTTGAGAGAGGCCGTGACGAGCTTGACAAGTGGTTTCGAGAGAATGTACTACGGTTCAAGACCACCATCACCACAAACAAAGCAGACACTATAAAATGGGATCGCCATAATGCCATCTACGCAGATGTGCTTTTGCGAGCAGATTTTGCGGAGGAAGAATCACAAGTACAAACAGGAGACGGCAAAGAGAATACTAATGGATCGCTCGCAAGCATACCGGTTGGTACATTTAACGGCGAATCACTCTCCTCTTCACCATCGACTAAGAACCAACTGTCGGTACTCTTCCCAGCACATCGTGCCATGCTTTTGCGATCCGATTATTTTCTCACCATGTTCTCATCAAATTTCCGAGAAGCGCAAAACACGGAATATCTACAAATCATTCCAGTCGATTGCTCACCAGAAGTTCTTGAAGTAGTCTTGACGTTCTTATACACCGAAAAGGCAGATTTCCCGCTGGATATTGCGATCGACGTTCTCTTCACAGCTGATCTACTGTTCATTGACAAACTCAAAGTCAAGGCGGCTGCTCTCATCAGCACGCTTGGCTACGGAGCTGCATCTACAGTCGAGGCAGACAACGCAAGAGGAGCAGTGGGACAAGAGGAAGTAATCGATATCTACGACGTAATTCGTGCAGGCTGGTTCACACGCATGCACCGCCTGGAAGAATTCGGCGCACGCTACCTTGCAAATCGTCTTGAGAGTTACATCGAACAGGACGAATTTACTGAGCTGGTAGAAGAAAGTGCAGCCAGAATCAAAGACCGGCAAGAAACAGACACCATTGAGCTGATCGACGATATTCGCTTCTACCTTTCGGAGCGGTTCCGCCTTCGCTTCGAGGACGTAGGCTTGGAAGAGATAACTGAGAAGCTACCAGTTGCCCAGCAACTCTCATTCGCAGAGTCACTCAATGGTACCATAGCAGCGAACGATGTTCAGAATGGCGAGATAAAGAGCTCTGAATCTGCTCTTGAAATACCACCACAAGGAGTCGTTCGCACTCTGGATGGCGACGAGATCGAAGACGAGTTTGATCAGGATGCCATGAATTACAGGATTCTGCTCGGAAAAATCGAATCTCTATTAGATAAACTCAAACTAGACGCTTAGAACGGCCAGGAGCTGATGCTGGGTATGCTTATTGATCACGCATCTATTTGGCATGAGCATTGGGTGGGCATGAATTCGTACGAACGCTTGTGGGATAGAGGATTTGTATATAGACTTGAGTGACAGAAGCCACGTCTATATGATGTTGCTAGCCTTCTAATATAAACTGACAAATTGACATAGATCGTTGCAGCGCGACTATTTTAGAGACCTTGCATGCCGTAAAGTTTGGTTACGTGTATCGACATTCCAAAATCCCATGGCGGGTGTGGCGTTGACGCCCCCTGTGACGTAGCTGTTTGTGTTCCGGCTGCCAACTTATAACGCCGTTGCGTTCTCCTTCTAAACTCAAGGCGTCAAGTGGGAAGTGTACCAACAATTCGCCAACAATGGGCTACAGAGATACACTGATTAGCAATTCCATCCTCCAAGCCATCTTCCAAGACCGAACAGACGACAAGAAGACCTTCCTTGGCCGTGTCCTGGCATTCTTTTCCGCTTTCCAGCTCACCCTCTCACGATACAGAGATACCCTGTTTCAGCGGTTGAGAAATGACGTGTGGAAGATTGATGAGAATGAGTATACAGAGTCATTCAAGGGTAGGGGAAGGAAGGATGCATTGAAGGCTGTTGGTGATCTAGGCTACTCAGGATCGGTACGCGAGAGATCTAATCACTAGTGGTGGATGTCTAAGCTAATCTTGCACTCAGACCTTTTTCACGACTCAGAACTCCAAATTCATGGTCAAAGCTGTACCTCGTCCCTCCGAGTATACATTCTTCCGCGATGAAATGCTCGACCCTTACAGTGAACATATGACTCGGCTCCCAGAGTCATTACTCGTTCGTATCACCGACTTCCTCCATACTCCTTATGGAGGTTTAGGAAGTATCCTCGGTATTGCGCCTTCACACCACATTGTAATGGAGAATGTTATGTATGGCAAAGAGAACGACGCTTATAAGGACAAGTGGGAGACATATGATCTGAAGCCGACATCTTATGTACGATGGCCCACGATTTGTCAAACTGGCCACTAACGATCAACAGTTCTACCCAGAGCGAGATATTGCAAGAGGCGCTTTAGCACCTGAGAGTGTCAAGGAGCGACTGGTTGATAAGTTCGAAGACAAGGTCCGCATCACTGATGAACAACGACGGGAGCTTCTCGATTGCTTAGGCCAGGATACGAAACTCCTTGAGTCTTGCAATGTCACTGATTATTCCCTCTTCCTGATCCGATACCCGCGCGACCACAGAGAAATTACTATGCACGCCGCTCGCAGTTCGTCCTGGAGGACTGGCATTGAATCCACCGATCACCAGTGGGTTTATCGAATCATACTTCTGGATTTTTTCTGGGCAAAGCACAAGCTACAGGCCAAGATGATGACAGGATTGATCAATACCTTCAATCTCTTCGCCAAGAAAGGTCCGATGAGCATTACTACAGATGCAAAGGAGTATAGGACGAGGTTCTTGAAGATGGTCGAAGAGATTCTCACCTTGTCAACCGAGGAGAGCTCTGGAAACTCGTAGAGGCACTAAAGCCACCATGAACGTGGAGCATGACCAAGTGGGAGGGGCTACGAATGCTCAATCTTGCTTTCCAGCTTCTCTGCATTAGACTGCACATCTTTAGATATGATACCCGAGCTGTTCTCATCTTCCAATAGTAGTAATTGACGATGCCACACTTCATAATTTACACCAGGACTTGCCAAAGACTTTCCAACTCATATGAACCGCGAGACTTGATAGGCTCAACTTGGCTCAATACATCTTTCAACCTTCATCAGCGAGTCATGTTCAAACCCTTGAAAAAGCCCATCACTAGTCAATCTTTGCCCTTGGTAGGATCCCATGAACACGGCGAATACTCCCCGGTTTCCAGAGTTTTCATATCTTCGGGAGTGAGCTCGAAGTCGTAGACTTTGGAATTCTCTTCTATCCGAGAACGTTTGACGGACTTTGGAAGAGTAACGAATCCCTTTTGTTCAGTCAGCGTACTCCTTGAACATCGTCAGATAATTCAAGCATACCATCTGCATACTCCATCTTATGAGAATCTGCGCTGGTGTTTTATTGTGCTTCTTACCCAAGCTCACCAGTCGTGGATCCCTCATTCTCTGCGCTCTCACTAATGGGGAATACGCCTACACGTGGTTAGCTAACCTCTGTGCCGAACGGAGAGGTTTCTTAGAGCTTACCTCCAATACCACTCCTCTCTCCTTGCACCAGCTCACGATGTCTGGCCTCGCAAGCCAAGGATGCAACTCGACTTGATTCACACTCAGCACTCCCGCTTTGCCCTCACCCTCCCTTGCCTCAACGTCTTTAATGTACTCCTCCAACTCCTCCAAATGATGCACACCGTAATTGCTCACGCCAATACTCCTCACCTTTCCCTCCCTCACCGCCTCCGCCAGCGCTTTCCACGCACCCAGCCTCCCGGCCCTGCCGCCATACGGCGCATGCAGCAAGTAGAGGTCGACGTAGCCGAGGCCGGTCTTGCGCAGCGTCTCGTCGACAGACGCCCTGGCGCGCTTGTAGCTCATGTCCTGGGGCAGGACCTTGGAGGTGAAGAAGAGGGCGTCGCGCGGGAGCGGCTTGCCGGCGGCGTCGCGCGCAGCCTTGAGGCCTGTCGCCGCTGCCCCCTCGTTCCCGTACATCGTCGCGCTATCCACGTGCCGGTAGCCGGCGCGCACCGCGTGCGTCACCACGTCCGTCGTCAACGACGCTGGCGTCTGGAACACCCCCAGCCCTAGGATCGGGATCGCGTGGCCGGAGCATAGCGGCAGCGTTGAGGTGATGTCCAGAGGCGGCATTGGGGATGGTTTGGCGGCGGTTTGGCGTGCACTGCCTGATGCTGGGGTCGAGAAGGTGATGCGGTATATTTTTGGGTGGCCTAAGTTGTTCCTAGCTCTTTGCGTTGAAATCTCAGTGCGTGATTTTCGAGAAATGTGCTTAGAGAGCAGCTGTCACTTAAGTAATGGCAGTTCGCTTGGAAATGGTGTGGAGTAAACGTTCGAAGCTTTGTCGATACCTTGTCCTCCGTTGCCTGTTCTCTTACCGCATTCACCTCTCGCTATTCCCTTGCTCTTCCGGGCGATGTAAAACGCTGAACTTCACCTGTTCGAGGGCTCTTACGCGTAGTCTATCGTGAGATTCTGTCTCGGCTGGCTTGAAGCTAGCATAGCACGGTTTATGAAAACTCCAAAACCGAAACCAAAGGCGGGATTTGAAGGAAAGCTCTTGAACCTGGTGAATAGAGGTCACTAATCGGCCTCGGCTTAGGCACATTAGCTTAGCTTGCTCTCCTAATTAGTAGGCTTGCTTAGAAACACGATTGCATATCGAAAAATGCCTCTTTGTCAAGCCAAAATCGAAAAGCCCTAGAAAACATTACGATTATCATAAGTTTGGGTAGTAGCAATGCTGAAGTAATCCGGGTTATCCGTATAATCCGTTCCATTTTCTCGCAACGTTTGTTACTGGGAGGAGATGTAGCATTTGGCGTTGACTCGATGCTCTGCTCCCATTCCGCGCCTGTGTGGTATAGAAGAATCCTCACAGCTTGCGGCTAGAATACTCTACTTGCAAATTCAGTTTTCCAAACGGCAATACGCCGCAATATCAGTCAAGTTTCCTGAAATTCTGTATAACTATGTTGAATTCACACGCTTCGGCCTAGTATCACTGACTCAATTGGTGAAAAGTCGCTACCTTGCCGTGCAAATTCCGCACCTGCTGCTCTTCTACTGCTCTTCTGCTCGGTCGCTGAATCCCGCGTTAAGACCGAGACATACAAAACCTTCCAAGACAGGCCGTACCTTAGCTCCAAAGTTACCTTATGGACTGGATGATCGACGCTCTTTCTGCCCAACAAGTACGACTGCGAGAACACTCCGACGTCGCCGCTGAGCTTCGCCTCTTAGGAGATCCTTACCGCATCCCCTCCAGCCTCCATCTGCGTTTCTGGCGCTGATCCGTTGATTGTTGAAGGTGAGCAGTTCGGCCAGCGCTTGCCGCAAGCTGGCGTCGATGCCGCGATATCGAAGGCCGAAGGCCAGGTCCACGACAATGTTATGTTGGAGCCAATTCAGAAGTCTGCTATGTCGAGAGAGGTTGTGCAATTGAGAAGTTTGAAGCTGAAGAATGCCCTGGGGTTGTGTAATATATATTGAAGAAATGATGTTAAGTAGACGTGATCTAGGATATTTGTAACGCTATCTTCTACTTATCCATGTTGTTATAAAAGTGTTAAATCGAAAGAGTTCGTAAATTTTGGTTTTCATCCAGATCTAGATGTCAGCGCTTGATGGTATTGAACATGAATGATACAAAAATTTTGTACAGCAAAGGCCATTCTCACATCCCTTAACCAATCTGTGATTTTGACTGCTTCCGTTTGCGAGCAACTTATAGCTTCGACTCCTTCGGTGAAATCATCAATTCAGGTCGGACGTACTTGTCGAAATCTGCCTCGCTCAGAGCCTTAAGCTCCATTGCGCTCTCCTTCAGCGTGATTCCCTTCTTATGGGCGTTCTTGGCCACTTTGGACGCCATGTCGTAACCAATGATCGGGTTAAGGCATGTAACCAACATCAAGCTGTAGCGACGTCAATCTGTGAGTCTACAATACGAAGTCCAAGGCGTAACATACCTCTCTTTCATGATCTTTCCTATTTTTTCTTCATCTGCCTCCATACCATTGACAAGGTGCGCCTCGAAGCTCCGCATTCCATCAGCAAGGAGTCTGGAGCTGTGCAGCAGGTTTCGGATCAAGACGGGCTTGAAGACGTTGAGCTCAAAGTTGCCCTGGGATCCGGCAAAAGTGACAGCAACGTTGTTGCCAAAGACCTGCGCGCAGACCATGGTGAGGGCCTCGCACTGGGTTGGGTTAACCTTGCCCGGCATGATGGACGAACCGGGTTCGTTCTCGGGAAGCTTGAGTTCACCGAGGCCGCAACGAGGGCCAGATCCCAGGAATCGGATGTCCTGCGCGATCTTGAAGAGCGAGGCGGCCAGGGTGTTCAGGGCGCCGTGTGCTTCAACGATGGCGTCGTGAGCTGCGAGCGCCTCGAACTTGTTCGGCGCCGTGAAAAATTCGTGGCCCGTTAACTTGCTGACCTCGGCCGCTACGTCTTCTGCGAAACCCTTGTAGGTGTTGATACCAGTGCCTACGGCCGTACCGCCTTGCGCGAGCATCTTCAGATGTGGAAGCGTTCCCTTCACTCTTTCGATGCCGTTGGTGAGTTGCTGAACGTATCCAGAGAATTCTTGGCCAAGAGTCAATGGTGTAGCGTCCTGCAAGTGGGTTCGACCAATCTTGATGATGCGTTCGAATTGCTTGCTCTTTTTATCTAAAGCATTCCTCAGACTGATAAGCGCAGGTAACACTTCCTCTTCCAGGTCGAGAACGGCGGCAATGTGCATGACGGTAGGGAAGGAGTCGTTGGAGGATGCAGACATGTTAACGTGATCGTTAGGATGGACTGGCTTCTTAGACCCCATCTGCCCGCCAAGTATCTCGATAGCGCGGTTGGAAATGACCTCGTTTGCGTTCATATTCGATTGTGTGCCTGAGCCAGTCTGCCAGACCACGAGAGGGAAGTGATCAATAAGCTTGAGCGAAGCGACCTCGGACGCTGCTTGTTGAATGGCTTGGGAAATCTTAGGGTCTACGACTGTGAGCAGTGATGTCGTTTGAGGTTGAGGAAAAGAAGCTTACCAAGACCATACTTCACATTCACCGCTGCTGCTGCACCCTTGAGAATGCCGAATGCTCGGACGACAGGTGGTGGCATTCGATCCTGAGGTTGATTGATCCTGAAATTCTCCAAAGATCGCTCTGTTTGAGCACCCCAGTACTTGTCGGAGGGCACTTGGATCTCGCCAAATGCGTCTGTCTCTGTCCTGGTAGCGGCTGCCATGGCTGATGTATTTGCAAAGCTTCGATTTTGGACCGATTGGGATGAGATTTGACTTGTACGAGCTCGTATCTGTGATGACGCTAATTGTGGCGAACGACGAGCAATTGCGGAGGTAGAGTAGCGGTTGGATGACCTGCAGATAAAGGTCGAAGCATGTGCTGAACGTGACAGAAGTCCCTCGGCCTGCTGAAGCTTGGACGCGAAAGGACGAAGCATTGTGACGCGGCAAAAAGGAGGGTGGGCAGAAGTAGATTAGAAATACTAGGGATGAAACGCTGCAAGATCTTTCAATGGATCTCCAAGGGCAGAAGAGTTATCCCAACCTTTCCGATTCGTGATGCAAACAATTTTTCAGATGACTCTGTCGGAAGAGCACGGACATTGCTACGGGAGATCCCGGATCTAGAAGTATATCAGCCTTGTTCGCAGCCTTGCGAAATGGACTGAATGATTACCGTATGATGATGGCACAATGCAGATCTGCCGAGTAGCTCCTACTAGGGACTGACCTATATTCATGACACTCAGTCGACAGGGAAGTTTTGATTTAGCATCAGAAGGATAGAATATTCATTTGCTTCGTGAATGGTGAACATTTGCGTAGGTGTACGATTGCGAAATGCTCCCCCTCGTAACAAATAGACAGCAGGGAATGCTATTAGCGATGAGGGTATTGTGTTGCAAATACATCGATATTAATAGCTATATAAATACGCCAAAAGTAGGAAGCATAACAACATTCCGGGCGCCCACAGACATAGGCAAACACAAACGATTCGACTGGACAGTCAGGATAACCTATACATGCTTTCGCGGAATTTCTGCAAAGTGACCTTTCTGTTATTGAAAGTGCGGGAACTGCGTCGCTTTAGGATGACTGTGCATCTCTCAACACTCTACGCGGTGACTACCAGCCAATTGTACGACACATTGTCTGGGATGGCGGCCGCGAAGTTTTCGAATACTACTGGGTATGCTTGAAAGGCGCCATGTTTGGGTTGCTATATGCCGAGATTGATACAGTGCCTTACAGTCATCAGAAAGCGCTACTATATGTTGAATATCGTTTTGAGTTTCGCGCCCGATAACGCGTTCGGCCTTGTTGAACCTATTGACGCCTTCACCAACTTCGAATACTTCACCTGCAACGTCGGTACCAAGTATATTTGGATAGTTCGTGCTTAAGGCAAGGATCGAAGTTGTGGAGTCCAATACGCCAGCATTGAATCCCAATAAGTTGTTTTACAGCCTAATCACGACCATCCCGCTCGAACATTCCTTATAGGCTTGATGGCTGGTACGAAAATGCGAAAAAGGCTGAAATAACGTTGATTCATATCGTGATATTCTTGGATTGCATTCTTATTTTCTATGCGCTGAGATTCTCTGCCGTCATCTCTTATGCAAATGAAGTGTTGATCATATGGTACATCGTCGTCAAGGCATCACCATCTCCCGTGCCGATGAACGCCTAACCGTCGCTGATATAATGAAAAGAGTGAACCATAACCCGCTCCAATACCATCTCGAACCAAATATATGCACGAGAATCCGCTAATTCTGTGGAGCCTTACGGATCTTGTTTGGTGGTAATTTCGAACAGTCTTTGCAGAACCAATCTCCAGTCGGATCCTCTGTGATGCCTACGCAGCTCCAATGAAACCATTGAATCTTGCAGTCTGCATTGTCACACATGATCATACTTCCATGGCTCTTTTCTCTGCAATAGCAGTACGGAGTGTTGTCTTCTTGCGCATCATCATCTATCTCCATTTCCTCCTCCCCCGCACCCAGGTTGGAGCCATTTTCGTCATCCGACATTTCGCTAGCCGCACTGTCGTCTCCAGTTGTCGACGGGGAGGCGCGAGAGAGTCCGGTAATGCGACGACCCAGTTTCTTCGGCAATCCACCCTTGGTTATTTTCTTCCGCGCCAGTTGTGAAGCGGGAACCCTCTTTGTTGTCGCCATCTTCTTCATGGGACGAGGACCAAGGCTTCCAGCTCTGCTACCACCCGGAGTAGAGGGCTTAGGAGTACCAGGGCCCAAGCTGGACTGCCTAAGGTTGGATGACTGAGGTGGGAGAGAGCCTAGAGTAGCGTTGAGTCGCCGACGCTTAGCATCGCTGCCCACACTCAGCTCTCTAGCTCCTCTGTTGATGTTCATGGCCGCGATGCTGGGAGCATTGGCGAGATGCGAACTGTTCAGTAATGGATGAGGTTGTATACCTGGTAAATGGTTAGTTTCTGTCTGCGAACTTGGCTCTGTGGTACCGGGCGTACCCAGCGCTGCGGGTGAGGTGGCTATGCGGCCCGCTGCTGCGACAGAGGCAATCCGTGCTATCGCAGCATTAGCGATGTTCGCAGATCCGCCGGAGATGTTAGATGAAACTGGTTGAAGGGGAGTGTTTGTGCCAGTCCCGCTTGTTGAAGCCGGTGGAGCGAGGTTTCCCACAGAGTCGCGGAGAAGGGTTGGCATTTGCGGATCAGTGGGCATGGAGCCGTCGGCTTGAAGATCCCGGATCTTGATGTCGAGACGTTTAACGAAACGGTCGAACTGCGTCATGGCTTTTTGGATGAGGGCTAACTTCTCCTCCTGCAAGGCCATTGCTTTGTCCATGTTCTCGAGGATGGTCTTCTTATACTGTTCTTCTTTGGGATTGATGACGAGACTGCCATTATGTTTGATAAACTTCTGGATCTGTGTATCGCGATGATTTATTATCGTTGTGCATTCGTTGATAGCGGCTTGCTTTGCTTCTGCTTCTTCGAACAGATGAGCAATTTCGGCCGGCAAGTTGGCAACTGAATACAGTTGTAAGTGAACAAAGGGTCCCAAGATATCATACCAATCGTGGAATTCCTTACCGTCGTGGACGAACTGCTCCAATACGGTGGCAGCGTCCTCACTGAGTGCCATATTTTGGCCTTTGGTCACGTGCCGGCGTCAATAGATGGCCTCGCAGATGAAATCCAAGCTCTTGCGCGCGGTTAACAGCTAGTACACATGAAAAGGGGGCATGAAAGGGTCGGATATTGATGAAAGTTGGTTTATTTTGATGGAAATCGATGGTTTGGCTTGTATGGGCAGAGATGTTGGGAGTGAACAGCGATCGATTGCGGCCTGTTGTCTCTTGGAGAGCGAAAAGGAGAGTTGGTTGGTAAGCGCCACATTTCGTCCCTGCAGACTCCAGCTACGCGCACTACGTACATTCAGCCGCTAGTCTTCTTTTCACTCGTCGGTCAAGTCACGTTCTTTCGCCATCAATTTAACCTCCAAAATGCGAAGAGGACTTACTTGCCACAAGGATTCTTTACAGACTTTTCAATCTCTAAGGTAGCATTTCGATAACGACAACAACGAAAGCTCCCACTCATCGCACCATAATGGAGGCTTTGCCGCTTCCATGCGGCAACCCTTTCGATGACCCGATCGACCCGATCAACCCACGCGATCCAATTGTGCAGGAATGGGGTCGCAACGCCAAAGGACCAAACGATCAAATGGGCCTCGATATCTGGAGAAATTTGACAACTGAGCAAAGAGATCGCCTTATCGACGCCGAAGTAGAGGAGAACGGAATCGTAAAACCAAAAGGATATAAGGTTTCGTTTCATTACAACCCTCGAGTCGAAGCCCATCACTTTGGCAAGAGCCATCCGATGAAGCCATGGAGGTTGACCCTCACCAAGCAACTGATTATCAGCTATGGCCTCCATTTCGCTATGGACCTGTTTGAGTCTCGGCAAGCCGACATGAAGGAGCTGATGGAGTTTCATTCGGAAGACTACATCAAATTTCTCGAAAGTATCGATCCAGAAAGACATCCGGGTCACCGAGTGGATGAAACCAAACGCGCCAAGTATCTAGGAGTCGTCGAACCCAGCCCGGATTGTCCTATTTTTGACGGCATGTGGAATTACTTTTCTCTGTACAGCGGCGCAACGCTAGAAGCGGCATCCAACCTGATCTCAGAACAATCACAAATAGCTGTAAACTGGTCTGGTGGTCTTCATCATGCTCACAAGAAGTACGGCGCCGGCTTTTGCTACATCAACGATATCGTGCTAGCTATAAAGCAGTTGCTCACCATTGTCCCTCGGGTACTGTATATTGATATTGACGTGCATCACGGTGATGGCGTTGAAGAAGCTTTCTTCTCCACAGACCGTGTGGTCACGCTTTCATTTCATAAATACGCTCCTGAAATCGGCTTCTTTCCCGGAACCGGAGGCATGAGAGACACAGGCCCTAAAAATCCAAGGAATCCGGGGGCTCACCATGCTCTCAACGTGCCACTGAAGGATGGAATCAATGATATGCAATGGCAGGAGCTGTTCAGTCAGATTGCTGAAGCGGTCATCGACACTTATGATCCCCGCGCCATTGTTCTGCAATGCGGCGCTGACTCTCTCGGAGGAGACAAACTAGGCTCATTTAACATCAACATCAAAGCTCACGGCTTTTGCGTCGAATTCATCAAAAGCAAATGTCATGACCGGCCTCTTCTCATTATCGGCGGAGGCGGATATACACCTCGCAACGTTGCACGATGCTGGACACACGAGACTTCCATCTGTGTTGAAGCCAAGCTTAAAGACGTCTTGCCAGCCCACGTACCGTACAGACAAGCTTTCATGGGTGAAGAGAAAGGCGGCGGCTTGCTCTATCCTACACTCGACAATTTGCCCGGCAGGATGCATCCCAACCTTAATAGTGATGCGTATCTCAACAGTCTAGTAGAGAACATCCATGAACAACTCAAGTATATCAAGGGCTCGCCCAGCGTGCAAATGCAGCGGATACCTTCCGACTACCTGAGATTGAGAGAAGACTATGACGCTCGAATGATGGACGAAGATGATGAAGCAGAACGCAATGAAGCCGCGAGGCGGAGAAAGGAGAAAAACGTGGGCGGAAGAGGCGAATTGCGCGATCCCTAAATTCATTTTTTGACGAGTTATGCGCCAACACGTAATGTAGAACGATTTCCGACAGTCGTCTGCAGGTGAAAGCCTCTTCAGCGGCCAGGGATATACTCCATGCAAGAGGGCGATTGAGATGACATCTAGCTCAACACTGGGAGTGTGATGTACATTCCTTCGAAGCGGAGCGAGCCGGATTAGTTCAAAACCCTCTATCGGCCTCGCGATGACGCATTTAGAGGGTAGATTTGAAGTGTTTGACGGCTGCAGGATCAATGATATGCAAGAGACACGCAAGATCCGGACGAATTCTAAGAGAGCCTCTAGGAATTTCAGACACACATCAAGCTAACAAGATCATATCTATGCTATAATGTGATTTGGGCTCCGCCGCTCGTCTTTCTCGACAGTGGAATCTTACTAGTTACTTGAACAGAATCCTGTTTTGTCATTGCACGACTTTCCTGGACACTGAACAATTCTAGCCGGAAACCGTATTGCTGTAGCTGTCGGCTATATAGAACCGCTGTTATGTCCGCGTGCCCATATAGATGCCCAAGCTCCCTTGTTCAAACTAGCAATTAAGTCTTCGAAGGGTCAAACGTTACACGGCCTACTGCAGGATTTAGACCCCGAGATAGAGCTTACGCTCTCTACAGATCGTCGTGGAGAATATTCAGAGACAAATCTAACCTGCACAGCTGAATTCTGCACCGACAACTGCTACTCCTGGCATCGCTATCCAAGGTAAGGTACACTACCACTCGGAGGGCAGCACACTTGTGTCGACAAGGCCTTGCCCTCCAGCTAAGATACCACCACAAACGGCACCATTCTTAGCGTTAATTTCCACGTGGAAGCCGTTTCTATCTCAGTACCATGGTAGACATTGGGTGGCCATGGTACGCTACGGCGATACTCTGGCAAGATGAGAGCTATAATGCCTGAGCAGCGGGCAGATGTGGGTACAAGTATGGCCCTGGACCCGACGACGTAGGAAAGCCAACAATTGGATGCCACTGCAGAGCGCGAAAAAGGGTTCTGTCAGGAAATTACTTTAACGCGAATGATGCTATTGGTAGCGGCTCAACTTGCCAATCGGGGGCCACCACCGAGCCTTCGGTCGGTCCCGAAGGGGATCGCTGCGTGGTTTCCCAGGCTCGTGGGGTTGGCTTTGTCAAAGCTTCACGTCAATGGAGTGGCTGCAACCTCGACTTACTCGAATCGCTGACTCGCCATCATTCCAAGAGCTTTGCCGTCTCACCAGGTGACTGTGCACGACTCTGATCGCTGTAACTTTTTGATGTGCGCCAGCTAGTCTCGTGGAGGGCCACCGTGGGCTCCATTGGAATATCCAATGTGATTGCCAGCATAAAAGAGCGAAAAAGAAATGTTCGCATCGCTCTCGACCTCCTCAAAAACAGGCTAAACCAAGGCGCATGGCACCTCCAGCTCTGCTCTCGCTAGAAACAATTGGTGGAGTTCTTATCTCGATGGACCACTAGCCAGAAGCTGTCTGTGGCTGGTCTTCTACTAAGCTTCGATTTTCTCTCTCACCACTACTTCCAAGCATCTATCTTGTCAGGCAATGCAGACGCCGGTCGCGTGTCTGTGATTCCCTACTACCGCGGCGCTTTATCCCGGCTGGAGCGCAGCGGGCGAGACCTGTGGGCGAAGATTCAGCGCTAGCAAAGCTTCGACCTCTCTCCTAGCTTGCGGATAAGGCGCTAGGCCGGAGTTCCATCCACAATTGTGGGACACTTTTCCTCGCAGCGACGAATGCCAGCTCCTACCCAAGTGAGTGCAATTTTCAGATCCTACGATCTGGCATGTCCTCCCTCCCCACTCATCCTGATGGTGGGAGTGACAAATGGAACGCGGCTGGATCCTGTCTGTGGACAGCCATCGGGGAGAACCAGCGGTCCCACCACGACTTCTCGGCGGGGTCCTAGGGCGGACCTGGAGCTCGGCTGGCCCCCTACGACGCCACGCAGGGAGCTTATCGCTGCATGGTCGTTCGCGGCCGGCTGCCACTCACCACAGACGAAATGTCGGCGATCTGCGATTTGGCGATGCTTTGACGAAGTAGTATTTGAAGCGCCCTTGTGCTCCAATCCGGTTTTGGAATTAGCGACCGAAACTGCCGTCTACTCTGCCAGCACTAAAAATCAATCGCCCATATAAAATTACGGGCCCGTTTCTGCTTCGTCCAGAAAGCTTCCTTTACCCTTCCTTCACTTCCCTCGTCTTTGCCCAGTCGGCGTGTCGCATTTACCAACAGCCGCCATGAGTTACGATCTCGAGAAGAATGACGAGAAGCACGCCATTGAAGTGGGTAGCGACCCAACTTACATGCCAGACGATGGTGGTGCGGTGCCAGGTGAATCGTTTGAGGTCGGCGATAGCCTCTACGCGAAGCTCCAAAGAATCGCTGGGAAATTCGGCGTGGAGCAGCGAGGTATCGAGCGAGTGCCCGAGAATGAGCGGCACGACAAGAATGGCCTGCTGAATGTTGCCACAATGGTAAGATCATGATGTATGTAGCGCTGGCCGGAGCTCGCATTCTGACAGCAGTGTAGTGGCTCTCTGCCAACATGGTCGTTTCCTCCTTCGCCATCGGCCTTCTCGCAAAGGCAGTCTTCTACCTCGGATTCGTGGACGCCATCTTGGTCGTCCTTTTCTTCAACCTGATCGGCATCCTTCCCGTCTGCTACTTCTCGACATTTGGACCGCGATTTGGCCTTCGCCAGATGGTGCTCTCGCGTTTCTGGTTCGGTTGGTGGGGTGTCAAGCTGATTGCATGCTTCAACGTTCTGGCTTGCGTCGGCTGGTCGAGTGTGAACAGCATTGTGGGTGCTCAGCTTATCAATGCCGTTAATAACGACGTCAATGGTGCCGTCGGTATCGTCATCATTGCTATCTGCACCCTTTTCGTCACACTCTTCGGATACAAGGTTGTGCACACCTACGAGTTCTGGTCGTGGCTTCCGACGACTATCATTTTCTTCATTGTTCTCGGCACCTTCGCCCATACTGGTGACTTCCAGAACATCCCAATGGGTGTCGGTACATCTGAGATGGGCAGCGTATTCTCGTTCGGCGCCGTTGTCTATGGCTATGCCACAGGTTGGACATCGTATGCTGCAGACTACACAGTCTATCAGCCATCATCCCAATCGCGCATGAGAGTCTTCTGGGCCACCTGGGCCGGTCTGATCGTGCCCCTTCTCTTCACGGAAATGCTCGGCGTCGCCATCATGTCGGCAACAAGCATCAACGGTGGCGACAACATCTACCAGACCGGTTACAACCAGTCTGGCACCGGTGGTATCTTAGGAGCGGTGCTCTTCCCGCACCTCGGCAACTTCGGCAAGTTCTGTCTCGTCGTGCTCGCTCTGTCCATCATTGCCAACAACTGCCCGAACTTGTACAGTGTCTCGCTCACCATGCAAGTGCTCGGCCGCTGGACACAGCGCGTTCCTCGTTTCGTGTGGACTTTCATTGCCACTTGCGTCTACATTGCTATTGCCATTCCAGGCTACTCGCACTTCGAATTGGTGCTTCAGGACTTTATGAACTTCATCGGATACTGGCTCGGTACGTTGAAATTGCTGGCATCAGATACGAGAACAATGCTAACGTCCGCCTGCAGCCATCTACGAGGGAATCGCCCTGACCGATCACTTCGTGTTCAAGCGCGGCATGCGCGGCTACAACCCGGAGTTCTACGACCACCCCAAGAGCCTGCCGCCCGGCATCGCAGCCGTCGGCGCGTTCTGCTGTGGTATCGCAGGCATGGTGACGGGCATGAGCCAGCAATGGTGGGTCGGTCCCATCGCGCTGAAGGCCGGCGAGGCTCCGTACGGCGGCGATGTCGGCTTCGAGCTTGGTTTCGCGTTTGCTGCGTCCTCATATTTCGTCCTGAGGAACATTGAGCTGCGCTACTTCCATCGTTGAGCATAGACTGGTGGGCGCAAAGGCAGGAAAACCGCGTATCCTTGCTTGTTATGATATCTGTACCTTACGCTTTCGTGCATTGTTCATATGTTTCTGATATCCCACTGCTTTCGATGAGAAAGGCTGCGAGACACAGAGGCGGGCTAGCGATCGTTCCGGACGCATGTAGCTGAAGCACCTAATTAGTGATGCTTACATGTACAAAACTTTTACTCTGTACACTTCTCTCATCTACCTTTCCACTCCATTGGTGGTTCTAGATTGCCCCGCTCTCGAAGTGTTGTTGTTCAAGGGCATAATCCAATTTCGGATGGTGGATCGCTTCCACGGAACCCGAACTTCGTATGGGCTGACCTCACCAGAGAAACGGAAGGTTTCTGAAACGGCGGCCATGCAGGAAGAGCTGGATGTACTGGAGAGATGAAGAACGGTTAGAGATGTAGAGTCATCTCACCTCGGCAGGTGATGTTTGTCTCACAGTAAATGATGTAAAGCGAGAGCCGCTAGGAGTACGTACTCAGGGCATGTCTTACTGGTCGAAGCGTTTCAGAGGCGCCAAACGGAGTGGATCCGGTTCTTAATGCGTTCCAGAAACGGACATTCAGGGTGCAGTTGCTGTGGATCTGATCTCAGAGCCTCATACTGTACTAGACGTCTTTGCGAAACAACTCAGTAGGTATCACACCATATTTCTCTTATAACGTGACGTGAGTCGCATTTCACATGGCGCCCAAAGGTAGGTCCTAGCCATTATCACGACCCCGTATCACTCTCGGAACTCGGCCTCCACCTCGTGGCCAGCGAATGGCAGGGATCCCAAAATCAATATCGAGGGGAAATGAGATGACGCGCATCTCGTAGAAGCAAGCTGGAGGCAGGAGAAACAGCGCGGACGCGCAGCGAAAAGCCCTAGCAAACCCCCCCTTTGGGCAACAGCGCCAATCTCTTGGTTAATCTCCGGCTAAGTAGAAAAGGGCTGAGTTGATTACGGGCTTCCCTGTCCGTCTACCGTGAATGCAGCCATGTCGACCACGTTCCCGGGCGTTCCTAGATGATGGAAGATGGGTGATGGATGCAACGCGTGGATTGGTAGATTTCTGCACTCGCGCATGGATGCAAAGCGGTGTGGGCGTGGGCGGACGATAGAATGGAAGGATTGCGTGCGAGTTGCCCAAGTAGCCTCGTCCTGCTGCTTTCTCTGGGTGGGTGGATGAAGACAGCTAGTCGCGGGCGGCTTGACGATGATGCAGACTACGTATGATTGAGAGTGCAGCGATGCACCTACCAGAAGCACGGCAACGATGAGGACGACGATGAGCGAGTTCATCGATTTGACGCGCCGTTGGATGGCGCGCAGTCCAATAAGGCTTGATTGGCACCCTGCCTCTCCCGCTCTAGCGTAGTGAGTGACAGGAGACGCCATTCGCTGGTTGCCCCTTTTACGGACGCAGGTACGGGCGTGGCCAGAGGGAGCAGAGCTGCTGGCAGAGCTGGCGGAGAGCGCACACGGTGGAGGGCAAGTAATAAGCAGACGCTGGCACACACACACACTCTCTCTCTCAGAGAAAAAGACGCAGAGAAAGGGCCACGGCATGGAGTAGGCTGGCGGCGACTCGCAGTTAATATCTTCTTCCCATCTTTCCCTTTTTTTCTCCAGGTTCCGACTTCCTGCACGGCCTCGGGGGATTTTCGTGCTCTCTCCCTACCCTGCACCCTCCCCTTCTCTCTTTTTGCTTCGTTTTCGTTCCCTTTCCTCAATGCCTCTGCTTCTTTAAATAATTCTCTTCCTCTCACCCAACCCGTCACACAAGAAACGCGAAGCCAAAACGGCCTCCGCTGCTCCTCGCCAGTCACTCCTTCACTCCTCAGCAGCAGCAGCCGCCCACACTCTCTTTACCGCCCGCTGTTTCACCGTCACTCCCTTTGTCCTGCTGGCCACACCTACGCGCTTAGCTGAACAATACCCGTCTCAGGAGACGCGATTGTCGCTTTCTGCCGAAACAGCCCAATTGCATTCCAATCATGAGTGCATTGTCTCCAGTCTCTCCCACTGAAGATTGGCCTCCCGTCGTCAACGGCTACCAGAACTTCAAACCCAGCAATCCCAACCTCAACCCCAACAGCCAAAACCTCAAAGGCGCTCTACCCGACACTCCTCCCGTCAGCAGCCACGCGAGCGCAAGCACAAGCAGCAGTAATAATGACCAGATGCAAAACAACATGGCCAGGAGACGACCTAGCAACGGCAATCCTTCACCTCCGAGCTCCATCGCCGGCTCCGTAGCCGGCAGTATCGACTCGCGTCGCGCATACATGATGGAAGAGCAGCTCTACGACCACTACAGAATCCTCAAGAACTTCCTAGCCCCTTATCTCCGTGAGGAGAGATCCAACCAACAACCCAACCGCGCTCGAGACAAGCTGATCCGCCTGTCCTCTGTACAGTTTCAAGAACTCAGCACCGACGTCTACGACGAACTGGTGCGTCGAGAAGATGAGAGAAGAAAAGGCGGACCAGGCGCACCCGGCAATAGCACCCCTAAATTCCTCCCTCCCAAACAGAATTTCCACTTCAAGCGAAACCAAGCTCGTCAGAAACTCTCCACCCTCCCTCCAGACCGCTTCCGTCAGCTTGCTACCGATGTCTACTATGAACTTGAGCGACGCTTCCCAAGATTCACGGGAGGAGGGAGACCAGGCAGTCGCGCTGCCAGTATCGCAGGCAGTGTCATGAGCATGGAAAGCCGCGGTCCACCTCCACGATCAGGCACTCCTAATGGCATGAGACCTCCGCGAACAGACTCACGCGGTCCCGATCAGATGCGACCGCCTCCACGAGGACCACCTTACAGCCCATCCAATTCATCCTTCAACGGGCCTCCACCTGGCATACAACCCGGCTTGGATACTCCTGCCAGTGATTACGGAAGCAGGCCGATGCCAAAAACTTTTCAAAGTAACACAATCATTCCTAACAAGGGAACACTCATCGAAGATGATGGCACTGCTGATATCATTGACGGTGTCGCCAATGATGCTCTGGTGGCAGAGTACAAGTCGCAAATTTCCAAGCTTGAAGAGAAGGTCGACAGTTTACAGAGTCAACTCACATCGAGAACGGTCGAGTTGGAGAAGGCGACGGCCGGAGATTCATCGCTAGAGGCAGAGCGTGCAGAATGGACAGGCCTGCGCCAAAATATGGAACAGAAATTGGATGATGCACGGGCACTGAACGACTCATTGCAAGCGGAGCTCAACAAGACTCGGGAAGAACACGCTAATATCGAGCGAGATTTGAGAAGTCAATTGGATGAGGCAAGACGCTCCGAGCGAGATTTGGAACGAGATCTACGTGCTCAGATCGACGAAGCAACACGGCAAGGCTACGACATGGAACGTGACCTTCAATCGCAGCTGGAGGATGCAAGGCGCAATACTGAACAGAGCCGCAGTGTCAACCAAGCCAATGTCACAACTGGTGGCTGGCAGCAACGCTATGAGGGTCTCGAGAAAGAACTCGTAGACCAGCAACGCATCACCGACGAAGTCCGTCGCGAAGCATCCCAGTTCCTGCAGGAGATGCGCATACTCTCTGAACAGAGCACCGAGGCGTTCGAGAAGGAAGAACGGCTAGTCGAGCAAGTATCGAAGCTGGAGAGCGAACTTCGGGAATGGAAGTCCCGCTACGCCAAAGCGAAGACCCGTGAACGCAGTCTCCGTGCTTCATCACTTGGTCTGCCCTCAGCAAACGGTGATTCGCCTCAGTACTCACAATTCATCAGTCCTGACGGTCTAGTCAAGGACTTCCACGTGACCAATTATCAAGTCGGCATTGACGAGCTGCTGCAGTTGACCCGCAAGGATGACGCCAGCGATGCAATTTTGGATTGCATGAAGCAAGTGGTCATGAGTGTGCGCCGCATCTCCAATGATATCGATACCGTTGCCACTCCTGACGGCACCCTGAGTTCGTCTAATCTGGGCGATCTGAAGGAGCAAGCACGGGCAAAGATGAGGTTAAGCCAAACGTGCAACAACCTGATCACCGCCGTGAAGAATCACGCTTCTGCAGCTGGCTTGGCTCCTGTGTCTCTCGTCGATGCTGCAGCATCCAATCTCACCGCAGCCGTCATTGATATGATCCGCTTGGTGAAGATCAGAGCGACTCCGCCAGAGGAGCTTGAGCGCTTGGAACGTGAAGAAGAGGATGAGATGGCTGCTGCCAAGCCTATTCCGTTGGCAGTCGGCTCGTTGAGAAGTAAGAGCATATTCAGTGATGACAGCGCTGGAGGCAATCGTCCTAACGGGCGACTAGCTGTCAACGGATACGCTGTCAACGGGCACACCAGAAATAGAAGCAGCACCTCGAGCAACGGTTACAGTGCATACAGCAGATATTCCAGCCGGAACAGCAACAACACAAATGCAGAAGTCAACGGCAATGGTAAAGGCCTAGGCATTAGCCAAGGTATGGGTATGGTGAGGGAGAGTGGAGTCGAAGAATTTAAGGCATGGGCTAGACTGGTCGCTGCACAGTATGGATATAACGCTGACTCCTTAGCAGAACTACCTCGAGGACTCAACAGCTCTTTTGGTCCGATCCATCCAGCCACTCGTGAACACGATACGAAATCCGGCTGCTAGCACTTCGAACTCCCAAGCAATCATTGCAGAGTACGTCCGGAGTATCAATGACACGGTGCAAGACATTGTTGGCCGTACCAACGACGCCGTCTACGAACTCCGTCGTGATGTTACCGGTCCAGCTCTACAGAAGCACACGCCAGCAGTCACCACAGTCCTGGACAATTGCCGTAATGAGTTGACGTCGCCTGGACTGCCGAAGCAGGCCATGCCACCGATTGCGTTCAAGATTGCGAGAGCGACAAAGGTACACCAGATTCGAATTGGTAGTTCAGGAATGCAGAAATGCTTATTGTGACTTAGGAACTTGTTCTCCGCGTCGACCGCATCGCAACCGGTGACCTCACCGTTGATGCCGACCTACCCAACGACTTCTAAACACATCTGCCAGCCCTTCCGTCATCACGTCATGTATACCCACACGAAGAGACCAAAGCTCTCTTTCCTCACACAAAGAGCTGGTCTCTGCAATATTATAATGTCCTACACAGCATGTATTCATTGAACGTCGTTCACGACCGTCAAGCAACAACCCCTGATTGCGTAATACATTCTACCTTCGCCTGCGTCGAAAGCGATAAACCTTCGACGGCTTCTTTAATTCATTCTTCATCATTCAGATGTACCTTGTACGCTTGGACGTCTACTCATGTTGTCCTATTTGCATAGCGCTGGGTTGAAGGGTAGCACGTCCATTGGGTAACCCCCCTTTTGTCATCGACCGCCCTTGGGTTGAAGGATGGAGGTCGGTGGCGGTTGTCGATATAGACTGGGTTTGATAGCTTTGGGAGGTCACATGTACCCTTTTTGTGTACGAATCCTGAATATATGGCCGCCGGTTCACTTCCGGCGCCGCTTTTGGATTTTGATGAATGTGTTTTCCTGTGCCACTGGAATGTGAAGAGGGTTTTGCTGCCAGATTTCTCAAAGAACATTCTTTGGATATTGCGACATATGTTACAGTGACGTCTTTGATGTTTATGCCCATCGACAAACACCACAATGCCGCGACTAAATCAAGCAGTCTACAAAACTAAGAAGGCAATCCCTTCCCGCCGGAGAAGAATGCAGCCCGAATTCGAACCGCGGCAGATAGAGCAGAGATCAGTCGCATTCCCTCACCACCTCCCATCGCTCACGGCTCCGCCGCCCCGCCCTTCTTCTCCCCCTCTTGCGCCTGCCGCGCACCGCCCTGCGCCGCGCCGCCCCAAATGCCAAAGAAGCTGGTCTTCATGCTCTTCATCTGGTCGGCCTGCATCTTGGCCTCGAGCTCCTTCTCCTCGCGCAGCCAGGCCTCGCCCTTCTCGCGGATCTCGCGCTCCAGCGCCTCGTACTGGCGCAGGCCGCGCTCGCGGATCTGGTCCTGCAGCATCTTGCCCTCGGCGAGGCCCTCGCCGACGGACTTGCCGTCGTCCGTGACCAGCCCGCCCTGCGGCTTGATGCCAAGCGCGCGCGCGATCGCGGCCCCGATGCTGAAGCGCGGCTTCGCGGCGCCCACGTCGCGCGCCAGCTGCTCGCGCAGCAGCGCCTCGCGGCGCGCGTACTCCGTGGGAATGTGCGTGCCGCTGAACGAGGCGAGTGCCGCGCGCACGTCCGCCACCCCCATCGTCGCCACGTACTCCAGGAACGGGATGTACCCCACCAGCTCTGCGTCGTGCGGGTCGCCCGTCCACGGCGGCAGGATGATCGCGTTTTCGGGTTGGTTTTTGGCGTGCGCGGCGCGCGTGTCCAGCAGGATCACTTTGGAGAGGGGCCGGTTGAGGTACGAGAGGTCCTGGGGAGCGTTAGTCTGGCTGCAATGGAGGATGGTGGGAGAAAGGTGGGCTTACTTTGATGTATTCGCCGCCTTCGTAGCGGGTTGCTTCGCGGAAGAGAGGCCACATTATGAAGTGGTATGGATCCAATTTGCGAATGATCTGGTCGGCTGAGGCTGCGGGCATTGTGGTGAAGAGAACGATCTCATAGTATTGACTGAGGTAACGGAGGAAGTAGTCAAGACCAGGTCGCTTCGCAGTCCGCCAACCGTGTTGTCGTGTCCATTCGCTGTGGATCATAAGATCTTCCAGACTGATGACAAGAGTATAAGGTGGTGGAGGGTCCATGTTGGGAAGTAGTTTAGGGAAGGTCGGTTCGGTGTAGTAGCCAAGTGAAGTCGACGTTCGTGCCTTTATCCGGTTCCAGAAGAGTCTAAAATCCCAACCGGAAGGCGCATCCGGATGAGCTTTCTCTTCTTCCTCCGTATCCCAATCTCTTCCCAGGTACACTGCACCTACTATGCCAAAAAGTCCGAACGTAATGTACATGTAACTCGCGATCTGGTTCCTGCGCTTATCAATTGAAGTCTCGTACGCGGACTTGGGTAGGTCGTCTTCACCACTGCCTCCTCTGCCCCTGCCAGTGCCACCAGCAGTACGTGTGTGTTCTTCGGTGATGTCGATCTCATGGTGAGCTTTCTCTTGAGTTGGTTCAGGCTCAACGGGCTTCGTTTGCTTCAAGAATTCTTCGGAAAATGTTGATGGTATGCCCTGCCGTAGATCTGGGAGTTGGATTCGTGGTTGGTCTGATGACTCGCTCGCTTCTTTTGGTTGCGACTCTGCTGCATTGATGCCAGCAGATATTGTGTCATCGACTTCAGGTTGTTCTGGTTTGAAATCGGCACTTGCCTCCTCTAAAGGCGTCGTTCTTGGAGGCACCGATTGCGCTTCAGGTCTTGTATTTTTGCTTGGTGATGCTTCCCGGTTGAATACACCTTCGACTTCCTCTTGAGCCTCGTCTCTAGTGCGAGATTCGCTGTCTTTGGCATGGTTGCTTGATGTTTGGAAAGACTTCTTGGGATCGTATTGAAGCTCAGAGAAGCTCAGGGGAGGGCGGATCATGGGGTTAATGGCTCTGTGTCCTGGTTTGGGGCGACCTGAGCCGGCGCTGTCGCTGTTCAAGCGCATCCATTGCGAAGGAAGAGCTCTAGGGAGAGTGGAAGTGAGGATTCTAGGAGTAGCAAGAGCTGCTCGAGCTCGGAGAGTAGTTCGCGCGTATAGCATAGTAGGTTCAATGAAGAACACTATCTCCTACGCATTGCGCATCGACGGCCAATTGGGCAGACGGTGATAATCAATCATTCGACGTCTACGAGATCTGATGATGACCAGAGAAATGTTTTCTTCAGGTCGTTGCAGCCTGAGGCCCCGAACATGGCTCCTTTGTTTCGACACTTTGGCACCTTTCCACTTTAATCCACCACAGCGTCCCCAACTTCGCGTCACTACGGCCTTCTTTCTTGATGACGGCCCATTGTCCCTTCTCCAGTTGCTATGTGCGGGGCTTAGATGTCTCTTTATGATCATACAACACCAGTCATAGTGGCCGCAATGCTCATGTGAAGGCGGAGCGGCCAAATTAGTCTACACAGCCTGGGGTTATTCGTTGCAGGAGAGTCACTATGGTCCGGTGAATGCTTCGATGCAGTGTAAGGCGAACAGATTTGGCGTACGCGTTGCCGATATTGTTTATTTTGCCTTCCCTGCGCCCGTTTTTCAAATGATTTTTGTTCTTTATGCCATTCGGAGCCGCAAAGTGCTTGGCGCTCCCCGGTCAGCCCAGTTTGGTTGCCTACGACTCCTCCACTCCAGTCGATCTGCAGAGGCGAGCAGTACTGTACACCGGCCCAATCTTAGAATGGCTGTGGCGTGTCCTGTGATTCCTACGCCCGGTCTGCCTCACCGGAGGCGTTTCTCGTTGGTGGTTACACCTAGCTATACAGCTCCACCACTTCTTACCGGTAAAATGTGAAGATTTTGACCTCTTCTACGTTCCTTGCCTATCTTTAAAACATGTCATCTTAAATCTCATACTCGGCAATAAGTCTTCAAGATATTGCCCATCAGACTGCTGTCGTCAGCCTCTTTGGCTTCGTCTCAGGACCTCGAGAGTCGCCCCCACGGCCCAGTTCTACACAACTCGGCAGCAATTCTCAAACAAAACTCCATAGCCGGGAAGCACCCAAAGAGCAGACACGCGAACATTGGAGCTGCCATTACGTCGTCAAACAATTGGCCGACGGCCAGGTTCAACCATGGCTACAACTCAGACTCTGTCCATGACTGAAATTCATCAACGTGCTTCAAGAAGACTTGCTCTGCGCGCTTCTCCAACATCTTATGGCAAAGTTGATATCTCCTCATTACCAAAGCACCCGAAGACTCGAGAACTTAGGAGGCCGACGCTCCCAAGGGACGGCGAAGAGCCAACCTCCCCCACCCTTATCTCGTCATGGCTAGATGGATGCTACAATGTCAATGCCATTTCGAAGACCGCCGAAGAATCCAAAGATGACCATCCCGTCGAAGATGTCATCCAGAATCCGAAGGATACGCCTTTACCATTCACAGACGACCGTCACCAGAACGAACCAGAGCCATCAAATTCGGCTTCTCGACTAAACCTTGAAGAGCGCTGTGCGGCCCTTCGGCAGGCTGTAGAACAGCCCAGCTCGAAGCTAGAAGCCAACGCTGCCGATGAGGATGAATCAAGCTCTGATGAATGGGATGATCCTTCAGAAGACAACAGCGACGATTCAACGACAAATGATGAGTCTGAACCAGAAGCCCCTGATATTGATCTAAACTCTCACCAACAATATTTTGGACTTCGCACTTCGGTCACGTCGGAAACTTATCTCACTGAGGTATATTACCCGCCCGGTGGAATATCTGATGAACCGAAGTTCACGTATGACACTCTCGAATTTACTGTCCTCGATGAGGATATGAATCCACTACCAACAAATTCCTGGGTGTCTGTAGTTCCCGCTGGCTCAATAGCAACGGGCTTGCTTCAGAAAGGCCACATCAGGCGTCATGCGGCAGCCAAATTTGATGCGGACTTACGCTCTCTAGGCCTGTGGTACGATAATTGGCCATCAGAGAGCGAAATTTCCAATAACACCGACACTGAGACCCAAATACCCAGGCGCATTGGCGTCAAGATCCTGTTAGATCCCTATATTAGCCTGATCTATGCTGGAGACGTGTATGCCTTAGATTATTCCAGCCGCTATTACCAAAAAGTGGATCTTTCCATTGGAATGATTCGCAAGGACGCCAAAGCGACACTCAATGTATCGCCAAACCAGGAGTTGAGCCTTTTTTACCAGGGCCGAGAGCTCATCGATGATAGGTTACCTCTGAAGGCTGCAGTAGCTTTGAGTAAAAATATATGTCAGGGTTTCGAACGTCTGTACATTTCCGCGACCGTTGAGCTGAAATACAAGGACTGTATTGGTATGTGACCGTATTGCTTTGATCTTCACGAGCTCATATGCAGGGACTAACGAATTATCTAGTATGCGGCGACGAACTCCACATTGAAACGTTCATGTCGAAACCTTTCACATCAGCCTGCACTCATGAAGTCAACACATGTACACCTTGCCTTAGACGTTGGCTTGAGGAATCCCTTACGAGCAGGGGATATGACAAAATCTCGTGTCCAGAATGCTCGGCACCCTTCCAGCACCTTGATGTGAAAGCTTGCGCATCAAAGCAACAGTTTAAACGGTATGACAGCCTGGCTACGAGAGCTGTTCTCTCCGTCATGGAAAATTTCCACTGGTGCATGAGTCCCAAATGCGAATCAGGCCAAATTCATCATGACGATTCCCCGATATTCGTTTGCACGGCCTGTCACTTTAAACAGTGCCTTCGTCACGAAGCACCTTGGCACGAAGGCGAGACTTGTCGCGAGTACGACTATCGTGTTTCCGGTCGGAAGAAGAAAGATGAAGAAGAACGGTCGCGGCAGACAATCCAACGAATTTCGAAGCAATGCCCTGGAGCCCGCTGCGGCGCACGCATCCAGAAGAATCAAGGATGCGACCATATGACCTGCCGCAAGTGTAAACATGAGTTTTGCTGGGTGTGCCTTGCGGAGTACGGCCCGATTCGGAGACATGGAAACCGTATGCACAAACGCAATTGCAGGCATTATTCAGATTGGGATACTACGGGAGACGTACCCGCTATTCTTATTCCCTGACTAAAATGCCTTGGATGGAGTTTTGGGATTTGCTGAGATACCCACTTGGACTTACAGCGCAGTCTTTGGAACATAAGCGTTTAGCATTTGCATAGAATGATATATCAACACAGACTTTTGCCTGGAGTTGTTGATTCCGTTTCAGATATTTCATAGATAATTTTCCATCATAATTGATACGTGATCGTCTTCAACCTTAGAAACTCGTTCAGACCCCATTTGCTATTAAAGCGACCCCAACCGCTCTTCTTCGCTCCGCCGTGCGGGAGTGCGGGCTCATCGTGCACACTCATACTGTTAATGTGAATCGCGCCCGTTTCAACAGCCCTCGCAATCTTCAGCCCTCTCGACAGCGATTCTGTGAAGATTGCTCCGCTGAGCCCATAATCGGTATCGTTTGCTACAGCAATGGCATCTTCATCATTCTCAAATGGGATGAGGGACACCGAAGGTCCAAAGGATTCCGTGTGGAAGAGATCCATACCTTTGGCCGTACCCTCGACGACAATCGGTGCCATACGAGTCCACGAGATCTCCTCCTTCTCATGGTCACCGAGAATGACCTTCGCGCCCTTGGACACTGCATCTGCAACCAAGCGCCTGTTCTTGTCGACGGCGGCGCTCTGCACGAGCACGGCGGGAGCATGCGCTGGGAAGACATGCGCAATCTTCTCCTGAAGGGCTGGGCGGAACTCATCGAGGATGTTGGAGGCGACGAGGATGCGCTCCGTACTCATGCAGATCTGGCCGCTGTGCAAGAAGGCGCCGAGGGCGCACTGCAGCGCGGCCTTTTGGACGTCTGCGTCTTCGCACACGATGGCCGACGCCTTGCCGCCCAGCTCCATGAGCACCGGCTTGAGGTTCCGGCCGGCGGTGCCCGCCACGATCGAGCCTACCGCTGTACTGCCCGTGAAGTTGATCTTCTTGACGGCGCTGTGCTCGATCAGCGCCGTCGTCACTTCCGCCGCGTCCGATGGCCGCACGTAGATCACGTTGAGCACGCCTGCTGGCAGGCCGGCTTCGATCAGCACCTGCGCGAGCACAGAGAAGCAGCGCGGTGAGAGTTCGGATCCCTTCATGACAGCCGTGTTACCGACGGCTATGGCGTACAGAAAGCTTCGAAGGCCAAGGATGTACGGAGCGTTCCTAAAGTTGATTGTTAGCCTTTTACGTCTGGAGTGGGCAGTAAAGATGTTCGCACCAGGGAGATATCCCGAGAACGACACCATAAGGTTCCTTGACTAGCATGGCATGCGTATTTTCGTCCTGACACACGGGAATCTCGCCATGTAGCGCCTCCTCAATCCTGCCAGCGACATCCTTGAACATCTCAGTCGTCACAGACGTGTTGAACTTGGAAAATGCCTCTACGGCGCCGGTCTCTTCCATCATATAGCCTAGACACTCCTTCTCCCTCTGTTCAACCAAGACGGCCGCTTTCAGGAATATGTCGCGGCGGAAACCTGGCTTCGTCTTGCTCCACGAGGGAAACGCCTTTTCGGCTGCCTCAATGGCGATAATCGCATCTTTGGCTGAGGCAGAAGAGGCTTGCCATAGCGTTTTACCGGTGGATGGAGAAACCACTGGGAAACTGTTTTTGGCTACAAACTCTTTTCCATCGATGTAGAGCGGAACAGTGTGGCTAGATTCGCCGTTGGTCGTCATATTGGATTGCGGTCGAAGATCACGTGTTATACGCTAAGCAGAGTGTTGGAGGATTGCAACAGTTATTGATATGCTTGCTCTACAGATGACTAGATCCTTATAATTGTGCACATGGCCCGTGGAAATTTTAAAACTCCGCCTTTGATTCGCGATGTCAATGCATGCGAGTATCGGCACAAGAAAGGCCCTCCACTATCGGACCCCACACACTGCAGCTCCCGATGGAGAGTGCCGAATACCTTGTTCCCCACAGTCTGGCGAGTAAGGATTTGCCTCAGCCCTGCTATGCGAGCTGCTGGGTACATTTGGGAGCCCATAACTCCAAACGCTGCAGCAAATAATGTTTTCCGCAGTTCTATCAACTGCACTGCGATGTCTTTGCCGGGCACTAGCCACATACTTATACAAGGGTATCATATGCAAAGATAGCAATTCTTCTCCGAAAATTCCCATTGATAAAAAGCAATCCCGATCACCTCAACTCATTCTTTGTCGGACCTAGAACGAAAGGTGTTGACAAAGCATGATGCCTTGGATTACAGACGCCTTTCATTGCGTTGATTGTTCGCCACAGCTCGTCAAATGGTGGCAGGGAATTCGACCGTTGGCTCTGAGGGCGTAGTTGCGTCCATGGTCGTCGATGTGACCTGCTGCGGCGCCAGTGAAGGCGCTGGAGCAGGTTCGGACATGGAACGATTTTCATCAGCGTTGGGAGTGTCAACATCCATAGCATCATCATCCTCTCTCACAATCTGTGGTGTACTGTCCATTTGCAGTTGCGAAAGCTCTTTGGGCGGCCGTTGTGAATCAGATGTCTCAACGGAAATGTTGTTGTTGTGCAGCGAGGCAGGCGGTTGATCACGATTCTCCGCTCGAGGCAAACCATTCTGTTGTTGAGCGCTTCGCAAAACTTCCGTTCGAGGTGTCGCATCTTCTGTGGCTGACTTGCCCTGTTTGAAAAGGTTAGCAAAGTGTTTGCAGGTCTTGGCCTGAACGGCATCTGAAGTTGCGGGACAACTACGAAAGGCAAGACTTACACTTTCATGTCCATTGATATCTGGCTGCGGAGAAACAAAGCCACCGTGTTCTGGAAATGAGCCGGGCGCGAAGCTTTGCGAAGAATTTATGGAAGGGTCTTGTAAGACTCTATGAGTCGGCCATACCATACCGTTCTGGGTGGCTAGCAAAAGATTGGCAGGTGGCCTACTTGTAAAAGCCTGTGGATTTGCAGTAGGATATTGACCGCCTGCGTTGACTGGAGAGTGTTGTGAAGCGTACGGCGTCTGAGTTTGCAATCGATTCAGCATCTGTCGATACGCTGCTGGATTTTCCTTCCTTAGACGCTCACTGGCTATGTCCTGTCGAATCTGCTCCTGATCTTCTGCCGTTAGAACTTCGTCTGCAGGGTCTTGAAGTGTCTCAGCGGCAATTATACGGCGGATAGGCAGTAATCCTCCCTCATCTGGTTCCATGTTGTCGAGAAGGCGATCCAACACACGGTCCTTTCCCCGATACTCTTCGAGATCTTTCTGTGGGATCTTCTTAGGCTTAAAGATGTAGTCCATTTGTCGCTGCGCAAAGTTCTTGGTGTTCTTTTTCTCCACAACTTTGAATGCCAGCTGCGTTTTGAACACAGCTTGGTTAAAGAGCTTCTCTTCGAAGGTCCCACCAGCGATGAAGCGATATACATAAACAGGTTTCCCTTGTCCGATACGATATGCCCGTCCAATGGCTTGCTGTTCGGCTTGAGGATTGAAGCTGAAGTCAAAAATGATGACCCGATTTGCAGCAGGAAGATTGAAACCTAGCCCACCAGCCTTCGTGGAAATGAGGAATATGTCGCACTGGCCCTGGTTGAAGAGAGCGACTTGTGTAGTACGGTCTGGGATCCTCGTGCTACCATCTAGTCGGAAATAGTTTTTGCCCCAGGACGTGAACATCTCTTCGAGGAAATCGAGAGTCCAAAGGCTCTGTGAGAAAACCAGGACACGGTCGCCAGCTTCTTCAGCTTGTTGAAGGATATCGTGGAGTAGCATCGTCCGAATTGAATGCTTCTTATAGCGCAAGGTCGATTGGACTTTCTGAAGTATCTCTTCTTGCGCACGGAAGACTCGGAGCGACTGGTCAATGTCTGCTGTATCTAGATCCTTCTCCGAGGGGTTGTCGATGGAATCCGCTGGCGTCTGGGGTGTCATAATATTCGGAGAAGCCGGTGTTTCCTTGATTACTATGTCAGACTTTGACTCATAAATAATCTGCAGTGAACTCACAGTAGATTGATCCGCCACTCTGGTCTTCTCTTTCTCCAACTTTGCCGTTCGATCCTTCAGCCTTTTCTGAAAGATCATGGGATGGTTGCAAATCAGACTCAGAGCATGGAGCCAGTCAAATATTCTAGTTTGACTGATCTCAGAATCTTGGCTGCCAAGAGCATCCACGTAGGCCGAGTACAATTGTTCTTGGAGTTCCGTAAGAGGGACATAGAAAACGAACTCTTTCTTCGGCGGTAGAGTTCCACGAAGAACTGTAACATCTCTCCTATGTACTTTCGGCTCCGTCACCTCTTCAAGGACTTTCAGCTTCCTCATGGCCTTACGTCGCTCTGGCAAACTGCTGTCCACAAATCCACCGTTACGAATCGGTTCCTCGTAATTTGCTCGAAATTCGGTGCGATCTCCTAGGAAGCCAGGTGCAGTCCAGTTGATCATTGCGTAATACTCGCCCAAGTTGTTTGACAATGGTGAGCCTGTCAGAGCAATCCTAGACTTTGTCTTGAACAGCGAGGTGGCCACTGAAACTCCAGAGGTAGGGCTTTTGAGTTTGTGGGCTTCGTCAGCGATGACAATTCGTGGTCCGAGGGTTAGTTGATCCTTGAGTTTGTTATGGACCTCCTCGGCAAGAGGGACATTGAAGCGGTTGTTAATGGTATTTCGAAAGAGGTCGTAGCTGATGAGTAAAACACCACCATTCTCTGACCATCGGTTGATATGTCGTATACGGTCCTGCATATGCAGCTCTGAATCGATTTGAGAGAGTTCACCAACCAGAGGAGCGGTATTTGGAGGCAACCATTTCGAGAACTCGTCCATCCAGTTATTCACTAATGACGAAGGGCAAATAATGAGAGTACGAGATTCTTTGAGCCAATCCGGAATCTGTGAGTTGATCTTTGGCTCTGGCGATGCCGCAGCTTCAGCGATTGTTACCAGCAACGAGATGGCTTGCATGGTCTTTCCAAGCCCCATTGTATGGGAAAGCAAAGCACCTTGCCTGTCAGTTTCGTTTACGTAGGTGGCTACGATTTCTCGCCATAGGAATTGTAGACCTTCGATCTGATGGTTGTGGATTCTTAAACCGATGTGTGGATTCAAATAGATGAAGTCGTGCTCATCAGACTTTCCTGGATTGACTGGAATGGCATCGACCGTCCCCATCAGACCTGATGCCATCTTTTGAAGAGTAACTCTTTTGCGCTCTTCTTGTGACTGAAGGTTCTGTCTCGCTCGTTCCCGACGACCTCTCGCGACCTTATCTTCAGCAACAGCTTTTTTACGCTTCCGGCGGGGAGTCTGCTGAACAGGTTCGCTGTCCTCACTTAAGTCCTCTTCGGGTTGAGGTTTGCCTTTGACGTCACTGCCTAACACGGAATCACCCAAGTTCCGGGCCACAGCTGGATGTGTATGCTTGCTGAAGGTTTGCCTGATCAGTTTGACAAATGCAATAAGATCCTGTTTCCTTTTCTGGTTGAGTTGCTCGAGAATTTCACTAGCTGGGGCTCCACCCAAGCCTCCCTTTCGCAAATAGTTTGGCGTGCAGTCAAAGAAGCAGGCAAATAACGTCCCAGTGAGCATGGCTGATGCACTCTCTTCCTCTGGTAATCGATCGATTTTAGCCTTGTGCTTCGCGAAGCATCTGATCGCCAAATTGATATGGTCTTTCAGAATGATGCCCTTCTTTTCAGAATTCTGCTCGACATATTGTCGAAGCATTGCGTAAATTTGCTGTGGCAATGTTCGAATAAGTGAGACTAGCAGCCGTAGCCGGTCTTGTCTTGACACAAGATCGACAACCTCCCAAGACAGCACCTGTTCGTCCGAAGCTGTCGCTGGATCATCGTCTGGATTCTGAGGTGTCTGGGTGGCACCAACCAAGCTCTTGGTTCTGCTCAATGATATCGGGGAAGTCTGTTCACTATCTGTAGAAGGGAGCTGGGTAAGATCAATGATTTCAACATGTGCCGAAGCATTGACCTTATCAGACTTTGGAGCTGGAGGGGGATACTCAGGAAATTCAGTGCGACCCTCACTATCATCAACATTTCCAGATGAACTTTCAGCATCTTCTATGCCTGTGGGTGGAGTCTCAGAAGCTCTACCTTCAACAACATTATCGCTAGTAAAGATGTTGCCAATCGTAAGCTTGGCACGAGAGTGTTTCGAAGGTGTGGCCGATTTGATGTCATCTACAATGAAGTCACTGAATCCAGCAAGGGAGTGGTCAGAATCGCTGTCCAAGACAATTCCCTCCTCGTCACTACCATGCACACTGGGAGCTCTCCTCTTGCGAATGTGGGGAATAGTGGCTGAATGTTCGGGTTCTTCGGGTTGTTTCCATATGCGGGCTTTGAATATTAGTTCTTCTCTGGCGACGATTGTTTCTTCAAGGCTGCCACATTGGCGGTGAAGCTCTGTTGCTTTCGACCACTGATGCGCAGAGATATCAGCAACCAATTTGTCCAGGCGCTTTGTCAAGAGTCGAGCTTCAGCCTCCGCAGCGCTTGCAAGTCGAGATCGGTCGTGTGAATTTTTGGCTCGTTTCCACAACCGCCATGCTGCAGCCTGCCGAAGAGGAAGCTTCCGTTCGGTCCAATCATTTGTGTAGTCCTTGATGCTATTGCTAATGGAATCAGTGACTTCATCAGACGTCAACAAGTCCTGTCTCGCTCTCCTTGCTTGATTGTCATTCTCATCAGCTTCGATTTCATCCAAGAGCGAAGAGGAATATCCATCATCTTCGACATCGGATCCTCCATATGGAGGTAGAATATTGTAGTCCTCTTTCGGCCACCGATGAAGGAGGTCAAAATCCTCGGGTTCCAAGGCTCGATGTTCGGGGTCTTGAACAAGATCTAAGTCGGACTCTTCCACTTGAACGGCTTTTACCGATGGACCAGAACCATCCAATAGTATGAGTGAGCGTGAACCCGATAAGCTGTTCAACTTGGAGCGGTAAGGGAAAACAGCTTGCGCATCCTTTCCCTTGTGCTTCACCGAAACGGGCTTAATTTCGCTTTGGAAGTAATGTAAGGCCTGTCGGTAGATGTACTGTTGAACACCCTCGCAGTGCGTGTTTTCATAGGAGAAAAATTCAACAGGAGCGATGACTTTCAAACCGCTATCTGTAGGTCGAATTTCCGCGTCTACATCGGCATTGACTTTGCCATCAGCAAACTTCGGCCCAAAGAAGATGCTGTCAACTGGAAGCTTCTTGCGACACAGGAATCGATCGTTGCTGTTGAGGCCCAAAACCTCGAGCCTAGGCCTCGGACCCTGTGCGATAGTTGAATGACTTGACGAAGCTTGCTTGATGGGTACCGGATTGTGAGACTTGCCATGCTCCAACGGTGTGAAGACTTGAAGATCAAGCCTTCTTCGCTTTTGGCCGTTTTCGCCTTCGACGTAAGTCTCAAAGGCCCGCGCAGTGGATGGCGAAAGCTTAACAGAATTGAGATTGTTACCACCTTGCGCCAGTATCCTTTCCGGCTGTTCGTGGTGGATTTGTGTCGAGGCTGAGGGCTTGAGTTGGTTCTGTGAATCTGAGATCGAGACACTATCAGATTCCTCCCGATTGTCACCATCATCCTGAGTATTTGTACGATCAGGCGCGCCGTGAAGATATTCATCCAGTTCTCGTTGACCTGCCGCGACAAAGGCTTGATACTCAAGTGATCGGCGTCTGAGTATGGCGACGATGTATGTGATGGCAGAAATGTCTCCAAGTCTGATGATTCCGAGCTGCCTGAGAGTATCTGTGTCCACATGCAACAGCAAAGTTGATCCATCAATGTCGTTGTCTCGGATTATCCTTTCGAGGATGGTTGCGTCAGGTAATGGCCTATTTGGTCGCAGCTCTAGAAGGGTGTTTGGGCGGCAGATTTGGTCAACTACCTCATCCGTTGTCCATCTCCAGGGATCTGAGTACCGATCCATGTTCGCAGTCTGTTTCTCCCACACAACGCGCTTCAAGGTTTCTTCACGAAAACTCCGGGGTAGATTTGTCGTGATGATGGATGGTTTAACTTCTCAGCAGTTGACGACGTCAGGAAGGAGATACGCATACCACAACGCGTTGGAGTAGGTAGGTAGATATAAGAAGCTAAAAAGACAAAGGAAATTGAAGCGACTTTGAGCACGCTTCATGCTAGAAGTGAAGTAGGCAAAGCCGACAGCAGCCGCCGAAATGCGACAGCCGCCGGGTAAATTCAAGCAGCTCTCTCGGATCTGTGCTGGTCATCGAATGGAAGATTTAGTGAGCACATGTATTTCGCACGCGACTACAGAAGATGAAAGTCGTGTCACGAAAATTTACGCGACGAGATGCTAGGTGTGGTCTCAAAGGGGAAGTCTCACTGCCAGATGCTTTTGACTTGGTTGTCAAGTTACGATACGATAAGGCTTCAAGGCGAGAGTTCAAAACACTAGCATAATTCAGAATCAACTTCGCGACACATTCACCGACTTTGTCGGCTCACAAGAATTTTACTCTACTTGGGTTTACACGCCGTCGACTCTGACTCCACTTCTACACTCGCTTGGCTTGAGGCATGGATCTGGGACTGTGTTTGAAAGAGCACCGTCTGTTTGCCTGCGGCATATCGTATAGTTACCACGAATCATTTGATGACTATCTATTTACCGATTGATCTCCTAGAACTCCATCGTTTGCTGCTTTCTTACAAACGTAAGTTTCAACCTCATAATCTAGTTTCTATTCAAACTCTTGTCCAATCCGTGCGCTTCCCCTATCGCGAAGTGGACTGTTGCGCCGCTTTTGTTTGTGGATAGTGCCATCTTTCGGTATCCCTTCCGATCATTACGTTGCAGAGGTCAATTTGCTGCAGATTGAATTTGCCATGTTCACGAGGAGAACAGACGCTCACCGGCTGTCTATCAAGATGCGTCTTAAGTTTCTTCCGCATGACCGGTGGGTCCAAGATTGTTCAAATCACGAAAATTCACTCATCTTTCTGCTTTCATCTTGACATACTAATTAGGTAGTATCTAGAATTAATGCCATCGCAAACAACTACCAAACTGAATTCATCTGAGGTTAAAAATGAATAACGACGCTTGGGCACTGATATGACATGAGTTGCGACGTTCCTTTTCTCCGCATTGTTATCCGACGGCTCCATCTCCAGCCTCAATCGAACTTCAAATCTACAGTCGCCATAATCTACTACTTGGCAGAGACCAAAACGACGCCAGCTCAAATACCAAAGGGCATCGATAGGATGTCCCGCTACATTTCCGTGGTTTGCTCCGGGATTTACCATCCTCACGAAGCACACCGATCATATCTGAACTTTAGCTATGCAGAGCTAGCAAGTCTCAAAGGAATCAATTTCTCCTATGGTGGATCGCACCATATCCCGTACTCCTGTCCCGAAGATAGATGCGTGGAAATTCGATGGCTTCCAGGGCTATGCGCTTCTTGCTCCTCGAATGCTCTAAGGTATGGCAGACAGAGGGGATGGAAATTTCAGGGATATCTGGGATATTACACGTAATTGGCGAAGTCGAAAGAGGCTCTCTTTCAGCGCAGTCGTCATCTCTGAAAGACTACCTTTGGTTTTGGGTTCGCTGGAAATGCCATCAGTTCGAAGAAGTGTTCTTTTTCTATCATTCGAACATGGACTGAAGAAGTTTAAGCCGTACAGCCGTGATGGAAGTTCGACAGGCATTACGAAGATGAGACTCGAATTGTGAACGATTTGCAGCTCGCTGGCTCCGGTTAGACTAGCTGGTTCGGTAGCCAAAGCCCATTTCTCTTCCAGTTCTCCTTATTCTAGGATTTTATAATGGATTTTCATTGCTTAATGCAATGAAGCAATGCGCAAGGCTGATTCAAGACGTAGTTCGATCGAAAGGAATGTTCCGGGTGACATACACAGACATGAAGGCGATACGAAGCGGATGAAGCAGCACAGTTCTAAACTAGTTTATAGCACCGTTCCCGAGGGCGGAACCAACGGTGAACGTTGCATATTGCCATGCATTGATGGATTACTGCCCTTCTTCGTTAGGTCGTTCCGCAGGTCGACTCCCTGATATCGAAGTTCAGCGTACAGAACCACTTCTGCTTAATACCTGGAAACCCCGGAATCCCAAATATGCATATTGTACATAGTGTACTGCTCAAGCACACGTTTATTCTTATTCAGCGCGTTTTGTACAGCCAATCCATATATCCATCCACACCCTCTACGGGTTGTCCTACCTTTGTGTTCAGGGCGACGTTCTGGTTGTTCTTTACTCCATTCGAACGCTCCTCATTAGGCACAAAGACCCTGATTCCGACCTTCTCATCAACTTTGTCCATCTTCTCTCTCCATCTCCTGCCTTTCTCGCTCAGGTCAAAGAGAAGCCTCATGAAATAGCCTCCATACCAGCTCTCAATCCGTGCCTCATCAGTCTGCAACTGGCTATCCTGTCTTCTCTTGCTTTCTCTGTACCGCCTTCGTGCGTGCTCGTCGTTTTCGATGGGTTCAAGATTGTACTCTATAGCCCAGTCGTCGTTTCGCGTGATGTTTTCGGGTCGGGTCACATAGCGGCCGTTGACTCGGTTGCGTACGGAGAGAGTGAAAGCAAGGAGCTCGCGCGGTTCACCGTTATCCTGATCGGAGTTTTCCTCTGCCATTCCTCCTTCCACCTGCCCTTCAGGATCGCCTGATTCTCCAAGTTCACGAAGCGTCGATGCCGGGCTTTGCTCTGAGCTCCAAGGCACAGAAGTCGACTGCTGAGGAGCAGTCGTCCCATCAGAATTGTTTTGGCTTTCTTCGGCATATTGAACCGAAGGAGTTGGATTGCTGTCCGGTATCTGTTTGTCGCGACACTCGACGAATGTTGGGGGTACTTCGTGAGAGCCGGAGTCTATGACAGCTTCGGAAGTGCCACTGTCGCCCGTTGCATCCTGGCGGTGAGCTGAGAGGGCTTGCACAGCATCATCACCTCCTTCTCTATTGCCTTCGGCTGCATCTTTCGCAATTCGAGGCTGAATGTTTGACACCATACGACCATTTTCTGCCATCTGCAAGTGTAATTGTGATTCAATCTCCTTGAGTAGATCTTGCAGGTCATCGAGTCGCCGCCGTGAGTCCTTGTCTTCCAATCTGGGCATGAAATAGGTGCTTTTGAGGTGGTTGAGTTCCTTGTCCAGTTTCTCCGTCTCTTGGATGACCTCCAGAACCTGGTTCTCTTTTTCAAGACCCGACAGTTCTGAACGTTGCGAGGTGTCTATATCATTTTCTCTCTTGATGTCCGCAGCGAGTAAGCTTGACTTCGTTCGAAGGCGCTGCACAGACGAGCTAAGGTGAGCAACTTGTTCCTCCAGGTTTGCCATGACCTCGTGTACTGGGAGCTGGGACCCCACATCTTGCCTAATTTCTTGCTCGAAGTCGTCAGTATTGACTTCTTCTCGGACCAAAATTTTCAGATCACTCCAATCGTTGTTGAGATCGAGATTCTCAGTGGGCGGCACATCCTGAGAAGGATCTGGGTTCGTTATAGCGTTTTCCATTTCTTCCACCCTCTTTCGCGCAGCATCTTGCAACTGCTGAATGTTTTCTTCACTCATAGGCTCCGCGAAGATGTACATGAAGGGAACTGCTTTGCTCCTGGTCTCAAAGTGCAGGCGTACAGACTGCTCTGGAAATCGCTGAGCCACATGATCTAATACGGATCCGAGAATCTTCATGCTGGCATTCAGTTCTTGGTCACCTAGAGTTGGATCTGTCTGGCCATGTAGAGAGAGATCCATGTCTTCCAAGCTGACGTATTGGAAACCAAAGATTCGTTCGATGTTGTGGTAAGCGACGAATAAGCCATCCATTCGGCCTAGCCTGACCTGCAGCGAGTATTTGAGCATGGTTGCCCGAATCATATCGAAGTATTCACGTTCGAAAGACTCGAAAGTTCCCAAACGCTCTTTGATCTGGTAGCTTCTCAACACTCCACCACGTGAGCCTTTATCCATGCGAACGGGTAAAACTGCTCTCGTCTTGATATCAAACATTCCACTGCCTGGCAGGCGAGAATCGTAGGCATCGAGTTGGGATCGAACCAAGATTTTATCAAGAACGGTATAGTGGAAAGCTTGATCATCTGAAGACATCTCTTTTGGTAAGTCGCCAGGTTTGGATTTCCGATAACGCTCGAAATCGTCCTTCGGAAGAGTGAACAGCTTCTCCAGAGACTTTCCCACCAAAGACAGAACCGACCCGGTGTCATGGCTTTTGTCGCCATCAATAGCATAACGTCCGTTTTGGTAACGAAGGAACACTGACGAAGGACTTTGCTGTATTGCGGTGAAATTCGTTCCCTGTGCTTCGAATCCCTTCGACAGCATCGAAAACGTAAGTTCTCTCCATTGGGATATAAGATAGTGAAAGTGTTTCAGAATATTTGTTACGCTGGATGTAGAGCTGAAATACTTCACACCAGCATCAGCAGCTGCTTGCTGCAAAGTGGTATCCTCAGAGGAAATCATATACTGGCTCAATGCAGAGAAATCAAATTCTACAGCAGGCATTATCTTCTCGAGGTAAGGATCGAAATTGTAGACTCTAGATCTGGGATCTTGAAGGTGATATACTCCAGGGCTAGCGTACAGTCAGTAGAAGTTTACGAAAGTACTAGTAGCTAGCTGCGACTTACTTGAAAAGCACACGATCGAGTCCATGAGACAAGCCAGGAACGGACGTGCTGGGGATTTCCAATGCTAAGAAGGTCAGAATTTGTAGTATAATTGTGGCGCTAAAACCTACGCGAGACATGGATATGCGATCCAACAACAACTTTTATCCTACTTTGCGATGCCTCATCTAATTCCTTTCTCTTCCTGCGGCTCTTGACTTGCTGCTGAGACGGAACGGTTGTTGCGCTTGTGTCGCGGCTAACAGGAGCATCCACTGCGCTTTCCAGAGAGCTTGAGGATCTGGGCCTCGAAGCACTTGCTCGTCGCCGCCATTCACGCAGTTGCAAATTCTTGAAATGCAGTTCTTGGGCTGCTATCCTTCGGTTCACTGGGCCTTGCGTACTTTTTTCGTGCCCCATTGACAATACAAAACGAAGGAACTTGGCCATTCCTCTACGTCGAGCCCGCCTTCTTCTTTCCTGCATTGTGCTAGAAGATGCTAGAGCTTGGTCTTCATGTGCAGGCTTCGCGACGGTTCCATCCGAGGCGGAGGCTAATTCTGATATCGAATTCGGGCTGGGCTCCCATAAAACCCTTGGCGATTCAGAGTTCTTCTTCTTGCCAGTCCCAGTGCTTTGCACGGGTGTCCCCGTCTCATTAACTCCCGCTTTAGACAGGATTGGCTTGGTCGCATCTAATGACGGTTGCTGAATGTCTGCTGGAACATAGTTGTTAATCGGGCCAGTTCTCAGATTCTCATTGCGTTCTTGTCTGAATCGCAGGCGCTTCAAAGTCTGCGAAATTTGGCGCTTGGAAGTGGTGTCATTTCCCTGTTTGGCCTTTTCTTCGCCTTGGTCCTTCAGCGGCGCCTTGTCAGATTTATCGTCAACGGGCAATTGTGAGAGTCGATCCACCTCCTTCAACACGGCGCCTAGCTTGCGACTATTAGATCGAGACTTGGACAGCGTGGGTACATCCAACGAAAGCGCATCGTTCGCGTCGGAATTTGGGAGGTCTTCACGAGGGAGGGAGTAGTGTCGTCTTGCGGCCAGCTGGTGACAAGCAGGGCAGACATAGGGAAGGCGTTGTCTTGAAGCTTGCCATTGTACACGAGCAAGCATGAGGGAGGTGTTGAGAGGGTCGATGGATGGGCGGAAGATTATGCTCCTGGACCTGTCAACTTTTTGATCGAAGATCGAAGCGACTTTTTCATAAAAGTTCAAGGGTTGACGGTAAACTTTACCACTCTTGGAATGGTCGATTCCATTTAAACTTTTGAAACGCCGCCGTCAAAACGACTTCAAATTCCTCACGAATTATATAGCGTTAGGTTTAGAACCTCGAGTTTGACTTGTTTCATAAAATACCCTCAAATTGTGTCCCGGAACCGACGAGTTGAAGTTATAGTTATTTGCTAGTTATCAAAATACTAGCAAATAACTTCACCTCCGCTCTCAGGTTTCTAAAACATCTAGTGCGGAGGTACGATACTGTAGGTAGAAACAGTGTGATCCCTCTTTCTAGTCCATTCAGCCTCTGTGCTCATGGCCAATAAGGCACCGCTCCGCCTGCAGGTATTCCACACTCGTCTCTCGTCACAAGAGAGCCGTTTACCGGCGCTAAACTGTAAAATACCGAATCAGCAACCTTCCGTACAAGAAACTGAAGCACACGCCGTTGGGACTGGGACACCGGCCAAACTTGTACGATTTCGTCCCCAGGCGTGCGGGTCGGATCCTTTTGAGAGGGATCATTCGGATTTTGTCCCGAGCTTATGGCGTCAATCTATGTAGATGTGGGAGTTAGTACGTCCTTCGTAAAGAATTTTCACAGTTCGTCAGATGCCTACCTTGGTCACCTTCCCGGTTGATTTCAACGCTGGCAGCTCTTTCATGGCCCAAATGCCGTCCTGGGGAATATTTTTGGGATCGGGGGTAAAAACAGCGGCGTAATCCGTGCATGTATTTGCTAGCGCCTCCGACATGCGGGCAAAGTATTCCCACCGGTCGGTTGTTTGGAATTTCGCGTTATCATATACTATGGCATCCTCCGCAGCCTTAGTGTTTGCAATGAAGATGATGTCGCGGAATGCGTTGTCCTGATCTTGCCAGTTCAAGTTGAAAAATGAAGGTGGCCAGCATTGCTGGAGCGTGTGCTTCTATGTCAACCGCCGTTGTAATTTTCGTAGGTGGTTTCAACTTGCCCATATTGTCGTGGTCAACTGGCCGCAGCTTTGGGGGTCTGCTGCGTTTTTCTCAGCAAATTCTTTGGCCACATCCGATTGTCCGTTGGTGTAGAAGAGGCATTGGCCTTTGTCAGGCCGCTTGCACATCTGCTGCGTGAGCCACTGTATTGCGCATATTCAGCAACACGATTCATGATTTCGGTGATACCAGAATCTCCTATACCTCAACAGTAACGTCCTCAAGCTTGTACGCTGGTACGACGCGAGGTTCGAGGACTACTGTGCCACGACCAAGGGTCTCGGAGTCGGAGGGTAGGCAGCATACAAAGGATACCAGAAGCGCCCAGAAAGCAATGAGCCGGAGTGAAAAATGCCACCTCGCCATTTCGGGGGCGTTGACTCAATCGACTAAACGTTCTTCTTGCGTGTAATAAGATGAAAGAGAAAGGATGCTGGCTCTGCGATGCTAAAGTATTCGCGGGCTGTTGAGAGAAACATAGTCACTAGCTGAGTTACGTTAAATAGCATGCAGTGCCGCGTTCCAAGACCCAGACTTCATTTCTGCCCATGTTCCTGACGCTCCTTGGGAGCGAGCCTTGATGGGTGTTGGTGATGTTGACTGCGGCAAGGTTAGTGGAAGCTTGTGGTGCTCGCCGCTGTTGGTTCGAAAAGGATTGTGCGATGGAGCCGTGAACATCGTACCGTATACACAGTCGCCGCAAAGCGAAACGAACCACAACCGACAACGAGTCTCTGGACGTTTGAGGTGGACAGGATAGTAAACAGTAGTCGTGGTGCCAAGAATCAGCCGGAGCCAACTGAATGTTGCCATCAGCTTTACCTCCACCACAACTGCGGTCCCCCCTGCTTTAAAAATCATCAATTTCCACTTACACAAAAATGAGAGTCTCTCACATGCTCAATTGCTGAACTTTCTGGTCCTTTCGTTGTCGCTCCAACAATCAACATCATACTCGCCGCAGGTCTCGCCGATGCCCTCCTTGACAACGGACATGCACCCTCTGGGCAATGATAGTCCAACGAGCTATTTCGAAACACCTAATCCGCCAACCAACGTGAAAGTAACGGCGGTACGGTCCTGGAGAGCAATGCTGACATCCGGGACCTACACATTCGTCTTGGGTTTATGTTGATTCTTCAATCCGCCTTCCATCCGATGGCCTTCGATCGAGAGTCCTACCCAGGTAAACGATCGAGGATCGTTCCCTCGCGCCATGTCAAGGCGGGTAGCCCGGTCCTTTTTTCTGTCTCCAAGGAGTCGAAACCTGCCCGACGATTCAACCCGCCACTTGATTCGACACATCGCCTCCGAAGGATTCACGCTTTTGGGTCCTATGCTTCATCTAGCTACACTCTGGACCTGAGATAGTTACCAACGCTCTACGCAATCACTTCACTAGCCGATATGCCATAGCTCGCCGTAATGTTGCTGTTCAACTGCCCTAGGTTCTCCCTGCTTTGGTCCTTGAATCTGTCTCGCCCGAGTATGTCACACGTATTTAACCGGAGACCCTCAAGCTGTTCATCGCAGGTCTTGTACCAAAGGTACACGACTTACCCCTACAATTACTGGACTTCTTCTCAAGATGAAGGACGGCATCGTTCGGGTCTTCTTCATCTCTTTGCTCTACGTTACATCATGGGCTCGGGTCATCCTCATTGATAGGCAGGATCCCGGGCCCGTCACAAACGAAGCACTCGCCCCGGCTACCGCTCCGCTGAGTGAGATGTATGGCATGTGGATATCTTCATCGGTTTCGCAAGGCATAACAGAAAGTGACGCATCTGGAGGCGAACTTTCTTCGACTTCGCTGAGCGGCTTCAGCGTACCATCCTCCGTAGGTTTCACCGCAATCATCCTAAGCAAGATATCGGCTTTGACGGTGCATGTCTATTTAGCCAAACCCTGATCAACCTGGGATAGCAACCTCTGAGAGCGGTGCGGTGACATCAACCCTAGGCCAGTCCTCTTTACCTATACAACATGAACCCGCTCCTCATACTATCTCTGAAGCGTCGACACCCGCTGCTTCTGGTACGCCAACCCAGTCAAGTGAGGCTCCAACGGGAATCGACCCTTCCAATGGGCAAAGCATAGCTAGCGACACTTCGGGTACTCAGCCAACCACTTCACCACCAACCAGTCCAGATGCACCGGCTCCTTCTCAGCCTGGTCAGACCTCTCAACCAGCAGCCTCAACGGAATCTTTAGGCATACTAGAGTCTGCCTCAAGCATGCAAAGCATTCAAATAGCTGCGTCGGACTCGACTCAAAGTTTAGGCTCCGATTCCTTCCAGAATAGTCAGACTTCTTCACCCGCAGCTTCGAATAGAACCCCAACATCAGGGCCTTCTTCAGATACTCAACTAACATCTGACTCTGCTGTCAATACAGTCCAACCGGCATCGAATTCTGATATAACAACAACTGCTTCCACTGGCTCCTTCACGCTCCCAGTTGCTCTTACTGGTCAAGTACCGCCATCATCGGGGCAAGGATCACCTACAAGCCAACCAATGCCTCAGCCGTCCGTGGGAGGCAGTGCCCCTACCGTGCCCCAATCTGGGACACTGAATGTTATCGTCACCCAAACAGAGGTTACCGTGACCTTGCCAACAGGTGTAGTCATAAGTACCCAAATGATAGTAATCGGCAGTGGCTTTACGGTCACTACGGCAGTACCGACAGGAGGCATTACCTTCCTAGACCCCGGGAGCGATGAAGCTAAGTCTAGTGCGGCAGCCTTAGAGCCAGAATTGTTACAAGTAATCTCTTTAGTCGAAGCCTGGTCCGCCCAACCTTCCAATACTGCATTAAAGTCTCAGGCTATCAGCGCGATTGACCATACGTCTAACGATTTCATGCTCTTCTTTGATAGAATTAACGGTGGCGGTGGCGGTGGCAGTGGCAGCGATGGGAGCCAAACGAACCAATGCTCTGGAAGCAACCTCTTCACTGCAATTTTCAATGCCGTCAAATGTGCGATCCAGACGCTAATTGATATCCGGTCGGATATCATCAACGGCGGACTGGATGCGATAACCAACCTATTAAAGACCCTCCAAACACTCGCTAACTCAGATCCGCCAAATCAACCAACCTCGAACCCATCAGGAGATCCTAATTCGCAATCCAATCCAACGTCTTCCCCAACGAGCTCTGAATGGACATCTTCATCGCCCTGCTCAGCCGTCACAGCCACCAGTTGCTCTGCCATCTGCACCGCCTTAACCTCCGGTTCCTTGTCCAGTCAAACATGCACCACAACATGCTACGCTACCGTGACAGCATGTAGCGCCACAGGCACAACTGAAGCCTCGACCACCTATGCCCCCGCGTGCGCGCGCGGATGGACCCAATACCCAATGGGAGACTTTGTCCCGGCGCCGATATCATTTTATATCCCAACGGTGACAACCGCATCCCCGACGGGCACAACCACAGCGTCGGGGAACCCTGAGTTAGGCTCTGGGACTGCATCTGTGGCTGGCGATTCGCCTAGAGTAGTAGATTCAATTACGAGTAGCGAGGCTTCTACGGGCTCTGTGATTGCATCCGTGGTTGGTGCTTCACCCAGAGTAGTAGATTCAATGACGAGTATCGAGACCTCTACATCTACGCCTATGCAACCTTCCTCGACTGTCGAGACTCCAACTTCCACGTTGTCAGCTCCATCTCCGTCAGACTCCTGCCACACGCACTACGATGCCCTTTGGGATGAGTTCGACATCTATGGGAGAGACTGGGACCTCGATAAGCTCAATGACGGTGGTTATCCCGGTAGCGGCTCCGGCCTTCTGAAGCAGCTACGCGTATGCTCGGTTGTGTCGGACTGGAAGTTCGAGAATCTTACCCTGAGTGCAACCCAACCGTGGGATTTCCATGCGTCGGGACACACCTCAATTTGGCAGCAGAAGTGCATTGGGGGTGCTATGCAAAAGGCCGGCGCGCCTGCGGATATTTGTGACGGTAGTACCTGAATAGCTTATTGACTATGTGACTTCAATTGAATCGCTTCACTTTGCTCACTATAATTTTTGCCATAGGTAACGGCTTAAAATCTGACACCTCCGTGCTTCGTTCAAGAATTTAAGGTAGTTCGGGGTACCCTAAGTTATCGTAGTGGTTTTACAAGCTTCCTTTGCTCAAGACATCAACGCCGAAAGTTCGCTATCGACGACTTCTACGGCGAGCATCTCGAGGCAAGTAATGATCGACGACGCGGCGGCAAAGATCAATTAGGTACTCTGAAGACAACCTGCTGGTCTGCCTCGTCAAGGCTTAACCTCGTTAGGCTCAACGACCTCGCCGCAACTTCGCCGCACCTTCATCCGACCGCGTTCCAGCTGCCTTCGAGGCAGGGCAAACACGCTGAACATTTAAGAGGGACGCGCTTGTGCTTGATTGCTATACGCTGCGCAATCGGCAACAAAAAATCGCTTTTGATTACTTCCATAGCGACTGACATCTCCACGAACATGAGCTCAGAAGGCGAAGAATCCCTCTGCTTCACTGCGGCTGCCGCCAAGAAGATGAACAACGAGATTTCCACTCAAGCTTACCTCGAGTCGATTCTCGCTCACTGCCGCGGCGTTCGACACGGCAACAATAACTTATGTAACGACGACGCCGGCGATGGTGCTGACCCATTCAAACTTGAAAAGGCTTATTGCTTCAGGCTCCACGAGTTGGACAATTTCGCTTCGAGGTTGCGCGCATGGGCCTTACATGTTGAGCCCGTCAGCGGTACCAAGCCCTCCTTCTAAATAATCATTAGGGTATTCTTAACATCCACTTCTCTCCCAGTAGACACCTCACCTCTACTAACCGCGCTGACCGCCTATCTCTGCTCCAATGCCTCAGGCTTCAAGAAGAGCTTGGACGAAATTGATAGAGTCTACGACCCAACATCAACCCCTGATAAACCGTCATCCATCCGTCGGTCATTGTGCGAAACACTAGTATTTCAGGCCATCAGCGAAGGAAACCTAGATATGCTACCGCCGCTCCTGCAAGAGAAGGGATTAGACTTTCAGTATGGGAAGAAGGCCTTCATTATTGTTCTCAGGCATGATGGGAGCAACGTACCGAACGGGGCTGAGGTCGTGAGACTCATCAGAGAGGCTGGCTATATACACCCTGAAACGGAAGAAGCGATGACTTTTGCTGTTGTACAGGCGGCCATTTTCCCATAAGGTACGCCGAGGTTATTCTTGCAACTCATCTCTACCAAAATCCGTGTAGGATAAAGGTTGATCAGACTCCAGAGTCAGTTGGTTCAAAGGTGCGTTGAGACAAATCTTGCTTATGAAATTGCGTGTATTGCTATCGTGGCTCTTGAATATTGAAAATAGATTAAAAATGTCGCCGTTTCTAAGCAAATATCACCCAGAACCGTGAACTCCGAAGCTTTTGCCTCGATAGAAGCGAATTTAATGCTGAATCGTTGGCAATACCCTTGGAGATCGCCGCCAGCGGCCTCCAGCAGCTCCTATTGCTTTTGTAGCTCCGTACCGAATCTATTCTTTGCGATATTATTGGCTATAGATCGGTCGGAGACTATCGTACTCCACCCTCCGCTCTCTTCTTAAGATAGTGCGATTCGTGCGGAGTAGAAATCAATCAGTCAATCTCGAAACCTAGCAAAAGTTTCGAAAATCTTCAAAAATCTCAGTTTCAAGAAATTCAAGATTTCTAATAAATTTCTTCGGGCAATACGGAGCACATTTTTTGGTTTTACTCCGTACATGACGGTTCGGAAAACGCACAGACGCACAGACGCGATTCGTAAGGCTGTAAGGCGGCGAGGCTCAAATGTGAGGTCATTCTCGTCGATTCGCACCCTGAGCGCTATTCGGCCTTCCATCTTGCTTGTTACTACTCACACACCTGCGTATGCCGGTCAAAGATCAACATTGCCTTGGGTTCGGAGTTACGTCCAATCTTTATCCCTTTCTTCTTGCGCGCCCCCTTTACCTTATATTTGCAGCAGAGGCTCAGCGCTTCCCGTACACTGCGTGTCTTCGGCATTGTTTTGACTACTTTTGTTTACACGAGCATCCAGAAGCCGACTTTCCTTCAGTTTTTTTGCTTGCTTGCTTCTTATTTCAATCAATTGCACCCGTCTCCCTCTCGGCTTTCGCGTTGTATCCACTAACGCCACCAATCCGCGAGGTGCGCAGTTCGAATTTGCCTCCACCAACCTGTACTTACCCTTGCTACTTCGCCAGGCCCGAGCCACGGATTCGATCATTTAGATATCGGACAAATTCCGACCCCCATTCACCCATGCGATCGCATATCCTTTGACTCCGCGTCCCACTATGAGCTCGTCGGAAGGGCGCGCCGGCAGCTGGCCTCGCGCTCGAAGCATGTTCCAGCGAACAGGGACCTCAGGATCAGACAGTCAAGAGGAGGTCAGACTGCAGAAAGTATCACAGGGTGATATTCGAACAAAAGCAATACGAGGTAGACTCGTTTCGCGGCTCTCCAACACGAGCCCCCTCGGCAGCGAACCTTTACCATCAAACAAGTTACACCGCCGACATCCATCCGTCACCGAAGATGTCCAGATTGAGGCCCGCAAGACCCGTGAAAAAGACCTGCCGCTCTCTACAACGTCCAGTGCCTCATCATCTTTCAAGGGGTTTGAGAAGAGAAGACCGGCCGACGAACGAATTCTATACCATGGCGAGGTGCACACCAACATCACGATCTGGAAAAAAGCCAAGGAGTATCTAGTGCTTACCGAGTACGGCCTATTTCGATATCCCAACCAAAGTCGAGCGGCAATGGTCTTCCCAGATCTTACGACCTCAGCGCCAGGTCACCGCCGCACGAACTCAAACCCTGGCACTTGCACTCCGAATGAGATCCAATCACCGCGTTCCGCAGAAACGATATGGGAGCTAGGAGTACCGGGATCCCGCATTGACCTCGAGGACGTCTTTGCCGTATACAACCTCTATGACGCCAAACCGTCCTTTACTATCGCACTTCACTGGCTGGATACTCGTGATCACAGATGTCGGTTCTATACTTTTCAATTGCAAGATCCGGATGTGAAAGACGTGTGGATATCGCTGATTTTAAAGTATTCACGCTTATCAAGACCATCTCCCGAGGTTCGTTCAATGTGGTTGGAGGATGCAGACCTTACGGGCAATGAGCACAAGGTCTTTCGAGTGGTGCGAAATATCTACCGCCATGAGGATGTTGAGGATGGCAATAGCATCACTCAGAGACCACCGCCGCAGCTTGAATTCTTGGTTGTTGGCCAGAACAAGCTCTATTTTGTGCCGTTCGAGGAGCATAAGTCCTACGAATCGTTTGGCCTCATAGCAATATCCTCGATCGAAGTCTTCGCCGCTGATGATAGATTTAGACTATCTACAAGGTATGTGCTAAGGTCCTTTGTCTACAGTAAACAGTCTTTGACGGAAGGATTGGCTACTCATCATACCTGTTACTTGGCTGTAAACTTCCTTTGGCAAGCTAACACGTGGTTGCAGATTGCCTTTTGACAAAATGCAAGAAATTGAGTGCGCTTCAGTGCACTCAGTATCCATTGCTAAGGAGATAGCTGGTCAGCTCAAATACCTTCGACCTTACTGGGCTACTTCGCCACTGAAATGGAAACTCCCTCCAGAGATGCGGAAGCAGCTCTCAAGTAACCTCTCATACGAGTGCAGCAAGATCGAGGCCTTCGAACGCGCTGTCAGTGCTTATAGTGTAGCCTATGGCCTGGCTCGGGACCGATTGCGATTTGAAATCGTCAACTCAGGAGAGGCAGCTCCCGTTTTTAGGCTTTTACCCGCAACTGGCGCGCTCTACAGCTCATTGGAGCTACTAGCAATTCTGCGGAGTCTGAGGTATTCAGATATCTTTGTCACCATGTCCTTTGCCAATGTCAACCTCGAACAGCTGAATAAAAGGTATGACGAGCACGGCACAGAGCATCTCGACTGGACCACTCTGATTCCAAAGCGCACTCAGGCTCTGCCCTTCAAATTTTCTGAGTCGTCATTGCTGGTTCAGGAAATAGCAGCCATTGCTGGTACTAATAGAAAGCTACTTCGAATGGACTTTGCCAACTGCATTCCACCCTCTTCACCGAAGCAGTCGTGCGGCATTCTGAAGGCTCTCTACCCTCTATGTACTCGCGAAGCTACCAACGTCGAATGGTTGAATCTCCGGGGAATTCACCTAAGCACGCAAGATGTCGACTATTTGCAAGGCGTGGCCGACGATCGCAAGAGCCATCTTCACGGCTTGGATTTGAGCAGGACGAACCTGGGTCCACTAGAATTCACGAATATTCTAGTGGCATTGAAAGCCCAGGACAACACATTCGAAGCACTCGACATCTCAGAGAATGGTGTCGTACTTGATGAGTGCGCTTTCGACTCACAAATCCAAAAGCTTCCATATCTTCGAATTCTCAATCTTTCTCATGTCACTCTCACACCCACGATATCGGAACCACTCATCACCTTGAAAACATTACAAAGCTGGCTTCTCCAAGAGCTGTCGTTTTCCGGAACTGCCATCAATTCGCTAACGAAGCGCGAATTGCGTCTATTCCTTCGAACTTCAGCATCTAAGTGCCTAAGAATCCTGAACCTCGACGCTGCTGGACTCACTGGAGCCGACGTAGGTCAGCTTCTTGAAAGCATGGCTGAAGATGGTGGCAAACCGCGCAACATTCACCTTGCTGTCGGTGCCAACGACATTGAAACCGACTACAGACCTTTTCTATTGGCAGTAAGGAGCGGATGGACGTCAAGATCGTTGAGTTTGTCTAAAACGAGCTTTTCAAACGAACGACGATTTGTACAGCTTTTCGAGGCACTGGAAGAAAACTCCACAATTGAAGCCCTCGATATCTCTCAGATATCTATGACAGTTCGACAGACTTTAGGGGAGAGAACACTAAGATCGATCGAGAATATGATTTCTCACAATTGGACTTTGACCACCCTTGACATCTCCAATCGGAAGTCCGGGTTTCAAAGGGAACAAAACAACGTTTCTCCAGCCATCCAAAGTTTACTCCGGGGTTTGCGTCGCAATGTGAAACTGCAGAAAATCAACATTTCCGGCCACAATCTGTTTGAAAACGAGGCCGAGCAGCTTCATTCTGCAATCCTCAGCAACCGTAATTTGGTCGAGTTACGATGCGAGGATGTCAGCATCCCTCTTGGTGGTTTCGCACGCATTGTTGATGCAGTGAAGGAAAGCCGTTCGATCACGTACATGTCTGACATAAGATTCTCACAACAAACATCACTCGACGATTTCACTCACTCATCGTCTCTTCGCAAGCTTGAAGCTCGTCGCAGCTTCACGAGCAGTATGCTGTCGTCACTAGACCGAAAGATTCGTGATAGCATGGGCAAAGTACCGCAGGTGAAGCGACCATCACTGCAGCTCAGCCCCTCGGATATACCAATAGTGGATTCCGAGTTGGCAGCTTGGAACGCCCAACAAGCCCGACTGGCTATATATCTCGAATATAACCGAAGGCTTGCAAGATCCGAAGACGTGAATGATCCGTTTCCTGGAAACCTTACCACCAGCAACGAAAGCAACGAAAGAAACGAACGAATAAAGCGACGAAATGACTCTGGTAACGACTCGGCGTTGAACGACATAAAAGATTTGCTTATCTGACAGCGAGGACGTGGAGTAGCAAGGTACACACAACTAGACCTCCTTTCACTCTTGTACAAAATAAAGGAGTTGAAGGCGGCTATGAATGATGATACCCTAGACGAATGGGGGCTTTACTGTTTGCATTTGATGTCGGTGCATCCAACCGCACCGAAGTATATTTGGTTCGGTGACAAAGAGAGCCTACTGTACCCTTGGATATGGCAATACACATCTATAGTCTATCAGCCTCCGGTAGGCTTTCGCAAGTGAAATGTCGTCTAATTTTATATCCCTTGCCCAGAAACCTTCCCATTGCCAGTTCAATGTAGTCTAGGTGCAAACTATGACTCTAGAAGCTTCGGTACGTTCTCTGTCAAGTATTCCACAACGGCATCCGGCCCCTTTTCAACTTGTAGTCCTTCCGGGATGGCGTGCGTCTTGATGCCTGGAACAATCTCCTTTGCGAGCTTTTGAATGTAGTCGCTTTCTTCTTCCGACCACATCGACGCGCAGAACTGTAAGCCTTAGTGAGTAATCTTGCCACTTGGATACATTCAATGGTAACTGGTGTACATACGAGTAAGTCTGGCTTTATCCTCTCAAGGGCTGGTTTCACATCGTCGATTTCTGTCGGATCTTATCAGCGCCCCCTTCACTCGAACTACTAAGAGTGTTCATCTTACTTTCACAGTTCTCCACATGCTCGATTATATATCGATCTTTTATGCTCTCGATAAGTCTTCCGATTAATCTCTTTGCCCTTTCCGGCGCTGTGTTTACAGTGACCAGCTTGTATGGTCCTTTTGGATGTGCCATAGTATTCTCTGACTTGTACGTGGGCAATTGAGTCAGTATTGAGAATTGATTCTGCTTTTATGTTGACGTCGATGGAGCCTATGAAGCCCTTGCCACTAGGTATTTATCCCTCCCGTTCCGACAAAATTTCGCGTCTGGCTTTGAGCCGACAACGGCCGTCGTACGAGTAATGTCGACGTGTGTGGCACTGATTCCGCCGGTGGGGACGCAAATGATTCGTTTAATGTCCCACATCAGAATGCATTCTCGGTCCAGAGACTTTCGGTCTCCTGCCACGAAGTCTGGGATAATTGGGGCGCGAAATGGTAGTTCTTCTTTCCGGCCGTGTTTCCGCTTTCCGTACCGTGTGATTTCGAAGTACGACCACCGATTCGAGCTTCAACGAAAGCATCCATATGCGGGAACGTATTGGACCAATACGCTTGAATTTACAATATCTATTCTCTATTGATATTCCGAAGCACTTCAGAACCTCATTCCTCATTTTCGAACTTCGTAATCAAGCTCCCAATATACGGCAGAATCTCCACAATAAATTCATCGCCTGCTTTTACGGATACTTTTGGCTTCCTCGCTACTCCAACGCCAGCCGGAGTACCAGTGATTATCACAGTCCCGGCCTTCAAGGTAGTCGACTGTGAAAGGAAACTGATAAGGCCGTTAATGGAGAAGATGAGATCATCAGTTCCGCTCTCCTGCATGACCTCACCATTCTTCAAACCTCTGACGTGCAGTTTCTGCGGATCTATAATCACCGAAGGAGAAACTAGGACAGGGCCTACGCAGCTGATTAGCAAGATTGCATCTGTGCGAATAAAGATAGCTGGAAGTACCAAGTGGACAAGACCCATCGAACCCCTTTGAAAAGCACCATTGACTTTGCGCGAATTGGCTCGTACGGCTAGAGATATCATTTGCTGCAGTATACCCAAGTATGTAGTAGATTGCCTCGCTCTCGGAAACGTTTTTGCAGTCTCTACTTATGATGACAGCGAGCTCTGCCTCGTAGTCGCCGCAGTCATCCTTCTGCGTTAATTTCGGTAGAAGACAAGGAGCCGGCCATGGATCCGCAAGCGCTGTCTCTGGTTTCCTGGCCTTCATTGAGCATTTACACCAACAGCAAATACTGATGTTTTGCTTACATGAACAAGGTTGGGACGGTAGGCAGTTCCATGCCGACCTCCGCAGCGTGTTGCTTATACTGTAACTCCAATCAGCATCAGCGGTATCCAAGGCCAAGTACCTAGTCTCGCTTCATCGAACTCACATTCAATCCAATGCACCGAATAGTGCCTGCTTCCGTCTGAGTCACGGGACTTAACACCTTGCCAATGCTTTCGGTGTCTCCCGTACTACTGCCATGCACCAACACCGAGTCTCCAGAGTAAACGTTGACTCGTACATCCTGGCCTTTGTACAGAGCAAGTCCAACATCGATTTTACTATCGACAGGCTCTCCGATGAGAATCTTAGACGAATCCGACTTCGGGACGAATCGGACAAGACCTGTAAGCTGTTATCAGGATAAACATCCTCCACAATTCAGTAAGGCTGAATCTACGTCTAAATCTATGCTTGGATGTTGACATTGTTGAGCTATATCTGTAAGCACAGCAAGCTTGTAGAACAGGTCTTGCAAAATTTTGACGCGATATTGTGAAAAGCCGTGAGAATGGTGGAAGTCCTTGCATTTGTGTATCATGCTCAAGATGACGGACAGATTCCCGAAAGCGATGCCGGAGCGTTTGTCAAAGGGAAAGGTGGTAATAACATCGGCAGTTCGCTATAAATGACAGCGGGCGTAAGAACCACGGCATCCCCACAGGGATCATTGTGGGGTGGGTAACAGGACGCATTTAGAATCAGTATGTTCCCCGTACTCATGTAGTGTAGTCATTAGAACATCAGTCACTGTAACGTACTGCATTTGATGATTCGATATATAATTAATCTACTATCTAGAGCACTTTCTACAAGACGAATCTATCCCTCTTTTATTTCGCCCTTTCCCTTAGGTACTATAATATACATTGGATTGTTTGATGCGATTGAACTCAATCAGACTCACCATCGATGACTTCGACCGAAACTGCGGGAGAAGAACATCGGCTCTGATCAGAAGCGGTACACTGACCTTCCACATAGAGAGAGGGAGGGAGAAAGGTAGGCAGAGAGAGAGAGGCTGAGGAACTTTATCCCACTGTACCCAAAAAGAACGCTCGCCCTCGGTATTAGGGAACGCTTTGTACATGTGCGTACTCCGTACTGGTTCATCAGAGACATTCTATTGCGGCTATGGAAGCCCCTATTGAGCTTGTCGAGCCAGCTGGCCATGCCATAAATCTGTTCCTCGGCTTTCCAAGTAGCATATCGTATGCAGCCTGCGCTGCTGACACTGCGGAGCTCGTCGATGTAGCGTTCGTGACTGATTCTTTAAAGTCTGGAGAAATCTTTGCCCAAATTCGTCGCGCCTCGGCGGTGTATTCCTCGAGCGACCGTTGTCCTTGCTGGAGCGAACTAAAATCCTGAAGTGCCTTTCTTTCTTATCATGAGAAATTCGTTGTTTGAGCAACAGGGCCCCGTCCCACTAATTTACACTGAGGTACCCCACCTAATGCGCGCCCCAACTGCCTGGGAGACCCCCTGGATGGAGCCCGTGGCTGCGCTTTCCGGCGGCGTTCTTCGGCAAAGGCGAATTTCGATTACACTAATCATCCAGCCACTGTTCAACAGAGGGGAGAGCGTCAACAGCGGCGTCAGGATCATTTATCGAAGTCTTCCTCCTTCCATCTGGCAGCACCGGACATCGCAAGGATGCGCTGGAGGTGCCACTGCATCTCGAGCAGGCCTGGATCAGGGAGGGGTAAATTTTCTGGGTCGTCGGTTGTCATCGTGAATCTGGTGCTGCTGGCAAGTACCGTGGGCTTGGTCGAAGAATTGGCGAAGAAAGTGAACGTGTAACCATTGCCGGACCCTCTCAGATCGCGAGAGGATAGTGGGTGTTCCATCAGGTCCACCCTCGTTGTTGAATCACGCTGCGTCATCAACGGGAGCCAGTGGAACTCTAGCTCGAGTTGAGTTCTGTCGTCTGACATCTGCGCAGGCCGCAGCGCGAAGGCGCTTTCAGAGTGAAAGCGATGGAGGGTAGCCGTTAGGGTTAGCATGTTCCCGACCGTCTCGGTGCCTTTCAGTAGTTGTGTTCCGCTATCTCGGAAAGTCTTGTCTTTCCAAGATGCCACCTTATCTTTCGGCCAGAATATCCCCAGGATCTCCGAACCCTAACCTCTTCTTTGCTGCCAAATGTGCACCACGCGACGTCACCCATCTTCGAAACCACGCAACAGCCATGGTCTCTCCTCTTGCACGCTTCGGCGATCCTGCGGTCACGCTTGACACTGTGCTCGGAACCCCTATGTGGCTCTGTATGCTGAACTCTTGCCGAGCCAGTCGCAGATGCAGCATGAGGTTGAAGAAGTGGAGGTGGTTAGGGGGAAGGTCTGGAGTGGGATCGTTTGCTCGGTGTGGCTGTAGCGTCTTTTGCCTCTCGCCGCTGTTTCGAGAGTCGCACGGCGTTGAGTGCTTCCAATTCCAGATCTGCCGATTTGAAATCCAGGTACACCGTCCGCCACGAGACTTCGTGCGAGGCAACTTTTGTCAGCTGCTCCAGGTCGCCGACCTGGAAAATTGCCCACAGCAAAGGTGAAAGCGAAGTGGCTGGAAGACGAGCGGCAATATCTTCGAAAAGTTGTCTGCGTTGCTCGGAGCGCTCGGTGAAGTTTTCAACGTCGTCCTCTGGCATACAGTTGGTCCAGTTGTAGGAAGACGTGGCGTTTTGAATGTTGATAAAGGCGAGTAGCTATATCAAAATCGAAAGAATTCGACGTAAGAAGTGGTCTGCAGAACGTAGAGCCGATGCCTTTGGACACCGAGAATGTTTGATTTGTGATTTAGTATGTTGAAGAAGTCGGAGAGAATGACAATGGAATGGAAGAGGTGTTTATTTGTGGGTCTGGTACCGCAGCAACATAGAAGGCAGCGACACTGAGAATACCTACCGTACATTGTAAGTGGCGATGCTATCGTATGGATCTCGTCCTCATCGACACTGCTTCAAGTCGTTTCGCACCTCCTCTTCCCATACTAAGAGATCAATGAATTCGTCAGCCTTTTTCTTGGCTTCCTATTAATTTGCCAACAAAAGGGTTCATTCTCGATATCGCACTTAGCCAAGTGATATGACGAAGATGTAATTTCAACGCGACTTACTCTTCCCAATCCTAGATCCTGGTCAGAAGCTGTTTGAGAAGCGCAGTGATATGAGTTGATGAAGGACCGCGTCAGGCAAACGACACCAACAAACATCCAGTTAGAAACGATTTGGTACCTAGAAGCTGATGTCTTTGATGATGACTGTTAAATATCCTAGATGGTTGTAAGTTGCGCGTACAGGCAAGGCGTGTCGTGGCAGTAGTGTCTTTCGCTCCATTATAGAACTCTCCATCCCGTAGTTCCGACGTTCTTATCAAGGCTTTGAATTCCTCATGTCCACTACCTTTACATTCCACATATGAAGCTACACAAATTCCATCCTCAAGTGCGAGAGCTAGATAGACGGCCCCGAGATCGAGAGAAAACGCAAAGTTATTTTGAGTTTCCTTCGCGTCATCAGTCCTTAAAAGATGCTCTGATAAAAGCCCGAACCTTGCTCCGATCATCTGCGAATATTGTCTGTCGCTCAGGCGACTTCACTCGGCTTCTCTTCATTTCGATGGCAGAAGATATCTATGATCAGTTCAAGCACCAGCCACATTCATGTTTCGAACATGGCTCGGCCTCTCCTGAGAGGGAGTACTTTGCATTCGACGTCCCTTGAATCGGTAAAACAAACAGTCTTTCAGTGTGGCAATTCGAAAACAATCTCTTTCAAGAACCCAACGACCCTCTCTGACAACTTGATGGTCCGCCCGAAGCGCCATTGGCAGACATTCCTTCCAAAGCACACAGCCTTCGACGGATTTAGACACAGTTGAGGATAACAGGTATGGGCGGCGTTTGCTTTTCAATTGGGGATAGAATGGTCAAGGGTGAAGGTTGCTGCAGCTCACTCGTATACGATAGAGGGGCCCGCGCGTCTTGAGATGGCTGGGGAGTGGGGACTCGGGAGCTTCACCAAGCGAAATATGCCTCGTACTCTACACGGAGACCACACATAGTGCATAATGCCACTCTGCCTCACCAGTAGTATATACTCCGTACCATGATCTCAGTCACTGCATTCGGTGGCCTCACTGCCAGACAATATGGAGTTATAAATAGATCTCCATTTCCAACTTTGAACGTCACTGAAATTCGGCTTCTAACAGAAGTCTGTCCTCCTTTTCATGACGTGCGCGCGGCACTTGAAGTTTCAGCAAGCAGCCATCTCGTTACAAATACGATTTTCGACCACAAGCATTTCATTTGATCATCTTGTCGTCTTGCACTTTGAAATTTTGTTCATCTCATTCCATAAGGGACAAAGACCGAACGAGCAGACATCTTAACCAAACGCAATCCGACCGCTCTCCTCCCAAAGCTATGGTGTTTGCTATAGAACTGGATGCGCCAAAAACTTCATACTTGGCTGGCGATGTTGTCAAAGGGGACGTAGTCTTGGACAGCGCGGAAGATGAAGCCGTTGGAAAGGTTGTCATCATGTTTTTCGGTCGCGCGAAGACCAAGATTTATGTAAGAGAAAGAGATCGTAGCAAGCATTATAACTCCGACTGTACACTATTCTCTTACGCCAAGGGTCTCTACATCGGCATATATACCCTCAAACGTGGCCGATACTCATGGCCGTTCGAGTTCAAGTTCCCGATGCAAACTATTCCATCGGGCGAGAACAGCAAATTTGACAGCGCAGGTGGCTCATGGCCTATACCGCATATTCCGCATCCTCTTCCACCGACATTTACCAAGAGTATCACCGGATATATGTCGTCTGCAGACTGCACCGTTGAGTACAAGCTCGAAGCCAAGTTGACGAGACCTCCGGAGGCGCCATTTACTAAGAAATTCTCGAGCATGGAGGGTACCCTAGACCTCATCTATCTCACGCAGAGGCAGGATGAGTCTCCTAATCCGCTCCTCAGGGTAACGGAAGAATCTTTTGCGGTGAGGACTATTAGTCTTCTACCGGAGCGAAAGCACGGCTTGCAGTCGATAAAGGGAATACTGCGATCGACCTTTAACAGCTCCGAGCTTCCGAGCGCGAACTTCACAGTGGAGTTGACCTGTCCGATGCAAGTGTACCCCGGAGGTCCATTTCCCATCACGCTGGCTTTAAAAGGAATGCAAACGTCGGAAGGCGTCACAGTTAATCCAGCCGTGGCCATCAAAGAATTAATGATTACGGTGATATCCATACTCCCTTGTCGAGGCGTCGGCGGAGGAACCGTCAAGCAGGCCAAATTTTCCGTTGACACAGTTCTCGTTGACACGTTCGGGGAGATTAATGTCGAAATCCCACAGCCTAACGACAAACGAGCGGAAGCTGGCATAGCTTCGCGAGAGGTGGATCTCAAGCAGCTTGGAAAATTGCCGTTCTCTTCCCGAAAGATCGAATATGACTTCCAAACTTACAACATGACTCTCGTCCACCAGCTCGAGGTCAAAGCCAAGCTCTTATGCGCGGACAAAGTGTGTAAATTGAAAGTGAGAACTCCCCTCAAGTTTCTCCCTCCGGCATACAGACGCATTGCAATATCCATGCCCAGTGCTACCGAACCGAACTCATCCCAAGCGACGCCAGCAAATATGGCCAACCAAGCTGTTGATCCGGAAATCGGAGATCTTCCTGCTTATGAAGCTCCTCCACCAGGTTACGATCCCGGTGACAGCAACGAAGTTCCAGAAAAAGCGATAAGTTCCAGTTCTGGGGCCAAATGAATGTCTGAGCACGGCGTGCATGATGAATTCAACTACATATACGCATAGGGTTGGTCGATATCAAAAAGTCAACTAGAGCAACATCTAGCCAAAACCGACGAAAGTGGCGGCAAAAGTTCCAAGACGTAGAGGTGCTGTAGTAATATTCCAAACAGAGGATAGCATGAGGCTGATGGGAAAATAGCATCGTTCGAAGGATAGGAAGTAAAACTTGGTATTCCTTAGGAACAATCATTCTAACCTGTCTCATTTCGATCTTGAAGACTTGTTCTTTCATTAGGTTTCACAGATAACTCATTTCTACCATTCATTCTCTATCATACAGAAATTCCGCTTTAAGTTTGCGCAAGTGAGCTTCATTAATAACGCTTCACAACAATTTTACCGCCTGCTTCGTGCGAATCCAGCATTTTATGCGCCGAATGAATGTCCTTGTACTCGAAAACATAAGTAGGCTTCGCGTTGAACTCGCCGTTCTCAATCTTCCGCACGATGTCCTGCAATGGGATTCCAGACATCGGGAACTCTGGCGTGCCCAATACTTTGCTGTGGAACAGGCTGAAATGCACACCGGACTCCATTTCGATCATCGGGTTGAAATCCTTGACCGGTGCCAGTCCGCCGAGCCACCCTGCTTGCAACATGCGACCGCCAGGACGGGCCAAGCTAATAGACTCAACGAGGACACTGTTGCCAATTAGGTTGAGGACTTTATCGAACCGCCTTCCTTCCTCAAATTCCTTGCTAAGCTCCGGGTGTTCAAGCACGGCTTCAACCACGCCCATTTTCTTCAGCATGTCGAACCTTTCAGCGCGCCTTGTCGTAGCCGTGACCTTGGCTCCGGCGCTGACAGCCAGGTTCACAGCAGCCTGACCGATGGTGGACGTGGCGCCACGAATCAGGACGGTCTCGCCTTCCTTGACGTCCAGGATGGTGATGATGCAGGAGTACGCGGTGCTGTAGACCTCGGGGAGGGCCGCGAGCTGCTCCCAGGGCAAGGCGGTGTCGATCGCGACGACGTTGGTGGCTGGGACGTTGACGAACTCGCCGTAGCCGCCGGGACGGTTGCGGCCTATGCCGCCCATGACGCCGATGGCCTTGGACCCGACGGGGAACTCGCCGCCCGGACACGCCTCCACGATGCCGACGCACTCGAGACCCGTGATCGGGTTCCACTCGTCCCATTCGCCCTTGCGCATGTGCATCTCGGCGTGGTTGACGCCGAAGGCTTTGACCCGGATCAGCACTTCGCCCTTGACTGGTGTCGGCTTGGGAACCGTCTGGTATTCAAGGACCTCTGGTCCACCGAACTTGGGAATCACAATGGCTTGCATTGTTTCTGCCATTTCTCGTGCTGAAATGATGTTGAAGATTTTGTGTATGTGTTATGATTAGCGGAGGATGTTATGTCGATGTGATCGGAGGAGATATTGGTAGCTTCTGATATTGAAATGTATCAGTATGGACTTGAAGGATGATTTCCTGGGATTGTTCTGGTTGGAACTGTTCGATGAATATCACACTATTTGAATCGGCACCGTCGAATATATACACATTCCTCTGGTTTTGATAGATGCAATTAGAAATCATTTGACCGTGGTCTTGTCGCCGAATGACGGAATGCACAGGGTTATCTTTGATGCACATGTTGGGAATTGAGAGCTCTGTGCATGAACTTAATTGAGAAATAGCGTCAAGGAAATGTTGTCTGGCATTGCAATAGCGAATATCACGGTGAAGAAACATGCGAAGCACAGAAATGACGCAGTGCCTGGGTACCGCAGCTGATTATTCACGCATCGGCATCAAACTCGGAGTAGACCAGTGGCTCTCGTACGACTAAATCCACCATTAATAAGCGCTAAAAGGCGGAGCGTCGCGTGTAACACCTGCAGGCCCATATCCTCAATTGAGTCAAGCGCGTTTCGCTGCTTCAAACATTTCTATCCCCTTGTTGGTGACCCCACGGATGATGAAGGCCATCGACTGGAACAGTACGTCTGACAAGGTCTTGGGTGGGTATTCAACTCCACGGAAAGAAGATTAATAATGGCTGAAAAGTAGTATTTCTTCACGCTTCCGCAGTTCCGGAAGCACTACTCCGTAAGTAGCTACAAGAAGGTGTTGAATCTTTAGCAAGCTATTCCCACACGATCTCCGACTTTGCTATATCATCCTCCAAACCCGGTATGATCCTTCTCAGTGCCATACCATAGTCTCCAGCATTTGGTGTCCGGAAGCAGGTATGAATATGAAACTTCTTTGGCTCCTGATTTGTCAGAAAGACGCCTGAATGATGGTCGAACTCGACGATGATGACGGGATTCTGGATTCGGTAGTAGAACGGATCGTCGTTTGTGAAGCCACCAATCCAAGAAAAGTACGTGTCTTTCTCAAACGACAAGGCATGCGCCTTCTTGACCGCCCGTGCTTTTGCGGGCAGGTACAGTAGGAACTCCTCCAAGATCTTCCCCACGAGAGCTTTCTGCTCGCTGTTCATATCGGCTACAGTGATGCCTTCAATTGGCACAATCCTGTTGTCACGATACGCTCCACAAAGATGTCTCTGGTCATCTCGGTTCCAACGGCCTGGAGGCATCGCGGGATCTTTCATGAGCTTATATATCTGAGTTTTCTTTTGCAATTCAGGCGAGAGCGACTGCATGAGTTGAAGACCTGCAGCCTCCTCACGCCGCAAGATTGTCGTTCCTGCCCATGGACCATCATCAATCTCGTTTGGTTCTGCGCCGGTAAACCAAGGAGAGACTACAATTTGTCGCTGGTACAAGAAGACGTTCAAACACAGATGGTGACCGTAGAAATGGAAACCCCAAGGCCTCATTGTCGATGGGGTACCGAAAAGAGCGAAATTGTATGAATAGACGTTCATGACCGTTTCGCCTTCGACTAACTGGCCTAGGAAATGGTTGATTTGCATTGCTGAGATGGCCTTTTCGTAGCCTTCCGGTGACAGTGTGACTTCCAGAACCTTAAGAATAGCATCGCGAAGATCTGGTGCAACATCCTCTAACCGCAAACCATTATCAGTGAGTAAGAATTCTGGATTCGACCATGCTCTCCATTGTGGTGAGTCGATGTGACACTGGATCTTCTCCTTCTGCTCTTCACTGCACTTTGACAAGACATTTTCGGCTGCTTTGGTGATGAGATCGATTGGAACTCCCTCGTCCTGCAATTCAAAGAGTCCATCTCTAACTTTGCCTAGACGTAATGAGTACGCGAGTCTTTCAATTCCCGAGATTCCAACTTACCATCAGACGTCACGCCCTTGAACGGCTCCTGCAACAGCTTCTTCCAATGCAGGAATAAATTGTAAATCCAGGGCGGTTGACCTTTGGTTTTGAACTCACGAGCATACTCCCTCGCATTGAGCTTCATCAATTCGGTGAATCGAGGGGTACTTAGATCCGGCAGACATGAGCGGAACTCGCTCGAAGGCTTGCTAATATTTGACGACGCCATTGCGATGAACTTTCCAAAGATTTTTGAATTTTCACTTCTCCTCTTTCAACATCGAGCAGTAAAGGATGTTCATACAATCAGACGAAATGTTCTCGCTATGTAAGATCATCTATACTATGACTTGGAGAAATACTTGCTCCCCGACGTAGGTCCCCACGCGCCGTGGAACTGCCGGGTGGGGCAGGCCGACACTGGCGTGAGACGAGTTGCCACCATGCGAAGCAGTGTGCTAAAAGACTCGGAAGCATATTTCGGGATTGAAGACATTAAGATCATTCCATTTCCATGCTGAAACCAGTAGAGGTTTCATTCTATCATTTATGACAAGACTATGTATTCGTGCCCTTAGCGTAGACCTTGTAAAGCCAAATCCATGCAAGGTATACCAATGCAGTACAACCCATCCGTCAATGCTTAAGTCTAAAGGGTATCGCCTCAGAGTCGCTATAGAAATGCGCCGCAGCCTGATCGTCTAAGAGGCACAGCAATTTGCGGCAATCCCAAAGACTTCATCGCTCTGCTATCAAGCCCTGTATTAGCGATCAGACCGAGCACGGGAGACTCGATTGCGAACGAACATCCTTTTTGACTCTGAAAATGTAGCGTCATTCTTGACGGCTTCTTCAACCTCCTTGATCGCATCGTAGCCGTACAACCAAGGTTGTACTTGTGGGCAGGTCCTGGATTAAGTCAGTCAGGATTTGAGTAAGAGTGTCTTTGATCTACTCTCACCACCTGCTAGGAAATGGCCCCGTACCAAGATCCTTTCCTAGCTTTGATAAGAACAGTGCGTCGCGCTTCTCTTGCTCAGGTCCATTATACATGTGGAAGTCGTTTCGTTGCTTGAAAGTTTCCCGAACGATCGCTTCTCCTCTACTCTTTCGTAGTCGCTCATAGAGTCTGAGAACGTGTGGCATCTGGTTCTTATTGGTCATCCTTCCAAGTAGCTCTCCAAGTACGGCGGAATCTTCGAGTGAGGAATTGGCACCCTGTGCCAAGTACGGCAGCATGGGATGGCAAGCATCTCCCATGAAGACGAGGTTCGAACGATCATTTACCCAATGCTCCATTTCTTCGTGATGCATCAGTTTCCACTTCTCGACCTTGTCGACTTGGGCCAAGAAACGTTGTAGGATAGGATCCCAGTCTTTAAAGAGCTCCTTTATCTCATCCAAGGAGGCGGCCTGCCGTGAGACACCTTTTGGAAGGTCATCAGGACAAAGCAAAACGATGTTGTAGATCTGGCCAGCGCGGAGGGAGTAGCCAACGGAATGTGCCCCGGGTCCGATCCAGAAATGTACCTTGGGATTGGCGACCCAGTCTCGAAGTTCAGGATCATCCAACTCATCAAGCTGTAGGACAATCCGATAGGCCAGATCTCCCGTCGGCATTGGATCGTCCTTACGTCCAAGGAAGCATTCTCTGCATTTTGACCAGAGACCATCAGCAGCCACGATGAGGTCACCACCGAAGGTCAAGCCATTCTCAGTTCTCACCGTAGTGCCGTAGAAGTCAATTGAGTCGACCTTCGCACCGAGATGGAATCGAACACCCAATTGCTTGGCTCGTTCGTAGAGCGCTATCTGCAGGTCCGCACGGTGGTAGTCAACAAATGGAGCTCCATACTTCCGTCGGATGTTCTCGTCGAAGTGATCTTCGTGTGCTAGTACCTGGCCAGTGTACTTGTGGACTGTGAGCGATGTAGGCTCCGCTCCATCCGCCCAGAACTCGTTTGAAAGGCCCCAATGCCGGAGAAGCCTGGATGCATTCGGAGTAATTTGAAGACCGGCACCAATCTAACGAGAATGAATATTGATGATTATAAGATGATAATCAAAGGTACATACTTCAGCGAGTTCTTTGGCTGATTCTAGGACGTCGACGACATGGCCGGACAGGGCACATGATATGGAAGCGGCGATGCCACTAAGCCCTGCACCGACAATGATGATTTTCAGTTTTAAGCAATCTTCCGAACCCTGTGCTTGCTTTAGCTGAAAGGTGAGCCGTAAAATGGAGGCTACACTTACCATTGTGAAGGATGGCTTCAGCTACGACGAGCAAAATCCAGTGTAACAGAAAGGACGACTCATGGCTGTTAATAGTAACTCAAAAGGTGGAGAATCCGTTAGTCTGCTGTCCCGCACGCTGATAAACGCGAGAGAAGTCCGGCAGCTCCATTAGCGGTTGGTCACTCCCGTGGTCGGAAAAGCCGGGGGTGCCACCCTGGCCGCCATCCGGATCGGAGGTTACCAGGGTTAATTCGCCGCTTTCGCCGCTCAAAACGGGTGTCAAACTGTGGGCTTTCAGCTCAGCCGACTGTCGTTTAACAGGCGGTCGGCCCGCACGACCGACCAATCGTTAATTCAGTACGATGTTGGGCTCGTGTCGTTCCATTCATCGAACAAGCTTGCCATTTCAGGCAAGGAATAATCTGGGAACTCGAAACCCGTAAACATTGACTATAATGAATCATATGTTAGTCCCTCGTTCGAACATATGAGGCGCTTTCGAGAATTTGCAACTTACCACATCCATGAACCCATTGCCGAATGTTTGCGCTATTGGTGTTTGTACGCCACTGTGGGGATGGCTTGGAGCAATAACGGAGTCGATTGTTGTGCCTCTGGCTTCTTTGAGCGTCTGTTTCACGATTTCCGCTGACTTTCTCGCCACGATAGAGTCATCCATGGCCTCGAGTATCTCAACAGCCATCTCGATGCTCCGAACTGCTGAAGGGCATTGCGTAGGGGTGAGAACGCGTGTTACGTAAAGTAAAAGCGAGGAGGCTGCGAACATCACGTAGGTCGTATTGTACCACCTAAAAGAATTAGCCACTATGGAACGATCCGAGGTGGCACCCGCGGACATACCAAGTCCTGAAGAAGCTGTGGATCCGATACATCTCATGGATGATCTCGATTGTCCTTCTTGCAGATTCGATACATTTGTCCACCGAATCTCGAAGAGAGTCGAGGGAAGATGTTGTCGACTGCGCAAGATAGGAAACGAAGGGTCTAAAGAGTAACATTCGAACGTTATGATAGCCTGGAGAAGACTCAGAGAAGCAATTCTAGTGGAGAAGCTTCGATGCTTACGGATATTCAGCACGAGACGTTGCCTTCGACACCACTTGGGTTCTTTCAATGACCCACCCAGGCGCTCTCCCGGAGAGAATGGCTTGATCTTCTCAGGCAGTCGCGTAACCCAAGCTTCCAATTCCCTTTCTATTTGGCTTGCTTGCATCATCTTTTCCTGCCAAGTTGACCTCGTGTGATAGATGATTACGGAAACTCGGCGGATAATCTGCGCAAAGTCGACCATTAATGGAATGATGGCATACTCCGAGTCATCAATTTCCGGTAGACGGCGATTATGGTATGCATCCATACCAAGGGTGTCCGGTCTCCCAAGCGAGAAGCTCATTTCGATCTCCAAAGAGAAGATGCCCCACCAAGTCTTTGAAATTGTCATTGAGCGCTGATATTTCGGATTTGGTGATTCTCGGTTGAAGCCGGCAGAGAGACATGTCCTGACCGCAAGGCCTAGGTACATGTACGCCATATGGGGATTCAATTCATTCTGACAGACCTTGGCCATGAAGTATAGAGCTTGAACGGTGTCCAAGTCATTTGTGAACTTAGTTTCGTTGAGATAAGATTGTGCCTCTAGAAAGAGCTTGCGACTCCACTCGAATCTGGTTAAACCGTCCAGTCGCTCTTCGTCCCACGTTTTCACAAGTGCTCCCAGAGACATCAGACTCAAGTAAAGAGCACGAAAGCTCGTATCATCCGGCGAAGCTCTGCCAAACCATAGGTCGTTTGAACGCGCCAGGAAGTCCTCCTTATCAACCAATGGATGGATGAAGTGGAGGTTATCAAAGTAAGCATCGATGAACACGTGCGCCTGTTTGAAGTAAAAGTTATGCTTCGATTGCAAACTCTTTTGAACCGCCGTCGATTGGATCTGAGGATTGAAAGCCGGATTGTGCAGAGCAGAGACAAGGGATGCGGTATCTTCTAGTCCTTCTTTCTGCTGCGAGCTCCTCCGCCTCCGTAAGTCGCCAAGAAATGCCATCGATGAAGTGCTGCCGTGGTATTCTACCGCGTTGGTATGTCGATTAACATCAGCAATCTCAGCCTCAACCGTAGAGTCAGAAGGGTCGTCTCCGTTGGTTGGATTGCTGCTCGGAGTCGGCAGGGAGCGTGCGTTGAATGATGTTGGACTGGTGGTTGTGCGTACGACGATGCTCTCGCGGTTGAAAGTATGCGGTTGTGAGGTGGACCGAGCAGATATTAATTGAGCCTGTAACTGCTGTACTTTCATTTCCAAGTCTTGGACATAACTGTGGGTAACAGTCAGGTTTACACATCCGAACACGGGGACGGCATACTGGCTGGAGAGTAGAACCGCCGTGGCTGCAGCGCGGAATGATCTCTGCGGAAAAGCCGGTTCAGGCCTCTAGCAGCATACATAGGAAATTTGCAAAAACGACTAGTGTAAACCATTCCACTGGTATTCATGAAACGTCTGTGAAAAGAATCCTCTGGACTCTTTGGGGGCATGGAATGGGCGCTCTTAGAAAAACACCCATTTTCGAGCGCAAACGGAAGAATGATTCTTACCTCATCGACGCCGACTCTTCTCGCAACCTTTGTCCGCCTTGATAAACGCAATCGATGCCGCTCTTCTTGCAATGGAAGCAAGGAATGGATTCGTCGCATTTGTATTTCTTCATTCGGCATCGTTCGCAAGCTTGTGCGGCACGCGGTCTCTTCAACTTGCGCGGAGGACTTTCGTCGTCGACGGCCGCTGCGAGAGCAACGCCGTTGGGAGGCATAGCGTCCGGGCTCAACTCGGTCTTCATTACCATCATTGTCGCGGGTGGCGCAAGATATGCACAGGGAGCAGACGATGTGATGAACAATGTATCATATTTTGCGCGCGAAGAATTTGACAGTTGATAGGAAGTTGACGACGGGGCGCGCCGTAAAACGCGGGGGGGTCGTACTCAACCAGCAGAAGCTGGGGTTAGTTGCAGGCCCCGCAAAGACCGTCCAAGCTACCGAAGCACTATGGAAACCTCCACTATTTCACGCTCAAGCCCATCCCCACTCCAGCCATGTCTCGTCCATTCCAATCTAAGGCTCAGTTAAGTCACAAGCCAAACCTTATTCAGAAAATGTCTTGCCTATCATTCCGCTAACTTTCGCTTCCATTTCTTTATCATTGAAAGCAGCTCATTCTAAGATAACCCCTAAATCCTTGCACACGCTTTCCCATTTGGTCGCGTCCAATGTCGGCGGGCTATCCGGGATAATGATGCCCTCGTATGGCTCTCCGGCTCTGTGAATGATGGCTTCAATACCATCGCCACTCGCAAAGGAATTCACTCGCACGTACTTTGAACCAAAGCCCAGCGCGAACCCGTGGTTGGCTGGCAGCACCGCTGTTTCTCCATCGTGAACGTTATGCTCCTCGCCGCCTTTCATCTTGACGATCAATACGCCCTCCATAACGACGAAACAGTGGTCGGTCTTTGGGAATGTCATATAACGGTCCAGGATCGTCTTTCCGTAGTCCTTCGACGATTCTAACGACGAGATCGCAAACCTGCCACCGCTATTCGCAGTTGTGCAGAAGGGCCTACTCATCACGGAACCAGCCATCCACCGCGGTCCAGTGTTCCACCTCAGATAATATGGCGTTAACCCTTCGGGGACTTTTGTATCTTCATCATCCCATTCGCCAACCTCCGGAGGCTTGTAGTCGTGTACGAAATGCACGTCGTAGTCTTTGTTCGCCTTCATCATTCTTCCGATGATATGGGTTTTGAGATCGCGGTTGTCAAACTCCGGCGCAACCACGCCATTGTACGTCTCTCCAATATGTCGAAAAAAGTCGATCCAGTCTCCTGGAGCAACAAGACCCACCGATTCGGTGTAAGGGCCTAGCGTTTTGAAACTGTGAATAGTATGCTGTTTATTTCTCAGCCTCGTAATATCAATTTAGTCGACTGCCTTCTTACTGGTGGCACGGATGCAAAGTCTCCGAGACCAAGGATCCGGCACTTGTCGCCATTCCAGACTTTTAAGAAGCCCTTGGTGCACATGAAAATATCGTGAGCTTCTTGGTGCCAGTGAAATCCTGGAGCATCGGCTACAACAGCACTGCCCAGAAAAAGACTCATTACACCAGCCGTCTGTTTCGACGAAGCAACAATTCGACTGGAACCCTTTGATCCAGGTATCGTAAGTCGCTCTCCTTCCATCTGGGGTACGACGTAAGGCGTGCGCTCATTGGGCGGCTCGTTGGTCCATGGTAGGGCCATGATTGGATTGTCTGCAGGGTCTCGCAATTTTCTTCGAGTCGATGTCAGATTTGACTTGCAAAGCTTCCGAACACTTTGTCCTGCCGTTAAATATCTTCGAAGATAGTTTCTCTCCACGCTCCCGGGTGATTCAACAATTCTCGGCTCATTGCATCTCCGCGCGTTGAATAAGGCGACGCGGGGCGTGTTTTCGTGGGCCGGAAATTCCGAACTCTGCTGTCCAGACCACGAGGCTGCAGGTAATTTTCAAGGATGAAGCTGTGGAGCCGTTACCGCTGCTCACCTCAGCGTCCGAGGTACCTCAGAGTTCACGTAGAACCTCAAGCAAAGTTTGTTGCTGAACTATTTACACGTCGTTATGTCTTCTCATCTTTTCCCTTCTAGTGCTCGGCACACGTAGATAGTATTGTACAAGAGTAACCAAATCGCAAATAAATTTCGCAGTGAAATTAAGTGAGCAATCGCAGTCGGCAAAAGAGCCTGGCAATAGATCCTCAATATGGTGGAAACTCCTGACTTTGAGGCGATATACAAAGAAGTCGATGATATCAAAATATCGACCGATGTATACCTCCCGAAAGGGAAAGAAGGGCCACGCCCAGTGAGTGCGTTACTTCACACCAAAATCAGTACAATTCAGCATCAACCAGGCTCACAATCTTGTAGTAATTGATATTCACGGCGGTGGTTTCATTCTCGGTTACTCTGGAATGGTCAACAAGGGCCAGATCGGAGACTGTCTGGAGAGAGGATGGATAGTAGTCGTGCCAAATCATCGACTATGCCCGCAAGTGAACTTGCTCGAAGGGCCCATGCAAGATATCCGTGACCTTCTCCGATGGATCTATGACGGCAGCCTTCAGAAAGCTATTGATGCGAAGATTGGTAAAGCCAATGCTCCACGATGTGATCTCGATCGCGTGATCTCGTTCGGGACGTCGGCGGGAGGCCACCTTACGTTGGCGCTGTGCTGGGACGTCGAGAGACCTCCGGCAGCAATACTGGACTTTTATGGCCCATGCAATTTCGAAGATCCTTTCTTGAGCCAACCGATTGAAGCTCTACGAGCGAGTCTCCCCAAGCTTGACGACGCTTTCATTAACAAAGTGTACGACGAAAATCCTATTCCGACGCAGAGCAGAATTACGCTCGAAGGAATGGGAAGAGGTCCCGATTTCTCGAATCCAAGAGATGCATTTGCGTTCACAAAGATCGCCAAAGGTGAGGTCTTTGATGCCATCTGGCCGAGCAAGGACTGGAAGAAGGTGGACCCGGCTTTGAACCTCAGCTCCAAGTTTCCGCCAACCTGCATCATTCATGGCGATGCCGATACAATGGTTTCAATCAATTTGAGTCGAGCTCTGTTTACAGAAATGAAAAAGAAGGGCATTGAAGTCGAGATGATTGAGGTGCCTGGAGCCGAACACACCTTTTGTGGTAACATGGCGGTAGGGAGTGAGGTGTGGAATCTGCAGAGAAAAGGATTTGATTTCTTGGAGGATGTCATCTCTACGTAGACCTGGATGTCTGAGACATGATTGCTTCATCGTTGGAAGCATCTGAGTGCATTAGAAGCTAATGCGCAAAGTGAGTAGTGGATAGATGTAACCGGCAATCCTTCTATTGTCTCGTTTCTGGAAAAAAATAAGCCGGTGAAAAGGGGATTTTCATTAACGGAACCTGTCCTTGCAAATTTGTGGTCTTCTGCAAATATTCATGGGCATTGTTGTCGTCTTTTCATAACATCATTCCCAATGGTAGCGCCGATTCGCCCGATCCCATCCGATCCCAACGACGGATAGCAATGCGGCCTTAAAGTAAATTTTGTGACATCAATCTCCACACTTCACTTCATCTTTCCCCTCACCTCCTCCATTGTGGAAAGTTTTGTCGGGAATGAAGACATGAGCAAACGCGTGTATGATCTGAAGAATGATGAAGAACTAAATATTGCGCATTGGGAGGCAGTGAGAGGTGGGATTAGTGGAGCGGCGAAGGTGAGTTCTTTTGGTCTCGTGCGCGGTCTACTCTGATCTCCATCCCTAATTTCGCATTCATTTCGCTGTTAGAAGGCTTGAATACATTTCATTTAAAGTTATAGCAGTGTGAATGGTCAATTACTGATATCAAACCAGTATGGAGCCGTCGCTGGCGCCCTTGGTTTAGGAGCCTACTTCTACAGTCCAATATATCGCGGACTAACAATTCAGTTCAAAGTGTACGTTTTCGAACACCATCTATTGATTTGACAGGAATGTTCACATGGCGGTTCAGGTTTCTTCAACTATCTGCTATGACCTTGGGCGGCATCATCGCGGCGGATCGACGGCTCATTGAGCACGAGAAGATTATGAGGCGCCACAACCGACTGAAGCGCGCTGCTGCCGTACGGAGAATCTATGAAGAGGATTTTGAGAAGCAAGACCAGCAGATGCCACGCCGGCCTCAGTCAATCGCTACGAAGGACAACGAGAAAAGACAGTAATGCCAGCCTGGAAGTACCCATAAGATCTGCGAGATGTGCTTTCATTTACGCGTCTAAGTAGTGTAGTCTCATTGTCGCAGACTTCACCGCCAGCTTTGGTGACGCTCGGTCAAACCCTTGTCCGAATCTTACCACTTTGAAGGTCTTTAAATCACAAGTCGCCCACTACTCACCAGAATTGCTCTTCGCCATCAGTACTATGGCCGTGTCGGTTGCAGGCGTCGGCAACGTATCAGTGCGAGCTGGGTGCTGCAGTTGTGTGTTCGTGCAGTGGGACGATGATTGGGGTCGGCGATGAGGGTGTGACGGTGATGCGGGTGGTGGCGGGAGTTGTGTTGGTGGTCGTCGTGGAGGGTGGGAGAGGCTGAGACGTTGGGAGTGGGTGTTGTAGTCTGTAGTAGATTTGATTGCAGAAGGTCATCGTTAATTTATTGCTCCAAGAATTTCAAGTGCCTTTGCTGCACCTGAAAAACAATCTTCTTCTTCCAGCGACTGTTCTTCGTGGCCGCTAAGCTGGTAATTATGCGGCCGATTCCTGCCACAACACCAAACGGCACAAGAGCTCTGATGCCGTCTGAGGCAGGATACATCGTCATTCCGCTAAATACACCTGTAGCATAAGTGTACAACGCCATACTAAGGATTGATGTAAACCAACGGATGGCCTGTGCTTTGATGTTATTCTTGTGGCAGCGAAGGATGACCGAATGCCCTCGGACACTATTATGTTTCCCTTGGCCTCGCCGCGGTGGTTTAAGGGAGATTGTAATTTTTTCAACAGTGAAAGACATGAGTATAATGTTGACAAGTGCGGTTCCTTGTACAAGTGCTACCCAGATGGGAATGTGAATCTGCAGCGTGCAGGAGAAGATGACAACGCCATTTCTCTGAATTTCATAGACAGGGTACCAGATCGCCGCGCAACCGGTCGCCAGCAATCCAATTACGACGGCCAATATTGCCGGCTGCCGGGTTTTTTCGGCGGGTAGGTAAATGTTCTTAACCATCTACACAAGCTTCCGTGATATGATGGCGTACGTCCCCTTTGACGGCGCTGAGCTCCTGGTTGGTTTCGTAGCACCCGCCAAATCGTCGAAGAAAAGCTGTGATAGAGCAGAACACCAGGACATAAGCTAGTATCGAGCTGTCTTCCGCTACTAGCACTAGATCATCGATGCTGTTGCTCATCAGTGCCACCACAGTAGGGATGAATGCTAATATGGAGGCGCCAGCACTCCATCGAACAGAGGTGGCCGCGTCGACCTCGTTCAAGATGCATTCCAGTGTCTGCTGGCAACGGCTTTCCCCCGAAACAGAGGGTTGAGAGTCGACTATAGTTGTGCAGTTGGCGATAACGGCGCGCACATGACTATCGCGGCTGTGAAATTTGCGAGAAGCAGAAACTACGGTGGTTAGTAACAGTACCAGCAGCCAGCGTGATATAAGAAAATGAGCCATAATAACTTAAGCCACGCTGGAGGAGCTGCGCGTTGGCGGATTTTTCTGTCCCCTCTAATGTATTGCAAGGCTGCCCTGCCTCGGAACGAGGCCGTGCGCTGCGGCACATTTGGTTTAGGAGTTGGTTCAGGACAGTTGGTTTAGGATGTGCACAGTTGGCTCGTAGGTCCTAGCTGAGCGCAACGGGGGCAGGCGGCGGTTAGGCGCTTCAAGAAGGCGAAGAGGACGCCCTTATTGATCATATTCTAGACCTGGATTCGTGAGAATTTGCGCCCCGGAGAGCCGTGTCGGAAAAATGGTGACAGCGGGCAGACGTCTGAGTAGCAGTAGAGCGAAGCGGTCATGGTCGCCTGAAACTGCTGCACTTCTGATTTGCCAGCCTTCGTCTTGCTGACATTTCGTCCTAATATAGGAGATTCTCATTTCAAGGCCGGAGTATAGAGGCGCGGCGAGAGGGATTTTGGTTCTCCCAGCAGTTCTGCATTTCGCATCTGTCTTTAGCATGGTTATACCACCCAAATGTCTATCGCCTGTTCAGCTCCAGGGCAAAGCTCCCCCTTCATTGCTCCATGAATGTAGCATTCACCGCAAAATGTATAACGACCGTCTTTCCTCTTTCGGAGTACATAAGGCGTTTTCCCACCAGCGAGGATCGAAATACACATACCCGCCCGGAGCCCACGCCCAAGGCACATACCCATGTAACCCTTGGACGTTGTGAAAAGTCTCCTTCCGAAGCAGCCTTCCAATGCGTTTCCGCGAACCGCATGGCATCAGACAACTCCGCCTGAGTCACAGATTTATGTGCTATTTCGATCAGACGCTCGTCTTCAAGCGTAATACCTTCTCATATTCTCTTCCATGAATCGTTTAACTCACGAGTTGAGCTGCTTGGGCCGAAATCATGGTCAGCGGTAATGGTCTTGACGAACACATCCATGATCGGTTCGCCGGTTGGGTAGGTTTTCAGATTCCTCGCCATCTTTGCTGTGAGAAGAAGTCTGTGGTGCTCGTCGTGCTAAATCCGGGTTGCATCCTAGATAATCTTGACGGAATTGTGCGAGACCAGTGAATTTTGACGGTTAGAGAATGAGTCCTAATGTAATCTGATGCAGTTTCGACATGGTCGTAGGGGCATGTATAGGGTCCACAACGGAAGAGAATAGTAGGCACGACAGAAACTTCCTGGATAATCCAAATTCTCACGAACCAATTTTTTTCAAAAGAACATATTCATTTCGGTCCAAACCTCTGAAAACCTTTCAGGAAATCCTTTACGCTCGAGATCATTTGTCATAAATGATTATATTCGCTGTTCAGAAGTCTCCGTAGGAGAAGCCTTCGTAAGGGACCCAAGGGGTTGGAATACTCTCTGTGTTCCCGGAGAGGGAGGACCAAGCCAAACGATAACTTGGGTAGCTTGCTCAAAGATGCGTCGCATTAGAAGAACTTGATTCATCCTTTCTTGCAAATTAGACTGGTCTATACAATACCGCATCGATCCGTGGAGCGCAGCTACCAAGTTCAGTTCATGATTCGGACGTCCACTAGTCTTCATTCAACCGTAAAAACATGACTAGGCGACATATCGTACCTTGATGGTTAGTTAGTTAACTAATTATGTTAGTTGAAGAGTATTCGGTAATGGCTTTGGACGACTACTAGGGCTTTTCAGCTGCCAACAGGGAGAATCAATTCTTTTCATCTATTAGCAATCCCAAAAGGCGGTCTAACCTCAGAGAAGTCTGTCAACTTACATCCCAGGCGACGATTGTCTTCGGAGCCCATCGGACACGAGCCTGATAGTCAATGCCACGGCTGATGTGAAGCAGCAAAAAGCTCAGCAGGGCCTAGTTCTCTTCCTTCTTGAGCCCGACAATACTTCGGGTAACTGCCAGAGGAATGAGTTCATCTTCAGGCGATGTTCAGTCAAGGGCACACTTACATACGCCGTTCACGAATACTCCCTTCTCACCTGTTGCCGGATGTTCTGACAAGTATGTGCCCATTAGACACTGGTTCTCGTCGCACAACGCCACCGTGCTGCTTGCTGCTCGATTCCAGTGTGCAGAGCTTTTAGCCCGTGCGGGCGCTCTTTGAGCGCAGGAGATAAACAGTTGTAGGCCTTAATGTAGTTGACAAATGCAGTGTCGCCACCAACTTCCGGCGTGTCCAGTGCCCGAATGTACATCTTCTCTGCCCCATCTAACATCGTTAGATAAAATCGGAGGGAAGGCACATTTTGAAAACTGAGAGTACAATGTTTCGTAATGTGGCACGTTAAATATTCCATGAAGCCCCTCAGAAAACTGAGGTTCTCATCTTAATTTTCTGCAGTGTTTAATGCTGGATCGATGCGAATATATAAAGATAGTGTCGATCCACAATCTTTGTTTGGCGAGCTTCTTGTCGAAGGGACTGAAGAGCCAGCCACTCATTCTCTCTGATCCGTAAAAGTTTGCCATCACATTCGATGTGGTGATAGATTTGGTTACCCCAAGTGTATGATACGGCTTCATATGGAGGACAAGAGTTCAAACTGTGCTCTTTCAATGTCACCTGGTTGTGAGAGCGCTTGTCGCCCGGCTGCAGTAGTAGAAGCCTCGTGGAACCTTCACCCAGTGTGGAATTTAAAGATACATAAGAGACTGATTCGACTCCTCCAAACTCATAACGCAGCTCTGTTGAAACCGTTTGAAGTTTTTCCGTATGTCGTTTGAGTTTGCAATCAGGATTGAGGGTCTGACGTGAGGCTTTCTTTCCGTACGAAGGCAGTATGACGCGGCCAAAGAAGTAGTCTGAAAACGCGTCTCTTATTGACTGATAGAGTAAAGTAGAAACCTAAGCGGTGCCTAATCTCCGCACCCATTCTGGTAACCGGCTCACTGCAGCATGTTCCTTCCTGGACTTCCGTCGTAGCAGCTGCCTATTGAGCTGCGATTCCAGCTTAGAAGATATTTCCACGGTAGACAGATGATGCAAGGGCCGCGATAAATAGATCTTTACATAGGAACTAAGGTGGAAGAATAAGTTGCAAAGCCCAAGTCACCAGACACCAAAGGTACGATATTAGGGGTTACCAAAAATAGAGTAGCGCGTCGGGACTCCGGCGCTACCGTATGGAAAAATCGAGGCCTTTTTGTTTGAAGAATCCGACTTTGGCATTCCGCAGTCAGGACAGCTTGCCATCATCCAGATAGATGATTGGCTTATCGTCGCAGCTCAGCTCTGAACTTGATGCAGGCTAGGTTACCATCTGGGTAATTGACAACATTATCCGTATATGGTTAACATTGCAACGGACCTGAAACTATCATAGTATCTCCAATTTCTCTCGCTCCTTTAACCATCCTTATTCTTTGATAGAGGGTCAAAGGACCAGCTGACATGCAGTTATGACAGTAGGCTTGCATGGCTGACATCCTCTACGATCAGCTGAATGGTAACACCGAAGGCTTGCATGATGATTGGATACGAGCCTGTCAGGCGGTCAAGGGGAGTTCAGCTCGAAGGTGAGAAGAGAAACATTAAGTGCCACAGCCTGACGACGTCAAATTCCATCCCGACAGTCATTTTCCAATCTCCTAGCTACACCGTCGATCAAAGAAACTGAGCTTTATTCATTTGGACCCGTAACCATCCAATCAAGCCACCATGACTCTCGATCAATCTATCAAGGAAATGCTCCGTGGTCTTGAGGCCAACCCGCATGACGAACAGCACCAGAAGAAGGCAGCAGACGCACTCAGCAAGCACCCAGACGCCGTCTTCAACGTCATAAAGGGAGAAGCGAATCGCACCCTATCCGCACCGGGACAACCGTCGGGCCCTGGCGCTCCACAGCCAAACGCGGACACGGTTTGGGTGAACTGCATCGGCCAACAGGAATGCACACCGCTGGAGCAAGTCAAGCCGCAATCGCTGAAAGACCTTGTCGACATTGTGATCGAGGCCAGGAAGCAGAAGCAGCGTGTTCGAGCGGTGGGATCGGGACACGCCTTCTCTGACGTTGCTCGCACCGACGGCGCTGTACTTGTGAGCCCGGTCCTTCTTGACCGCGTGTCTGATGTGGAGAGTGACTTGCTCCGGGAGAGCGTGGCCGGCCAGAAACTCATTCACGTCCAGAGCGGTATATTGGTTCAGAATTTGATCACTGAATTGACCAACCGCGGGCTGGCGCTGATCAACGAGGGTGGGTACACCGGACAAACCATTTCGGGGACCTTGTCTACCGGAACCCATGGATCTGGCATCACGTTCGGTCCTCTTGCCAGCTTTGCGCGATCGATTGTGTTGGTTTCTGAGACGGGAACCGTGTACCAAATTGAGCCTGCTGACGGTATCACCGACCCGGCCAAGTTCTCCGGTGTCATTGATGGAGTGGAAGTCACGTTGAAGCAAGACGACGAGTGGTTTAACGCAGTCGTGGTGTCAATGGGATGCATGGGGGTGATCTACGCCTTCACAATGGAGGTGTGTGATGCATTCTCTATCAAAGAGTTGCGCTCATCCACCACCTGGGATAAAATTAAGGGATCGCTTGAGCCGTCAAAGTGGGATCCTGTCCCTCCCATCATCTCGTCCTTCGACCATTTTGAGCTCGTTCTTAACCCTTACCACATCTTCTTTCGGAATGCTTGTGTTACAGTCGAACGAACCAGGTTGGGCAACGTGCCTGCACAAGGACAAAGGCAAGACTGGCTATCGGCCGTGTTAGAGCAGGCATCCATCGACAATGCTCCGGAACTCGTTGCAATACTCAACGCGATCCCGTTCATAAGCCCCATAGTCATCGATCAGGCGATAATGACCTTGGTGGAAAAGAAACCATACATCGACAAGAGCTACAACGTCTTAAGCCTCGGCGAGGCCAACGACCTCAAAGCCCTGGCGCTCGAGTTGCACTGCGACGCCACGCAGTGCGTTCCCACCATCGACAAGTTACTAACGGTCTTCCAGGAAGAAGCCAAGGAGCATGACTGGTACTTGGCCGGTCCACTAGCCATCCGGTTCACCGCTCCATCGAACGCATTTCTGGCTCCGGAATCCGGACGGATGACCTGCACGATGGAGCTAGATATGCTTGTTGGAGCAAAGACAGGAGAGGAACTGTTACGTCACATGAAGGAGAAGATTTGCACGTCGGACAGCTCATCGACGCGGGTGCATTGGGGCTTGGACCTCGACTTCGTAACGAAGGACGACATTAGGAATTGGTATCCAAATTTTGAGAGATGGAATAAGGTTTACCAGGAGCTGAACTCTGAGGGAATGTTCAACAACAAATTCACAGATAGAGTGGGGATCAGCACTCCGGAGTGATTCTACGACTATATGCGGGCAGATGGAGTTCACTCCAGCCGCAGGACAAATTGAACATCAGATGACTCCTAGTCAGGATCAAAAGGCTGCTCGAATGGTTCGGCCATTCGATTCGTCCACGTGAGCGACTAATGCTAGTAAAGTAGTAGGTAGTAATAATACCAATAGAGAATCTTAGCTATGACAGGCAAAGGCGCATCAAATTGTCCCAATCCCGGACTTTTATATTTCTAGCTTAATCCAGCTCTTGGCCTTCAAACGCCGGTAATCTCTTTGCTACATCGACCCAGGTCTCGGTGCCCTCACAAATGTTCTTGACGGCTTTCAATACTTCCTCTTCGCTGGCGCGGACTTGCTTTGTTGTGTCACGGTCACGCAAAGTGAAGCTGTTATCCTTCACGCTCTGGAAGTCTATGGTGATACCGAGTGCTGTACCAAGTTCATCGTTACGAGCATATCTAGGATTGAAGTTAGAAATATTGTCAAAACTGGTGAAAAGGAAAGCTATACCGCTTGCCAATACTTGCGCCGGAATCATCAACCTTATTCGATATCCCGAGCGATCTCAGCTTCTGACCTAGCCGCTTGGTGAGCGGACCGAAGCTCTCATGATTGCTCAACGGCACAATGAGAACCTTAGTTGGCGCTACGAGAGGCGGGAAGCTGATAACACCGCGTGATTCATCACCAGGTCTCGTCCAGTAGTTGTGTTCGATCAAAGAATACAATATTCGACCGATACCGAAGGAAGGTTCGATAACATTGGGCACGTACTCTCTGACGTTCTCGACCCTAGTTCTCTTTTCGATGGTAAGAAGATCTTTGCCGATCTCTGCCTTGCCGTTTGGTAGTGATGTGCCAGAGCAAGCAATCTCGATCTTGCCCTTTTCATTCATATCTAAGCTCAGCTTCTCCTTCATATCTTGTGAAAGGTCGTTGATGGCATCCTCAATCGTCTTTGCATCTTTCTTGAATCGCGGACCAAACTTCTTCTTATCGAGTTCGCAAACCCACTCCTCCACTTTTAGAGGTTCTTTCCTTAGCTCCCTCACGCACAGTGGCTGCTTGGTTGCTTTTGAGTGTACGCTGAGATCGTATGCGGATCGATCCGCACAGCCGACGCATTCAACCCAACCGTACGAGGTCAGCAATTCACAATCCCAGCAGTCCGCTGCATAATGGGCCATCTCATTCGCCATGTGCTGACGGAACCTTACTTTCTTCTGATCCACACCGATCCTCTCCATGAATGTTTGAATGCGAGCCAGGAAGTAACCTAAGGTCTCATTGTCGACGATGCCTTTCTTAACCGCTTCGCCGATGGGTGTCCGCGCTACTTCAGTCTTGCCGGCAAGCTGTGTCTCACGGTTCAGGAGCTCGAGTTCGATATGCGCGACTTCGTCAAAGCGGCTGTGCTTCTTACCACCCTGAGGATCGACAAAGTGTTCGATTTCAGCCATCAGGAACTCCCTCACTCGCATCAAGCCGGCACGAGGAGAGATTTCATTGCGGAATGACTTGCCAATGGAGGCAGTAGCAAACGGCATCTGCTGATTGTTGAATTCGAGCGCCTTGGCAAAGTTTAAGAACTGGCCCTGTGCAGTCTCCGGCCTAAGATAGCCGACAATGTGGCCAGTTGGGCCGATGGCGGTTTGGAACATGAGATTAAACTCAACTGGGTCCAGAAGATCGCCACCGGTAGTTGGATTCTTGACATTATACTTGCGCATGATCTTAGCCAGCGCCGGGCCATCGTAGTTGTCAATCTGAGCCAGGATCTCCTCGATATCTTCTTTTGTTGCGTCGTCTAGCTTGACCGCCACTGCCTTTGCCTTGATCTTTTTCTTTTTCTTCGCATCTTCCTCCGCGCCAGTGCTCGCGTTTACGTCGACGGCACCGCGCGCTTCGAGATCGCCCTTTAACCGTGCCTCCAGCACTTCCTCGACCAAGTGGTCCGCCCGAAAAATCTCGCCAGTCTTTGGATCTTTGCAGCACCAATCCGAAAATTTGTCTACGTGGCCGGAGGTCTTGAACACTTCATGCGGTGTAAGGATGGTAGGCTCTAGCTCCAACATGCCTTCTTCGATGACGAAGAATTTCCGCCATAGATCGTTGAAGTTGGCTTGGAGGGCGCAGAGTGGAGGACCGTAATCGAAGAGACCGCCAACACCACCGTAAAGCTCAAAGGCACCAGTATAGAAGAAACGTCGTCTGAGGAGCTGCTCGAGAGCTGTGCGATCGAAGGGTTCACCCGTCTTGGTGGTCATTGAGGGAGCCATGGTACGCTGACCGCCTTTTACTTTCTTACTGGGAAGCTGATAGCTGTATCTTGTAACAGTGGTACTGAACTGCTTGAAATGGTTGTGAGTTTGTGTTTTTACGAAGTATCGACTTGAAACACTTGTATATGGGGCCGATGGTCGTGGAAAATTGCAGCGCACAGCGCAACTGAATCGAAGGAAATGTCGCGCACAAGGCTCGCGCATATGATGTCGAGAGGTTGGTAAGGGAGGTGTATCGGCGAGAGCGGAAAGATCTGGCGTCCTTTACTTAGTTCAATGGGTTCAACACTGGGAGCGAAAGTTTGAGTAGGAAGTACAAATCCCAACAAGCAAGTGGAGGATCTTAAAAGGTGAGTCAGGACTGGAATTGCTTAAATCGGAATTTCGAAACTGCAAAATGACTCGAGCTTTCGGGAGCTTTGCCTTGCCAAGATTTTCGTTACGACCTCACCGCCTGCAACTTTGAAATTTTGAGCGGCACAAAAAGTTCATAGTCTCTAAGACGCCCGCTCAACCGCCTGTCATCGCCCAATACAGCCATGCCAGGCTCTAAAAATGGCCGATCATCGTCCTTTCGCAGTCTTCCGTACAAGATCTCAAACAAAATCAAGCGCCAGCAGGTCCACGTCAAGCAAAAGAAGACCCTCGAGAGCGACAAGAGAGCGGAACGATTCCGGCGGAAGAAAGAGGAGGACAAGAATCCACAACTAAGACAGATAAGAAGAGCTAAGAATGTCCCTCAAACCATTGACCGCAAGAGAACGTGGGACGAAGTTGACAGCGACGAGGATAACGTCCTCGGACTTGCAGTTGATTTGGAAAGACTGTCAAAGAGACAGAAGGTAGAAGAAGACTTTCAGATTGAGGAAGAGGGAGAGACCGATTTCGAGGCCTTTGAAGATGACGTTGAGGCTGAGGAGGCTGATGCCGAAGAGTCTTCAAAACGTACTGGAAGCGGAGAAGGCTCTATTAGAGAGGAAGCAGAGGATGACCACGATAGCATGTTGGAATTCTCGGGATCAGGAGAGTCAGAAGACGAGGAGGACAGCCAAACAAATTCTCGGAATCAAATAGACCTGTCGCCACCAAGGGAAACAAGTCCACCGGTATCAACTACAAGCACAAATCTTGCACTCACTCCTGAAGCACTCCAATCCCGATTCCCGTCACTATTCACCACTCCTACTCCAACTCCTAAGATTCTCGTCACAACTTCCCTTAGCAGCACCCTCCATACGCAAGCTAGACTACTCACCGACCTGTTCCCCAACGCCGTCTACGTCCGCCGCTCTGCACATTCTCACGCGCATAAGTTTAGCGTTCGAGAAATCAGCCGGTTTGCTTCAAACCGCAACTACACGCACGCGGTGATCCTAATGGAAGATCACAAGCGCCCGTGCGGACTGGATATCGTACATCTACCAAACGGGCCGATGTTTCATTTCACAATCACCAACTGGGTTGAAGGGAAGAAGCTACCCGGCCACGGCAATCCAACTGGCCACATCCCAGAGTTGATCCTTAACAATTTCAGAACGCCGTTGGGATTGTTGACGGCACATTTGTTCCGGACGCTGTTCCCACCTAGCCCGGAGCTTGTTGGTAGGACGGTTGTTACGCTGCACAATCAACGCGATTTCATCTTCGTCCGGCGGCATCGCTACGTTTTCAGGAACAAGCGAGAAACGGAAAAGAGCATTGTTGGGAATGATGGCAAGACCGTCAAGGGAGTGGAGGACATCAGGGCGGGCTTGCAAGAACTAGGCCCGCGGTTCACGCTGAAGCTGAGAAGAGTAGACAAAGGTATACAGCGCAACAGCGGTCAGGAATGGGAGTGGAAGGGCAAGACAGATCGCGTCAGGACGAAGTTCCAGATGTAGAAGAATGATTGCAATGCCGTTGCAGGCGTCTACGTTACAATTCGTCTTCTCGTGCGTTCCACACAGCCCTAGCGGGGAAAATCGCAATGAGCGTCTGGAAGTGAAAACAGCCGGCGCTGCATCCGCACGCGCCTAACGATCGTGGTATATTCCTCCATCCTGCAGCGTCGCAGCGCAGGCAATCCCACCGCACAGACTCCAACCTCGCTTGCCATCCCAAATCCTATTTTCGGATCCACCTCGAGCACCCACCTCACCCAAACTCAAATCACGCCGGCCCGCGCGCTGTCCGTGCGGGAAACAGCACTCCCCCGGCGCGGCGCCTCGGCGTCGGCCGGGCCGGCGCACGACACCGCAACGGAGTACTCGGAGAGGCTGCGGGCGTCGGCGTCGCGCGCCCAGCCGATCTCGGACGCGACCCACGTCGAGTACAGCTGGAAGAAGCGCGCGGAGGGGTCATCGTCGTCGTCGGCGGCGGCGGCGGCGCTGCGCGAGCGGCGGTCGGGCGTGCCCGCCGGCGACGGCGCCGCGTACGGGTTGCCTGCCAGCTCCGCGTAGTTGTGCGCGGCGGGCGCCGCCGGCGCCGGCGCGTACCGGCTCAGCGGCAGCGGAGGCAGGTCCAGTGGCGCGGCGGGCCGCGCCGGCCGCAGCGGCTTTGGCGCCACCACGCTCTCTGCGCTGGAGGCCCGCCAGAGCATCGGCGCGCGCCCCGTGGACGGGGGCATGAGGCCGGACGAGCGCTGGGCTTGCGGGCTGCTTATCCGGAGGCTGCGGTGTCGGCCGTGGGATGGACTGCTGTGGCGCGAGAACTTGCGTTCGAATGGTGGTGAGGGAATCCTTGAGTCCAGTTGGCCTCTGAGAGATGCTACCATCGAATTGAGGGTAATCCTCTTGGACGGTGTCATTGGTGGCTCGGGTGTGCTTGAAAGCTTGCGACGCGCTATGGATTCTTGAAGTCGATTGTAGTTCATACTGCTCTGTCTAAGCGGAGATTTTTTAGGGATTGGAATGGGAAGTTCATCTAAGTCGTCATCAAGACCATGGCCGGAAAGCAAATCATGGTACATTTTCTCAGCAGTCATGAGCGGCTTAGTGTCGATTTCCGGTAGCAGCGTTTCCATGCGCGGTGTCACGATCAAAGGAGGAGAAGATGACTTGAGTTGTACTGGGACGTCATTTTCTGATCCAGAGTCGTGCCCATCAGCTGATGCCGGTGTGCTGAAACTGCTCGTTGAACGCGTGTGCGATGAGTTCCGATCCAGTTCAGGCACTTCGTCCACTGGAAGAGTCGCAGAGAGGTTATAGAGATCGTTTACTCGTCGAAGAGCACTGTCTACATCACTGCAGGACAGACTGTCGGTCGTAACGCTCTCCCGGTCCTTCGATCGGTTGCTCTTCCTCTCCCACGGCAGATCTTGATCTTCGTGCACGCTTGATTCCTCGTCGCTACTGGCATCGTTGAGAATAGACGTATTGTTCCAGTTGAAATTACAATGGGATTCCGCTTTGTGCTCATAACAGAAGTCGATATCGTCCTCCCATGTCGGTTCAATATTTGTAAACAACACTGACGAGACTCTCTCCGCGCGTCGCTTTGAGGATCTCCCTGCACGTCTCGCCGCGGGCCTTTCTGTGGACATTTCTGTGACTGCTCTTGCGGCTCTTTCCAAGGCTCTTTCTGCAAGTCTTTCTGCGAGTCTTTCTGCTGGTATTGCTGGTGGTATTGCTGGTGGTATTGCTGGTGGGTTTGCTGCTAGCTTTTCGGCTAATTTTTCTAGTGGGTTTGCTACTGGTATTTCTACAAGCTCGTCTGTAATACCAAGAATCTCTTTGTATTTGTCGGTTCTACGCTTTGGCATTCTCAAATAGGTTAACTCGGTGTCTGACATTGATTGGTCTTTTGCCGAATAAAGACCGTCGCGAGCGGAAGGATTGTTCTCGGGCTCTTCCGGGACCAACTCCAGTGAAACACGGAATGAGATAGGCGGAAGAGGCTTGTCCAGCCTCGGCGGTGGTCGACTCTGAATAGAGTTCTTGGTGATCTGCTTCCCCGCCAGTTCTTTCGCTGGCCGCGGTTCTCCATAGAGTTCGGGAGCTGCTAGATAGTCCGCGGCAGAACCAATCAACGCACGCGTCGATGAAAGTCGCATCGAATTCCATCGTACCGGAAATTTAGGTGATACAGGTGAGATCGGTTCGAAAAATGACTTAGGGCTCTGTGGATCAACGATCTCTGCTGAATGGGCTTGACGGAAGTTCTGGGAAGAAGATGGCGATGATATCATCGCTTCCGTGAGTATCTCATCCGATCGCTTTGGTCGAAGTGGTGGTGGTCCTTTCCGTGGGGCCTTGCCTCGGTCGGTTGGAATTGACTGCAGTTCATCTGGCCGAGGCCCAGGCGTCGAAAGCTTAGACACCGGAACTTTCAGAGCCGGTTTGGAAGCAAGTTTTGGGCAAGAAGGCTTGAGCGTTGCTGGCGTAACCTTTTTGAAAACATTTGGAAGATGGTCCTTGTCAATGCGAACCATATGCTTGAATGGGAATGGAGCCGATATTCCTCGACTACTATATGCTACTCGGCGTCAACAAAACTTCGGAAAATTTTCCTCATATTCACTCACAATCAGTAGAAGATGCTCTCTTATGGCGAACTCGGTGGCCCTTGGGAGATTCGCTTTCATCATCGGCGTCGACTGGAGAGCATGCACGCATTGAATAGCCAGGTTTTCCCTCAATACGAGCGAGCGTGAGATACGGTTTTAAGGCCTCCTTCTTCTTTAACGTGGCGGATCGTTCTGTCGTAACAGAAGATTGTCTGGAGCGCGATGTGCCACTTGCAGACCTGGTCGGTCGACCTCGAATTGACTCGTCATCTTCTTGAGTGTTCAAAGTACTCTTGAGTCTGAGTGACGAAAAGATCGAGTTCCGTTTAGTCAGGTTTGGTTTGTCTGCTATCTCTACCGTAGACGATGAGAAGGAAACTTTTCTTCGATGTTTGGGCCGATTAGCCGCTGTCCTCTCTGCACGGCGCTGTGCATCGCCACAGAATTCAATTTCATCCCAGTCAGAAAAATCCATTGTTGTTGCAGCACGTAATTCCAGAGCTTCCGATGCCACTCTCTTTTAACTTTTCCAAGCTCTTTTTTCGACGCGGAAAACCGACGTCAAGCAATCCACCGATTCACAGTAACAGCACGGCAGAGACTTAGATTTGAAGCGACACGGAGTCGGCGCGCTGCTGTTTGACAGGAAGTTGAATCGTTCTATTATATGTCAGGTGTCAATGTTGTGACGAATCAGAGATGGCGTGAGGGCGCTATTAGCACATCCTGGCTCAGCTTGTGAAGAGCGATCAAACCTAGAGCACATGTATACACAACCTCACCATTTGGCACATGAAGCAATTAAAACCAGACAAGTTCACAACTTACCCGAAGTCAACCGGTCGATCCAGCCATCGGATTGAGAAACATTGTAGTCTTGAATGCACAAGCTCGTCCGTTGGAAATACTCTTCTGATGCGTTCGGACTGGGTTGGTGGTGCGAAAGTACACAACAAAGCTGTTAGACGCGCTTTTGGGGAACAAACAATGAAAGAAGTGCAGATGTGAAGAAAGGGACAGCTGCACAGCAGGCAGTACGTATGACGATTTTGGAGGAGCGATAGCAACAGAAGATACTGAGCACATGTGTCTCTGCGCCGTATATAGAAGCGAAAGTAATACGATAGTGGTACAGCAGGAATTGTCACACCGTGGCGCCGGAGCAGTAACATAGCCGTGCCCAACGGCAGGGTCTTACAGTACACAAGATGGCAACAACTGGTGGTAAGCGGTTGGAAGCTTTGCCGATGCCATGAGAGCACTAAGAGAGTATCTGTAGTTCAACTTATGAGCATGAAGCGTCCAGGACCAAGCGGCAACTCAGTGCCTCCTACAGCTGCTTAGTAGCCCTGTGACTCAACGGGATGACGCCTATCCCGCCACAATGCTGGTCCAAGGACGCCGTATTCTCCATCTTTCTATAGGTACGAAGACCAAGAGAAGGGATGTAGCCCGTTGGTGCCAACACCCTCATGCCATCAGCCTCGTCCGCCTGCATCATCAAAGGAGCCGATAGAATGCTCCTCTGTTAGAGTGCACTATCAAGCCTCTGCGTGACGTGGAAGAGGTAGTTAGTCTCCCATCTCCATCTATTGAGGCTATAGTAGCTGCCTCTCTTTGTGTGATGTGGAAGAAGGGCGATTCGTCTCCTATCTCCACCTATTGGGGCTGTGGTGGCTGCCGCTCTTTGCAATGATGGCGAGCAGGTTCATCTACTTGAGGTTAAAAGGGCCGTACAAACATAGTGAGCCTTACGTCTGCATGAGAAGTTGTACAACCTCTTCACCTACAATGGATCAACCGATTACGGATGCCACTACTGCATTTCATCTATTCACAGTGGTATCCCCGTCGAGAAGCAATATGCCAGGACCAGGAGTTGTCCCCCTGATGGTTTAGTTACGCAATGTAGCTGACACAAGCAAGGTCGATGCACTTACCGAGCACGTCGAGGCCGCCGAGAATTTGTTGTCAATGAGAGGACATGGCCAATCCCAGGGAAGCACGACGTCTATCAATGATGTCGACGAGCAGCCCGAAGGTTCTAGAGTTCAAGGACCGCACAATCGAGGTAGGTTAGAGAACTCCTTATTTTCAACTCTATTAACACTTACAAAGGGAAAAAAAGAAAACGCGGAGAGAACGAGATCGGAATCAGGTACAAGATTGTAGAGTTGGAGCAGGAGAAGACATACGTAAATGGCGTTATTCGGCAGACGATACGGAAAATATCCCTAAAGCTAGTCGAGAACATTATTGAACTTCCTCCGGGTGACATTAACACCTATCTTGAAACTTTATCAAGACTTGTTAGGGCGCTTGAGGCACTAGAAAGTACGGTAGCAAATTGAGTCTATTTAGATACGTATGTACAGAATAACAAAGTATTGGCGATGCAGGAGACACTACCCCAAACGCCTCATTTATTGGCCAAAGAGCCATTATTGTTCAACTAATAAATGCTTGCGAAGGCATCCACAGATTCAGTGCTATGAGGAAGA
>Ga0335072_10000226_pt1 | contig 122745 bp, 98 predicted proteins | sample Lox_Sample_21_FD_206725 | JGI IMG/M metagenome (GOLD analysis project Ga0335072, IMG submission 206725) | Soil microbial communities from Loxahatchee National Wildlife Refuge, Florida, United States - Lox_Sample_2.1 | ecosystem: Environmental > Terrestrial > Soil > Wetlands | place: USA...
CGGCGAGTCACCTCATCAGCGTCAGCCTCGATCCGAACTACGATAAGCCGCCGGTGCTCCGCCAATACGGTATGGCCTATCTGGATGACAACGCTGCGGCCTTCGCTCATTGGGAGTTTGCGGATACGACCCCCGGCGATCTCAAGAACCTCGCTCAGGCGTTCGGTCTGCAGTACACAGAAGAGGACAACCAGATCACGCACACGATGCAAACCACGCTTGTCGACAAGGACAACAAGGTGGCGCAGCAGTGGGGCGGCAGCGGATGGAACCCGAGCGACGTAGCCAATGCAGTTGCGGCTCTGGCGCTGCAGGCCGGCAAATGAGCCTGAGAACGCGGAGGCATGAGCTCATTGGGCGGTCGGTTCTGGGATTGAGTCTGGGCCTGTTTGCTGGAACCACGCTGCTGTTCTGGGCCACCAGTTGCTCAAAGCCGCTCACCGAAACCGAACAGGCTGGGAAAGCCCTGTATGAGATTCATTGCTTCGAGTGTCACGAGGAAAACGACCTCGGCCTCAAGAAGGTCCCGCCGAAGCTGCATGATCTCTTCTCCCATCAGGATCTTCCCGATGGCACGACGCCGGCAACGGATGCGGCTGTACGCCAGGTGATCGTCTACGGAAAACGGACAATGCCGGCCTTCAACGGGCGTTTGAGTGACATACAGATCGAGGAGCTGATCGCGTATTTGCATCGAAAGTGACGCAACATTCGCCCTCAGAATGTACGAATCGGATACCAGCGCGGCGACCCAGAGGACGACGCCGATCACAAAAAGAGACCACACGGCAGCGTCAAGAAGATCGCGCCGGCTCCAGCGAACAGGCGCCACTCGCTTCTTCCTGACTCTTCAGCGAATGGCCTGCCTGACGCCACGCCAATTCGCTCGACCAAGTTGAGCCGAAGCCTCGTCGATTCGGTAATCGGATTGGTGCTTCAAAACTTCACGCGAAAAATGTGGGGATTTTTGTGGGTACTCCGCTTCAAAAAGGTGCGCAATTGTGGATAATACCCACACCCCCGCGGCTAATTGCTCCTTCTATAATCCGCTGAAAATGGGCGAGATAGAGCAATGGGGAGCAATGCTGATAGATGCGATTTTCTAGCTGTTAACCGAAGGGTTGTAGGTTCGAGTCCTACCTGAGGAGCCAATCATTCAAGCACTTGCAGCAACCCCTCTGATCGACTTCGCCAAATTTCATTCAGAGCTTTCAGGTTTCTCCCTTTCAGACCCAAATTCTTCTCCGGCATCTTCCAATCGCCGAGCACTGCTGACGTGCGCGAGTTCACCGCCGCGAGAACGCTCTGCTCGATCGTCTGAACGTAAACGTCGCCCGTGGTCTTGATGCTCGCGTGCCGCAACATGCCTTGCCTGTCCTTGAGCGTCCCATGCTGCTGCATGTCCGTCCCCCGCGTTCGCCGCATCACCTGGAACGTGACAAGCTGGTCCGGGATTCCCAGCTTCCGGGCAACCGGGCGAATTCGCCATTTGCGGAAGTTCTTTCCCCACGCGGCACCGCCTGACCTGGCTGGGAGGCCATGGGACATTGTCCTCTTGAATTACCTGGCTTGTGTCGCTTTTGATTTTCTCTGCCAACCGTTCGAATTCCGGCCAAGTAACAGGAGAGCGACGGGTGAGGAGTCGGAGCTGAGTTTCATCTACGCTTCAATGACGGGCGGGACCTGCTACGGAACACCGATTGGCGCCCGGTTCGAACAATTCTTAAGCCAGCCAGGATAGAAGTTGCCTTCGAATGCCGCTCCGTGCGGGACCGGTGTTGTCCTAGTCCGCGACTTACAAGCAAGGCCAGGGTGTGAAATTACACACCGCCGCTCAATCCGGAAAAACTCCTCCGGAGGGTCAGAACCAGCGGCACGATGGCCAGCGCCGTACAGGCAGCGGCGAGGATGCCGGTCATCCGGTTGGAATGGTCGGCAACTATTCCGTAAGCAACTGGTGCGAGAGCGCCGGAGCCAATAACACCCGTATAGAACCACGCGAACGCGCGACTCGTGTTTCCTTCTGGAGCAAGTTCCGGAACGGTGCCATAGAGAACCGATGAGGTGCCGTTTAGAACGATCCCGAGCAATGGAAGAAACACCAACAGTGCAAATATTGGTGTAAAACATGTCACTCCAATCAGGGCAGCCGTTGCGACTTCGGTTGCGACTACGCTCCAGACCACGCCAATGTGCTGGCCTAGCCAGCCACAAGTTGCCTTGCCCAGCGCGCCACCAGCGAACAGGAGCGCCAACCCGAGACCGACTGTCGCCGACGATCCTCCGCGCGCATGGATGAGGAATGGCAGAAACAGAAGGTAGCCCATGCGAGTTGCTGTATCAAGGACGCCAATCGAGAGCAATACTCCGAATCCACCGCGACAGGCCGGTCTGATTTCAGTTTCCAGTCGGCTTGACGCAGGAACTGTCTTGTTTGGCAGGAGCGCAAGCAAGGTGCATGCAACAAGAACTCCGAACAGGCCCATCAGGCCGACGACCGTTCGCCAAGCCAGAATGGGCAGCAGGAGGGCGACTATCGCCGGGAGGCTGGCTTTGCCCAGATCCCCGGCGAAATTGTAAATACCAAGTGGTCCGCGCGATTCTAAGCCGTACGTATCTGTCACCAGTTCCGAAGCGCGTGGATGCTGCACGCTGGATCCGATACCGGCGATCACGAGTCCAACGCACACTGTCCTGTAGCCTGCAGGCAGAGTCATCGTAAAGAATCCGACCGCGGCAACAAAGGTCGAAAGCGCGAGAGCCGACCGTGGCTTCAGTCTACTGGCGAAGCGGTCCACCGGAACTTGAAGTCCGCCCATCGTGCCGTAGTAGAGCGCTCGGACAATCGCGAGCCCCATGTAGGAAAGGTTGAACTGCGCTTGCCACGCCGGCAAGAGCGCGTATAGCTGATCTGTATAGCCATCGTGCAGGATGTGCGCGAGACAAGCGCCAAGGAGGTTTCTGCTATTTTTGTCGATTGTCGGTGCAGCGAGAAGGTTTGATCTATTTTCCACTGAGGCTCCCAGAACACACAAAGTCTGTATCGACTTTGCCCTCTGGGATTTTTGCCCCTGGGTGCGGACCGCTCGGTCCTTCGTGGCGCTTGGACCAATCCCGGGATTGGAGCCCTAGCCACCTCATTCCATCGACGATTTCCATTCTAAGAAGATTTCGGATGCGCCGCAATGCACCCGAACACCGGTTCAGTTCTATCTGGGGGTTCCGGCCTCCGGTCGGCTCTGTCCGCGACCAGCTATCCGCGAACGGTGGGGCAGAACTACGTCGCACTCGGTCCTCGACAGCGTGCCGCTTTCTGGCCAACTCGTAACCGCTTCTACAATGAATTGTGGGGTTCGCGCCATCGGTTATGCCCATACGCCAGCCAGCCCGACCAAACCTGAGGCGCAGTCAGGCAGAGGATCTTTCATTGCCCCGAAATGCGCGTCATATCCTGATTGTGGCGGTTCCGCCTATGAGGACCCTTGACGTATTCGGACCTGCAGAGGTGTTCGGCGACGCGAATTGGCTGCGAGGCGGAGATCCGGCATATAGAGTCAACATCATTTCGGCCTGCGCCGACCGTGTGGTTTCAAATCATCTCGGCACGCCAGTGCATACGGATCGGACGTTCCAGGAGTATCAAGGGCCGATCGATACACTTCTCATTGCCGGATGCATGGGTCCCCGCGAACTGCACTATGAATCGGGATTTCTGGACTGGCTCAGATTGCAGAGCGCCCGTAGTCGACGGTTCGGCTCGATCTGTACTGGTGCGTTTGTCCTGGCGAAGGCCGGTCTTCTCGACGGACGGCGTGCAACCACTCATTGGAACTGGGCGCGCGAACTTGCGGAAGACTATCCGCGCGTTGCCGTTGACCCCAACCCGATCTATATCCGCGATGGTAGGTGCTTTACATCCGCCGGAGTGACGGCCGGAATCGATCTGTGCCTCGCGCTGGTCGAAGAAGACCTTGGTCGAATTCTGGCCCTTCGAATTGCACAGATGATGGTTGTGTTTCTGCGCCGTCCAGGCGGACAATCACAATTCAGCGCAACCCTCGAAGCTCAAACACGTGAGAGCCCGCCTCTGGGTGATTTGCTTGCGTGGCTTCCTGATCATCTTCGCCAGGATCTTACGGTCAACTCACTCGCTCGCCGTGCCGTGATGAGTACTCGCAACTTCACTCGCCTATTTAAGCAGGAGCTTGGAAAGACTCCCGCCCAACATGTCGAGGATCTGCGCCTGGAAGCAGCGCGCCGCCTGCTGGAATCAACCGCGCGGAGCACTGATGAAATCGCTGATGCGTGCGGGTTAGCCAGCGCCGAAGTTCTTCGCCGCATGTTCCAGCGACGGCTGCGAGTCACGCCTGCCCAATATCGAGCATCATTCGGGCCAACTCGAGGACATTAGCTGCAAGGCTCATCATCGTTGGCGGGAATGGTGGGTCTTTTGTCCTTAATTGCTCGCTCTCGTCGAAGCGGTGCATGAATCCAAAACATGTACGCACCAACATCGCTTCAGGAGAATCGTTATGAGTAACCTTGACCTCATGTTAAAGCGCAACAAGGGGCTCGCCACCCCTATGCCAATGCTTCCTCAAGCCTTGCAGACTTTAAAGGCGGTCATCATCGGCTGCGCCGACATGCGCGTCGATCCCGTTCATGTACTTGGAATCAAACCCGGTGAGGCGGTCGTGATGAGAAACATCGGCGGTCGGGTCACGCCGGGATTGCTGGAGGAGTTCGGTCTTCTCGGACGAATCGGGGAAATTGCAAAAACCATTCCGGGAGGTGGCGAAGAGTTTCACCTGATCGTGCTCCACCACACGGATTGCGGCAGTACGCGTCTTGTGAGAGACCCAGCCATGCTGGCGCACTATTTTCAGATACCGGAAAGCGAGGTTCCGACCAAGTCAGTCCCCGATCCACGTAAATCGGTGGTTGTCGACGTTGCTGCACTGAGGGAGATTCCGGCCTTGCCAGGTGAGTGGCTCATCTCCGGCCTTGTTTATGACGTCGCGACCGGACTGGTCGAGGTTGTCGTTCCTGCAGCGCCAGTTCGTACCGCTGACAATAGCCTGACGGCCGAGGTCGCGTAGAGCGCGCCGATGTTTACGGCGGACGATCCGTGTGCAGCGTGCGCGTTTGCAACTGGCTCCGTCGAGAGAGAAGTCAGAGAGAAGTCCCAATGAGCATTCCTTTGTTTGTCAGTGAGAGGTCCGGGCCAGAGCTTGCTGTACGACCGCTTTCCGTTGGCTCCCTGATCTTCGAGGAGATGGATCAGATTGACTTCACAGGTCCGTTTGAAGTTCTTTCCCGCATGCCTGATACAACAATCAAGGTCATCGGGAAAGAGCTTGTGCCAATTCGCGATGTGCAGGGACTGCGGCTTTCACCGGATCTGCGTATCGCGGAAGCAGGGCTTTTTGATGTCCTGATCGTCCCTGGCGGCTACGGTCAGCAGGCGCTGATGCGCGATGAAGAGGTCCTTCAACTCATCCGAAGACACGCGCAGAACGACAAGCTCCTGTTCTCGGTCTGCACCGGCGCTCTGCTGTGCGGTGCGGCGGGCGTTCTGACGGGGAGGCGGGTGACGACTCACTGGGCTGCGCGACGGCTAATGCCGTATTACGGCGCAGTTCTCGTGGACGCAAGGGTAGCCGTAGATGGCAACATTATCAGTGCCGCTGGAGTTACAGCGGGGCTGGATGCGGCCCTCGTGCTGGTGTCTCTTCTGCGTGGGGCTGCGGCTGCGCAGGAGATTCAGCTTGCCATTGAATATGCGCCGAATCCCATCTTCGACAGCGGAACTCCCGAGAATGCACCGGCGCAGGTGCTTGAGAGCTTTCAGCATAAGTACGAACCGATCAGAGCTGCAAGGGAAAAGGAGGCGATGTGCTATGTGGCAACCCAGACCTCTGTGGAAACGCCCTGATCCGCCCGGTCCGTTACTGACACACAGACTTCCTGCGATAGTCAGTGTTCCCGAAACGCCCCAACTCTACCAACTTACCTCTCAATGCCCAGGTGTCTGAGCGCAACGTCTGCCGTGCGCTTCAGTTCAGCTTTGGTTGATCCATTTGCGGCTTGAATGGCGAGACCGCTGAGCAGCGAAGAGAGATACCTCGTATAGTCGTCGACATTTTCGTCCTTCGGGAACTCTCCAGCTTTTCGCGCTCGGAGTAGACGGGCCTTAATGGCGGCCTCGTTTTTGAGGCGCATCTCTCTCATCAAGGCTTTTGCCGCTTCTGTATCCACACCACAGGCGATGGCGCCTGTCAAAGTGAAGCAACTCGAAGGATGATCTTTAGCAGCCAGGAACTCAACCGTGTTGTCGAATGCAGCAAGAATGAAATCCCTGAACGTGGGCTGTTCGAGTGCCCTCACCATATACTGCGCAGGGACGTCAGCGTACCGTTGGGCAGCAAGAGCGAAGAGGGCCTGTTTGTCGCCGAACGCGGCGTAAATGCTGGATGGGTGAATTCCCATCTTCTGAGACAAGTCCGCCATGGACGTGCCTTCGTAGCCGCGCTCCCAGAAGAGTCGCATCGCCAGATCCAGTGCGCGATTAGTGTCGAATCCGGTCGGCCTTCCTGCCTTGACTGAGGTTTTCATAAGCTTCCTCAATTTTAGATTCGAAATTCCCGAATCCGATGCTGGCCACGCCACATCTGTAACGTTGTCCGGCATTATGTAGCGATCGTTCGATAAAGCCCGGGCCCAAGAGGGGCGCCATCACAAAGAGGAGAAACAATGGGTGCACTTGAAGGTAGAGTAGCCGTCGTCACGGGCGGTAGTAGCGGAATTGGCCTGGCGACGGCAAAGCGATTTGCAGAGGAAGGCGCGTACGTCTTCATCACCGCACGACGGCAGGCTGAACTGGACAAGGCAGTGTCCGTGATTGGCACGAACGTCACGGCCATCGCCGGAGATCTTTCCAAACTCGAAGACATTGACCGCATTGCTGCGGCGGTCAAGGCCGGGAAAGGTGCCGTAGACATCATCGTTTCTAACGCGGGCTTCACAGAGCAGGCTGCGCTCGAAACCCTCACGCCGGAGCATTTCGACAAGACATTCAATCTCATGGCACGCGCTCCGGTCTTCCTGGTACAGAAGTTGCTACCGCTCATGGGTCCCGGCGCATCGATCATCCTGGTCAGCTCCGCTATGCATCTGATGGGCATTCCGAACCACACAGCCTACGCGGCGACGAAAGCGGCGTTGCGATCGTATGCCCGCACATGGGCTGCGGAGTTCAAGGGCCGCGGCATCCGCGTCAACAGCCTCAGCCCCGGCGTGACAGACACTCCGATTCTCGACTCGCAATCGGAAACCGAAGGGCGGGACGAGGTGGTGAAGATGTACCTGAACATGATCCCCATCGGCCGTCTCGCAGAGGCCGTGGAAATTGCCAATGCGGCTGTCTTTCTGGGTTCTGACCAGAGTTCCTATGTGACGGGCGCAGATCTGATGGCAGATGGCGGCGTCGGCCAGGTTTGAGACTGGATGACCACGTGAGGTGCGGGGAGCAGTGGAAGAACAGGGCCTTTTGCTTCGCGTCAAGTTCGCGAAAACCGGCAACAATGCTCAGCACGCGCTGAGCAACAGGAGAAACTTATGAAGTACGCCATTCTTGGTTCTGGGAAGATCGGCTCTGCTCTGGCACGAGCCTTCGCTCGGCAGAATATCAAGGTCGGGATCGCAAACACCCGCGGGCCTGCGTCGCTTGGGGCTTTGGTGAAAGAACTCGGTGCGAACGTGCTTCCGGAGTTCGTTCACGAGGCCTATGAGGCCGAGGTGATCTTCCTCGCTGTTCCTTTTTCTGCGTACGAGGACGTTGCACGGCAACGGAAACAGTGGAACGGCAAAATCATCGTCGACACAATGAACACCTTTCACACACGTCCTGAAGAACTGAGGGGTCGGCTTTCGTCTGAATTGGTAGCTGAGGCATTTGCCGGAGCCCGCCTCGTGAAGGCGTTCAATCATTTGCCCGCGGAACAGCTTGGGGTAAGTCCGTCATCGCCATCTCAGCGGCAAGCCATATTTCTGTCGAGCAACGACGCTGACGCCAGCAAGACGGCTGCCGCATTCGTCAGAGAGCTTGGCTTCGCACCAGTCGAACTGGGTCGGCTCGATCAGGGCGGTATGCCACTTCATGTCGTAGGCGGCCGACCGGGAGGGCTTTTGTTTCAGAATCTCGCCAATAACGGCTGATTGCGTCGGAGCGGTGCGCGGTCGGCTCTTCCCGTTGCCGGCCGGGAAGTCAGCTGTTGTGCATCAACAGGCAAATGGGGCCGGCGCAATCACGACTTTGACTCGTACCAAACTCAGGGCGGCGACGCCCCTGTGGGAGAAAACAATGAAGGTTCTTGTCATGGGTGCAACGGGCAGGGTGGGAAATGAGGTAGTCAAGGCGCTGCTTCAGCGCGGAGCAGGCGTGCGTGCCTTCACCGGCAAGCAGCCGAAACCGGGTTTGTTTCCGGATGCGGTAGAGGTCGCTCTCGGCGACCTGAGTGATCCGGTCTCGACAGCCGAAGCAATGAAGGGTGTCGACAAATTGTTCCTGCTGATAGGCAGCGAGAGTGTCCCCGTCGAGTTAATGCAAGCTCTCATTGCTTATGGCCTGGCAAAGAAGGCCGGTCTCAAACATGTCACGTACGTCTCGGTTTACAAGGCGGATCAGTTTATCGAGGTCCCGCATTTCGCTAGCAAGTATGCCGTCGAGGAAGCGATTCGTGCAGGCGGGATGCCTTATACGATTCTGCGGCCGGCGTATTTCGTTCAGAATGAGCGCTCGCTCAGGCCTGCGTTAACCGGACTCGGCGTCTATCCGACTCCCGCGGGAAACGAGGGCGTGGCTGTGGTGGATGTTCGCGATCTTGCGGAGGCGGCCGCGATATCGCTGACAGAAGAGGGTCACAACGGAAAGACCTACGATCTGGTCTCGTCAGAGATGTTGCGCGGTCCGGAAGCGGCAGCTACCTGGTCGAAGCTGCTGCACAAAAAAACCACTTACGCGGGACATGCAGATTTTGACGGCTTTGAAGCGCAGCTGCGGCAAACGGGGAGCCCGAGCTGGCGGGCCTGGGATCTTCGGATCACGTTCGAGAGTTTCGTCGAGCGGGGATTCACCAACACCGAGGAGCAGGCGGCGCGCTTTGCTGCCCTGCTTGGACACGAGCCGAGAACGTACAGCAGCTTTGCTGAAGAATTGGCAAGGGAGTGGGCTGCAGCCTAAGGCGCAGCCTGGAAAGGCGCGAGTCAAAAGGAGCTACGCGAATGGACTTCCTGGTACGTATCGATACGACCGCTGTTTATCGGCTCCCGGATCGAGAGCGGAAAGAATTAATTGAGCGCGAACGGATGCGAGGCCGGGAGTTGCACGCTGGCGGTTTCCTGCGGAAGGCGTGGAGTCTGCCTGGCCAGAAAGCGAACGTCGGTATCTGGTCGGCACGCGACGCCGATCAGCTCACTGAAGCATTGCAGAGCCTACCGATCTGGCCGCTGATTACGCTTGAGGTCACCGCTCTGGCGACTCATCCGCTCTTTGCTGAGATGGCTCGCGAAGGACAAGACTGAAGCCGGCTCTTGCAGCGCTGCGTTTGGCAAGTTTTCCTCGCCCAGCTGTGGCACTTGACCCCTGGTCGACCGTGGGGCAAGTCGCTGGACAGCGTAGAGGGATGAACACGCGCTGTATATAGGCGATCCGGTGAAGGTATCGCGAGTCGATGTCATTTCAACGAACATGAACGGCGGCTGAACCAGGCCGGATGGAGTTCTATGAATCACCCAATGCTGTTCACTCCGATGCAAATCGGCAACTTGAAATTAGCGAATCGGATCGTGATTGCCCCGATGGCACAGTATTCGGCCGAAGACGGGCAGATGAACGATTGGCACCTGATGCACCTTGGCCAACTGGCAGTCTCGGGTGCAGCGGCATTAACAATTGAGGGGACTGCGGTCAGCTCCGAAGGGCGAACCACCTATGCTGACGTCGGGCTCTATTCGGATGAATCCGAGGCCTCTATGGCTCGAGTGCTGCATGGCGTTCGGCGGTGGTCGGACATACCGATTGGGATCCAGCTCAACCATGGAGGCCGGAAAGCGTCTCGGCAAAAAATGTGGGATGGCGGTACGCAGATTCCGCCTGGCCAGCCAAATGGCTGGAAGACTTATGCCCCGTCACCGATTGCTTTTGCTGCTGCGGATACGCCACCCGTAGCCTTAGACCGCAATGGTCTGGCCGCAATTCGCCATGCCTTCGCGGCCGCAGCACGGCGGGCTTCCCGGATCGGACTGGATTTCATTCAGATCCTTGGCGCGCACGGCTATCTGCTCCATGAGTTCCTGTCGCCTCTCTCGAACCGCAGAGACGACGAGTACGGGGGATCGCTGGAAAACCGAATGCGCTTTCCGCTCGAGGTTTTCGATGCCGTGCGAGACGCTTTTGCGCATGGTCGCCCCGTCTCGATGCGGGTGTCCGGGACTGACTGGGTGGAAGGGGGCTGGTCTCTTGAGGAGACGATCGCTTTTGTCGAAGCGCTTCAGGCCAGGGGCTGCGCTGCGATCAATGTTTCAAGCGGCGGTTCGAGTCCATCTGCGCAGATTCCGATCGGACCCGGCTATCAGCTTCCCCTGGCGCGAGCAGTCAGGGAGGCGACGACGCTGCCTGTCATCGCCGTCGGTCTGATCACTGAATTCGAGCAAGCCGAATCGATCCTCAGGTCGGGAGATGCCGATCTTATCGCGCTCGCACGGGCCATTCTGTACGACCCTCGCTGGCCCTGGCACGCCGCTGCTCACTTCGGGACTCAAATCAAAGCGCCGAAACAGTATCTTCGCTCCCAACCCAGTGGCCTGCGGAATTTGTTCCTTTGAGTTCTGTCCTGCCGCTCAGGTGAAGTCTCGAAATGAATCGGGGGCGACTCCTATGCTCGCGGGGGGGCCGACGGGACACTACTGTTTCTGGTTGTCGAACTTTCCTGCGCCTCTGAGGGTAAAAGCGGCCGATGGCTGGCAGGTTGTGTCCATCATTTACTCTTCAGAGCCGCCCGCGCAGCAATAGCGACTGGCGACAAGACCCGATGCTCGATGTGTTCCAGATTGATGACGAGAAAGCCGCACGCGGTTTTATTCGGCTGGGCGAGAACCGGCGATGAGGATCTCTACCAGTCTTCTGGCGCTTTGCTGCCAATCACGGCCGGAGTCCACATAAGAGACGCCGATCACCGCCCGAAGCAGATCGGAAGCGTCAACGTCTCTTCGCACATCGCCGCTCTTTTTCGCGCGCTTTACCAACTCATCAATCGCTCCCTGGACCAGGTTGCGAGAACCCTCATAGAGCCTGGAAGGGCCTCCGGCGACGCTGTTGAGAGCAGGCGCAATGATGTGCTTTGCCGCGATGTAATCGACGAACAGCAGCAACCAGGCGCGCAGCGCCTCGATGGGAGGTCTCGCTGCGGCGAACTCACGCGCCGCTGCGGCCAGCTTTTCCACTTCACTCCGATAGACCGCTTCGATGAGCGCGTCCCGTGTGGGGAAATGGCGATACAAGGTACCGGCCCCGACACCCGCCTGCTTCGCGATGTCGTCCAGACTGGCATTCGCGCCGTAGCGCGTAAAAGCTCCCTTCGCCACCTCGAGAATTCGCTCGCGGTTCCGCAGTGCGTCTGTACGTGGTTTTCTGGCGGACTGTGGACCCATTTTCGTCATTTCCCAAAATTTCCTGCAACCGGAGACTATCTCCGATTATCTACTCACTCGGAGACTGTCTCCGTTTTAATCGGGGCGGCTGCTTTTCGTCAATCCGGGAAGTAAAGAGGTAAAGGAGATTTCTATGCGCGTTTTCGTGACAGGTGCAACAGGATTCATCGGTTCCAGGATTGTGCCGGAACTGATCGGCGCAGGTCACCGGGTGCTCGGTCTTGCGCGCAGCGACGCGGGCGCTCAGTCTCTGGCCGCAGCCGGCGCTGACGTCCATCGCGGCGATCTGGAAGACCTGGAAAGCCTGCGCACAGGAGCTGCCGTATCCGATGCCGTCCTTCACGTCGCGTTTCGGCACGATTGGACGAAGTTTGCGGAAAGCTGTGAGCTCGACAAACACGCCATCGAAGCCATGGGCGCCGTGCTTCAGGGTTCCAGCCGTCCGTTTATTGTCAGCTCCGGAGTAGGAGTGGCCCAGGGGCGCGCCGCCACGGAGGATGACCCACCGCTTTCTTCTCCATCCCTTCCCCGCGTATCCGAGGTGACCGCTATTGCGCTCTGGGAGCGCGGGGTGCACGCCGCGGTGATGCGCTTACCGCAAGTCCACGACACGGAAAAGCAGGGGCTAATCACTCCCCTGATTGCTATAGCACGCGCGAAGGGGATCTCAGCGTACATCGGCGATGGTCACAACCGCTGGCCTGCGGCGCACGTAACAGATGTCGCCCGTCTCTACCGGCTCGCTCTGGACACGTTCACCGCGGGAGCCCGGTACCACGCAGTCGCAGAAGACGGCGTGCCGTTGAAAGACATTGCCACCGCCATCGGCCGCGGCCTGAACGTGCCTGTCATTTCTGTCTCACCGGAACAGGCCCTGGAGCATTTCGGCTTCCTCGGGTTCTTCGCCGGGCGGGACGCTCATACTTCCAGTGCGCAGACCCGAGCAAAGCTGGGCTGGAACCCGACGGGTCCTGACCTTCTGACCGATCTTGGAAATATGCGTTATACGCAGGTCTGAACAAGGCACAACGACGCTGCGTGCAAGCCAAACCAACTCAGCCAATTTGAGAGGAATCAATATGAAGAAGACATGGTTCATCACAGGCGCTTCTCGCGGTTTTGGCCGCATCTGGGCCGAGGCCGCGCTCAAGCGCGGAGACAGGGTGACTGCCACCGCGCGCAAGCTGGAAGACATCAAGGACCTTAAAGAGCGCTTCGGAGAGGCGGTCCTGCCAATGGCCCTCGACGTAACCAATTCGGAGCAGGTGTCCCAGGTCGTTCAGCAGGCATTCAGGCATTTCGGCAGGCTGGATGTTCTTGTGAACAATGCGGGCACGAGCCTTTTCGCGGCTACAGAGGAGGCGAGCGACGTACAGATCCGCGCCTTGTTCGACGCGAACTACCTCGGCATGGTCCGAGTCCTGCGATCGGCCCTGCCTCTGCTGCGAAAGCAAGGGAGCGGACACATCCTCGGGGTTTCGAGCGGTCTTGGGATTACGGCGCTGCCGCTCATCGGCTTTTACTGTGCTACGAAATGGGCAGTGGAAGCTTTGCACGAAAGCCTGGCGCAGGAGGTGAAACCTTTCGGCATCAAGGTGACGCTGGTTGAGCCTGGAGCTTACGCAACCGATTTCGGCAAATCCGCGGAGATAGCGGATGCTTTGGAACCCTACGCGGAGTTCCGGAAGCAGTTTCTGACGCGCCTTGCCAACCTGGAACGTGGCGACCCCGAGGCGACTGCCGAGGCCGTCCTGAAGCTTGTGGACGCGGACGATTCGCCGCTGCGACTCGGACTGGGCAACTCGATTCTTCCGAGAGCACGCGCCGCGTATGCAGAGCGACTGGCCGAATGGGAGGCGTGGGAGCAAGTGTCGAATGCGGCTATGGGCGAACCTCAGAAACCGGCGACAGAGTGGATCGAGCAGCTGGCCAGGCATGATGCTGCGGGTGAGTCCGTCTTCGCAGCAGGCGATACGAAATGATCCAGAGCTCGTCGGCGATGATGGCAGACGAACACCGAAATAGAGCGAGCGCCACAGGAGGTTGTATGACAAACACGAAGGCCCTCATTGAGCAGGCATACTCCGCATTCAACAGGCGGGACATCGAGGGTGCATTGGCGCTGATGACAGAAGACGTGAGCTGGCCCAAGGCCTCGGAGGGCCGAAAAATGGTTGGAAAAGTAGAGATCCGCGCCTATTGGACTCGACAATGGGGCGATTCCAACCCCCACGTCGAACCGCTGGCAATCATCGAAAGCGGCGATGGCAGAGACCGCGTCAGCGTTCACCAACTCGTCAAGGGTCTTCAAGGAGAGGTCCTGTCAGAAAGCGAAGTTCTCCACGTGTTCGCTGTAAAAAAGGTCTCATCGCGGCCATGTATCCTGGGGATGAGGCCGATTCCACCGCCGGTCCATCTGCTGCATTTGTACATCGATCCTAACTAACAATCCACCAAGGGCGTGCAGTAGAAATGGCCGCGGGTCGCCCGTCGCCTACCCCGGGGAGCGCGTGAATGACTCATATTGCTCGTCGCGAGTTCTTGTCCTCATTGCTGTTCGCATCGGTCCAGAGCATCATGCCCGCTTCGATGCAGGGCACGAGTAACAAAAAGTCTTCTGCCCCGGTTCTCGACAAACGCGCTTTCGAGCCTGTGCGTCACAGAATTCTAAAAGAGATTGCGGCTGGAGCCGCCACTGGGGTAGCTGTCGCCGTCTCACAGAACGGGAAGATCGTCTGGGAAGAAGGTTTCGGATGGGCAGATCGCGAGGCAGCAGTAAAGGCGACCTCTCGTACCCCGTTCAACCTTGCATCTCTCACGAAACCCTTCACCACTACAACGCTCATGACCCTCGTCGCAGAGGGCAAACTTTCTTTGGACGATTCAGCAAATAACCACCTTGCGAAAGGCAAGATCGCTGGCGGGAACGGAAACGCGGATCTCGCAACTGTACGGCAGCTGGGGGCGCACGTGAGCGGACTCCCCACGATGTTTGAAATGTACGATCGCAAAGAAGCCAACCTCGCTCTCAGTTCCGAGGGGCTCCTCGCAGAATATGGAAGCCTCGCGTATCCGCCCGGGTCTTGTTACGAATACAGCAACATTGGTTTTGCGGCGCTGAGTGCCATCGCGTCGAACCTGACGGGAGTGGAGATCGGAGCTCTCATGACGCAGAAGGTTCTGGCACCACTTGGTCTCGACGACAGCTTCTTTGACACCAATGTTGCACGGCTTTCAACGGGTGCGGTGCGATACGATGCCTCGGGAAACCCAATCCCTTACTATACAACTGCGACACCCGCGTCTGGAGAACTGTACGCCAGCGCCCACGACCTCGTGCGATTCGCGATGTTTAACATGAAGCATCGGGATCTTGTGCAGTTCCTGAGCACTCGTTGGATGGAAGAACTTCACAAACCGGTTTTCGTTGGCCCTTCGGGCGTCGCAACCACATTCGGCTGGTTTACTGGAAATCTGAAGTCCGGGGACCAAGTTATCTTCAAAGGCGGTGGCCAGCCGGGTGTTGCGACTGCTCTCTATGTGGTCCCATCGGAAGATCTTGCATGCCTGGTTTTGACCAACCGATCCGATGGGAGAGAACTATGTTCCAGCGTGTGCAACGAAATCCTCTCGAGCTACTTGCCTCAATGGCGTCAACCGGACGAGACGAGCGGACCCTCACCCTCGCCATTCGTCATCACACCCGGATTAGGGGGCCACTGGCAAGGAATCCTCAAAAACGGCGGCGCGAAGATGCGGGTGCGACTGAATATCGAATCCTCCGACTCGGCTACACTTCAACTCGACGAGACACCTGCGGTGAAGATCACCGGGATGCACTTAGAAGGGGTGGGATTCACAGCAGCGTCCAACGGTGTGATCGAATCCTCGGATGCAATACGCGCCGGAGCGAAATCGCTTAGCATCAAACTGATTCCGCACCAGGGAATGCTGGTAGGCAGGATTCTCGCAACCGACTCCAAAACTGTGATGCTGCCCTACGTTCTCAGCTTGAATCGTGTACCCACCTGAACGTGGCCCCCCAGAAATTAAAGTATTAAAGTCGCGAAACAGGATTCTGATCCCTATCCAGTTGACCCTGAAAACTCGGAATAACAATGCGGTTGCCGCAAAAGCCTCGCTTTGGAGAAAATCCATGCATGCTACTCGTCCCACTTCATCGGTCGATTCACAGAGCTCACTTTCTACGCTGCCAGCCATTGAGATTCGACCCCTTGCGCCCGATGATGACGCCACTGCATTCCGGACGCTGAATGAAGAATGGATCACGCGGTATTTCACTCTTGAGGCCAAGGACCGGGAGACCCTCAACGACCCTGTAAACTCTATTCTCCTGAAAGGCGGCCATATCTTCATGGCGCGCGCCGGAGCGGAAGCCGTCGGATGCGTTGCGCTGATCCCCATGCGAGATGGCGTCTACGAGCTTTCCAAGATGGCGGTTTCTCCGCATCTGCGCGCCAGAGGCCTCGGCCGTCGCTTGCTTCAGCACGCCATTGCACAGGCCAGAAGTCTCGACGCTAAGTCTCTGTTTCTTGGCAGCAATACGCGCCTTAAGGATGCTGTTCACTTGTACGAATCGGTCGGCTTTCGCCACGTGAAACCCGAGAACCTCCCACCCATGCCCTATAGCCGCGCCGATGTCTTCATGGAGATGCCGCTGAGGTAAGATGCGCAATGATGGCTGTGTGGGCGGGAATCTGTCTCTGCACTTGAGCCTGCGACAAGGCCTCCGGTGTGGAACGCAGAGTCTCAAGCCTCTCCGCCCTCGCAAAGGCGCTTTCAGGGTAACGCGCAAAGGGTTGGGGGCGGTTGGAACGGCGAAGGCGTTGCTGCAGTTTCCGCCGCCAGCCGACTGATCTGTATTGCGTTCTGCTCCCTCCGATAGCGAACTTGGGTGTCAGACACCACCTTTCCACCTTTGAAACTTGGGCGTCTCTCTAAAGACGGAATTCCTTAACGCTATGGCTTCAGCAGTGTCTTGATTGCTCGCCGATCGTCCATCGCGCGGTAGCCCTCGGCGACTTGTTCGAGCGGAAGAGCTAAATAAAAGACTTTGCCGGGATTGATCTTCGGTTCCCAGACGAGCTTGATGAGATTAGGCAAATACCTGCGCACCGGCGCGGGACCACCGTGGAGGTGGACGAGGGTGAAAAAGACTGGCCACATGTCGAGCTTCATTCCGTGGGGTACGCCAACGTAACCAATGGAACCGCCGGGGCCGATCCACTTGTTCAAGACCTTAAACCAAGGCTCAGTGACCACGGTCTGCAAGTTGCGTACCGATGGTGGGATTGGAACCGGTACGCGCGTTTGGGAACCATATTGAAGCGCCAAGGCCGCCGTGTCCTGTTGTGCGTGTCAATCATTCCGGCGCGCGCAAGAACAGCCAAGACTACCGGGATCGCTTTGCCGACGCCTGCATTGATGCTCAACATCGCGTTTGCTCCACAGGCATTTACACCACGGTCATTCCGCCATCCACGGTCAGGGCGTGACCGACCACGTAGCCAGCGCCGGGGCTGCACAGCCACAGCACTGCCGAGGCGATCTCCTCAGGCCGGCCCGCGCGACGAATAGGCACGTTCTTTGCTATATCGTTGTATGCGTGCTCGTCGCCCCTGACTACGTCGCGTGCTATCTGAGTGTCAATCAAGCCGGGATTGACCGCGTTCACCCGAATGCCGTGCTGGACGTATTCGAGGGCGACTGTCCGTGTCAGACCCACGACACCGTGCTTCGATGCGATGTAGGACGCGATACCGGGATTGCCGGTCAGTGCACCGACAGAGGCGTTGTTTACGATGGCGCCGCTACCCTGGCGCTGCATCTGCCGCAGTTCGTATTTCATTGAGCTCCACACGCCGCGCAAATTGATACCGATAACGCGGTCCCAATCGTCGCGACTGCTTTCAGCCGTCGGCGCAATGTGGGCCATCACGCCTGCGTTGTTGAACGCGGCATCGAGCCGCCCGAATTCAGAGACGACGCGCTCCACCATCTGTTCCACCTGAGCGTCATCACTCACGTCGCAGCGGATAGCGATAGCATTGTGCCCTGCGGCAACCAACTTCTGAGTTTCCGCCATCACCACGTCCTCTCTGAAGTCGGCCAGTGCGACGGCTGCACCAGCTTCAGCGAAAGCCTGAGCAGCGGCGAGGCCCATACCGGAAGCTGCCCCGGTGACAAGAGCTACCTTTTCGGTGAAATCCAATTCATTATTTTTCATGCTAATTACTCCTGCATGGCTCCAGCTCCGCGGCTGGTCCGGCTGCCGCGCCAGCCATCACTACATCGTGTAGCCTGGCTTCTTAGTGGTTGTTCTCCTTGTAGACGATATCGGTGTGGGTATACGTTCGAGGCCCAGTCCTTCGGCTCGACTGGCCGGCTCCTCTCTTCGCATCCGTGATCGGGTGCGAACCTCTTCCAGAGTGAACCTTTTGCTCACATTTGAGAATCCGGTTTAATGAACAAGGGCTTATGAATACAATTCATAAATGCTCCCTTCCGATCTGAGCGCCCTCGCTACCTTCTTAGCCGTTGCCCAGGAGCGCAGCTTCACACGCGCCGCCAGGCGGCAGGGGGTCTCGCCGTCAGCGGTGAGTCACGCCATGCGCGCACTGGAAGAAGAGGTCGGCGTCCGTCTACTCGCTCGAACCACCCGGAGTGTCGCTCTCACAGAAGCAGGGAGGACGCTCCTCGCTAGTCTGAAACCAGCTCTTAAGTGGGCGAGACGCTCGATCAGATCGCTGGCCAGACGAAGAAAGCGGCAGGACGCATCCGCTTGTTAATCCCGCGTTTCGCGATTCCGGTGGTTCTGACTCCTAAGCCAGGCACACTGCACAGGGAATATCCCGAGATCGTGTTAGACGTGATAACCGATAACAGCCGCCGAGACATTGTCGCGGAAGGATTCGATGCCGGCATTCACTTTGGCGAGTTCATTGAGAAGGACATGATTGCCGTCCGGCTGGCACCGGATCAGAGGTCAGCTATAGCGAACGGCAAACTCATCCGCGTGCTTCAGGACTGGTGCCAGCCATTTCCCGGATTCTTCATTTATTACCCTGGCCGGCGACAGCAGACTGCCGCACTCACTGCACTCGTAAGCATACTTCGATCCGAAGGGTGAAGCCGAGCTTGATGGAATCGACTTAGTCTGATCGCCACGTGTCGACACAGCCGTCATGCCAAATCTGACCGCGAATCACTGTGCCCATTTTTGGGCCGACCAAATCTCAAAATCGGTCATGATTTGGGGTAACGATTCCAGCTTTCAATTGAGGTCTTGACCGTGTACTTTTATCGCGTGAGCGCATGTCGAACGAGGTCTCTCAGACCGAAGCCACCGTCATTCAAGATTGGCCCATCCGCCCTGACCCAATGCCCAACGGCTCAGGCAGTGTGAAGTCCTGGCTGAACTGAGGAATCTGAGCCGGTGAACGGGAAAATTTAGCAGCCACCATCAAGCTTCGCTGTGGTGTTGATGGTGGTGATGATGCCCGTCGCCGTGGGTATGTCCGCCGGCAGTGAGGTGCAGCGGCTGCTGTATGCTTCCCAAAGTTCGCCGGCCTTCGGTCTGCAGATGGGTATCCACCCACACAATCACGCGGTCCAGACCTTCTTCGCTCTTGAGGTTGGTGAAGAGGAAGGGACGATCGCCGCGCATTTTTCTCGCGTCGCGATCCATGACCTCGAGAGAAGCGCCGACATGCGGAGCGAGATCGATTTTGTTGATGACGAGGAGACTGGAGCGGATGATGCCGGGACCACCCTTGCGGGGAATCTTGTCTCCTCCGGCGACGTCGATGACATAAATCCATTCGTCGACCAGTTCCGGGCTGAAGGCTGCGGAGAGGTTGTCGCCTCCGCTCTCGACCAGAATAAGTTCGAGGCCGGGGTGAGCTGACTCCAGGTCCTCGATGGCCTCGAGGTTCATCGAAGCATCTTCGCGAATGGCAGCATGCGGGCAGCCTCCGGTTTCGACTCCGCGAATGCGTGTGGAGTCGAGGGTTCCCTGGCGAATGAGGAACTCGGCGTCTTCAACGGTGTAAATATCGTTGGTGATGACGGCGAGATTGATCCGGTCCTTCATGCGTCGGCTGAGCGCATCGACGAGGGCGGTCTTGCCGGATCCGACCGGACCGGCGATGCCAATGCGATAGGCGCGAAGCTCTGTTGCGTCTGACATGGTTCTCCTTAAAACAGGAAATAGCGCTGCGCGAGGGGAAGCTCCGCAGCCGGTTCACAGGTGAGCAGTTCGCCGTCGGCCCGGACTTCATAGGTTTCGGGGTCGACTTCGATTTTGGGCATAGCGGCGTTGTGGATCATGCCGGACTTGCCAATGCTGCGGCAGTTCTCCACGGCAACGGGCCGCTTGCGCAGGTGAGGAATGGGCAGTGTTTCGTTTTCCAGTGCGGCGCGCGAAGTAAAGAGAAGGCTGGTGGAAGGAGCGGCGGCACCGAAGCTTCCGAACATGGGGCGATAGAGCACGGGCTGCGGCGTGGGGATCGACGCGTTGGCGTCACCCATGACACTCGAGGCAATGAAGCCTCCCTTGAGAACGATTTCGGGTTTAACGCCGAAGAAGGCTGGCTTCCAGAGCACGAGATCGGCGAGCTTTCCGGGCTCGATGGAACCGACTTCGTGCGCGATGCCGTGCGTGAGGGCGGGATTGATGGTGTATTTGGCGACGTAGCGGCGGATGCGGAAGTTATCGTGACGCGAAGTATCTTCGCGCAGTGCACCGCGCTGCACCTTCATCTTGTGCGCGGTCTGCCAGGTACGAGTAATGACTTCTCCTACGCGACCCATGGCCTGGGAGTCGCTGGAGATCATCGAAAACACACCGAGGTCGTGGAGGATATCCTCGGCGGCGATGGTTTCGGGGCGGATGCGGCTTTCGGCGAAAGCGACATCCTCGGGCACCAGCGGATTGAGGTGATGACAGACCATGAGCATGTCCAGATGCTCGGCGATGGTGTTGACGGTGAAGGGGCGCGTGGGGTTCGTCGAGGAGGGGAGGACGTTAGGGAAGGACGCGATGCGAATGATGTCGGGCGCATGTCCACCGCCTGCGCCTTCGGTGTGGTAGGTGTGGATGGTCCGGCCGGCGATAGCGGCGATGGTGTCCTCGACGAACCCACCTTCGTTGATGGTGTCGGTGTGAATCGCGACCTGCACGTCGTACTGGTCGGCGACACGCAGGCAGGCATCGATGGCGGCGGGCGTGCTGCCCCAGTCCTCATGGAGCTTCAGCCCGCAGGCACCGGCGCGGACCTGTTCTTCGAGAGGAGCTTCGAGAGAGGCATTGCCCTTACCGAGAAAGCCGAGGTTCATGGGCCAGGCTTCGGCAGCCTCGATCATGCGCGCCAGGTTCCAGGCGCCAGGCGTGCAGGTGGTGGCGCAGGTACCGGTGGCGGGGCCGGTTCCTCCGCCGATCATGGTGGTGATGCCGCTCGAGAGAGCTTCGGGGATCTGCTGCGGAGAGATGAAGTGAATGTGGCTGTCGATGCCGCCGGCGGTGACGATGAGGTTTTCGCCGGCGATCACTTCGGTGGATGCGCCAACGACCAGCTCCGGATCGACTCCGTTCATGGTATCGGGATTGCCGGCCTTCCCGACTTTGACGATGCGGCCGTCGCGGATGCCGATGTCGCCCTTGACGATGCCCCAGTGATCGACGATGACCGCGTTGGTGATGACGAGGTCGAGCGCTCCGTCTTCACGGGTGACGCGGGAACTCTGACCCATCCCGTCGCGGATGGTCTTGCCGCCGCCGAAGGCGATTTCGTCGCCGTAGACGGTGTAGTCGCGCTCGATCTCGAGGATCAGCTCGGTGTCGGCGAGGCGGATGCGGTCGGCGGTGGTGGGGCCATAAAGGTCGGCATAGGTTCTGCGCGAGAGGGAGCGGCTCATGCGTTCCCTCCGGAGGGGGACAGCTTGCCATTCACCAGGCCGCGATGGCCGTACATCGTGCGGCTGCCGCCGATCTCGACCAGCTGCACTTCGCGCTCGTCGCCGGGCTCGAAGCGAGCGGCCATGCCGGAGGGAATATCGAGGCGCATGCCGTATGCCTGGCTGCGATCGAACTCCATGGCGCGATTCACTTCGAAGAAGTGATAGTGGCTGCCGATCTGGATGGGCCGATCGCCGGTATTGCGCACCGCCAGCGTGATGGTGCGGCGGTTTGGATTGATGGTGATGTCGTCTTCGGAAAGCAAATACTCGCCTGGTTTCATCTCGCAACCTGCTTCGCCATGGGTCATTGCACCGGATCGTGGAGCGTCACCAGCTTGGTGCCGTCGGGGAAGGTGGCTTCCACCTGGACTTCGTGGATCATTTCGGCCACGCCGTCCATCAGGTCTTCGCGGCGCAGAATGTGGGTGCCCGCGACCATGATGTCGGCCACGCGCATGCCATCGCGCGCCGATTCGAGGACGGCCGCCGTGAGGATGGCCATGGCTTCGGGGTAATTCAGCTTAAGGCCCCGCTGCTTTCGCCGGTGCGCCAGGTCAGCAGCGACATAGATCAACAGCTTTTCCTGCTCCCTTTGGGTCAAATGCACACAAACGTCTCCATCCCTGACAAATCCTGCCTAATAAGTCTTGCGCGGCAGCGCGGCGGTCCGGCCGCAGATTTGCCGCCGCGCCGTGTCCCACAGCGAATGCAGCCGATTGGGAATGCGCAGCGGCGAGCGGAGCAGTCCGCGCACCATGACGCCGTGAGCGGGCAGCTCGGTCGAAGCCCACAACTCGGCATTCTCTGTAGTCTGCATTTCTCCTGTCACTGCTGCCAGCTCCTGTTCCAGCAGGCGTACCTCTGTGCCCGACGCTCCTGCGCGCAGGGCGATGAACGTAACCATATATTGATAGCCGCCCAGCGCCGCCGGCGCAGAAGGCCGAAAGCGATCCGGTTCAAAGAGCAGCCGGTCCTGCAGAACGGGTCTACCGCAGACGCGAACCTCGGTCGCCAGCTTCATCTGTTGGTAGCGGAAGATTTCCCCGGAAGCGGAGCGGCCGGGAGCGACCACGTCCCAGGCCAGCAAGGACGCTCCACACTCCAGCGTGCAGGAGGTTCGCTGCAGCAGGCGTGCGCCGGCGAAGGGGATGAGCGGGTCGGGCAGATACTCGAGCAGAGCATCCCGGCCCAGCACGAATTCGCTGCTGAGGACCGCTTCCGGGGCGCTTGTCCGGGGCCGATAAACACGAGTGGCGCCGCTGGTGGTGAGCATGGCGTGCGCGCCGCTCTCGAGGTCAGCGCGCAGCCGAAGGCGGTCGCCGCCAAAGATGCCGCCGGACACATTGCCGAGGTGGACCAGGCTTTCACCATCCTGCCGCTCAAAGCCACGGACGACCTTCCAGGGCGGAAGCTGCTGCACAAGCCGGCACTCGGTGCGGTGGCTGTTGCGGCAGAACTCGAGGTGCAGGGCGGCGTCCATCATAGTTAGCTGATAAACAGCCGCGTGGAGAGACGCGGGTGGCGCATGGATGCCATCTCCAGCAACGGTTGAGGGTTCCAGAGTTCTTCGAGGCTGCGATCGGCCGCATCGGCGACCACCTCGAGGATGCGCGGCTTCAATTCCCAGAGCAGAGCGCTGGCAGCGGACTGGCCGAGCGGCAGAAGACGCTGGCAGGCGGAAACAGCGCCGTAGAGGGACTGATGCAGGCAGGCAGCAGTGCCGGCGGCGCGTTCGATGCCAAGAACTCCGCTGACCAGGCCGAAGGCCGTGGAAAAGTGCGCCGGACCCGGCCGCAGCAGACGCGCATCGGGAACCAGAGAAGCAGCGAGGCGGAGGAAGCGGCGTCCCAGGGCGAGCGAAGCATCGCGACTTTCGCGCGCCGGTTTGCGAGCCGTCAGTTCGGCATTGAGCGAAGACCACGCATCGGCATCGTCGATACCAGAGGCATGCATACAGAAGACTGCTTCGACCGTGCCGGCGCCGGCCAGCCAGTCGCTGAAGAATGCGGGGAGATCGGCCACCTCGAGACCCAGCTCGGCGACCATGGTTTCCAGGCCGAAGCTGTGCGACATGGCGCCCACCGGCAGAGCGCTGTCGGCCAGATGCAAAAGCTGCAGCTGGGCCAGAGTGTTCGCGCTGTATGAGAGTGCCGAATTGATCATCGAGTCGATCGATTGCCCGTGCCACCAGGCCGCCGCCAATCATTATGCGATTTCCCTGAGACTCCTGCTCAGACGCTGAGCAGGTGGTGGACGCTGGAGGGGTCCGATTCGCGGGGATCGCCTTCGAGGACAATCTGGCCGCGCCGCATGACGTAGAAGCGGTCGGCGATCGACCAGGCGAAATCGAGATATTGCTCGACGAGCAGGATGGCGACTTTGAGGCGAGTCCGAATCTCGCGCAGGCTCTCTTCAATCTGCTGCACGATGGAGGGCTGGATGCCTTCGGTGGGCTCGTCGAGGATGAGCAGCTTCGGCTGCGCGATCATGGCGCGGGCGATGGCGAGCTGCTGCTGCTCGCCTCCACTGAGGACGCCTCCTTTGCGCTGGCCGACGCGGCGCAGGACCGGAAACAGCTCGAAGATCCAGGCGGGAATTGATTCCGCAGCGTACAACTTAGGCGATCCCGCGGCGCCGAGGCGCAGATTTTCATCGACGGTGAGGTGGGGGAAGATGCCGCGTCCCTGCGGGACGTAGCCGATGCCACGACGCGCGCGCTTAAAGGCAGGCTGAGCGGTGACATCGTCGCCAAGAAAGATGATCGATCCGGAGGTGGCGGGGTGGTGCCCAACGATGGTGCGGAGCAGGGTGGTTTTGCCGACGCCGTTGCGGCCGAGCAGGGAAACGGATTCGCCGGGGCCCACGGTGAGATCGACGCCGCGGAGAACCGGGCTCTTGCCGTAGGCGGCGGAAACAGCAGTCAAACTAAGCAACGGCTTCCTCCTTTTCGCGTCCCAGATAGACGGCAATCACCTGCGGATCGCGCTGCACTTCTTCGAGCGAGCCCTCCTTCAGCATGCGCCCCATGTGCATGACGCTGACCGGGGCATTGAGCTGCTCGACGAAGGTCATGTCATGGTCGATGACGAGAAAGCTGTGGCGGCTGGCAAGGCTGCGAATGAGCTCAGCAGTCTCGGCCGATTCATCGAGAGACATGCCGGCGGCCGGCTCGTCGAGAAGCAGCAGGTCGGCATCGGAGGCGACGACCATGCCGATTTCCAGCCATTGCTTTTGCCCATGCGATAACTGAGCGGCCAGCGAGTTGCGCTTTTCCTCAAGGCCAATGCGATCCAGCACGCTTTCCACACGCTCGCGGACCTGGGAGGCAACTCCCACTCCAAAGGAGCGCCACGATTCGCGGCGAGGACACGCGGCGAGGCTGAGATTGTCGATGACGCTCAGATTTTCGAGGATCCCGGGCGCCTGGAACTTACGGCAAATGCCTCGGCGCACGATCTTGTACTCGTTGAGCTCGGTGATGTCTTCGCCACGGAAGACGATTCTGCCGCTTGCAGGGCGCACGTTGCCGATGATGGTGTCGAGGAGGGTCGACTTGCCGGCGCCGTTGGGGCCGATGAGCACGCGGATGGAGGTGGGCATCAGGCGCAGGCTGATGCCGTCGAGGGCGTTGAAGCCATCGAAGCTGACCGTAACGTTTTCAACCGACAACAGCGGATTCTGCATGGTTCCTCCTGCGGAAATCAGTTCTCCTGGGTCATCGCCAGCGGCTTGGCGTCCACTCCGGACGCCGGAGCACGGCGTTTGAATCGAGCGGCCAGCTGCTGGCGCAGCTCGGGAATGCCCGCCAGACCTTTGGGGAGCAGAGTGACTACCAGGATAAAGAGCAGGCCGATGACGAGCTGCCACATCTCCGGCATCGCGCTGCTGATCCAGTCCTTGCCGAAATTGACGAGAAGCGTGCCGAGGATAACGCCGGTAAAGCTGGATCTTCCGCCGACGGCGACGGCGACGACCATCTCGATCGAGGGCACGACGCCGACCATGGCGGGCGAGATGACGCCCACGTGCAGCAGGTAGAGCGCGCCGGAGACGCCGGCGAAAGCGCCGCCGATGGCGAAGGCGATCATCTTATAGCCGGCGGCATTGTAGCCAAGGAAGCGGATACGGCTTTCGCCATCGCGGATGGCGAGCAGGATCTTGCCGAAATTGGTTTTTGCGATCCAGCGGCAGAAGAGAAAGGACACGGCCAGCACGCCCACGGTGATCCAGTAAAGGGCGCGCTGGAACGATGGATCGACGATGTAGTGGCCGAGCAGGGTGGTGAAATCGGTGAGGCCGTTGAAGCCGCCGGTGTAGCCCTGTTCGCTGATGAGCAGCGTGGCGAAAGCCAGGGCGAGCGCCTGGGTGATGAGCGCGAAGTAGACCCCGCTCACACGGCGGTTGAAGACCAGCCAGGCTAATCCGGCAGCGGCTAATGTCGGCACGATCAGCACGCCGGCGAAAGCGACCGCAGAGTGGCGGAAGAGGGTCCACCACGCGGGCATGTGATCAAGGCCGCTCCACATCATGAAATCCGGCATGTCTCCGGGCTGAAGACCGGCGAGTTTCAGGTGCATCGCGAGGACATAAGCGCCGAGTCCCCAGAAAACGCCCTGCCCCAGGCTGAGCACGCCGCTCCAGCCCCAGACCAGGCACAGGCCGAGGGAGAGGATGGCCATGGCGAGAAAGCGGCCGAGCAGCGAGAGGTGATAGGCGGAGAGATAGAGGGGCGCAGCGAGCAGAGCCGCCAGCAGGGCGAGATCGAGGGCGAGATGGAGCCACTTTTTCACGTCAGGCCTCCTTCATGACCCGGCTGCGCTGAAAGATGATTCCCCGAGGCCGGAACTGGATGAAGACGATGACCAGGACCAGGAGGAAGACATCGGAGAGGCTGACGCTGGTGAACATCTGAACGCTGGAAGAGACGAGACCTACCATGAGCGCGGCAATCGCGGTGCCGAGAAGACTGCCGAGGCCGCCAACGATGACCACGAGGAAGGCATAGACAACATAGCTCTGACCGACGGTGGGCGTTACGGGAGAGATGAGCGCAAGGGCTGCACCCGCCAGGCCGGCCACACCGGTACCGGCGGCGAAGACGAGCAGATCGACCCATTTCGTATTGACGCCGAGGGCCTGAGCCATCTCCCGGTCCTGGTGCACGGCGCGCAGGAAGAGTCCCCATCGGGTGCGGGCGATGAAGACCAAAAGCGCAGCAAATGTAACAACGGTGAGCACAATAATGAAAATGCGTACCCAGGGAAGAGTCAGGCCGGCCAGCGGCCCGTGATTGATGGCGATGGAGCCACCGAGCCAGTGGGGCGCGACGACATCGACGCCAATGGCGCCGAAGAGGCTGCGCGCACCCTGCTGGAGGATCAGGCTGACGCCCCATGTGGCGAGGAGGGTATCGAGCGGCCGGCCGTAGAGCCATCGGATCACGGTGACTTCGAGCAGGCCGCCGAGCACTGCGGAGACGAGGAAAGAAAACAGCAGGGCCACCAGAAAAGCGGCTGGCCCGTGCACAAGTTTGCAGGTGAGATAGGCGACGTAACCGCCCACCATCAGCATTTCCCCATGCGCCATGTTGATGACGTTCATGAGGCCGAAACTGAGGGCGAGGCCCAGCGCGGTAAGCAGGAGAATGGATCCCACGCTGATGCCGTTGAATATCTGACCTGTCAACACAGCTAAGTGCCCCATTGCTTTACTCCATAAACGAGACTGCCATTCGAGCCGGGTTTCTAACGGATGACGCAGCTCCTGCCCGGGAAGGCCAGAGCGTCATAGGGCTCGGGGCGCAGAGGTTGCTTCGATTGCCACAGGATGCTGAATTGTCCGCTCGGCTGCAACTGGCCTACGTACGCGGTTTGATAGAGGCTCTGATTGTTGGCGAACTGGACGGGTCCCATCGCGGTGCCGGTCCAGCCCAGAGTGGTCGCCGCTTTGCGAACCGCGTCGGGATCGAAGGAGGCCGCCTTCTTCGCGGCAGCGGCCCAGATGTAGACATCGACATAGCCATGCACCATCGGATCGTCGATCACCGAGTCCTGGCCATACTTTTTCCTGTAAGCGTCGATGAACTGCTTGTTCATCGGATTGCTCAGGCTTTCGAAGTAGTTCCAGGCAGCGTAACTGCCGTTGACCAACGAGGGGCCCATGGCTTTCGCTTCCTGCTCCGCAATGCTGAACGACATGACCGGAATCTGCGATTCGGTGATGCCCGCAGCCGCCATCTGCTTGAAGAAGGAAACGTTGCTGTCGCCGTTGAGGGTGTTAAAGATGATGTCCGGCTTCGCGGCGCGAATTTTGGTGATGATGGAACTGAAGTCGGTGCCGCCGAGAGGAACGTATTCCTCGCCGGCCACGGTGCCGCCGTCGTGGAGGATGTGCTTCTTCAGGATCAGGTTCGCGGTGCGAGGGAAGACGTAGTCGGAGCCGAGCAGAAAGATGCGTTTCTTACCTTTTTCGAAGGCCCAGTCCAGAGCCGGGAGGATCTGCTGATTGGGCTGCGCGCCGGAATACATGATGTCGGGCGAGCATTCGTTACCCTCGAACTGCACCGGATACCAGAGCAGCGAGTGAAAACGCTCGAAGACCGGCAGCATGGCCTTGCGGCTGGCGGAGGTCCAGCCGCCGAAGACGGTAACGACCTTATCTTCCTGGATGAGCTTCTGCGCCTTCTGCGAGAAGATGGCGGGATCGGAGGCGCCGTCTTCGACGACGGGGACAACCTTCTTACCCAGGACGCCTCCCTGCGAGTTGATCTGATCGATGGCGAGGATAGTGGCGTTCTTAACCGTTACTTCGCTGATGGCCATGGTGCCGGAGAGGGAGTGCAGCACGCCGACTTTAACAGTGTTGTCCTGGGCCGGCGACGCGGCGCTGATGAGCAGCGCGCAGAGGCAGGGAACGGCAGCTTTCGTGGCTCGTTGCAGCAGTTGGTTCATTGTTCTTTCCTGATCTCCTTTGTGCAGCAGCGTTGAGGTTCAGGCTCCATCGCAGAGCCTCCTGCGAATGCGGCTAAAACATAATCTGGGTCTGGATCCAGACGCGGTTGGCAGAGAACGATTTGTCCGCGAAGTTGTTGCCGTGAAGGTACGAATATTCCATCTGGATCTTCGCGTTGTGACCGTGCATGTAGTAGTTCAGGCCGCCGGAATCCTCCTGAACGCGGTGATAGGAGAAGGAAGGACCGACAAACCAGGCGTTTTCAACGGGGAGAGCACTGCCGGTGGGGACCGGCGCGCCAGCCGCATAGTCGGCTGCGCCCCAGTTGACTCCGGAGATGCGCTCGGCCAGTTCGAACTTATGCGGGATGAGGTACTGGCCAGCCTGCTCGCTGTAACCCCAGGAGTTATTCGACGGCGCGCCCGAAACCGGATTGGTCTTGCGGTAATAGCCGGTCGGCTGGAAGGAAAAGTACTTATAGCGGAAGCCAAGGGTGGCGGTGGCTCCGGCAGTGGTATCTCCGGCGGTCACGTTCTCGAAGCCCGAGGCGGAGGTGATCGGGTTATAAGCTGCCGAGGTCCACAGAGTAAGCTCCGGCTTCTCTGCAGAAGCGGTGGGATCGGTTTCGACATAGCCGTAAGGCGCGAGCAGATCGAACTGGGCGTGGCCGATGTAAGCCAGCTTCGTATCGAAGTTCTCTGCGCCGCCTGCGTCGAGGGCGGGAATGCTGTTGGCGATCATGAACGCATACGAGGCCCTTCCTGCCTGCCCGTAGGCCTGAAAGCCAATGGCTCGTGGCAGGACGAAGGCGTATTCGGCGGTGGAGAGGTCCGGAAAGAGGTAGTTGCCGGGATTGTCGTAGTACTCGTAGCTATAGGGGCTCCAGGAGCGCCCGGCCTGGAGGGTCAGATGAGGAGAGAAGGTTTTCGCGGTGAACCAGTCCAGCATGGAGATGCCGGTGCCGTTGCCGGCCGTGCTTCCCTGAAACTGCAGGAAGTACTTCAGGCTGGGATCGAAGACTGAGCCAGAGAGGGCGAGACGACCGAGGAAGACATCGAAGGTATTCGTTCCCTGCGAGCTTTCGCCCAGCGCCTCGACCCCGCTTCCCGGTTTGAATCCTGTATACCTCACCTGGAAGAGGCCGTTGGCAACGAGTGAATAACTCTTGTCCGCGGTCTCGATGAAGAAACCACCGTGGTAGATATCGTCGGGCATCAGTTTGCCCGATTTGGCCACGGACGCCGGCGCCACTCCGGCCTGCATGGGTTTGGCTTCCTGGCTGGAGGAGGAAGATACTGCGTCGAGTTGCTGCTCGATGGATTCCAGGTGCCGGCGTTCTGCGTTGATCTGTTGCTGAAGGTTTTCGCTCTCCTGGTGCGCGTCGAGCTCCTGCTGCATGCGATTCAGATGGTCCAGAGAGCTCTGCACCTGCTGCTTCAGGTCATCGATGGTGACAGGGTTGGCTGTGCTCGAAGCACTCGATTCCTGGGCGACGGATGGCAAGGTCATCGCCGCGAAGGACAGCGAGGCGAACAGAAACGATCTGGCGATCGTACGGAGATACACGTGCGAATCAGTCATACGTAGCGTTGACACACTTCTCCCTTATGTCAGAGTGAACAGACGGTGACAGCGGAGAGGCGACAGGGCCTGCTAAGCAGGAAGGCGTCGTGGCCTGCGGAGACCAGGATCTGGGAATACGAGGAACACGCTACGCGGGTGTTCGCTGCGACTGGAGTAACACGTGGGGGCGACTATCCGAGGCGACATGGCGGGATAGCCGGTTCAATCAGGAAAAGCAAGGAGCCCACCGAAGTTGTATACAAGAGGGTATCCCGATTTTCCTGATTTTGTAAAGCTGCATTCAACAAACATTCTGCCCTGTTTTTCACAGGCCGGCTCAGCGGGGCTCTACAAAAACGACGAGGCGGATGGGTAATAGCCGCATCTGCCGGGGTCTTCGCGCGCCGCGTTTCATGTAGAAATACTGCATGGCCCGCACCCCTGATTCGAGTGAATTCACCCGCCGGAGTGCACCGTGTTCTCGCGAGTCCTGATCGCCAATCGCGGGGAGATCGCGCTGCGGGCGATGCGCACGCTGCAGCGGATGAAGATCCGCAGCATTGCGGTTTACGCGGACAGCGATAGAGATGCGCGGCATGTGGCGGCGGCTGACGAAGCCCTCGCCCTCGGCGGCACGCGGCCGGCGGAGAGCTATCTGCGCATCGACAAGCTGATCGATGCGTGCCGTCGATCAGGCGCCGAAGCGGTGTTTCCCGGTTACGGTTTTCTTGCCGAGAGCGCGGAGTTTGCCGAAGCCTGCGAGGCCGCCGGGGTAGTCTTCATCGGACCCACACCAGATCAGATTCGCGAATTCAGCCGCAAGCATCGCGCCCGCGAACTGGCGGCGGCGGCGGGCATTCCGCTCACGCCAGGCTCGCCTCTGCTCAATGGATTGACGGAGGCGCTCGACTGGGCTCAGCGACTGGGCTATCCGGTGATGCTGAAGAGCACGGTGGGCGGAGGAGGCATGGGCCTGGCGCGCTGCGGCAATCCCAGTGAACTTCGCGCAGCCTTCGAACGAATTTCCCGCATTGGGGAGGAGATGTTCGGGGATCGCGGCGTTTTCCTGGAGGGACATCTGGACGATGCACGGCACATCGAAGTGCAGATCTTTGGAGATGGGGAGGGCCGCGTGGCAGCGCTGGGTGAGCGCGACTGCTCGATTCAGCGGCGGCACCAGAAGATCGTGGAACAAAGCCCGGCACCGCGGCTGAACGAGAATTTGCGCGCGCAGTTGCTGGACGCGGCGGTGCGGCTCGGCAAATCGATCCGCTACCGCTCCGCCGGCACCATCGAATTTCTCTGCGATGCTTCCGGGAGCGGTTTTCATTTCCTTGAAGCCAATGCACGCCTCCAGGTGGAGCATACGGTCACGGAGATGGTGGCCGGGCTCGATCTGGTGGAATCCATGGTGCGCCTCGCCGCGGGCGAGTCCCTGGACTGGAAAGAGGTAGAGAAGAAAGGCCACGGCACAGCGATCGAAGCGCGCATTTACGCCGAGGATCCGGCTCGCGGCTTCCGCGCCTCACCGGGTGCTGTGACAGCGGTGGAGTTTCCCGAAGGGGCGCGCGTGGATCACTGGATCGAAGCCGGCGCGGAGGTCTCGCCGCATTTCGATCCTCTGCTCGCGAAGATCGTGGTTCATGGCGAAACGCGGGAAGAGGCAAGGATGCGGCTCTCCGAGGCGCTGGGGGCAACACGGATCGACGGCATCGAGACCAACCTCGACTACGTGCGGCAGATCGTCGACAGCACGGAATTTGTTTACGGCGAGACCACGACCCGATTCCTCGAGAGTTTCGCATTTGTTCCACGCACGATCGAAGTGCTGGAGCCGGGGACGTGGACGACGGTGCAGGACTATCCGGGGCGCCAGGGATACTGGAATGTAGGTGTGCCGCCGTCGGGCCCGATGGATGATTACGCCTTTCGCCTGGCCAACCGGATTGTTGGCAATTCGCCGGAGGCTGCGGGCCTCGAATGCACGCTGCATGGGCCGCGGTTGCGGTTCGATGCCGAAGCCGTGGTTGCGCTGACCGGGGCTGTGTGCGCGCCCACTCTGGACGGTACTCCGGTTGCGATGTGGATGCCGATCCACGTTCGCGCCGGGCAGGTGCTGGCCACAGGGCTGGCCCTCCGGGGATATCGAACGTACCTTGCGGTGCGCAAGGGTCTTGATGTGCCGATGGTCCTGGGCAGCCGGTCGACCTTTGTACTGGGGCGATTTGGAGGTCATGGCGGGGGCGCGCTTCGGGCCGGCACCATCCTGCGGATCAACGATCCGAAGCTGGCGGCCTGCGAGACTCCAGCGCCGGTCGCCGATCCGTGTGGCCTGCCGGCTGCAATGATCCCCGAATACTCAGCGAAGTGGGATATCGCTGTTCTCCACGGCCCGCACGGCGCACCAGAATACTTCACTCCGGAATCGATCATCCGGCTGGTGGCGGCCGAATGGGAGGTTCATCACAACTCCAACCGGCTGGGCGTGAGGCTCACAGGCCCCCGGCCGGAGTGGACGCGCAGCAGCGGAGGCGAAGCCGGGCTGCACCCTTCGAACGTCCACGACTGCGTCTACGCGGTGGGCAGTATCAACTTCACCGGTGACAGCGCGGTGATTCTGGCTCGCGACGGTCCGAGCCTCGGCGGCTTCGTATGCCCCTTCACGGTGGTGCGCGCAGAGTTGTGGAAGGTCGGGCAGCTTCGTCCGGGCGACAGAATCCGCTTTGTGCCGGTGCACGGCGAGGATGCACGTGCGCTCGAGATGGCCGAGGAGCGATCGATTCAGAACCTGATCCCGCTCGTAGCATCATCGGTGCGCGGTCCCGGTTGGCGAGCGCCGAATCCGGCCAGTGCAGTTCTGGCTGAGCGGGCTGCGCAGAATCATCATCCGCGGGCGCAGTGGCGGCAGGCGGGCGACAGCTGCATTCTGCTCGAATACGGTGAAGACGTTCTCGATCTCGCGCTGCGCCTGCGGGTGCATCTTCTTATGCGGGCCATCCGCGATGCCGAGCTTCCGGTCGAGGAACTGTCGCCCGGCGTGCGCTCGCTGCAGGTTCGCTGCGACAGCCGGAGGATGCGTCAGACGGAGCTGATTGGCCGCTTGCTGAAGATCGAAGAAGGCCTTCCGGATGTTGCTAATCTCAAAATTCCGACCAGGATTGTGCATCTGCCCGTGGCCTTCGACGACGCCGCAACACTGGGCGCCGTTCAGCGCTACCGGGAAACGGTGCGGAGCGAGGCTCCATGGCTGCCCAGCAACGTTGAGTTTCTGCGCCGCATCAATGGTTTCGGCTCACGGGAGGATGTCCGCAACATAATCTGCGCGGCACGGTACATGGTGCTGGGCCTGGGAGACGTTTATCTGGGGGCTCCCTGTGCGGTTGCTCTCGATCCCCGCCATCGGCTGCTCAGTTCCAAGTACAACCCGGCCCGCACCTTCACCCCCGAGGGCACAGTAGGGATAGGGGGAATGTATCTGTGCGTCTACGGCATGGATTCGCCGGGCGGGTACCAGTTGGTGGGACGGACGCTTCCCATCTGGAATCGATTCCTGCACAACGCGCAGTTTGAGGCAGGCAAGCCGTGGCTGTTGCGGTTTTTCGATCAGATCGTATTCCATCCTGTGGAAGAGAGGGAACTGGAGCAGTTACGTGACGATTTCCGCTACGGCCGCCACTCCATTCTCATCGAAGAGGACATTTTTGATTTCAGGCGCTACTGGCGATTCCTCAAAGAGAATGAGGCGAGCATCGCGGATTTTCGCGAACGGCAACATGTCGCATTCGTGGATGAAGTGGCGCGCTGGAAACATGAGGTTGTTTCCTCTGCCGCTGCTCAGCCGCCTGTCACCACAGCAGAGGAACCGCAGATTTCCGACGGGCACCAGGTAGTTGCGCCCGTGCATGGCAGCGTGTGGAAGCTGCTCACGCACCCCGGGGAGCGTGTGGAGGCCAACCAAATTCTGCTTCTGGTGGAAGCCATGAAGATGGAGATGTCCGTCGCTGCTCCGATACGTGGTGTCGTGAAGGCGATTTGCTGCGCCGCCGGGCAAGTGGTGGCTGCTGGTGATATTTTGGCAATAATCGAACCACATTCTTCCTGATGGCGACTCCAACACCATCCCGGCCCCGCGCGCAGAACCTGGCGGACTCTGTCTACCGGCAGCTGAAATCGGAGCTGTTCGAATTTCAGTTGTTGCCCGGCGATCGCTTTACGGAAGGCGAAGTCGCGGATCGCACGGGGGCGAGCCGAACGCCGGTGCGCCAGGCGCTCTATCGGCTGCAGCGCGAGGGTTTTCTTGCCGTAAATTTCCGCAACGGCTGGGAAGTGCGCCCGCTCGATTTCGATCAGCTGGATGCGCTGTACGACCTGAGGATTTTGCTGGAGCAGACCTCGGTGCGGCGCATGGAGAATCTCAGAGCCGAACAGTTGCATCGGATGCTGCTTCCGCTGGAGGCCCGGTGGAACGTGGCGGAGGGGGAACAGAGCGCGGATGGGCGCCAGGTGGCCTCGTGGGATGAGGAGTTTCATTGCAATTTGGTGGCGGCCTCGGGCAATTCGGAATTTGTGCGTGTGCACGCCGAGGTCACCGACCGGATCCGGATCGTGCGCCGGCTGGACTTCACGCAACATGCTCGCGTCGTGGCGACCTATCGGGAGCATGCCTCGATGCTGGCATCGCTGCGCGAGCACGCATTCACCGACGCCGCGGAGCAGCTCGCTCGACACATCGAGTGCTCCCGTGTGGAGGCTCGCAAGCTTACGCTCCTGAAGCTGCAAAGCGCCCGCCAAAACTTAGCGGATCGTCAGGCATCCGCGCGAGCGGACTGACGAGAATATCCCTGGAACTCACCGTTGATTGCGTCCCATCGCTCTCGGGGTGTGTACCCTGAAGTCGACGTCCCCAAAATTTCTCAACGAAGCTGGTCGGGCAAAAAGGCTCGTCGGAAGCCGGATTCCCGGACTGACATAAAGCCTCGCAGAAGAGAAGCGACGGCGCTCGAGGGCGGCATTATCCGCTCCGATGCTCCGGCGTGCTTTGTTGCGTCAGCCACAAACGCAGTCGCAATTCTTCGTTCCTGATCAAAAGCTCGCAAATAATTTCACCCTGGCTTTCGATCTTCGCCAATAGCTCATTTTTCGACGTGTTGGTATCAGATCGATTAATCATGGTCGCCTCCTGTCCATGTTTCGCATGCGAACGATTGCATCGTACAGACTGAGTTCTTTGTGCGTGCAACTCTCAAACAGTGTTCTGCCACACGAGTCAGAGTTACACAGACCTTAAGATCGGAAACTGTGCCAGCCGATTGCTATGTACCAGACGTGAATTTCCGCAAGAAGGAGGCGCTCGGTTAGACCCGCAATGCCGGTTCCGGCGACGATCGCCGGGAGCCTAAAGGTCAGGAGAAACACAACCAGCAGGATCAGCGTCAGCGGGCCTGCGATGAAAAGAGTAATACCGATCCCGCGCCAGTCCCGGAAGCACCGCAGCTGAGCCGCGGCGAGGGGGAAAACGATGACAGGAGCCACAAAGACGAAAATGGCTGCAACATTATGCATCGCAAGCGAACTGGCCAGGGTGAAAACTCCAGCCAGAGCGAGACCGAGAGGAGACAGAGCCAGTAATAGTCCGAAGCTGCGACCGGTCGCTTTTCGGTTCCTGGCAGACACAGATCGTTGCACACCGAGCACGCCGAGTGCGGTCAGAAGTCCGCACGCAACGAAGGCGACGTTGAACACACGGGCGTTCGGTCCAACGCCAAGCGCGCTAATCGGATTCGTTATCGCGCCGGACACGCCTCCAATCAAGCCGTACTGGGTTTGAACTGTGGGTTCTAGAACGCCAAGAACAATCCAGGCGATCGTGAAGAGCACAGGTCCAAGAACTGCTCCAAGGGTGAGGCTTCGATAGAAACCAGGGCTGGATTCGACGGCCTGCATTTTTACTTGCGCGACATTGTTCATAGTCATCCCTTTCCTTTTGCAGGCGTAGATTTCGACGAGCCCGCCCCGCTGCTTTCTTCTCTCGAAACAGCAACGTTTCTGCATCTTCGCCTGGATCATTGCTCATTGCAAATGATGATTCGTGATGGTATATATCATCGACATGAATTTATCGGAGATTGATCTGAACCTCTTTTCTGTGCTGGACACGGTGCTCTCGGAACGAAGTGTGACCCGCGCGGCCAGGCATCTTAATGTGACTCAATCGGCCGTGAGCAACTCTCTGGCACGCCTCCGCGAGATATTGTCCGATCCACTCGTCGTGAGAAATGGTCGAGGCCTGAGCCTCACGCCACGCGCCGAAAGCCTGGCTCCGATGGTTGCTGCGGGACTGAACTGCCTGAAGAGCGCCGTTCTAGATACCCAGGGTTTTATCCCGGGGGAAACTACCAGGACCTTTACTCTTGCCGCGGCTGACAGTCAGCAAGTGTGCGATGTTCCGCGCATTGCAGAACAGATCTCAACGCAGATGCCGCAGGCTTACCTGAGGATAGTTAGTCCAGATTTTCTACTGAGCAGCGACGGCCTGGCGACCGGCAAGATCGATGTTGCGCTGGGCCCTGCTCTTCCTGTCGAGCCGCCTTTCTACTCTGAGTATTTCTGCACGGAATATGGTGCGCTCATGGTCAGAAGAGATCATCCGCAACTGAAAGGGCGGCGAATGACGAAGAAGCAATTCAACCTGCTGAAGCATATTGATGTCGAGATCGCTCAGGGAAAACCGGGAGGCGGACATCATATCGCTGAGGCGATATGGTCGCGTCAGGGCTTAACGCGGAAAATTGCACTCTCAGTTCCTAATTTCACTGCTGCTGCGATCACGGCTGCGCACACCGATCACATCGCCGCGATTCCGCTTCGGATAGCCCAAATCTTCTCGAAGCTGCTGCCACTGAAGATTGTCGAACCGGAGTTTGAGTTGCCGAGTATCGACATCGCGATGTCCTGGCACGCACGAACTCATGTGGATGACGGGGCGCGCTGTTTTCGGCAATTAATGCTGGGTTCTCGCGCTGAGAAGAAATCCTCATCAACACCTGGTGGCTTCCAGCGACGTTAGAGATCGGAATCGGACGCGTATGCGCATACCCCATTTCATAGCGAAGTGAACGTTCGATTCCACGAATATGATCACCGCGGTTTTCAGGATGCAGTAAGTGTTCCCCGAAATCGAACCCGACGCACGGCAATTTGCGCTGCGACAGGCATACCGGCCAACATGTCCGGGTCGGGATTGAGCCTGAAACGTTATTTCGGCAGTTCGGATGGTTTTCGAGTTTGGGCACGGGGGCAGGGAGTGGATTAGACTGATTCCGCGTGTCTCCAGTACCGATGACGGTGACCGGCAAACAGTCCGTTGAAAACTCAGTTAAGCGCCTCATGATCCCGATCGTGCTCCTGGCGCTTGTCATCGGGACGACGCTGGGTTCGGTCTGGCACCGTCACCTCAATTCTTCTCCTGAAGCCTGCCCCATTTGTCACCTGAGCCATCAGGCGGTCGAGCCAGCGATGCTCAATGTTCGCGCGGAGATTCTCGTCCCGGAAGGTCCGGCGCCGGAGCCCCAGGAAATTGCGTCCCTGTCACGCCTCGTCGTGCCCCGGCTCCCGGCCCGAGCCCCGCCCGCTTAGCCGCGCCCGCACTCCGCGCCCTCCGAGGCGCGCCCATTCTGATGTTCGAGCTGCTCCCGAAGGCTGAGTGCCCATGCGTTTACAACGTTGGTGTATTCCATTGCTGCTTCTCGCAGCCGGGTTGCCTGCGCTGGCCGGTGCGCAATCGCCGCCGCCGCAAACCGCGCCTGCCCCGTCCCCTCAAACTCTCGCGCAAAAGCCGGGAAGCGTGGTTATCTCCCTGGACGACGCGATCCGCCTTGCCCTTGAGCACAATCACAGCCTGCTGGCCGCGCGAACGACCATCCAGCAGAACCAGGCCGAAGAGGTCACTGCGAATCTTCGTCCCGATCCGGTCCTCATCGGCGATGCGCAATTTCTCCCTGTCTTCCAGCCCGATCAGTTCAGCTCCGACTACATGAACAACACGGCGCAGTTCGATCTGGGCCTGAGTTATCTGTTCGAACGGGGAAAGAAGCGGCAGCATCGCCTGCAGGCCGCTCGGGACGCAACGGCCGTGAGCCGCTCGCAGGTGGCCGATTCCGAACGCGCCCTGACTTTCAGCGTTGCGTCGCAATACATCAACGTGGAGCTGGCCGAATCCACGCTGGCCCTCGCGCAACAGGACCTGAAAAGCTTTCAGGACACGGTGAACATCGCCGAGGCCCGCTACAAGGATGGCGACATCGGCGAGGACGACCTGCTGAAGATCAAACTCCAGCTATTGCAGTTTCAGTCGGATGTTTCGGCGGCCCAGCTGGCGCGCGTTCAGGGTCTCTCGGATCTGCGGCAGCTTCTCGGCTATGAGTCGGTTCCTGCCGATTACGACGTGGCTCCCACATTCGACTATCAGCCGGTGGCCGGCAGCCTCGACGATTTTGAGGCGAAGGCCCTCGAGGATCGTCCCGACCTGCGCGCTGCTCAACAGGGTGTTAACGCCGCTAACAGCCAATATCAATTGCAGAAGTCCATCGGCAAGCGCGACATCACCGGGCAGGTGAATTACACACATCTGGAGTACAACCAGCTGTCCTTTTTCGGCCAGATGCAGCTGCCCATCTTCGATCGCAACCAGGGAGAGATCGCACGCGCCGGCTACGCGATAACACAAGCGCAGGAGCAGGCAAAGTTCACTCGGGGCCAAGTGCTCACCGATGTCCGAGACGCCTACGAAAGCCTGCGCAGCAACGACGCAATCGTCGGCTTGTACCGCTCGGGATATCTCGACGAAGCACAGCAGGATCGCGACATCAGCCAGTACGCCTACCAGCGAGGCGCGGCGAGCCTGCTCGACTTCCTCGATGCAGAACGCAATTACCGCTCAGTTCAACTCGGATATCGCCAGGCCCTCGCCTCCTATCTGTCGGCGGTTGAGCAGCTTCGCGAAGCGGTAGGAACCAGGAGCCTGCCATGAAGACCTCGAACGCACATCGCCGCCCCTGCGCCGACGCTCTGGCACTGGCGTGCATCCTCACCATCGCGGGCTGCAGCTCCGGCGACCGGCAGCACGCCGACCAAATGACGTCCTATGCCACGCGTGCCACTTCTTCCGAAACGCCGCGGCTTTTCACGATCCCCACAGACCAGATGTCGCACGTGCAGGTGGTCACCATACAGCCGACCACGCTGACGCGCACTCTGCGCCTTACCGGAACGGTCGCCTACAACGCCTTCAACACCACGCCCGTCATTACCCAGGTCGGCGGACCGGTGACCCGGATTCTCGTTGTTCCTGGCCAGCATGTCCGCAAGGGCCAGCCTATGCTCGACGTGAGCAGTCCGGATTACTCGCAGCTTCTCGATGCCTATCTCAAGGCGGCCGATTCGTCGCGGCTGGCCGAGAAGAACTATGCGCGCGCCCAGGACCTGTACCAGCACCATGCCATTGCCCAGCGCGACCTGGAACAGGCGGAATCCGACCGCAACCAGGCGCGTGCCGATCTCGACGCCGCTGAAGAAGGGATGAAGATCGTCGGGATCAGGAATCCCGCACAACTCGCCAATGCACCGGCCTCCGCGGAGCTGCCCGTGCTGGCGCCGATCAGCGGCGAAGTGGTCGAGCGGCTCGTCTCGCCCGGTCAGGTGGTGCAGGCAGGTCAAACGCAGGCCTTCACAATTTCCGACCTGAGCACGGTCTGGGTTCTTGCCAACGTCTACCAGGCCGATCTGGCTTACGTGCACAGCGGCGAGGACGTGTCGGTCCAGACGGATGCTTACCCGGGCACCTTTCATGGGCGGATCTCCTATGTCTCGCCGGCTCTGGACCCCAACACCCGAACCCTGCAGGCGCGCATCGTTGTGGACAATCCGGGCGAGAAGCTGAAGCGCGATATGTATTGCACGGTGACGGTGACCGCGGGCAAAGTCGCCAACGCCATTGCGGTGCCGAACTCCTCCGTGCTGCGCGACGACAACAACCAGCCCTATGTCTATGTCGCTACCGGCGCCAATCAGTTCGGGAGGCGCGATATCGAGACCGGATCCGGCGAGGAGGGCGTTACCCAGATACTGAAGGGTCTCGCTCCCGGAGACAAAGTTGTGGGAGACGGCAGCCTGTTTCTGCAGTTTGCCAATTCGCTGCAGCGCTGAGGAGACCGTCCCATGATCAATCGTATTGTTCAATTCGCGCTCCGCCAGCGGTTTCTGGTCCTCATGCTGGTTGTGTTTCTCGCCATCGGCGGAGTCCTCTCGTTTTCGCACATGCCGGTCGACGCTTATCCGGACCTTTCGCCCCCGATGGTGGAGGTCATCACGCAGTGGCCCGGCCATGCGGCGGAGGAAGTGGAGCGGCTGGTCACGGTGCCCACTGAAGTCGAGATGAACGGCGTGCCGAGCATGATCGTGATGCGTTCGATCTCGCTCTACGGCCTTTCCGACGTCATCCTCACCTTTCGCGATAAGACGGACGACTACTGGGCTCGCGAAGTGGTGTTCCAGAGGCTGAGCGAGGTGACGTATCCCACCGGCGTAACGCCAACGCTGGCCCCGCTGGCCAGTCCCTCGGGCCTCGTTTACCGCTACGTCCTCCAGAGCCCGGACCGCACGCCGCAGGAGCTCAAGGTCTACGAGGACTGGGTGGTCGAGCGGCAGTACAAGCAGGTCTCCGGGGTTGCGGATGACTCCGGTTTTGGCGGCACGGTCATGCAGTACCAGGTGCTGCTCGATCCGGCCAAGCTCTACGCGTATCACATCACCGTGCCGACCGTGGTGCAGCAGCTCTCGGTGAACAATTCCAACGGGGGCGGCGGCTTCTATTCGCAGGGATCGCAGTTCTACTACGTGCGGGGGCTGGGCCTGATTCGCGACACGAACGACATCGGCGACGTGGTGGTCGGCTCGCAGAACGGCGTGCCGGTCCGCATCCGCGACATCGGTGCGGTCACCATCGGCCATGCTCCGCGGCTGGGCGAATTCGGATTCAACAAAACAGACGACGCCGTGGAAGGCGTGATCATGATGCGCCGCGGCGAGCAGACCCAGAACGTGCTGAAGGGGGTGGAGGCGAAAACGCGCCAGCTCAATAATGCGATCCTGCCGCCCGATATCCGCATTCGGCCCTACTACGATCGCAGTGATCTGGTACAGCTCACCATCGACACCGTCGAGCACAACATGGTCATGGGGATGATTCTCGTCCTCATTGTGCTGATCTGCTTCCTGGTCAGCCTGCGCGCGGCCATCATCGTGGCTCTCACGATTCCGCTCTCGCTCCTGTTCTCCTTCATTTTTCTGCATGCCCAGGGAGTCGCCGCCAACCTGCTGTCCATTGGCGCCATCGATTTCGGCATCCTGATCGACGGGACGCTGGTGATGGTGGAGAACATCTTCCGCGTGCTGGCGGAGCGCGAAGGCACCGGCTACAACCTCATGGACGTCATAGTGGAGGCTGCCCGGGACGTCGATCGGCCCATCTTCTATTCCGTCGCCGTCATCATCGCCGGATACCTGCCGATTTACGCGCTCACTGGCCCCTCCGGAAAACTCTTCCGCCCCATGGCGGACACCGTCTCCATTGCGCTTGTGGGTTCGCTCATCCTGACGCTGACCTTTGTGCCGGTGATGTGCTGGTACTGGTTCAAAAAGGGCGTGCACGAGCGCGTAAACAAACCCTTCGAATGGGTGCGGCGCAAGTATGCCGGCGAGCTCGAGTGGTGCCTGAACCATCCGAAAACCACAATGGTGGTGGCCACGGCGATTTTCGCGGCCACGCTGCTGCTGGTGCCATTCATCGGCGGCGAATTCATGCCGCATCTCGATGAGGGCGCGCTGTGGATCCGTGCCACGTTGCCCTACACCATCTCCTTTGAGGAGGCGAGCCGCTTTTCGCCGCAGGTGCGCGACATCCTGATGCAGTATCCGATGGTCACCGATGTCGGTTCGGAACTGGGTCGTCCCGACGACGGCACCGATCCGACGGGATTCTTCAACGACGAGTTCTACGTTGGTCTGAAGCCGTACAGCGATGCCTCGTGGAAGACGGGCCCGGTTCGCGACAAAGAGGAGCTCCAGGAAGACATTCAGAAGAAGCTGCAATCCTTTCCCGGCGTGATCTTCAATTACACACAGCCGGCGGAAGATGCGGTGGACGAAGCGCTGACCGGCCTGAAGAGCGCGCTCGCCGTAAAAATCTACGGTCCCGATCTCAACGTCTTACAGAGCAAAGCTCTCGAGATCAAGCGCCGTCTGGTGCAGGTTCGCGGATTCACCGAACTCACCGTCGTACGCGAGTTGGGCCAGCCCAGTCTTCTCATCGATGTCGATCGCGACAAGATTGCCCGCTATGGGATCAACGTGTCGGACGTGGAAGCGATCGTCCAGGCCGCAGTCGGTGGACAAGCTGCAACCCAGGTCATCCAGGGCGAGAAACTGTTTGACCTTGTGGTCCGCATGGAGCCGCAATTCCGCGAGAACGCCCGCGAGATTGGCAATCTTCTGGTGGGAACACCGTCCGGTCAGCAGATCCCGCTCAGCCAGCTGGCCGATATCCACGAAGCCAGCGGCGCTTCCTTTATTTACCGCGAGAACAATTCGCGCTACATCGGTGTCCAATACAGCGTTGAGGGGCGTGACCTGCAGAGTGCGGTGAAGGAAGGTCAGCGCGCCATTGCCGATATTACGCGCAGCCTGCCGCCGGGCTATCGCATAGCGTGGGGCGGCGAATACGGTGAACTTCTTGAGGCGGAGCACCAGATGGAAATCATCGGCCCTCTGGCTTTACTTATTATCTTCATGATCCTCTTTGCGCTCTACGACAACTTCAAATTTCCGGTCACCATTGCGCTGGGCGTCGTCCTCACCGAACCTGTCGGCGCACTGATCGCCCTCAAGCTGACCCATACGCCGTTCAGCGTTTCCTCCGCTCTCGGCTTGTTGGCGCTGATGGGCGTTTCCGTGGAGACCGCTGTCATTCTGGTTTCCTACATCAACAAACTACGACGTGAAAACAAAGACATTCGTACCGCGACGATGGAGGCGTCTCTGCTGCGTCTGCGGCCCATCATGATGACCGCTCTGGTGGCCTGCCTGGGTCTGCTGCCGGCGGCCTTATCCAGCGGCATCGGCTCCGACACTCAGAAGCCTTTCGCGATCGTGATTGTCGCCGGTCTCATCTCGCGTCTCTTCCTCGGATTTTTCGTCAATCCGGTGCTGTACGAGATGGTCGCGCGCGATGGCGATGTCCTGCAGATCTAGCGTGCTGTGCCGCAGCGTTCACCGGACAATCTGCGCGCCGACGCGCAGCTTTTTCCTCGGCACAGCTAAGTTCTGTAAAACCGCTGTAGTTCAGAGCATCTACCGGGTGGATGGTATCTGACAAGAGATAGGGAGTCTCTTCCCGTTTATAGTGCTTCTGAAGGGATCAGGCGAACATGCGCGCCAATCTTAAGCAGCGGAAATGGGTGTTGGGCCCGCTCGCGCTCTTCAGTGCCTGTTGCTGGGGTACTGTTGCCGGGCAAACAGTGTCGGTGTCGGAGCAGCCTCCCAGCATCGTAGGCAGTGCGCCCCTGTACGGCCTGTCCGGCGCAACCGGGTGGATCAATTCGAATCCTCTGACCGCGAAGGAACTCAAGGGGAAAGTTGTCCTCGTCGATTTCTGGACATATTCCTGCATCAACTGTCTGCGCGCCCTGCCGTATGTCGAGGCATGGGCGCAGAAGTATAAGGACAGCGGGCTGGTAGTGACTGGAGTCCATACGCCCGAGTTTGGTTTCGAGCAGCGACTCCCCAACGTGCAGAAGGCCGTCCAGAAATTCGGCGTTACGTTTCCCGTTGCCCTGGACAGCAAATATGCGATCTGGAATGCATTCCACAATGAATTATGGGCCGCCGACTATTTCATCGATTCATGGGAAGGTGCGCTACGAGCACTTCGGCGAGGGGAGCTACGACGAGTCAGAGGTGGATCCAGCAGCTTCTGAAGCAGCGATCCGCCGTTGGGATGCCAGCTGGCATGGTTGATGTTCAGGGGCATGGAGCAGAAGCGGCGTCCGATGCGCGCGAGGTACAATCCCCCGAGACCTACATGGGGTATGCGAGGGCTGAGCACTTTGGATCGCCGGGCGGATTCCGGCGCGATCAGGAACATCCATATGCACTTTCAGCCCAGCTACGTTTGAACGAATGGGCTCTTGCAGGTATGTGGGCTGATCATCAACAAGTTGCGGTGCTCAAGTCGGCCGAAGGCGAGATCGTCTTTCATTTCCACGCCCGCGACCTGCATCTTGTGCTCGGCCCGTCGATGGATGGAAAACCGGTTCGCTTCCGAGTGACGATCGGTGGCCACGCTTCCGGCGAGGATGATGGCGTTGACACGGACGCCGATGGGAACGGCGTCGTGACAGCAAACCGCCTCTATCAGCTCGTCAGGCAGCACGGCGCGGTCCTGGATCATACCTTCACAATCCAGTTCCTCGATCCGGGAGTTCAGGCATTTTCCTTTGCCTCCGGTTGAAGGCCGGCAGGAGGCAGGAGTGATTGACAAGCAGGAGGACGGCGCGACTGCGACACCGTCAGGGAACGTCTTCGCCCGGGTTCTTTCGGAAGTCAGCCGGTTTGCGGAGTCCGCAACGCCCGATACCGCCCACTCCCGGCACTGTGGGGTGGCACGAACTCTACACCTCGGATCTCGACGGCGGCTTTGCGTTCTATAACAAGCTCTTTGGCTGGACGAAGCTCAGCGATATGGATATGGGCCCGATGGGCGTCTATCGCATCTTCGATCAGGATGATCACAAGGAAATGGGCGACGGCGGCATGATGACGAAGGCTACTCATCTTCCCGAGTCATGCTGGAACTTCTACTTCAATGTCGACTCCATCGGCGCGGCTATCGACCGTGTCAAAGCCGACGGCGGCAAGAATGCAGGTACCGGGAAGCAGCTGGATCATTAATGCTGAGGATCCGCAAGGAGCCATGTTCTCTCTCGTCAGCAATAAGGAGTGACTGCAACCTTCTAATCTAATCCGCCCCTGTCACCCGATGACATTAACCAACACGATGTGTGAGAGGTCGGTCACGTAGAAGCCCGATCGACCAGATCGTCCCCAGTGTCATCGAATAGGACGGCTATGTATCTGGGGCATGGCTAACGTTCTGCCCTGAAGGTCTTTCCGAGCGACGCATCGGCAAGCCGATAATAATGCCGAAAGTTATAAATGAGGGGGGACCACTTATCCGGATGAATGTGGTTTTCACCCAGGACAAACTCCGGGTCTGCGTGAACGCGAACGATTTCAATTTCCGCTGCTACGCCTCCGCCGAGCGACCTGAGCTTTTCGCCTCCTATCCGGCGAAGGGACAGAACGCGGGCTTCTAACTGGAATGGGCATTCGGCAACCCGAGTCGGCCGGACGAGATCGCTCGTGAGTTCGCTCAACTGCGCTGCCTTGAACTTGTCCTTCTCATAGCGGAATTGCGCCGCCTTAATTGCCGGGACCGGCGACTTTCCTGTCAATGGCGCGAGTGCTTCGACTTGTTTCCACATCTGCGGCGACGGCAGGTTGACCACGCACTCGGGGTGACGCTCCAGATTTTCGGCGGTCTTTGTTTCGTCGAGTAACCCAAGCACCATGGTCCATCCCAATGCCCAGAAGGATGACATCGGAGCCAGGTTGGTGGAGCTGTCTTCGTTCAGGGAGGTGATGAGAGCAACGGGAGTTCCGAAGTAGAGAATCTTCGGCAAGATGGTTGCGAATTGAGGATCAGTGTTTGTGTGCTGCATATCCCACCAGTCACATTGAGATGGAAGCGTGGATCAATGCTTCAACGCTGCCGTACAGGGTTAAGAAGGACGCGCGTTTCCGATCAGCGCTGCGAGTTCTCTTCGTCCACTTACGGTTATGTGCAGAACCCGGCTATGGCGGCCGCGTCGGATCCAGCCGCGGTCGATCATTGTGCGGCAGATGGCTGCTCCCAGCGCTCCGGCTACATGATCCCGGCGCTCCGTCCAGTCAAGACAGCGGCGGGCCAGAACTCTGCGCGAGGTACTCAGAGCGGCTACATCGATGGCCCAGCGACGGAAGAATGCGCTGCCGGCATCGGTTATGGCGTATTCGCGCACGCCATGTGGAACGATCAACTCGCGTCGCTCGAGGAAATCGGCGAGTCCTACACCGAGTTCTCCTGCGACATGGTCGTAGCAGGTGCGAGCGTAACGGATGGCATTGCTTTCGCCTACAGGCTTTCGTTTTCTGGGACTTGAAATGGTTCCCAGCGCCTCCACGGCGTGAGCCACATCAGCCGAGACGATGCGGTAATACCGATGGCGTCCTTCCGGCGCAACTTCAATGAAGCCGCCCTGCAGTAACTGCGCCAGATGCATACTGGCCGATTGCGGCGAGACCCGCGCGCACCGGGCCAGCTCCCCGGCTGCGAGCGTGCGTCCGTCGAGGAGGGCCAGCAGGATTGCTGCACGCGCCGGATCGGCAATCAGAGAGGCGGTGGCCGCAAGGGAGAAATGCGCGTCCATACCTGAAGAATAGTCTGCGGGATGATCGGATGGTTCAGCCCCGGCTGAAATGAAGGACGGGTCACCTTATCTATGTGGGGGCGCTGAGGCGGCTGGTGTGCTCACCTGAGCGTCAGAGAGCGGATCCAGGAGAAATTTGGCGACGATCTGGGGCACCTCAGGCGATGAGAGCAGGTTGTAGTGGCTGTAGCCCGGCACGACCGCGAGGCGCGACCTGGAGAGCTGAGTATTCAGCCAGCCCGGCTCCTTTATGCCACCGCCGAGGAGCGCAAAGAATTCCGCGATGTGCTTCTGCGAGACAGAGTCATTGTCCGCGAACACCAGCAACACCGGCATCGGTAGTTTGGCGAGAGCAGAGGACCAGTCATAGTCCTCGCTCATCATCTTGCCAAATTTATCGAGGAACAGCGGAAAGCGCTCCGGCTCAGGCCATTGCTGTGAGAACCTGCCCGTCGGCGTCTGCTTCATGTTCCTGGCCATCGCCGCCCCGACCTGGCTCATGCCACGCTGCGCTTCCGGATACCAGCCAGATTTGGCATAGGGTGAGGAGATTACCACCAGCCGCCGAACCTTTTCGGGGTGTTGAATGGACGCGCGGATGGCACAGGCTGCGCCGAAAGAGTGACCGACCAGATATGCGCTTGGAATTTCCAGGTAATCCAGCAGGGCGGCAATGTCATCGCCCAAGGTTGTGAAGCTCATCGGGCGATCTGTGTCCGGAGTGCGACCGTGGCCCTGCATCTCTACCGCGATTACCCGCCAGGACTCGGCCAGCGGTTGCACCCATCCCTGCATCTGGTCGATGGTCGTCAACCCGCCATGGACCAGCAGAAGCGGCTCGCCTTGGCCGTAGATCTCGTGATAAAGCCTAATCCCGTTCACATCGGCAGAACCGCTGGTCGTTGGTTTCATCTCCGCCTCTCCTCCTGGTCCGATTCAATAGCCTGACGGAGGCCCCTCGCTATTCCGGATAGACGGTGACGGGCTCGCCAGACTTAACAGTGTAGGCAATCACAAATCGGACTGGTTCGACTGCACTGGCATTGCGGGAGATGGTGTGAACGAGATGCGGTGCATCGACGAAGCCTTGACCTTCCCGGATTGCGACGGCTTTCTCATCGGCAAATGCCGAAAGAATGGCTCCGCTGAGCAGGTACCCGACGCCGACGACGGGGTGGTGATGGCCGCTCCCATCGGCGCCCGGCGAATACTCGATCAGGTAGAGCCGCGTCTCCCATCCGGGAAGGTCCTCCACGGGCGCAGAACAAAGCAGAGTGCGGCGAATCGGACTGGCGCTTTCCTCGGGTTTGGTTGTCAAAGGCATCCGTCCCCCTATGGCGAAGAGATGCAGGCGGGAGAATGTGGATTCGGGACGCGGGAGAAGCAAGGTGCAGGAATGTGCTCGTTTTTATACAACCAGGAGTTATGGAAGCGGACTCGGCATGTGGGTGAGCGGCCAATTATCAGGGGGCATTCCGGTTCGTTGCGGATTCGGCCGAGTCCTCATCCCGCCCAACACGGGACAGTTTTCTCCATTTCATTTCGGGTGTTTTGCCAATAGATATAGATATCGTCGCGCGGATTTCCTGCTGATCTTCGGCTGATTGCCGGGAACCCGGGTGAATGCCCGGATGTGCGCTTCCGGCGGCTGAGCCGATCGCGGATCGCGATTACTAAATGGTTAGTACTAATGTGAATGTAACGTTGAAGCTGGTTACCAAATGGCTAGCACCAGAGTTCTAATTCCGGGTAATCTCACAACCAGCGCAGCCTCGCGCCCAAAGGAGCCCCTGGCCCTGCGAGGTGCGCCCAAAAGGAGATTCACCCATGAAAGCCAACCTTCGTATACTCATCCTCGCCGGCGCTGCTGCTCTGATCGCAGGGACGGCTTTCCCTGCACATGCAACCCTTTCCGGGAGCGCTCCGCGCCCGCCCGCCGGTTCGAGTGGCACCTCGGTGATGGTGGCCACCATTCTGACCGTTCTTGGGTACTAAAGCCGCGCGGCGGACCAGCGTAAGATAAGGCTGCGATGCAGCTCTCTCTTCTGGCGCAGGCGCTATGGGCAGCGGGATCGTGTGAGGTGCTCGCCCTTCTGCTTGTGCTGCTGGTCCGCCGCCGCTGGCAAGTCTTTCCGTTTTTCACGGCCTATATCACGTTCCAGGTACTGGATAACCCAGTCCTCTACAGCATTCACCGTTGGGGCGGCACTTCAGTATATTTCTGGGCTTACTGGTCGGGAGCTCTGCTCGACCTATCTCTGCAACTCGCGGTCGTGCTGGAGTTGGCGCGCATTGTACTGAAGCCTACGGGGACCTGGGTTCGTGATGCTCGCAAGATGTTTATCCTTCTCGGCATCGCGGGAGCGGTTGTTGCAGCGGCGATAACGTTTGGGCTCAATCCGGTCAGGCCCACCACGCTGGAGAACTGGATTGAAAAGGGAAACCTCTTCGCCGCGATGCTGAACGCGCAGCTGTTCGTGGCGATGGCACTGTCGTCAACGAGGCTGGGGCTTGCCTGGCGGCATCACGTGATGAGAATTGCCACGGGCTGGGCGCTCTGGGCCTTCGTGGGGCTATTTGTCGAGGGCGCCTACAGCTATCTCGGTCCGCAATGGCATGGGGTTGCCCTCGACAACATCAGAATCATCGCTTACCAGATTTCCACCGTTTACTGGATAATTACCCTATGGCTTCCGGAGCCGAAAGCCCGTACAATTTCACCGGAAATGCAATCCTATCTTTCGGGGTTGCAGCAGCATCTAAACCTCGGACTCCAGGGCATCAGCAAGGTGGAAAGGCGTTGAGCTGATATGTGGATTCTTCTGTTCGCTGCATTTAGCCTTACTCTCGTGATCGCGGGCTGCTACGCTCATCGTTCCGCCCGACGATTTTCGGTTGTCGACCTCGCTCACTGGCAGACCATCGTAGCGCGCCTGCAGCCGGTTCCGTTTGAAGGCCTGGAGCGGGTGGCGCTCGACCACCTGCAGCCACGGGGATGCCAGCTGCAGCTGGAAACCGATGAGATATGGGAACTGGTGGGGGGATGGGAAGGTCTCCACCATATGCGGCGCAACGCCAATCTCATGATTCAGCTTGCTGCGTTTGTGCGACAGTGGAACCACAACGAGGCGACCGTTGTGGCCGAGCGCATTCGCCAGGACTCTCTGCTTTTGAAGCGGGCAATCCTGCGCGTTGGCCTGCATCGGATCTGGGTCTACCGTTTGCGCACCCCGTTCTACGTCCATCAGGCCGCCTCATCGTACTATCTGATGACTCGCCGCCTCCTCGCCCTGTACGAAACGAATCAGTATCTGCTCTATCCGCATCTCGCCGCGGCACTCTAGAACCGGTTTGATCGAATCCACAGGGTCCAAATCCACTTCGTCCTGGTATGTGATGAGTGCGGTGGGCTTCTATCCGGTCGATCCGTCGAGCCCGGATTACATTCTTGGGCAGCCCGCTGTTTAATCGGGTGACGCTGCGGATGGGGAATGGGAAAGACCTGACCATCATCGCACACCACAATTCAGGGAAGAATATCTATATTCAATCGGCTACGCTCAACGGAAAGCATTGGAACAAGCCGTGGTTCGGTCATGCAGATATTGCGCAGGGAGCCCGAACACCGGTGCTGGAGATGGAACCGAACCCGAATCCGAAGTGGGGCAGCGCGCCCGATGCGGCGTCTCCCTCGATTCGCGGTTGGCAGGGCGTCTGAAGGATGTCAGTCTGTCCGCAGCGCCTCGGTGGGATTGACAGCCGCGGCGCGCCGCGCAGGAAGCCAGGCAGCAACAAGAGCCACACAGAAGAGAATTACGGGAACCGCAGTGAACGTGAGCGCGTCGTGTGGCGAGATGCCGTAGAGGAACGCCGAAGCGATCTTCGCCAGCATCCATGCAGCGGGCCAGCCGAGTGCGAGCGCAACGAACGTCAGCGCCATACCTCGCCGCAGAACGAGCTGCAACACGGTGGAGCGGCGCGCGCCCATGGCCATGCGAATGCCGATCTCTCGTGTGCGCCGGCTCACGGTGAAGCTCATTACACCGTAGAGTCCCACCGTCGCCAGAATCAGCCCGATTCCGCCGAAGACGCCAAAGAGCATAGCCGCCACCCGTGGCAGGATGTAGGCAGCGCGTACGTGCTGTTTCATGGTTTCCACGTTGTAGATAGCCATCGAGGAATCGAGCGCGTGAACCTGGCGCATTACTGGCTGCGCGAGAGTGGCCGGATCGCCTGGCGTGTGCACGACGAGCGTATAGCCCATCATCGAGGGGTCATTGGCGATACTCTGATCGAGGGAACGATAGAGGATCGCACGGGTATCTTCGCCGACGGTGCGAGACTTTGCGTTCCCGACTACGCCAATGATCTGGTAGATCAAACCGTTGTCATCGATACGCTGTCCAATTGGATTCGCTCCGGCAAACAGGCGATCGGCGAAGGCCTTGTTGACGACGGCGACGCGCGGGCCGCCTGCGCTGTCATGGCTAAAATCGCGTCCCGCCACAAGCGGCGTTTGCAGAGCATTGAAGTAGCCAGGCGTCACCATATAGAGGTCTGCCAAAACAGTAGGATCTTTTTCTCCTGAGTGGCCGGCCACTGTGAAGCCTTCACTGCGGTTGCCACCGGAAAGCAGTGCTACGTCTGTTAGCACCGCGGCATCGACGCCGGGCAAAGCCGCGGCACGTTCGCGCAACTGTTCCAGGAAAGCCCCCGTCTTCGCGGGTGAGTAGCCATTCAGCCGCGGATCGACAGAGAGCAGGAGCAGGCCGCGTGACTGAAAGCCGAGGTCGATCTGCGATGCGCTCTCCAGGCTGCGCAGGAAAAGTCCCGTAATTGACAGCAGGATGAGCGCCATGGCTACCTGAGCCACGACTAACAGATTGCGAACGCTGATGCGGCGTCCTCCACCGGTGAAGGCAACGTCTCCTTTGAGCGCGTTCGCGACTCTGGGCCGCGAAGCTGCCCACGCAGGCGCCAGACCCAACAGAAATCCCGAGATCAGACTGATGAGAAACGAGTAGAGGAGTGTTCGGCCATCGACACTCACGCGCATATTCAGCGGAACAGGAGCAGGCAATTGCAATGACGACAGCGCGTCCGTTGACCAGAGGGAAAGAAGCACTCCGGCCAGGCCGCCGGCGAGGCCGAGCATCAGGCTCTCGATGATCAGCAGCCGGCGCAGGCGCGCGCGCGTGGCACCGACCGCGAGCCGGATCGCCATCTCGCGCTGCCGGTTCAGCGCCTGCGCGAACAGCAGGTTAGCGACGTTGAATCCGGCAATGGCGAGAAGCAGGAGAACCACAATCGACAGCGCGGCCAGAAAAAGCAGGGCTGTGCCCCGGTCGCGGGGAGGCAGTGATCCAGCCTGGTCGAACAGGAAGCGATTGCCTTTGTCAGTTGCCGGATAAGCGGCGGCGAGGCGCTGGGCGATGGTATCGAGTTCTGCTGCGACTTGCTTGCGGGTTACGCCGGGAGCGACGCGGGCAATGACCGACAGCCAGTGATAGTCGCGCGCGTCGTGAGGAGGCAGGCTGACGGCAAATTGCGGGGTCATTCCGAGCGGCACCCAGAACTCCGCATTCAGAATCTGGTCGATGCTGTGGAATGCCGCCGGAGCGATACCGGTCACGGTATACGGGTGTCCGGAGAGGTTGATGCTCCCGCCGATGATTCCCTTGTCGCTGTTGAAGCGGCGTCTCCACAGGCGCTCGCTCAGCACGACGACCGGCGTCTTGTCGTCCCCATCGGAGAAGCCCGAGCCCAGCACCATGGGCAGCTCAGCCACGCGGAAGAAGTTCGGCGTTACGCTCTGCCCCCAGACACGCTCCGGTTCTGTACCTCCGCTGATGGAGGCCGGGATCAGGTCGTAATAAGCCGCAACGCCGGAAAACACACCGGCCTGCTGACGAACATCGGAATAGACCGGCCACGGAAATTCATTGCAGCACTGATCGCCATCGTGCAGGGTGTGCAGCGACAGAAGGGTCGATGGATCGCCGACCGGCGCGGGACGCAGCACGAAACGGCTGGCCAGGGAAAAGATGGTCGTGTTGGATCCGATGCCCAGGCTGATGGACAGAATCGCGATGGCGGTTACGGAGCGATGCCGGGCAAGCGAGCGAAAGCTGTAATGAAGGTCGCGCAACAGCGATTCAGGCCACGGCAGGCCGCGGCGCTCGCGATACGCGTTTCGCACCTGCTCCATGCCGCCGAGCCGGATGAGCGCCTGGCGACGTGCCTCTTCGGGAGATAGCCCGTTTCGGACGCCTCGCTCGATGTCCATGGCCAGATGGCTCTCGAGTTCGTCCCCGATATCTTCGTCCTGTGCAGGGCGCAAAGTATTGACCACTCGCATCCAGAAAGACCGCAGCTTCCTCACGGAACCCCCTTATGCCTCCTCGGCCGGATGCAGAAAACGAGCTAAGATTTCGGTCGTGAGCTCCCATTCGCGTGCTGCCTTACGCAGGTAGCGCTGTCCCGCTTTGGTGAGTTCATAAAATTTGGCGCGGCGGTTATTCTCCGAAGTTCCCCATTGCGAGCGGATATAGCCTTCCTGCTCCAGCTTCAGCAGAGCCGGGTACAACGTGCCGTAATTCAGCGCGAGGTGATCGCCGCTGGTTTGCTCGATGCGCCGCGCCAGTCCATACCCGTGCTGGGGGCCCATGGTCTCCAGCGTTCGGAGCACCATCAGCGCCAGGGTTCCCTGCCACACATCAGCTTTGTCGCCCACTGCGCAATCTCCTATGGCAATGCAATAGGTGCCACTTTACACCGGCTCCTATGGGAAGACAAGGGAAAAGCTCCAATCGATTGCAGGGACGCTGAATGGGCATGCGACAGGTCGGGCGGAAGTGCGGCCCCGATCCGGGGTTGCTTACGCTGAGGTGGCTCCGCTGTTAGGCTCCCCTTGAATTTTCGGCGTATGCTATCGTTTTTTCCGCTTTTCCTTTTGTCCTTTGATTTGCCTCGCAGAGTTCTTTCGAGCCGGTTCAAGTCCCCCGGCTGTGGCCCGCAGCGCCTCCACCAAACCTTTCGCCGACAGCGCGCTCGCCGGGTCGATGAGCCACTGCAGGACGAGCCCTGACAGGAGCACATGGTAAAAGGTGCCGGTGGTGCGCACCGTGCGCTCATCGAGAGTGCTCTCGTCGCGATTTAGAAACATGGCGGCCAAGCCGGCGCGCGCCAGGACCAATTTGTCTGCCACGATTTTTCTGGTTTCGGGCTGGCCCACCATTTGCGCGAAGATCTCGAAGTTAGCGATCCAGAGTGGCCGATGAGTTTCGAAGCTCGCCATGATATTCGCCCAGATCGCCTCGAATCGCTCAGCGGGTGCGAGATCAGAGGGAATAGCGGCTCGCAGCGCCCGCTGCAGATCCTGGTCCCACTCTCCAAATGCCAGCAGCAGAGCTTCCGTGAGCAACGCCTCTTTGGAGGAGAAGTGATAGCCGATCGCAGCCAGGCTGACTCCGGCTGCCGTGGCAATATCGCGGGCGGTGGTGCGGTTGTAGCCCTTCTCCAGCAGACACTGCTTCGCCCCCAGCAGCAGAGCGTCGCGGTTGTTCAACGATTGTGCCGATTCCATGGAACATTTGTACCAGACGGACGTATGGCACAAATGTATAAGGCGTATGTACTAATCCCTGGCTACCAGAAAAACCCCTCATGAAAAGCAAAGCGATTCTTATCCCAGGAGCGAGTGGCCGGTCCAGTTGGCCTTCTCTGCACCTTCGCCACGTCCAGAATGCGCTCGCGGTTTAGCTGCGCATCGGTGCGCGACTCGCGGGCTGAGAGTGTTTCTTTATCGAAAAAAAAAGATGCAACCGGAGGCAGTCTCCGATTATCTATCCATTCGGAGATTGTCTCCGTTTTATTAGACATTGGCCGGAGACGTCAATCCCGACAGAGCAGTTCAGAGTCACACAGAAGGAGAAGACCATGCGAGTTTTTGTCACCGGAGCCACAGGTTTTATCGGCTCGACGGTCGTTCGGGAACTGAGGGATGCAGGCCATCAGGTGCTCGGCCTGGCACGCAGTGAATCCGGCGCTGAGGCGCTTCGTGCAATGGGCGCGCAGGTGCAGCGCGGCGATATGCAGGACGTGAAGAGCCTGCAGAGCGGAACAGCCCAGGCGGATGCTGTGATTCATACTGCCTTTATTCACGACTTCTCGAAGTTTGCGGAAAACTGCGAGATCGAAAAGAAAGCCGTAGAAGCGATGGGGGCCGAACTCAGCGGGTCGGACCGTCCATTCATCGTGACCTCCGGTCTCGCGCTTTTGGCTTCGGGCCGCCTGGCGGTGGAAAGCGATCCGGCGGTTCCCGTCTGTGCCACCTATCCGCGGGCGTCGGAAGCCACTGCCGCATTGCTGGCCGAGCGCGGTGTGAACACGCGGGTGGTGCGCCTTCCGCAGGTTCACGATACCAACAAGCAGGGCCTGATCACTTACCTGATCAACATTGCTCGGGAAAAGGGCGTATCGGCGTGGGTCGGCGAAGGGCTCAACCACTGGGCTGCGGTGCATCGGTTGGATGCGGTGCATCTCTACACACTGACCCTCGAAAAGGGCGTTTCCGGCGGCCGTTATCACGCCGTTGCGGAAGAGGGGATTCCGCTTCGCGAAATTGCAGAGGCTATTGGCCGCGGACTGAAGGTGCCGGTGGTCTCTCTGTCTCCCGAGGAGGCAGCGAAGCATTTCGGCGGATTCGCCGCCTTCGTCCAGATCGATCTCAAGGCCTCAAGCGCGAGAACGCAGCAGGAGCTCGGATGGCGACCGGTGGGGCCTGGATTAATCGCTGACCTCGAACACGCGAGCGCGTTCGTCGTCTGAACGGTCAACTGTGTCCGCCTACTATTTTTCATACAGAAAAGGGGAGTTAAACGAATGACGGACAAGATTGCCATTATTACGGGGGGAAGCCGCGGGCTGGGCCGCAATACCGCCGTCAATCTGGGGCGGCGGGGCGTCGATGTGATCTTCACGTTTCGTTCGGATGAGAAAGAGGCGCAGGGTCTCATTCGCGAGCTGGAGACGATGGGCCGAAGAGCAGCAGGATTTCGCCTCGACACCGGGGATCTTCGCGCATTTGATGCCTTTGTCGCTGTGATTCGCAAGACACTGGAGAGCTGGGGGCGCGACTGCTTCGACTACCTTGTGAACAACGCAGGCAATTCACTGCACGCCGGCTTCACGGAGACGACCGAAGCGCAGTTCGACGAAACCTTCAATGTCCATGTGAAAGGGGTTTACTTCCTGACGCAGAAGCTGCTTCCGCTGATGAACGATGGCGGACGCATCGTGAACCCTTCGTCAGGACTGGCGAGATTCTCGCTGCCCGGCAGCTCCGCGTACGGAGCCGCGAAGGGGGCGGTAGAGGTGCTCACCCGCTATCTGGCCAGGGAACTCGGCCCACGCGGGATCACCGTGAATGTGGTCGCGCCGGGCGCGATCCAGACTGATTTCAGCGGGGGCATGGTGCGCGACAATCCTGAGGTCAACAAGCGGGTCGCTGAGATGACGGCGCTGGGGCGCGCGGGTGTACCCGATGATATCGGACCCATGATCGCGGCGCTGCTTTCGGACGAGAATCGCTGGATCAACGGACAGAGAATTGAGGCGTCCGGCGGCATGGCGCTGTGAAGGCGGTGCAGGGCGGGATTGGCGAAGGTTTGACCCGGTGCAATGCGCAAAACAAAGGCGCTGCCCCACGGAGCGGCGCCTGAGCCAGTCAGCTTCGCTGTTATTGCGGAGCGGGGCCGCGCACGATCTGTACCAAACGATCCGGCTGCACGTGTTTCGCGAAGGCCGCCTTCACGTCATCGGCGGTCAGCGCGTAGTACTTTTTCGCTGCAATGATGGGCTCCTCGAGCGGCAGCCCAATCTCCGCCCGCCGCAGCAGGCCCATGGCGAGCGCATCTTCACTGGCCTCGCTCAACGGGATCTGCCGCAGCAGCAGAGATTTTGCCTGCTTCAGCTCGCCATCGGAAACATCCTGGGTGCGCATCTGGTCGAGGTCGCGCACGATCAGCGCCCGCGCCTTTGAGACGTTCGGGGGATCGCATCCATAATTCACCGAATAGCTGGAGCGCGTCTTCGATGCTTCGAGCGAGACATCGACGTTATAGACGTAACCGGCGACCTGACGCAGGTCGTGATAGAGCCGGGTTGCGTAGAAACCGCCGCCCAGCACGTGATTGCCGAGCTGCAGCGGATAGTAATCCGGATCGAAGCGGTTGATGTCGATCTGCTCGGCCAGCGTGACCTGGTCCTGAACCCGCTGCGGATCGGGCACGTTAGACGCGGACGCCTGATTGACGGGGATCGGCGGCAGGATGGTGTCCGGCCTGGCGCCGGTCGACTTCCAGTCTCCGAACCACTTCTCGACAACGGCTTTCGCTTCGTCGGGGGTCACGTCGCCGATGACCACGATGGTCGTCAGATCCGGCCGCACCGTCTGATCGTGATATTGCTTCACATCATCGAGCGTGAGTTTAGACACCGTCTCCGGCGTCGTCTCACGCAGGACGGGGTCGCCCTTCGGCAACAGCGCGATATCCAGGGCGCGCGTGGTGCGGTATCCGGGGCTTTGCAGGTTGCCGGCCACAAATCGCGCCGTCTGCATCTGCGTTACTTTGAAGGCCTGCTCCGGCAGCGCCGGGTGCAACTCGTTGTCGGCGAGCAGCTGCACACCCCGTGAGAAGTACTCCTTCAGAACCTTGACCGAGAAGTTATAGCCGGCGTTTTCGTTCGCGGCAATATCGTCGAGCGCCTTCTGATATCCAAGCCGGTCGAGACTCTGCGTGCCATAGGAGTAGAGGCCTTCGAGAACGCTGCCTGCACCTTCCTGTCCGGGCGGGGTCTGCAGATCGCCATTATGCTTCACGGTTCCGAATACGCTGACCGTAGGGCTGGTGGTGTCGGTCCGCACGATCAGCCGGATACCATTGGGCAGCGTGATGTCGGAAACGGGGAGATAGACCGAGGGAACCTTGAGCTCGTTGAGCTGGGTCGCGGCCCACCCTGGCAGCTCGACCGGTTTGGTTGGCGCTGAGGTCACCTGCTCGCTGCCTCCGAAACCTTTTGCCGCCACGGGACCGCCGCTGGGCACCGGCTTCAGAGTCGCGGTGATGGTCGGCGCATTCAGCAGATATTGTTTGGCGACGCGATTCACATCGGCGAGGGTGACTTTGCGAATCGCATCGATATCCTCTTCCGGCGAGTTGCGGCCTTCCGCGGCCAGTGCATTCGACCAGACATCCGCCAGCCCGGGGATCGAATTGCGCTGGAATTCCGCCTGGGCAATCTCACTGCGTTTGGCGGCATCGACGAGGTCGGCCGGCACGCCGCTGGTCGCATAGCGGCCGATGATTCCCCGCATCTCGGCGATCGCCGGGTTGGCATCCTGTCCTGCAGGGAGCGCCACCAGGCCGAAGCCTACGCTGGCTTTCGGATAGGTTTCGGCAACGCCGAATTCCGCGGCCAGCGCCTTGCCGGCGGGGACCATGCCGTACAGGTCTGCGCGCTGGCTGGCCAGTACGTCACCCAGGATCTGCATGGCCGCATAATCCGGCGAACTGGTCCCAGGCATGCGCCAGGCGATAAATCCGAGCACGTAGGGCAGATTGCTGTCGATGGTGAAGGTATCGGTTTTGACCGGCTGCAGTTTTACCTCAGGATGCGGCGGCAGCGAGTGACGCGGAATATCCGCATAGAGCTGTCGAACCTTCGCCAGGGTTGACGCTGGATCGACATCGCCGACGATGACCAGGATCATGTTCGAGGGCGAGTACCACTTTTCATAAAACGACTTGAGCATTGCGCCGGTGGTGGCATCGAACGACTGTCGCGTGCCCAGCGGATCGTGCGCATAGGGTGTTCCCGCAAACATCGCACCGTTGAGGCGGTCAATGAACTTGTAAGTCGGATTGGAAAGATCGCGCGCGACCTCCTGCTCGATGGCGCCGCGCTCGTGATCCCACTCCGACTGCGCATCGTCGACGCCGTGCAGGCATGACGCCTGGGCCTGGAGCGCCACGTCGAGATCGGCCGAGGGCACGGTCGCGAAATACTGAGTAATGTTCTGCTGCGTATCGGCGTTGTTCTCCCCGCCCAGCAAAGCGTAGATGGCCGCCGTCTGATCCGCCGTCATTCCGGCGCAGCCGCGGAAGGCCATGTGCTCCTGCGCGTGCGCCATGCCGGGGAAACCGTCCGGGGTTTCATCGCCGCCAACCAGGAAATTCGCCTCCACCGTCGCCACCGGCGCCAGCGGATTGCGGATGATCACCACTCGCATGCCGTTGGGCAAGGTGGCGCGGGTGGGCGACTCAGCCTCTGCGTGCAGGCGAGCCGAACCGGCCAGAAGCAAGAAAAGCAGTGGGAACACAGCAGCGAAACGATAAGATTTCAAGGAGTTCCTCCGATCGGGCCCTCATGAAATGGTAATGGAAAGGGACGAGGTGAAGGGAACCACTCAAGGATTCCACTCGCAGCCTTCCGGGTGCAGTACTTTCTTTGCGGAGCGAGGTGCCTGACATGGCCTGCCGACCGCGTGGTGGCCCGGGGCGCCGTCCGCTCACGTCCCGCGAGCCGCAGGCTGGTGGTAGACTTGGGATGCAGACCTCTGCTGTCGTCGGGACGTGGCTCAGCCTGGTAGAGCACTCGCTTGGGGTGCGAGGGGTCGGCAGTTCAAATCTGCCCGTCCCGACCATTTCTGGAATCAACCACTTATAAGATCCTTTCCCGTCCCTGCGACGCTGGGGCGAGTGCTCATCCAGCACAAACGCTTTCACTGAACCAGCATGACTGATCCCTGCCAGAAGGCCGCGCGATCGCCGGATGGGTCAAGGACGCTGATCTGACATTGATAGGAGCCCGGCACGAGGTCGCCCAGCGCGACCTGGAAGCTGAGCGGGACGACGCCGAGGCGCGTATTGGGCAGCGGCGTTACGGCAATCGGGGCCGTTTCCATGGCCAGCTTCTGACCGCGATAGAGGCTCACATAGGCAAAGAGGGGCGGAGTTTGCGGCGCCGCGGCTGGTTTGGGCGGCGTAGCTCCCGCAGTCAGTGGAGCAGGATGCTCATAGGCCTGCAGGTAGACGTACATCTGGCGATCGCGGCTGAAGACGCGGGTGACACTGGGGATCAGCTTCTGTCCGTTGGCCACCAGCGGATTGGCGGCGTCGTCCTTCGCGGCCTGCTTGCCGCGGGTTGAGTTATAGAGGGCGTCGTTGAGCGCGACACGCTGGCTGCTGAGCACGACGGAGCTGATGGGGACGCGTTTCACCACTTTGTTCAGATCGGGAATGACGAACGACGTCTGGAAGGTGCCGATGCGTCCGGTTTCGTCGTCGCGCGCCAGGAATTTGATGGAGTAGCGACCCGGGAAGAGTGTGAAGCCGGAATCGTATTCGACGGGGCGATGGGCCAGTTCGGCCGCGGTGGCGTCGCTCAGCTTGACGTTGACGAAGTCGCGGACATTGGTCATGGTCATGCCGCTCACTTCATCTTTTACTTCGCAGACAAAGTCGATCAGGGTGTGCTCGGCGCCGAAGCGCTTGGCGAGGGCCAGTTCGCGGCCGGGAATCTTGACGACGATGGGCACGTAGTACTCGGCGCGATTGAGCTGGAAGTAATCGAGCTCCATGGCGATGGTGAGGTCGGTGATGGGATCTCCCAGCATCAGCGCGTCTTCAAGCTGACGCTCTTTGTCGGCATCGGTGAAGCGGTTGAAGGTCTTGCCCGCAAAGTAGCCCTGGCGGTAATCAAGGCTGGCGGCCAGTGGTGAGTCGGCGGTGATCTTCACACGGCGGAAGCGGCCGTTCTGAGCCGTGTTGCTAGTGTAGTAGCCGATAATGTAGTAGTCCTCGATGGCGTGCTGCGCCTGGACGATGCCGCGGGTCAGATCGTTGTTGTCGAAGAGCGCTTTGCCGCCGGTATCGGCGGCAAGCGAATACATGGTGTCCTGCGACTGCTGAAACTGGTCGTTGACCGCCTGCGCCGATGCTCCCGAATACATGTTCACGTTGCCGGGCGAGCCCTGGGTGGCGTCGCCCAGCGGGGCGGACGCGACCAGGCCGCGCGCATCGACGGAGTAAAAGGAGACGCCGGCACGCACGGCCGCGTCTATGGTGGCGTGCAACTGCGCCAGGTTGTCGAGGCCGCTCAGACGCATGCCGCTGGCGAAGTAGATGAGCGCCTTCTTCTCGCTGAGACTGGCCAGCATCTTTGCGGCGGTCTGCAGGGCCGAGAGCTGGCGGTCGTTGTTGAAGACGTTGAACTCGCTGTCGTCCTGTCCGAAGGCGGCTCCGGTGTCGGCGCTGCTGGCGTCGTCGATGGATTCGACAGACCCCTGACCCTCGCCCACGACCATCGTGTCGAGAATGCTGAGCAGGCGATTACGATCGGCGGTAAAGTCCTGCACCACATCGACGGAGCCGCCCTGGAAGCGCATGATGGCGACAAGATCGGCAGAGGTCATCTGGGTGCGGACGAATTTTTCTGCGGCGGCGAGCGCGCGTTGCTGGTCCTCAGGCGGCATCGCGGTCATGTCGAAGTAAAGCACCAGCAGGCGGTGGCCGTTGTACTGGGGATGCTCGGGATTCTCCGAGGCAATTTGGGTGCGGGTGAGCTTCTTATAGATGGTGATCTTCTCATCGTCGCGCGGGTTGACGGGCAGAGGAGTGCTCTCGGTCGACAGCGCCTGATGTTCGAAGATGCGGATCGACTGGGGCGCGCCGTCTTCGGTGACGGTGAAGTCTTTCGCCGTGAGGCCGGGAACGAAGTTGCCCTTCTTATCTTTGACGACGACGGTCTCGATCACCAGCTGCGAATTTACGGTGAGCGTGAAGGTGCCGTTCTGTGCGGTGGCATTGGTGCCGATCTGCTGCGCGCGCAGCAATCCCGCAGCGAGAACCGTGAGCAGCAGGAGTGATGTTCGGCGACGCATGGTCAGAACCTCAGCCTTCCGGTGAGCTGCAGGCTGCGCATCGGGTTGGCATTCGCCGGCAGCCCAAACGTAGTGCCGTTCACGGTAGTGTCCCAGCTCGTCCAGGTTGCGTGATTGAGGATGTTGGTTGCGTCCACGCGAACATCCAGATCCCAGGTGGAGCGAACGTGAAAGCTGCGCGCGAGCGAGGTATCGAACTTGAACTGACTCGGCCCGGTGATGGAATTGCGGCGCGCTGTGCCCCACTGTCCGGATGCGGGCGCGGTGTAGGCTGCGGCGTTCAGGTGATAACCGGCCTGATCGGTGTAGAGCGGCGCGGCGGTGCGGTCCGGCCGGATGGAGCCGGTGACGCCGGTGCCGGGTACGGTGTCGAGGAAGACGGGATTTTCGGGCAAGCCGCTGCCGCCGGTGATCTGGCTCATCAGCGTCCACTCTTTCAGATAGCGGCCCTTGCGTCCGCTCATCAGCGTCTCGCCGCCGAGGCCCATGCCGGTGGTGAACTGGAACGATGCCTTGAGCAGGTTGCGCTGGTCGAATGCAGAAAGTCCGCGCTCAGCGGAAAGGTTGAGCCAGTCCTGCGCGACCATGGGGGAGGGTGTCGGAGTGCTGATTTCGGTGGGCAGTACAGTCACGGCTTGCGTCTCCTGGTGGCCGGGCTGCCCGACCTCGGCATCATCGTCGAGCGCCTTGACCCAGGTGTAGTCGAGACTGGCAGTAAAGCCGCTGCGCAGACGGCGGCGCAGTTGAAGCTCGCCCGCCTGGCGTGTGGAGTTGCCGCCGGAACCGCGGTAGGTGAAGCCCACCGGGCAGGTGGGACAGGGGTTGGCCGCGCCGATGGCCCAGGTGTTGGGCAGGAACTCCTGCATGCCGTGGGTGCCTTTGGTGCCCAGATAGGTCGCGGTCATTACCAGCGCGGCGGGCAGATCGCGCTGCACAGAGAGCTGCCAGTCCTGCGCGTAGCCGACGCGCAGGTTGGGATCGACGGCGTAGAGGTCGGGCGTCGAGCCGGAGCAGTTGCGGAAGCCATTTGCCAGGGTCAGGGAGCAAGCGGGACTATTGGCGACCGTGACGCTGGTGGAGAGCGGCGCCTGCTGGGCCATCAGCTCGGCGCTGGAAAGATAAATCGAAGTGTCGTCGTAGATGCCGTAGCCAGCTTTCACCAGCAGCGTTGATGCAGGGATGGGACGCCAGGAAATGCCGACGCGGGGTTCGAAGCCGTGCCGGTCGGGGCGGATCAGCGAGCGGGGATATTTTGTGCCGGTCACGGTGCCATTTGGGCTGGTGGCCAGGACCGGAGCGGCGGCTGTAAAGCCGGGAGCGATATCGAGATTCACAATGCGGCCGTAAAGCTCGGACATGGGGGCGCCATATTCCCAGCGCATGCCGGCATTGATGGTCAGGTTCGATTCCACACGAAAGTCATCGGTGGCATAGAGGTCGTAGACGGGCTCGCGGAAATATTTCTCAGGATTGCCGAAGGCCACGGCAACGGCGTCGGGAACGCCGAGGAGAAAATCGGCGAGATCGGATCCGGTGGTGTAGGCGCCGGTTCCTGTGCCGCTGGTGCCGGGCGCGCGGGTGGCGGCCCCGGTGAAGGTGAAGGTGCCGCGCGGCATCTGCTCGGCAAATTCGTTGAACTCCTGTTTTCTGAAGTCGCCGCCAAAGGTGATCGTGTGCTGCCGATGCGTTTTTGTCAGCTTGAGTGAAAATGCGTCGGTGCGGTTGCGGTTGAATTCGCTGTTCGAGTCGCTGAGCGCCGCAATGCCGCTGGAAAAGGCCAGCGCGGGAGGACCCCACTCGTGCGGGTTTTGATCGTTGCCGTTGATACCGGCGAGGCCCGAGATGTTTTCAGCGTTTTCGAACTGCGGATGGATTTCGGTGCGCATCCGGGTGAAGTGGTAGCCGAGTACGGCGAGAACCTGGCCGTGATATTGATGGGCCCAGTTCACATGGGCGTCAATGCCGAGCGTGTCCGTCGCATCGCGGAAGTTGAACAGGTTGGCGTTGTCGGCGCGCACGCTGCTGAAGCCAAATCCGCCATAAACCTGATCGCGGCGGCCCAGGGTTTTGTCGAGCCGCGACTCGAGGGCATCGGCGTGGTTGTTGTTGAGCACCTCAGTCTCGTAGTTGTAGCGCGCATTGCCGGCGATATTGGGCAGCGGGTACAGGTTCAGCAGAGTCTGCGCCTGAGGACTGACCGGAACAGGACCGGCGAAGGGAAGCCTGGTGGATGGGTCATAGATGGTAACCGGCTGGCCGAGTGCATTGAGCAGACCGGACAAGTCGCCGCCCCGCTCGGCAGCGGTGGGCACAAGACCGGGCTCAGTGGCGGCAGTGCGATTGCGGGTCCACTGGTAGGCAATGAAGAAATTGGGACCGCGATACCAGAGGTGGGGAATCCGGAACGGGCCGCCCAGGCTAGCCAGCATGGTGATGCGGCTGTATTGATCCTTCGGCAGCGCAAAGCCGGTGACCGAATAGGGCCGCGCATCGAAGACGGAGTTATTGGCGATTGCGCCGAGTCCGCCGTTATAGAGGCCCCGCGCGCCAGGCCGGCGATTGCCGAACGCCGAGGAGAGTGAGTATTGCGAGGTGGCCGCGTTGTTCTGGCTGCCATTGATCAGCAGGCCGTCTGCGGATTTGTCGTCGGTATCTTCGGGGGGCGCTGCCGGAGCGACCAACTCCGGACTGGCGGGTTTGTCCTCAGCTCGTTCTGTGAGCCGTGGCTCGACCATCGGCTTGCTAACCTTCGTTTGCGCCAGCATCTGCGCGAGGCTTAGTTGCTGTAGCTCCCACTTGCCCTGGGGCAGGTTCGGGGCAATGGTGACCGTGCTGCGGAAGGTGACGAAACCGCGCATCTGGATTTCGACTTTCCAGCTGCCGTCGGCAAGGTTGGGAAACTCGTAGAGACCCTGCTCATCGGTGACGGTCGAGAACTGCTTTGCACTCTGACTAACAGTCACCGTGGCTCCGGGCACGGGATAGCCGCTGTAGAAAATCTGCCCGTGGTATTCCGCTGCGTGAGCGGACAGGCCGGCCCACAGCATCAGCCAGACGCAGAGGAAGCGCAGCGGCCGGAGTCCTGTTCTGTTCAGCCGCTGCATAGCTTTAGTTCGGAGAGGGGTGATCCACGTGGTCGATTACAAGGACCGGAACCTGGGTTTTCGTTGCCTCCAGCTTCAGATCCAGTTGCTCCTGTATGGCTGTGAACAGCGGCGGCGCCGCGTCGGCTGCGTCACTGGGTGGTGGAATCTTGACCCCCAGCCCGACAAACTGCGTTTCATCCGGGGTCCACTTCAGGGTGAAATCCCATTTGCCATCGAGCCCCGTTTTGTCGATGACCGGCCGGTCGAGCACCGCCGACTGCATCAGTCCGGTGAAGTCGGCCATGGTGGCATTGCGGACATGCAGCGTGCCGATGGGTCCGAAGAACAGGCCGGGCAGACTTTTCGGATCTGCATCACTCTTCTTCATCTTCGGACCCTCTTTGCCGACGGTGAGTACATACGCCGACATCTCCTTCGTGTCGTTGTGGAATTTGAGCGCGAAGCGATCCGCCAGCAGCTTCTGCACGATGCCTTTCAACTGCTCGCCGTTGGGCATGCCGGGCTGATCGGGCTTGGCATTGATGTCGAAACGGTCGCTGCTCATCCAGTCCGGCGCATTGATAATCTGCTTGTCCTGCAGGGTGTAGGCAAACTTGACCAGATCGCCGAGGGTGAAGCCGACGGTGACTAACTCAGCTCCGCGCACGGTGATCATCTTGCCCTGCTGATCCGGCTTGGTCGGCTTAACGGTGGCGACTTCGATGCCGGGGTGAGCATCGGCCGCCATGGGAGGGATCTCCGGCGGCGGAGCTGGTATGGTCCACTCCGTCTCCGGCGTGGCGCGCTCGAGGACCAGGGACAGCGAATGGCCACCCTGTGTCCACGTGCCCGTGATCGAGTTTCCGTCGGCGGACATCTTGCCGTCGTAGCTGCCGTCGATGAATTCAATCGCGTACTTGAACTCGCCGTCGCTAAAGCTCGCTGAGGACGACGCCATGGGACGCGCGCCCTGGTCGATGCTGTAATCCTGCACCGTCAGCGCGCCGTTGGGCGCTTTCGAAATCTTGTTAACGATGCGCAGCTTCGGACCGTTGGGCACCTCCAGCGTGCCCTGCCAGGTGCCCTCGATGCCGGTCTTCGACGCGGGCGTCTGTGCCGCGGGAGCGGTCTGAGCATGAACCTGGATTTCGTGGATAAAACCAAACGTCACCGGCAGCGAGACGGCGAGCGCGGCTGCGGCGGTCAGCAACAGCTTGCGGCCGAAATCCAGTTTGTGGGCTACCTGTGCCGCCATGATGCGGGCGATGCGCTTCTTCAGATCCGATCCAGTTACTCCCGATACACAGTGCAAGGGCGCCTCCACGCAGAATTTGCAGACGTTCAGAATTCCTTCGGCATAAACAACGGCCTCGCGTCGTGAGGCGAGCACAGCCTCATCGCAGGCGCGCTCCCGTTCCTCCAGAAGGCGCGCGCGAATCCACCAGACCACGGGGTGGAACCAGAACAGCAACTCAACAATCATGTGCAGCGCGGCGGTCAGGTTATCGCGCCTGCGCATATGGCAGAGTTCATGCGTCACAACGGCGTCCAGTTGCGATGGAGTCAGCTGTTCCATCATGCCGTGAGGCAGGAGCAGCACGGGCCGCACAATGCCAAAGACGCCGGGCTCGATGTTTTCGCGCGTGAGCAGGAGAGGAATTTCATCGGAGAGCCGGAGCGGGGCAGCAGCGCGGATGATTCTGCGCAGGCGCCACCACTGGACGGTCCAGCGCGCCAGCAGAAAAACGGTGCCACCGGTCCAGAGCGCGAGCAGCAGGGGCAGCCAGTTCATGGTGTGGCCTGAAAGCTGAGCGGCAGTCGGAGTCTGCGTGGCAGTCGCGTGCTGCGCCGGGGTCGATCCGGCAACGAACAGGGGCTGTGCCACGCCTTCCACAAAGCTGGTGATGGCAGGCTGCGCCGGCTGATTCTCGCCAGGCCACGGGATGTGGCCGCCTATGGTGACCAGCAGCGTCAGGGGCAGGAGGAACTTGAGGGAGGCAGCCATCCAGAGACGGTAGCGAGCGCGCGCCTCGTTGCGGCGAAGAGCCAGCGATAAGAGCCATATCGCCAGCGTGAAAATTGTGGACTGCCAAAGATGGTTGGCCAGCGCAACTGCTGCCGGGGAAGACCAGAACGTGGACATGATCATCATTCGTGCCCCTTTCTCGTCAGCTTCATCAGGGCCTGTTCCGCTTCCTTTACGTCGGCGAGCGACAGCTTACCCGACTCGATCAGGTGCGCCATCAGGGGCTGGCTCCGGCCGCCAAAATAGCTCAGCAGATCGTCGAGGATGCTGCGCTGCGCGGCGGCACGGGAAACTACGGCCTCAAAAACGTGGAAGTTCCCCACCTTTTTCGCTCTGCGCACCAGTTCCTTGGCTTCCATGCGGTAGACCGTGGTCTGGATGGTGGTGTAGGCGGGGATCTTGCGAGGCGGGAAGGTTTCCTGGATCTCGCGGATCGATAACGCGCCGCGGCTCCAGAAGGCCTCCATGATGCGGTATTCGAGTTTCGATAATTTCGCGACGGCCAAGACCGGTCTCCTATGCGTGTCATAGGTTCTACTACTTGCGTTTGTTTTGGGGCAAGCGGAATGTGACGAAGGCGCTGCGAGTGAGGTCAGCTCACCGGTGGACGTGGCGACCTTCGGACGCCATTCGATCGTCCTGCGCAGCCGGCTTGTTGGTATGGAAGGTGCCGGCGTAAGCGAATTCTGCATCTGAGCAGGAGCACGCGGAATTATCTGCTGTGAGACGAGACGAATGGATCGAACTTTATTGCCTGGAAAGCCCTATCCGCTGGGCGCAACGCCCACATCCAAAGGAACCAACTTCGCCCTTTTTTCCGAGAATGCGACTGCTGTTTCGGTTTGCTTTTTCGATGAGTCCGGCAATCAAGTCGACTGCGTGGCGTTGCGCGAGCGCACCGCGCATGTCTGGCATGGGCTGATTCGCAACATCAAGGCCGGCCAGCGCTACGGATATCGTGTTGACGGTCCGTGGCAGCCGGAAAACGGGTTGCGCTTCAACAAGAACAAGCTGCTGCTCGATCCTTATGCCAAGGCGCTGACCGGCGACGTGGACTGGAAGGCTCCGATCTTTCCCTACGACGTAAGCAGCGGCAACGACCTCACGCGCGACGACCGCGACTCGGCCGCGGGCGTGCCGAAGGCCATCGTTGTTGATCCAGAGTTCGACTGGGAAGGGGATTGCCCACCGGAGACGCCGCTCGCTGACTCCATCATCTATGAGGTGCACGTCCGCGGGTTTTCGAAGCTGAACCCGGATGTTCCCGAGCACCTGCGCGGCACCTATGCCGGCATGGCCTGCGACGCGAGCATCGACTACCTGAAGAAGCTGGGCATCACCGCAGTCGAGTTGCTGCCGGTGCACCACTTCATCGATGAAGGCCACCTGGTCGATCGCGGCCTGCGCGACTACTGGGGCTACAACACGCTCAGCTACTTTGCGCCGATGTCGCGCTACAGCTCGGCGGGCGATCTGGGCGGCCAGGTGACCGAGTTTAAGGAGATGGTGAAGGCGCTGCACGGGGCGGGGATCGAAGTGATCCTCGACGTGGTTTACAACCACACCTGCGAAGGGAATCGCATGGGGCCCATGCTCTCGATGAAGGGCATCGACAACACCACCTATTACCGGCAGGTTCCGGACGATCCGCGCTATTACATGGACTTCACTGGCACCGGCAACACGCTGAATGTGATGAATCCGCAGGTGCTGAAGCTGGTGATGGATTCACTGCGCTACTGGGTGACGGAGATGCACGTGGATGGGTTTCGCTTCGATCTGGCGAGTACCCTGGCGCGCGAGCTACACGCGGTCTCGAAGCTTTCGAGTTTCTTCGACACCATCCATCAGGATCCCACCATCGCCGACGTGAAGCTGATTGCAGAGCCGTGGGATGTGGGAGAGGGCGGCTACCAGGTGGGCAATTTCCCGGTGCTGTGGGCGGAGTGGAATGGCAGATACCGCGACACGGTGCGCCGCTTCTGGAAGGGCGACAGCGGGCTGCTGTCGGACTTTGCTTATCGCCTGACCGGGTCGTCGGATTTGTATCAGATGGATGGGCGCAAGCCGTATGCCTCCATCAATTTCATCACCGCGCACGACGGCTTCACGCTCTGTGATCTGGTGAGCTACAACGAGAAGCATAACGAGGCCAACGGGGACAACAATTCCGATGGAGCTAATGACAACAATTCCTGGAACATGGGTGCGGAGGGGCCGACCGACGACCCGGCCATCAACGAATTGCGCGAGCGGCAGATGCGCAATTTTCTGGCGACTCTGATCTTGTCCCAGGGCGTGCCGATGATCTGCGGCGGCGACGAGTTTGCGCGTTCGCAGCAGGGCAACAATAACGGCTACTGCCAGGATGACGAGCTGACCTGGTTTCCATGGGATCTCGACGACTCGCGGCATCGCCTGCTGGAGTTCACACGAAAGCTGATCCAGCTGCGGCGCGACCACCCGAACCTGCACCGGAGAAAATTTTTCCAGGATCGTGTGATTCGCGGATCGCTGGTACGTGACATTGCCTGGTACAGCACCGACGGCAACGAGTTCCCGGATGAGTCCTGGAGCACGGAATGGAATCGTGCGCTGGCCGTGCTTTTCAATGGTAAAACTCTGGCCATCAGCGATGAGGATGGCCATCCGATTGTTGATGACAGCTTTCTCATTCTGATCAACGCTGCGCCCGAAGGCGTGGAGTTCACGCTGCCGTCCGCGCCGGCAGAGCGCACCTGGAAGCAGGTGCTGGCGACGGAGAACATCGACGACCCATTTGCCCCAGCCGAGCTCGGAGAGAAGGTCATTGTAGGGGGACGGTCGCTGCGGGTCTTCTGCGACAGCGCCTCATAGCACAGCCGCCGGGACCGGAGCGTTCGGCTCGGAACGCCCCGGTCCGAGAATCCACCAATCCCCAGGCAGGCTTTGCCGTTCTGATGTATACAGAACGAATGGAAGCTGGCGAGGCCCAGGAGCTACAGGAGCAGCACGAACATGCGGCCGGAGATCGCAGCCTGCGTCCGGTCAGCTTCACCATGAGCGTGTTGGCGGTGCTGGTCGCAATCGTGACCGTGCTTGGCCACCGCTCGCATACTGAGGCGGTGCTCAGCCAGGCCCGAGCCAGCGACCAGTGGAACTTCTATCAGGCACGCCGGCTTCGCCAGTACGACACCCAGCTCACCACGGATCTGTTGAGCACCCTGACACTGCGCGACCAAACGTCCGCGAACAAAATCCTCGACAGCTATAAAAGCCACTTCCAGAGATGGAATGAGGAACTGGCCGAGACCGAGAAGACCGCCCGCGAGAAGGAGGCGGAGGTGCGTCAGGCCGAGCGGCGCGCAGATCGGTTCGATCTGGGCGAAGCGCTTCTGGAAATCGGCCTGGTTGTCACCTCTATTACGCTGCTCACACGCCAGCGCAGCTACTGGTATATGGGTATGTGCTTCGGCGCCGCAGGCCTGATCGTCGCGGCCATCGGATTTGCTATTCGCTAACCTTCAGGGGGCTCCACGATGAGAAGCAGCTGTTTCCGCCTTGCTCCTGCTCCGGTTCTGCGTTTTTTCAGGCCGGCGATTCTTTGTCTGCTCGCAATCGCGGGGTGCGGCGCCTGCTGGGCCTCAGCGCAGTCCGGTGCGAACGATTCCAGTAGCAAACTGAGAATCTTCTTCATCGACGTGGAGGGCGGCCAGTCGACTCTGTTTATCTCTCCGGATCATCAGTCCCTGCTCATCGACACTGGATGGCCCGATCACAACGGCCGCGACGCGGACCGCATCGTCGCGGCGGCGAAGAGCGCCGGCATCAGGCGCCTCGATTATGTGTTGCTGACCCACTATCACGTTGATCACACCGGCGGCGTGCCGCAGTTGATTGCACGCATCCCGGTGGGAACCTTTATCGATCACGGTCCGCGCAATCAGGAGCCCAACGACAAGGCGACCGAAGGCGGTTTCGAGGCATACCAGAAGGTGCTGGCTTCAGGGAAGTACGACCACATCGTCGCGAAGCCCGGGGAGCAGCTTCCCATTCGCGGCATGAAAGTGAAGGTGCTCACCAGCGACGGCGAGTTTATCCAGCATCCGTTGCCCGGGGCGGGGCAACCTGATGCGTACTGCAAAGTATCGGAGATGCGGCCACCGGACCAGACGGAGAACTCTCGTTCGGTTGGAGTGCTGATCACCTTCGGCAGGCTCCGCATTCTCGACCTCGGCGATCTGACCTGGGACAAGGAGATGGACATGATGTGCCCGAACAACCGCATCGGGCACGTGGACGTGCTCATCGTCTCGCACCATGGCTGGTATCAAAGCTCCAGCCCGGCGCTGGTTGACGCCATCAGCCCACGCGTGGCCATCATGGACAATGGCGCGACCAAGGGTGGATCGAAGCCGACGATCGAGACCATCCGAAAAATCCCGGGGCTCGAAGCGCTGTGGCAGCTGCACTATTCCGAGGAAGCCGGGCCGGAGAATCCACCGGCGCAGGATCTCGCAAATTTACAGGGACCGGATAACGGCAACGGGCTGGAACTGACGGCGTCGCACAACGGCAGCTTCACGGTTACGAATGCGCGCACCGGCGCCACCCAGGATTACGATGCCAGAACATCGAGCGGGAAGGCTGCGTCAGGGCGCTGAGAAATGGGGTAAGGTGTTCGAGCAAGGGCACTTCTTGCCGGAATCTTAACTCTCTGCAACGAAGAGCCGATTTGGATCATCGAAGCCACTGTGCGCGTGCGGGGGTGATATCCTCTGCGCAGCGACTCGTATAGATTGCAGCGTCTTTATTTTCCGGTCAGGGTTGCAGGCAATTCAGCGTAACCGTTCAATGATCAACGGCTCGAACTGTTGCTTTCGGCACACCCAGACACAGTGAAGACGCAATAAGGGGATTGGGTTGCCTGGTCAGCAGGAAGTGCGATGGTCACAACTGAAGGTGGGCGTGCTCGTCATCGTAGCGCTTTGTGCGCTGACGGCCCTCATCTTCCTCATGTCCGGCAGCACTGGTGGGTTCTGGTCCGGGCACCTGAGACTGCGCTCCTATTTCGATAATTCCTCGGGATTGAAGGTTGGCGCGCCCGTGAACCTGCAGGGCGTCACCATCGGCAATGTGACCGACATCCGCATCGATCGGCGACAAAATCTTACACCGGTTGAAGTCATCATGAAGGTGAACAAGCGGTACCAGAGCGACATCCGCACCGATTCGAAGAGCAGCCTTGAGACGGTAGGCGTGCTGGGCGATACAGTTGTGGATATAAGCAGCGCGCTCGCCACCGGACCGCCCGTCGACAATAATGCGGTTCTGTCGACTACGGAAACGCCGGATCTGCAGGACGTGATCCGAGCCAGCCAGGGCACCATCGAACAGCTGGACACGATTCTCGGCAAGGTGAACACACTGGCCGATGCGCTCACCAGCAACAAGGGCTCCATCGGCGCGCTGATCAACGACCGCACCTTATATGACAAGGCTCTGGTCACCCTGAACGAGTTGCAGTCGCTGGTCGACACGATCAGCAACGGCAAGGGCTCCATCGGCAAGCTGATCAGTGACGACACTCTGTATAACCGCGCCAATGATGTGGTGGGGAAGCTGCAAAAGCTGACTACAGAGATCGACGAGGGCAAGGGATCGGTGGGCAAGCTGGTCAAGGATGACGCGCTCTATAACAACTTCAAGCAATCCTCGCAAAGCCTGAACGAGATCCTGTCGAACATCAATGCCGGGAAGGGCAGTCTGGGCATCCTGGCGAAAGATCCTCATTTCGCCGAGAAGCTCAACGATTCGGTGACCCGGATGGATTCTCTGCTGACGCAGATTGACAATGGCCAGGGTACCGTCGGCCAGCTGTTCAAGAGCCGCGACCTGTACGATCATGCCGACCAAGTGATGCAGAGCAGCAATCAGCTGATCCAGGCCATCCGCAAAGATCCCAAAAAGTATCTCACTATCCACCTGAAGATCTTCTGAGGGCGAGGGGCCGGGGTGCGTGCCGGTGCCTGTTTTGCTTCGCTTCCGCAGCCTCTGCGTGTTATCGTTTGGGGTCGTATCACGAAAATCCGGTGCACAGCTTTCCACGACGCACCTGCCGCCGAGGAGCATCATGCGCGCACTTCGATCCCTGTGGATCCTCACCCCACTTCTGGTGAGCGTCCCTGTTTTATCTGCCCAAGCCGTTGCCGCTTCCGATACCGCGTCGAGCCAGACCCCCGTTGAGCCGAAGGCCCTGCACAGCTTCGATCTGAACGCCATCGACAAGTCGGTCGATCCCTGCGTAGACTTCTATCAATACGCGTGCGGTAACTGGCGGAAAAACAATCCCATTCCCGGCGACCAGGCGCGGTGGGGGCGCTTCAACGAGCTGACCGAACGCAACCGTTACCTGCTCTACGTCGATCTCAAGAAGGCCGCCGACTCGCCATCGACGCCGCTGGAGCACAAATATGGCGACTTTTTCGCGGCCTGCATGAACTCTGATCTGGCCGATCAGCTGGGGAATAAGCCGATCCAGCCGGAGATGGCCCAGATCGAGGGAATTCAGGACAAGAAGCAAATCGCGGCTGTGGTCGCCTCGCTGCAGGCCAGGGACGGCGCGCCTGCGTTCTTCCGCTTCGACGTGCAGCAGGACCAGAAGGACTCGACCAAACAGATCGAGGGCATCATGCAGGGTGGTCTCACTCTGCCCGATCGCGATTACTACCTCGAAGACAATCCGCACATGCAGCAGATCCGTCAGCAGTACCACGACTACATCGTCGCAGTGCTGAAGCTTACAGGCGATTCAGACGACCAGGCCGGAACCGAAGCAGGGCAGGTGATGCAGATTGAGACCGCGCTGGCCAAGGGGGCACTGCCGCGGGTCGACCTGCGCGATCCCGACAAGCGCTACCACATTATGACCTTTGCCGAACTCGACAGCGCGGAGCCGAACTTCGACTGGAGCGCTTATTTTGCAGGGATTCATGCGCCGAAGGTGGCGACCCTGAATGTCGGGCAGCCCGGATTTTTCGAGGCCGAGAATACAGTGCTGGGCGACCAGAGCCTCGACGCTCTGAAGGCCTACCTGAAATTTCACGTGATCAACTCTGCCGCACCGTGGCTGTCGAAGCCGTACGAGGATGCCAATTTCGATTTCTTCGAGAAGACTCTCCATGGCCAGGCGGAGCAGTCAGCGCGCTGGAAACGCTGCACGGCGATTACCGATCGCGCCATGGGCGAGGCGGTGGGGCAGAACTGGGTGAAGGAGAACTTCCCGCCCCAGGCGAAGCAGAACATGGAGCAGTTGGTCGCCGCGCTGAAGAAGGCGCTGGGGGAGGATATTCAGCAGCTCCCCTGGATGACCGACGACACGAAAAAGCAGGCGGAGGCGAAGCTGGATGCCTTCCGGCAGAAAATCGGCTATCCGGACAAATGGCGGGATTATTCGAAGATGAAGGTCACGCGCACCGACTTCATCACCGACATCCACGATGCTTCGGCCTTCGATTTCGATTACGAGCTGCATAAGGTGGGCAAGCCGGTCGACGAAAAGGAATGGGTCATGACGCCGCCGACCGTCAATGCCTACTACGAGCCATCGATGAACGACATCAACTTCCCGGCGGGCATCCTGCAGCCTCCGTTTTACGACTTCAGCAAAGACCCGGCGGTGAATTTCGGCGGCATCGGGGTGGTCATCGGTCACGAGATGACCCACGGCTTCGACGACGAGGGAAGCAAGTACGACGGCCAGGGGAATGTGAAGAACTGGTGGACCGAAGCCGATCGCAAAGCCTTCGACCAGCGGACGGACTGCGAAGTGCAGGAGTACAACGGCTTCCAGCCGGTCACCGGAGTGCACCTGAATGGCAAGCTGACCCTGGGCGAGAACACGGCCGACAATGGCGGCATCCACATCGCCTGGCAGGCGCTGCTGGCCACCCTGGCGCAGCAGGGCAAGAACGTCGACGAGAAGATCGACGGCTATACCGAAGCCCAGCGCTACTTCATCTCCTTCGCGCAGATCTGGTGCCAGAATGTGACCGACCAATACTCGCGCGTGGCGGCCAAGACCGATCCACATTCTCCGGGCGAGTTTCGCGTGGACGGAGTGGTGCGCAACTTCGACGAATTCGGCAAAGCCTTTGGCTGCCATCAGGGCCAGCCGATGATGCCGGATAACGCCTGCCGCGTCTGGTAACCGGCGACGCTGCTTCAGTTTCCCGGCTCCGGCGCCGGTCACGGCGTGGGGGCCGGGAGCCGTCAACGCAAACTCCGTCTTTCCATTTACAATTGCTCAGGATTATCCCTAAAGATCTGTCCGGGCCGTCCCCGCGGCGGTCAGGCATGAAGGAAGCGCATGAAGTTTGGTAAATACGGCCGGGTCGCCCTGGCTCTGGTGGCGTCCCTTGTTCTCGCGTTAGGGACTGATTCCTGCATCTACGATTACACCGAGGCGTACATCATCGTCACCGGTTCCCAGTACAACCAAGTTGCGTCGTACCGGGAAGACAACGAGACAGGCTACCTGAATCCTGCGCCGGGAAATCCGCTCAGCTCGGGCGGATCAAATCCGATTCGCGCCATCCTGCTTAACGGAGGGCGCTACGTATATGTCCTGAACCAGGGTAAGCCGACTACGGACGCTTCGGGCAACGTCACCTGGAGTGGCGGAAATGTTTCGCTGTTCAGCATCGGCGGTGATGGCGGGCTTTCGTATCAGCTCTCATATTCCAGCCAGGGACTGGGGTCGCTGCGGCTGGCGCTGAATGCCAGCGGGACCTTTCTCTACGTCCTCGACCAGTATCAGCCGGGAAGCACACCGAATTTGGCATCCGCCTCACCCACGCGTACGGCCACAAATCCCTGCCTGAACCCCAGCAACGGCATGTATTATCCCGCGGGCGACGTCACTGTCTTTTCCATCGACGGTTCCACGGGCCGGCTGTTCCTGGTGCAGAACCAGCAGCAGCAGAACAGTCAGGGAACGGACCTGAACTACTTCCCGCTGGGCTGCGGGCCGATCGACTTCCACATGGGATCGGGCTACCTCTACACTGCCGAGTCGAGCGACCCCGCGACCGGCAACAACCAGGTCATCTATGCCTATCAGGCCAGCGCCACCAATGGCCAGTTGATCCAGGTGCCTGGCGGATCGCAGCCAGTGACCGGAGCGGTGGGAATCAGCGTCATCGGAGCCAGCGCCAGTGGCAGCTGGATCTATGTCCTCGACTCCGCAACCAACACGATCTACACCTATACGGCGGGCAGCAACGGGCTGCTTTCGGCCGCGTCCGGCGGAGCGATTTCCAATTATTCCGGGACAACCGGGATGACCGCGCTGACCACGGACAGCAGCACCAAATTCCTGTACGTCGCCAATGCGCAGTCCACGGGACTTGGCCAGGCGGGCAGCGAAATCTCCGCCTTTACCATCACGCCCAGTTCGGGTGTCCTCCAGTTGCTCTCGGGTCAGCCCTTCGGCAGCGGTTCGGGTCCCGTTTGCATCTTCGAGGATCCGTCGCACCAATATCTGTACACGGCGGATGCCGGAAACAGCGTGATTACCGGCAGCCTGATCGATCCGAACACAGGCATCCTGACCAACCTGCGCCGAGGCTCGACCTTCAAGACGGTGGGAACGCCGACGTGGTGCCTCTACAGCTCGAATACTGACTGAGGCCTGCGGATACGATGCACATGAAGTTCAGCAATTTCGGCAAGCGGCTGCTGGCCGCCGCATCATGCGCAACTGTTGCGCTGATGATCAGCTCGTGCGGCGCCAGCAACACCGTCGATTTTCTGTATGTGACCAGCAACAAATCAAATCCCGGCCAGATCAACGTTTTCGTGGTGGATTCAGAATCAGGCGCGCTGCGTCAGATTGCCGATTCGCCCTATCCGTCCGGGGGCCGCAATCCGGTGTATGAGGTAGCTGCGCCCAGCGGAAAGTTCCTCTACGTGGCCAATCACGACGACAACACCCTTGTGATGTTTGCGATCGGTACGGACGGCAAGCTCTATCCGCTGCAGACGGTGACCACGCCAGGCACGGAGCCGGTTGCCCTGGCTCTCAGCCCGTCCGGATCGGAACTGTATGTGCTGGACTACTATGCGCCGGCCGCGCCTGGACAGCCTTCGTACACCGACTTAAATCCCGGACCGGGAGCGGTCATCGCTTATGCGGTTGACCCAACCAAAGGACTGATTGGATCGGTCCTGACGCAGGGAACCGCCGATTACCTGCCGGTGCAATGTTTCCCTTCCAGTCTTACGGCGACTGCGGACGGCAACTACGTTTATGTAACGAATACCAACGCGGTAGTTGTGACCACATCACCTCCGGTAACGGGAACAGTTCCTACCCTGCCGGCGTCCTGCCCCGCCTACGGCACGGTTTCAGGATTTGCCGTTACGTCTTCCGGCAGCGGTTCGTCGCAGACGGTGACGGGGCTTACCTCAGTAGGCAATCCGTTCAGCACCGGCGCCGGATCTCAGCCGACCGGCATCATCGCCGATCCTGCCAGCGGATCGATCTATGTGACCGACAGCGCCCTGAACCGGCTATACACCTTTGGCATCGGATCGGGCGGTATGTTGTCTCTGACTGCGACTGTGGGCACGGGCACCATGCCTATGGGCGGGACGGTTGTGGACAACTCCGGAGGCAAGTTTCTGTACATTTCGAACTACACCGATGGATCGCTGGGCGTTTATTCGCTGGCCTCCGGGACCCCCTCCCAGGTTGCGACCAGCAACTCCGGTGGCGCGGGTCCTTTGTGTGTGCTGGCCGACCCGAACCTCAGCCGCTTCCTCTACATTGCTGATTACATCGGAGGGTCGGTAGGCGGAATACACCTCGGCTCCAACAATGGGAGCCTGGTGACAAATCAGGGCTCTCCTTACAGCACGTCCGGACAGCCGACCTGCGTGGCGGCGATCACGCACGCCGGCAATCGCAGTGGGCTCTGAGGATCAGACTTGTCGGACGGCATACAGCACGGATTTCAGAATCAAGCGGGAGCGATCAGGCATCAATGCTCCCGCGAGGGACGAAGGAAAAGCATGAAGTTGACGAAAATCGGCCAGGGCTTTCTGGTCGCTGCTGCGAGTCTGGGTCTCGGGCTGGGCATCACGTCCTGCAGCCCCAGCGACACCATCGACTATCTCTTTGTCACCTCCAACAGCCCGCAGGGCCAGATCGCCTCCTATCACGTCGATTCTTTTTCCGGCGCGCTGAGTGAGGTTTCCGGCTCGCCCTTTTCCTCCGGCGGCGACAATCCGGTGGCTGAGGTGGCGTCGCCCAATGGCCGCTACCTGTATGTGGCCAATCACGACAGCAACAACGTGTCCGAACTGGTGATCGGGACCAACGGAAACCTCGTGGCGGGGAACAACTATACCACCGCCGGCTCCGAACCGGTGTCGCTGGCCATCAACCCCGCTGGAACCCTGCTCTTTGTGCTGGACTACTACGGGCCGGGGTTCAGCGATACGACTCCCGGACCGGGCATCCTGATCGTGTATCCCATCAACTCGGATGGCAGCCTCGGCAGCCCGGTGACAAACGGGTCGACCCCCTATTCCGGCCTGCAGTGCTTTCCAACCGGCGTAGCGGTCTCGCCCAACGGCGACTTCGTCTACGCGACAAACACCAACTCGGTGATTGTAACCACGGCAACGCCGTCCACGACACCGGCCACCCCGGCCAGCTGTCCCACACAGGGAACCATCTCGGGGTTCTCGATCGCTTCCGGCGGAGCACTCTCTCCGCTGGCGGGCAGTCCTTACCTGGCGGGATCCACTCCAACGGGTGTTGCTATCGATCCAACCAGCCGGTTCCTCTACGCCACGGACAGCGCCCAGAATCAGCTGATCGTCTACACCATTCTCTCTACGGGCGAGCTCATCTCGCAGAACAGCGGTCCTTTCACGACTGGCACGTTCCCGGTGGCAGTGGTGGTGGATCCTCGCGACAAGTATCTCTACGTGACCAATTACAACGGAGCTACGATCAGCGAGTACTCCATTTCCCAGGCAAACGGAGTGCCTTCAGCCGGCGCGGCCTCCGCAATCAGCACCGGAGCGCCAGGACCTACCTGCCTGTTGGTCGATCCAGCGCTTGGCCGCTACGTATATACTTCCGATTACATCGGCTCGTACATTGGCGGCACGGTTCTGAATCCGAATACCGGGGGCCTCAGCACAACGCAGGGCGCTCCTTATCCGGCCGTTGGCAAGCCGACGTGCGTAGCCGCAGTTCCGCACGGCAATCATGCCACGCAGTTCGTCTCCCCGACGGCAGGGCAGTAGTTCAGCAGATCCAAGCGTCAAGGAGCGGACTCCGGGATTTTCGGAGTCCGCTTTTCATTCCCGGTGCCGTTTGTCCCCGGTGGCTGGGCTTTCACGAAATCCTGGGCCACCGATTGGTGAAGGGGAGTACAATTCTGGCCGCTATATGTCTTCGGATCAGCAGGTTCTGAATCCGATCAGTACTCACCGCAACGGGCCAGCACGCGCAGGAGGGGTGGTATGCAGTGGACGAACCGATGCATCCTTGCACTCATGGGAGCGGCCTGCGTGTTATCGGTGGCAGGCTGCAAGCGGCACAGTGCCGCGGAGCACTATTATCTGGTAGCATCCAACACCAAGCTGGCCTACTGGCAATCGGCTTCTGCCGGGCTGGACAAGGTCAGCCAGGAGTATGGCGTACAGACCGCCATGCGCGGGCCCCAGAACTTCGATCCGCAGGGAGAGGTTGACGAGTTCCGCTCGGTCGAGGCGTTAAAGCCGGCGGGCATCCTGGTATCGGTCACCGATGCAAAGCTCATGCAGCCGGAGATCGATAACGCAATTGCTGCGGGCATTCCGGTGATCACCATCGACTCCGATGCGCCGAACAGCCGGCGGCTGTTTTTCATCGGCACCAACAATCGTGAAGCCGGGCGGCTGGGCGGCAAAGCGCTGATTCAGAAGCTCAACGGGAAGGGAAATGTGGTGGTTTATACCATCACCGGCCAGCCCAATCTCGACGAGCGCCTGGCAGGGTACGAAGATGTGCTGGCAACGTCACCGGGGATCCATGTCAGCGACATCGTCGATATCCATGGCCAGTCCACGGTCGCCTTTGACACGACGGAGCAAATGCTGCCCAAGACGGGCAAGGACCACATCGATGCCTTTGTCTGCCTCGAAGCATCTGCGGGCAAGGAGGTCGGTGAGGTTCTGAAACGGGCCAACGTAAAAGACCGCACGGTGATTGCCATGGACGTTGACAAGGACACGCTCGATCTGGTGAAGGACGGCACGATCGCGGCCACCATCGCGCAGAAACCTTTCACGATGGCTTACTTTGGCGTGAAGATGCTGGACGATCTGTATCACAGCCCACTGCCGTCGTTGTCGCGGGATTACGATGTGGATCCATTTTCACCCATACCGTCCTTCATCGATACCGGGACGACGCTGGTCAACTCCAATAACGTCGATGATTTCCTGCGCGCACAGCAGGGAGGACACTCGCAGTAGCGTCGAGCAGGAATAGACAACGGCGGAAGGTCGTCGCAACATCGGACGACTGGTTTGCGTGGTTGCGGTTAATGAAAGATCGACTGCGACTGCGGTGACAGGTTCGTTGCCGAAGTGTCTCCGATTGGTCAGTGCCCGGCGGCTGTGACGGAGAGATTTGCGACCGCTGCGCTTCGCGGAATCTCGATATGGAGCACATGCTGGCTGGCATCGTAGCGGAGCTGCGAAACGGCTTGGCCGTCCAGAGTGGCTGACGCCTGCTGCGAGTGCCAGTCATAAACCGAGACCTGGACGCTGCTCCACCACGGCTGCGCGGTGCCGCTCTGGGCACTGATATGCAGCTTTATCCCATCCGGCTGCGATTCGCAGGTGTACTCCACGCGCAGATAGTCGCCGCTGCGGTAGTTCATCGAGGTGCCGTCGTCCTGATAGAGCGATCCTTTGCAATCAGGGCCGGGATAGACACGGAGCTCCAAAGGGCCTTGTGGCTTCTGCTCAGTGTCCTCAACCAGGGGCTCCATCGGAATGATGGAGCCGCCACGGACATAAACCGGAAGCTTATCGGTTTCCGGCTTGACGCTGACCGTCTCCAGTGGAGAGACAGACGCTGTGCTGCCCGCCTGCGCCTCCGCACCTTTCGCTGCCGTCTTGATCAGCGGTTCCGGAGCCTCGCCGTGCGTCACCTTCTGGCCGGTCCAGAAGTCGTACCAGGGAACGGGCGGAAACATGACCGCGTAATCCTGCAACTCGTCGGGATAGGGCGGTGGGGCGATCAGCAGATCAGGGCCGAAGAGGAATTCGTTGCCCACGTCGATGTCGAGGGGATGCCGGTCGGGAGCAGCATCGGGAAATTCGAGGAAGAGCGGCCGCATGATGGGAATGCCGGTGCGCGAAGCGGTTTCAGCTGTGGTGTAGAGGTAGGGCATCAGCCGATAGCGCTCCTCGATGTAGCGGCGGCGGACCGCTTCTATCGCCGGGCCACCGACCCAGGGCTCCTGCGGATTGCTGCCCTTTTCGGTGTGGTCGCGCATGATGGGGTTGAAGGCGCCAACCTCCAGCCACTTCGTCAGAAGGTCCATCTGCGGCGACCCGGCGTAGCCGCCGAGGTCGTCACCGGCCATGTAGTAACCGCAGAGGCCAAGGCTTTCGAGCATCGGCGTGCTGAGCCGCAGATGCGACCACGAGCTGGAATTATCGCCGGTCCAGGTGGCTCCATAGCGCTGGCCGCCGGCGTAAGTGGCACGCGTGAGCACAAAGGGCCGCTGATCGGGCTTGATCGTCAGCAGGCCATCCCAGGTGCCGCGCGCATTCTGCATGCCCATGATGTTGTGGACTTCGCGCTGCGTGGTGGTGCGCGGAGCAAAGCCCGGCTCGCTGATCTGATTCAGCACATCGAGGGGGATGGTCTTCGTTGGGGAGTCGAAGACCGAGGCCTCATTCATGTCGTTCCAGAAGCCGGCGACGCCTTCGTCGTAGAAGGTCTTGTAGAGCGTGCCCCACCACCGGCGCGTGCCTTGCTGAGTGAAATCGGGAAAGACAGCAGGGCCGGGCCACACGGTTCCGACATACAGAGAGCCGTCAGGCTTTTTAACGAAATGATCGCCCGCCACGCCGGTGTCGAAGGGCGCGTATCCCTGATTGGGCAGATCTGCGATGTGCAGGTCGGTGATCAGGATCAGGTGATACTGCTTCTTCGCGAGTTCCTGCACGAAATCAGGAAAATTCGGGAACTTCTCTGCGTCTACGGTGAAGGGACGGTTCTTTACCTGATAGTCGATGTCCATGTACAACGCATCCGCGGGAATGCGGTCGGCTCGCAGACGATCGGCCACGCTGCGCAACTCCTGCTCCGTTCCATAGCTGTAGCGCGACTGCTGAAAACCAAGCGACCAGAGCGGCGGCAGGGGTGTGGTCCCGGTAAGCCACGCGTAATCTTCGATCACCTGCTTAGGTGCCGGCCCATACAAAATGTAATAATCGAGCGGGCCGCCTTCGGCTCCGAAGGAATAAACATTGCGCAGAGCTTTACCGAAGTCGAATGAGCTGCGCCACGTGTTATCGAGGAACAAGCCATAACTCACGCCTGCGCGGTCGGTCAGAAAAAATGGAACGTCCTTGTAGAGCGGATCGGTTCCTTCCTGAAAGCGATAAGCATCGGTGTTCCACATTGTCCATGCGGTATCGCGGCGGTCAAGTGGGCCGGTCTTGTCGCCGAGGCCGAAGTAGTGCTCGTCCGCGGGCATCTTCTTCCACACGCGAAAGCCGATGTCGCCACTGCGGTCGTCTTTGTGGAACTCCACAGGCCGCGCATCGCTGACGATAACTTTGCCCTCATCATCGAGAACGGTGATGCGGAGTCCGTCGCGGCTGACGCGCACCTGCAGCATCCCGGTATCGAAGCCGACCGAGGAAGCATCCTGCTGCGGCGTGACGCTGACATGTGCGGTGCGTGCGTCCGGCAAAACCGCCCACGAAGCATCTTCGGGCAGCGTATACGTGGGCGCCATGGTCACGCGGATCAGGTCTTTGCGCAGCGCGAGAATTCTCACCGTTCCCGGGCCGCTCTCGATCTTGATACCGTTGGGCAGCGGCTGAACGGAGCTGACCTCATGCAGGAACACGGGCTCGGCCTGGCTGCGGCTCTGCGCTTGAGTATGAGCGGCGATTCCGGCCATGCCGCAGGCCAGCAGGAGAGCGCACATCGCTCGATGCATCCGCATTACCTCCGAGGATTGTCCCGGCTCACGAGAAGGGCACCGGAGTATCCCTGCTTGTTATATATGCAACGAGGGCGCGGTGGGGGCTTGTGCTGGGGGGTGGGACTTTTGCCGGCGCTGGTGTGGAGTTGATTGAACCAGAAACAGAATTACCGGCCAGGGCATAGTGCCTTTGCTCCTGCTGCTGTCGCCGCACTGGCGATCAGGCGTAGGAAGTGAACGACCTGGCGTTGGCCTCGGCTCGTTCAGCGCGGATGCGATCCAGGTAGCCGTTTTCGCGAAGGGCCTTCAGCGGATCTTCGGCGAGACCGTGCCGCTTTCGCCACGCGCGCACTGCGGGGCGCACATCGTGGAAGAAGGCGCGGCGGAAACACTCCTCGGCTTCGACGAGCCGGCACGACTGCTGTAGCTCCGCCAGTTCTTCGCGATCGACCAACGCCGCCCGCGCAAACAATTCCTGCGCGGTGCAAACCGTCTGCACCATGGCTTCCAGTTTGCCCTTGAGATTATGGCTCTGGTCCACCATGAACGCCACCTGCTCGAACCCATGCTCGGCGGAAAGCAGTTCGTGAAAGATGCGGAAGACCTGGTATGGATCGATGGAGCCCAGCGTCAGATCGTCGTCGGCATAGCGCCGGTCGTTGAAGTGAAATCCACCCAGCATTTCTTCGCGCAGCAGCCACACGACGATCTGCTCGATGTTCTGGCTCTGGTAGTGATGCCCGGTGTCGACCAGCACCACGGCCTGCGGCCCGGCATGACGCGCGAGCAGCAAAGCCATACCCCAGTCGGCGATGTCGGTGTGATAGAAGGCAGGCTCGAAGGGCTTATACTCTACGAGCATGCGCTGGTCGGAACTGAGGGCAGCATGGGTCGCGCCCAATGCTTCTTCCATCCAGCCGATCCGCTTCCGAATGCTCTGCGTTCCCGGATAATTCGATCCATCCGCAACCCACAGCGAGACATCGCGGGAGTGCAGGGCAGTGGCGATCTTCACGGACTCGAGCAGATGATCGATGGCCAGCCTGCGTACGCCAGCATCCGGGTTACAGATCGATCCGTACTTGTATTCCTGGCGCTCGAAGAGATTCGGATTGATCGAGCCGGAGCGCACGCCGTAGCGGTCTTCGAGCTTGCGAATTTTACCAACGTCGCCGATGCCGTTGGGCAGGTCCCACAGCACGTGCAGCGCCATGGTAGGGCAGGCACCGGTCAGCGAGTGTACCTCGGCGGCATCCGCGAATTTCTCGTCAATCGAGGTCGCCGCCTCGGCCTGCAGAAATTTCCCGAAGCGGGTGCCGGTGTTGGCAAAGCCCCACGAGGGAAGCTCGATGCGAAAAGAATCGAGTGCCCGGTTAATGCGATCTTCATGGGTAGACAAAGCAGCGCTCCTGTGGAGCAGATGTGATCGAACGTTGCTCTCCGCTGCGCTTCAGGCCATATACCTGGCATGAAGCTCTCGGCCGAAGATATCGTTGCGTATCAACTCTGCCGGTTGCTTCTCTCTTCATCGACCCTGCACCACGGAGTACAGAGTAACGGGTCCGAGCAGGCCCGACGGCAACAGGGGCGAACCTGCTTTGTAAGGTTTGACGGTAGTAAAAGTGTATTTGGTCGCATTTGGCTGCTGATCGCCGATCATACGGTCCACCCAGGCATTGGTGACTTTGATGGACACGTCATTGTTGCCTGGCCGCAGAGCCCCGGTCGCATCCACGCGATACGGTGCGTGCCACACGATCCCGAGCGATTTACCGTTCACGTCGACCTCAGCAAGGTTCTTTACGTCGCCCAGATCGATCCACACGTGCGCGCCCTTTTGGAACCAGGCCTGCTGAGCATCGACGGTCTTCGTATAAGTACCGATGCCTGAGAAATACTTCACACCCGGATCCTGGTTGTCGCTCCAGGAAGCCAGTTCCTCCAGAGTAATCGAGGGCGGTGCGCCCCAGTTCGGCGGGAAGCTGACCTTCCATGGACCGCTTACCGTGGCCAACTGCGTTTGCTCCTCAGCTGGGACCGTGTACGATGTCTCGCGCGTCGGCTTGCGGAAGACCACATAAACAGTGCCCCAAGCCTCAAGGTCGAGGGGGACGGTTGTGCGCCTATCGGCGATTTTGAAGGAGGCAGGCTTTGTGGTGCCGGTTTCCGCATACCAAAGCTCGGGTGCTTTGCCGCTGACGCGGAAGGTCGCGTCGACTTTCACCCCGTGATCGCCGCGGTTGTCGACGAAGTAGAGGTCGCCGTCGGCCAGCCGGCGATGAACAAATTCGAGATGGTTGTCATTGTCCGGCTTCGTGTAGTCGAAGTCAGGCGCTACGTGCATCGCGGTCAGCGCCTCAGCCGGAGTCTGGCCGGCGTAGACGGTCCCCTTGCCGACCTGATGCACGCCACTGCCATCGCCGAACAGTTCATCGTTCAGCCTGCGGAATTCCGCCTGATCGTCGGCGAGGCTGGGGTCATCGGTGGGTTTGGGGCCCGCGACGACCGCGCCATCCATAACCAGCTTGTGTATGGCTTGTAACACCGGCAGCGACATATGTTGGCTGTAAGGATCGAGCCCCAGCAGCCGGTAACTCGTCCCGCCCGGCGTGGTGATGCGGCCATCCGCCACTTTCAGCTCATGGATCAGCCCGTCTGCGTTGATGTAGTCGAAGCCATAGCCCGCAGGCACATTGGGTGATTTATTCTCGAAGATCGCCGTCAGGTTCGAGTCTTCGCCGTAGAAATAGACCAAATCCGCGGCGAAGTGTCCCTGCTGGAGCATGTAGCTGTTGCGCCCGATGTAGTTGACCCAGGGACCTGCTTCGTCGGCCCAGGTCTCATTGCGGTTGAACCACTGGCCGAAGGGCCCCAGCGACAGGCCGGGCTTTTTGTCGACCAGCGGCTGGTGCGCCGACTCGTGGATGCAGAATCGATTGATGCCGTTGAGGAATTCCTGATCGGCAGTAGGCTTCAGCGTGGCAGGCGACCATGCCCACGGCGCAGCGGCTGCAGTCATCGATTCAGCTGCAGCGATGTTCTGTCCGTAGATGTGGGCGACGGATGCGGACTCGCGGTCGTCGGCGTTGTAGCCGTACTGGATCTTGTTGACGCCGGGCGTCTGGGTCCACATGGCGCTCATGGGGACTTCGTTGAACTTCTTCACCTCCATGCCATCGGCAACGAAGGCGCGCCCACTCTCGTGCGATTCGCCATAGTGGCCCATGTGCCACTCGTGCAGCACGGATTCCAGCACTCCGTAGTGCTCGTCTGCGATCAGATCGGCGATGGTCTTGCGAAAATCCCAGAGGAACTGGTCGCTGGCCTGCGCGCTTTCCACGATGTGGCCGGTGAGGACGGGCATCCACGGCACGGGATCATAGCCGCGACGCTTGCGGAACTGCTCGATCATATCGTCGGTCCAGTTCTGCGAGCCGGCTTCCCAGCTGTCGTTGATCACATAGCGAATGCCGCGCTTGCCAATCAGATCGGGACCTACTGTTTGTTTGTAGCTATCGAGGTAGGCCTCCATGTATTTCCTGACATCCTGTCCATTGAGCTTATCGACCTCAAGGCCGGTGGCTTCGGCGGTCGCAGGATGATTGGTGATGCCGAGCAGGCTATAGCCAAAACGCAGCACGACCCAGTGGCCCGGCGGGGGCGTCCAGTCCAGTGTGCCGTCCGGCTGCATCTTCGAAGTCAGGTCGATCACGTCGGATTTTTTGATCGCATCTTCCGGCGGTACCGGGGCAGTGGCAAAACCGTAGAGATCCGGCTCTGGAGTGAAGGCGGCCTTCTCTTCGAAGTGATTAACACGCGCTCCGGGATAGAGGTCAAGCTCGGCAATCTCATAGCTGGTCGGAGGCGGCCCAACCTTGATGCCCAGCGAGGCCGGGTCGATTCCGGAAGCCCACGCGGGAGGCGGCGGAGGAGGGACGCGCAGAAACGTTACGCGAAAATATTTGGCGGTGACGGCCGGAAAGGAGACGGTGCGCTCGGGCGATTCGCCTTCGGGCAGTTTGGTGATCACGCGAAAAGTTTGCCCGTCATCACTGGCTTCCAGAGCCTTTTCAGGAGCGGTAATGCCCGTGAGCATGGCGGTGATGCGATCCGGATTCTTCGCCACGATGGTGATGGCGCGGATCGCGGTTGGTTCCGGGAATTCGTACTGGATCCAGGCCTTCTGGCCAGCGGCAGGAATAGGCAACTCGGTTGTCTTCTCCAGATCGCCGTCGGTGAGCACCGCCTCATCCGGCGTGCCGCCGCTGGAGGTGATCTTCGGATGAAGTGAGTCAAGGGACACGTCGTTATCCGGCCGGCGGTAGGCGATGACAACGGAGTCAGCATAGAACTGCGGGATGGGCTTCGCTCCCGGAGGCGCATTCAGCAGGTCGTGGATGCCGATGTCCTGAAATGCGCCGGTATTTTCGGGCGGATGCGCGAGCTTGCCGGTGAAAGGCTGGCCGCCGTCCACGTCGGTCTCGCTCCACACATATTTCTTCATGCCTTCGGAAGGCGGAACCCACGGACCACCGGACTCGCTCCATCCTGGAGAACCGGCGATGGCTTCTTCCATACCGAACTGATCCGCAAGCCTGGTCGCATACAGGAAGGCGTCCTTCCACTCCGGGGTCATGTAGGCGAGACGCTTCGGGACCACCTGCGGCGTCGACAGCGCCGCGTCGAAATTCTGAAAGCCGGCGATGCCGACCCGGTGCATCCAGTCGAGATCGAGCTGAATGCCCTCTTTGGTGATGTTGCCGTTCATCCAATGCCACCATACCCGGGGCCGCGCGCTTTGCGGCGGATTCTCAAACCCACTCCGCAACGAGTCGCCCGCGGGATTCTGTGCTGATGCGGCGCCGAGCGAGGCGAGTGCCAAGGCAGCCACAACCAGCTTCTTCTGACGGCGGTTCATGGGATCTCCTTGTCGTGCAAATGGGATATGCGCAGCACCGGCGCAAACCGTTTCAAATCGCAATCTGCTGCGCGAAGGGGCACTGACTTCCGAAACGCCCAGAAACCTTACCATACGGGCGCTGATATCGGGAAGGAAAATGTTTCTGGTTTGAACTAGTCTCGAACCCGGAAACCATCCCGATGGAAGCGCGGAGGAGAATCGGTCTAGGTTTTTGCCTGAAGAAGATACAGTCCCAATCCAGATTGCCACGCGAACCAGATCAGAAGTGGGTGCGGAAAGAATCGGTCATGAAAATTTCAAATGTGGAACAAAGTTTCTGTTGACATTTCCAGTTTGAAATGGATATTGTTGCGGCCCACTGGGGCACAGCGGTTTTCGACGACGCGCTGGAATGCATTCCCGTGACCTGCGCCGCGGCCCCATCAGCCATTCAGCAAGCGATTTGAGGAGACCGGAAATGCGAGCACTGCGTATCAGCTTCGGGCTATTGTTTCTGCTGGCTGCCACCGGCACGCTGTTCGCTCAGGCGGGAGCAACGGGCGCCATTCTGGGCACTGTGACCGACAGTACCGGTGCCGTGATTCCCAAAGTGAAGATCACGATCACCAATACCGCGACCGGCGTGCCGTTCCGTACTGTGACCAGCACTGCGGGGGACTATGTAGCGCCTACCCTGAGCCCTGGTACTTACGAAGTAGTGGCGGAATCGCCCGGCTTCCAGAAATCGGTGACCACCGGCGTCACCCTGGCGGTGGACAACAGGGTCCGCATCGATTTCAGCCTGAAGCCCGGTGCAGTTACCCAGACCATGCAGGTCACGGCACAGGCGCTGACGCTCGACACCGACAGCGCAGCGCTCTCGCAACTTGTGAGCCAGCGCCAGGTCGAGGAGCTTCCGCTGGATGGACGGAACTTCGTTCAGTTGCTGTTTATCGGCGCCGGCGCCGTAACCATCGGCGGCGAGCAGGGCACCATGCGTCAGGGCGAAGGCAACGCCATCAGCGTGAACGGGGGCCGGCCCGAGGGCAACAACTTCACCCTGGATGGGCTGGTGAACACGGACACAGCCATGGAAACTCCGGCCATTATCCTCTCCCAGGACGCCATCCAGGAGTTCCAGGTACAGAGCGGCGTTTACCCGGCCGAATACGGTTTCTCTGCTACCCAGGTCAACATTGTCAGCAAGGGTGGCACCAATTCGCTCCACGGCTCGATCTTCGATTCGTACCGCGACAACGCCTTCGACGCGCTGCCGTTTCCTTCGGCCGAGAATTACATCACCGACACGCCCACCACGCTCGCTCCTCTCCGGCTGAATCAGTTTGGATTCGTTGCCGCCGGGCCGGTTTACTTTCCCAAGCTATATAACGGGCGCAACCGCACCTTCTGGATGGCCAATTACGAAGGCTGGCGCATGAATAACGGCACGGTTCTGGGCGACACGGTTCCCAACCCGGCAGTGCTGCAGGGCGATTTTTCCGCCGAGACTTATCCGAACCTGGGAACATCCAACGGTGTTGCCCTGCCCGGGGGCCCGCTGCCGAATTACGGCACACCGCAGTGCACGGCTCTGCTGGGGCTGGGCTACAACTGCATGCCCGTCGATCCGCTCACCGGCGACCCATTCCCCGGCAACAAGATCCCATCCACTCGCTTCACCTCCAGAATTGGGCAGGTCGCAGTGGCTAACGGTTTTTGGGGAGCGCCGACGGTGGCTAACCAGCCGGAGGGCGTCACCAATTACATCGTGACCATCCCCGGCCCCCTGCACATGAACCAGCAGACTTATCGCGGAGACCAGGATCTGGGGAGAGTGGGCCACCTCATGGGCCGGTACACCTATTCCAACTACGAAAACGAGGCCAACTACAACTCCGGCTCGTCGGTGCTTGGACTCGAGCAGTATTTCGAGAAAGGCATATCCTGGGAGGTCTCGCACACCATCAACCTGGGCCAGTCGCAGGTGAATAACTTTCGCTTCGGATATCTCTCGGCGAATGCGCCGGAAGGGTCGGCAGCGCCGCCCGCTTCGGTCGTCTCCGCTTTGGGCGAAACCGGTACCTTCACCAAGTTTACGGCGCTGCAGCAGACGTGGCCCAATGTCGGCCTGACGACTTACTCGAGCGGCGGCGGACCGGTGAACTCCTACAGCGGCTCATTCAGTCCTCAATGGGAGTTTGCCGATTCATACACCTGGGTGAAGGGCCGCCACACCATAGGCCTCGGCATCGATTATCGCCACTGGACCATCACCCGCAACCTGGATGACGATTTCTACGGCGACTGGAGCTTCAGTTCGTCCAACGTTACGACCAACAGCGCGCCCATTCCGTCCGGTTACCCCGGCGCCGGCACCTCCAGCTGCCCCAACACGCCGGTATCGGTGAACGGAGCAGCTCCGGCTCCCCTGTGCGGAACCGGCAATGCTGTGGCGGATATGATGCTCGGCTACTACAGCGGTGTCGGTGGATTCGTTCCCGGCCCGCTCAGCCCGACCAATCAGGCCGGCAATCCACAAACTCACATTTATAATTATCTTGGACCGTACTTCGAAGACGACTGGAAAGTCAGCAAGAAGTTAACCATCAACTACGGCCTGCGCTGGGACTTCCGGGCCGCAACCACTGCGGCGCAGAACCACTTCTTCTGGCTGGACACGACCAATCCGAACGGCGGTCTGTGCTATGCCGATCCTCAGTTATCCACCGACGGTGTCGCTCCTGGTCAGGGCATCCTCTCTACACCCGACACTGTCCTTCGCTACTGCGGATCAGTACCGCGTCCCGGCCAGAAAACACCCTTCGCGCCGCGATTCGGCGTGGACTATCGCCTGACCGATAAAACAGTCGCGCGCGGCGGATACGGGATCTTCTACACCTCGTATGAGGGCCGCGAAATCGACGATTCCGCCGACATCTATCCCTACAGCATCCGCAACAATCTCAGTCCCGCTTCGACTCCGATTCCCTCTCTCGATCCCAAACTGAGCAACCAGTTGTTCGTTCCCTACACCACGCTGGGACCGTTCCCCGAAGCCTCGCTATCGTTCATCGCCGTCATTGAATCGGAAAACCCGCTCGATCCTTACGTCCAGCAATGGACCCTCTCGGTGGAGCGCGAGATGGCAAGAAACTCAACCCTGGAGGTGAATTACATCGGAAGCCACGCAGTTCACCTGCTCGACCGGCACAACATCGCGCAGGCGAACGACCTGACGCCCCCGCAAGTCGCTTTCTGCAATCAGACCGATTCCAGCGGCAACTATGTGAACCTTACCGTTGCCCCCTGTCTCTACTCCAGCCGGCTGCCCTATCCTAACTTCAACGGCACTTACATCGACAGCGATTTCCACGGCTACTCGAACTACAACGCGGGTAACATCAAGTTTGAGCATCGCGCCAGCAATTTGGCGCTGACCGCGGCCTTCACATGGGCCAAGAGTATGGATGACAAATCGGCGACCGCCGGAGCAGGCGCGAGCCTAACCGGATACGAGGGCTACATGGACAACCACAGGCCGAATCTGGATTACGGCCCGTCGGACTTCGACGTCCCTACCCGGTTTGTGGCCAGCTATGTCTACAACCTGCCGTTTGGACGCGGTCAGAAGTTTGCCTCTGGAGTCAACCGTGTAGCCGATGAAGCCATCGGCGGATGGGAGGCGACCGGAATCACCACTCTGCAGAGGGGTTTTCCCTACAGCGTGTCAGCCGGAGATATTGACAGCATCACCGGCACGGGTGGGAACCGGGCTAATCTCGTGCCCGGCTGCCACGTTCACCAAAATGTCTACACGGGGGTGCTGGCGCAATTTGGCCGTCTCAATCCGAACTGTTTCACTCAGCCCGAACTCGGCACCTACGGAAACACTGGCCGGAACACCCTGACGCAGCCTGGCATCAACAACTGGGACCTGGGAGTGGCCAAGAACTTCTCCCTGGGTGAAAGAGCCAAATTTGGGGTCAAGGTGGATGCCTTCAACGCCTTTAACCATCACCAGTATTCGCAGGATGTAGGTGGCCTGCTCGTAGCGGGATCGAGCGGTAACGAACCGGTTTCGGCGGGCATAGGCGCATCGAACTTCGGGCTAATCACGGGCACATCTTCCGCTCGCATCCTGCAGTTCGCCGGGAAGATCACGTTCTAACCCGGAAGTCTTTGACATCACTTCAGCCTTCCGCCACGCCTCTGGGGCGTGGCGGTCGCCTTTATCCGGGAGTTACACTCCGTTCATGACCTGTACCCGGGCGAGCGTTGGCCTGCTGCTGGCGCTCATCTGCCTTACTCCGCCGGCGGCGCGAACGCAGCCCGGTGAAGATCCGAATCAGTTGGCGGCCGCCGGCCAGCAGGCGCTCGCAGCGGGCGATTTTGGCGAAGCGGCCGCCGATTTCGAGCATCTCGCGAAGCTCCATCCTGAAATCGCGGAGGTTCACGCGACCCTGGCCGCCATCTACTTCAAGTTGCGTGACTATCAGCTCTCCGTCCGCGAAGTGCGCGCCGCGCAAAAGCTTAAGCCTGGGTTGCCGCGCCTCGACAGCCTGCTCGGCCTTTCCCTGTCCGAACTGGGCCAGTACCAACAGGCTTTGCCGCTTCTCGAGAAGGGATTTCGGCAGTCCGCCGACACCCAGACCAGACGCATGTGCGGGTTGCAACTCTTGCGCGCCGACACCGGCCTGGGCCGTGATGCCGATGCGGTGGAAACTTCACTCGCGCTGAACCGCTCCTTTCCTGACGATCCGGAGGTTCTCTACAACACCGGCCGCATCTATGGAAACTTTGCCTACTTAGTGATGGAGAAGCTGCACGACACCGCGCCAAATTCGGTCTGGATGCTGCAGGCGCAGGGCGAAGCCAATGAGAGCCAAAAGGACTACGATGCCGCTATTTTGGCCTTCAACCACGTTCTTGAGCTGGATCCGCATCGCCCGGGGATTCACTACAGGCTGGGGCGCGTTTATTTGGCGCGCTTTCGCGATACGCGCAAGTCGGACGACCGCGAGGCGGCCATCCATGAGTTTTCCGCAGAGCTGAGTGTAGATCCCCAGAACGGCAACGCCGCGTATGAGCTCGCCAACCTGAACGCGGAAGCCGGCAATAACGATGAGGCGCAGCGGCAGTTCCAGACACTGCTCGAGAGGTTTCCGGATTTCGAGGAGGCGCTGGTAGGCCTGGCGGGTATCGATCTTGCCGATCAGAAGCCGCAGGCGGCCGTGCCTTTGCTGGAACACGCTACTCGACTTCGCCCTGACGATGAAGTTGCCTGGTGGCGGCTCGCCCAGGCTGATCGCGCCCTTGGTAATAAAACGGGCCAGACCCAGGCGTTGGCGCAATTCCAGAAAATACACGGCACCAATACCGCTACCATGCGCAAGCCAAATGCGGTGGATGAGATTACGCCGCAGAAGCTCGACGCGGACGCTCACCCGTAAGAGCGTACGCCGGATGTACATTCGAATCGACCATCGGAGGGAACAGTATGCCAGGCAGAAAGTCGCGGCACTCACTTATGACAGTGTGCCTGCTGGCGGCCGTCAGCGCCATTGGACAGAATCCGTCGTCCGGTCCTGAGCCGATTGCGATCGACTGGAATAAGACCATTCTGGTCTCGAAATCGACGCCGACCCTGCAGGTGGTGACCAACCCCATGCTGAACCCCGGGTCGCCGATCCACGATGGTGCTTTCTCCGCACTCAAGGCACTGGGAGCCGACTATGTGCGCTATGTGCCGTGGCTGCCCTATCCCAAGATTGCTGTGGCGGAGTTACAAGCACCTGCCGCCGACCATACCTCGTGGGACTTCACTTATATCGATCCGGTAACGAAGGATTTCCTTGCGGCCACCGAGGGCCACTCCAGCATTATTAACTTCAGTACGATCCCGGCCTGGATGTTTAAGACCGATAAGCCTGTGACCTATCCTGACGATCCGAATCAGGTCTTCTGGGACTACACGCAGGGAACAGAGCTGCGGGATCCGACAGGGAAAGAGGTCGGGGACTACTACGCGCGCCTGGTGAGCTGGTTTACCAGGGGTGGCTTTACCGACGAGAATGGCAAGCGCCACGATTCGGGATATCACTACCACTTTCCATACTGGGAGGTCCTGAACGAAGTCGACTTCGAGCACAACACCACGCCTGAGGACTACACGAAACGCTACGATGCCATCGTCTCCGCAATTCATCAGGTCAGTCCGGAGACGAAGTTCATCGGCCTGGCGCTGGCAGCGCCGGGCTTAAACCCTCGGTACTTCGAATATTTTCTGAATCACCGTAATCATCGGCCGGGCATTCCGCTGGATTACATCTCCTTCCACTTCTATGCGACGCCCGCGCTCGACGAGGGTCCGGACAGCTGGCAGCATACGTTCTTCGATCAGGCCAACGGATTTCTGGCGACAACGCGTTTCATTCTTGCGATTCGCGACCGTCTCTCGCCTGAGACCAAGATCGACACGGATGAACTGGGCGTCATTTTGCCGACGGACGGCATCGAGATTCGCGCCAATAAGGGTCTTCCCGATCACATTCCGCATATCTACTGGAACGCGGCCGGATCACTCTATGCTTACTTATTCGTTGAGTTAGCGAAGATGGGCGTAGATGTGATTGGGGAATCGCAGCTGGTGGGGTATCCATCGCAATACCCCAGCGTCTCCATGATCGATTACAACAACGGTAAGCCAAACGCTCGCTACTGGGTGCTGAAGCTTATCAAGGATAACTTCCATCCAGGCGACCAATTGGTGGCAGCGGCGCCGCACGACGGCACGCCGGAAGGTGTGCTGGTGCAGGGATTCGCGACGAGCGAGGGGCACAAGATCCTGATTGCGAATAAAACCAACGCGGAGAAAAAGGTAATGGTGCCGCAGGAGTTTGCTAATGCGGACTCCCTTACCGTCGATGGCGATACAGGAGACGAGCCTCCGCGTTCGGGTAAACTCAGCGGTGCGGAACTGACACTGTCGCCCTTTGCGGTGACCATACTCAAGGCGCAATGAGACCTGTGCCGGAAGTGCGAGACGGGGCGCCAGGCGCGCTGCGAGTGGGACTTTGCGGCATCGGACTCGATGCGTATTGGCCTCAGTTTGCCGGCCTGCGAGAGCAGCTGGAAGGCTATCTGCGGCGGGTGCAGGATCGTCTGTCTTCGCGCCATGTCGACGTTTTGCCTATCGGCTTAGTCGATACGCCGCAGCGCAGCGTGGAAGCCGGACACGCCTGCCGCCGCGGCGATATCGATGTTCTGTTTCTGTATGTGACGACCTACGCGCTGTCCAGTACTGTGCTGCCACTGGTGCACAGAGCCAAAGTGCCAGTCATTGTGCTGAATCTGCAGCCCGGCGCTGCGATGGATTATTCCGCCTTCAATGGCCTGCCCGATCGCACCGCAATGACCGGGGCGTGGCTCGCGTGGTGTTCCGCCTGTCCGGTGCCGGAGATCGCCAACGTGCTGCGGCGGGCGCGGATACCGTTTCGTCAGGTGACGGGCGCTCTCGATGATGAGACGACATGGCAAGAGATCGACGAGTGGATCGCGGCCGCGAAGGTTCGTTCTGCGCTCGCGAATAATCGGCTCGGGCTGCTTGGGCATTACTACGGCGGCATGCTGGACGTAGCCACCGACATTACCCAGGTCTCCATCACTTTCGGCAGTCATGTTGAAATGCTGGAGCCTGACGAACTGAGCGCACTGCGAAGAGAGATCGCTGACGATGACATCGCGCAGCGCGTAACTCAATTCGAGCAGCACTTCGATGTTCAGCCAGATTGCTCGCGCAGCGAACTGGAGCGTGCCGCACGGACTTCGCTGGCGCTTGATCGCCTGACGGAACAACATGACTTACAATCCCTCGCCTACTACTACAAGGGCAGCGGCATCGATGCCAACGAAGACACGATGAGCTCCATTATCCTCGGCACATCGCTGCTTACGGCGCGGCATATCCCAGTAGCCGGCGAGTATGAGGTGAAGAATGCGCTGGCCATGAAGATCATGGATAGTTTCGATGCGGGAGGGTCGTTTACCGAGTATTACGCACTCGACTTTGCCGATGACATCGTGCTGATGGGGCACGACGGGCCCGGGCATATTGACATCGCCGAAGGAAAGACGCGCGTGCGGCCGCTGGATGTGTATCACGGCAAAGTGGGCCGCGGTCTCTCGGTCGAAATGTCGGTGCGCTACGGTCCGGTGACGCTGCTCTCCGTGGTTGACGACCGCGAGCATGGCTTCCGCCTGCTCGCCGCTGAGGGCCGATCCGAGGCTGGTCCGACGCTGGCGATCGGCAACACGAATAGCCGCTACCGTTTTTCCATCGGAGCGCGGAAATTCGTGGAGCGTTGGAACGAGCAGGGTCCCGCCCACCACTGTGCGGTGGGCGTTGGCCACATTGCTTCCCGCATCGAAAAGCTGGCGCGGCTGCTGGAGATCCCCTTCGTCCAGATCTGTTAGGCGGGCAATCGTGGTCCGCCTAACAGGAACGCTACTCTTCCGGCAGATGCAGCGTCTGGGCTCCGGAGTGGAGCGGGTATTCGTGGTTCTTCCAGCGGAGTTGCCCGTCCAGTCCAGAGGGCAGGGTGATGTTGGCCGTCCAGTGCTGGGCCTCGCGCTGATAGTCCGCGTGGATCAATCCGCCGGTATGAGGCATGGATGCGTCCAGATGCTGCAGCTTGCCGAGATGCGGCACGATCAGCACCTTTTTGAATCCCGGCGCTGCGGGACGGATGCCGGCGACCAGGGTCAGCAGATCGTAGTTAGGGCTCGCGCTCCACGCGTGACAGTCGGAACGGGTCGGCTCAGGGTTCTCCGCCCACGTGCTGAGGCCGAGCCGCAGCATGTTGTACCAGGGGCCGAGCTGGTCGAGATATAAGTCGGCCAGCCCCGCATGTTCGAGTGCGCGGCTGAGATAGAAGCGGAAGTAATAAGTGGGCGGAGACATAATAGGCACCGGTTTGCCATCGAGCGCGGCTTCGGTCTTTTCGTTCGATGCCAGCAGGCGCCGCAGAATCGGTGCCTGCAGATCGTGCGGCGCCACATCGAGCCACACCGCCAGCATGTTCGCCTCCTGGCTGTAACTCTTCTTTTCGGGCGTATCCGCATAGAGCCCGTATTTCGGATCCCAGTTTTCGCGGTTCAGCGCCTCGCTGGCCTTCCGCATCATGGCCTGATACGACTGCGCGCGCTCCTGGCTGCCGTAGCGCGACTCCAGGTCTGCGGCATCATGCAACGCCTCAATGAACTGCAGGGTCAGGAAGGTCGATCCGCCGTCGGCCTCCTGCGGGGGAACGCCATCGGGATAGTCCGCCGTCCAGTCGCCGAACTCCCACCAGTGCATGCGGCCCAGCAGCCCGTCAGGCCGCTGCTGTGCGGCGAACCAGTCCAGCACGGTGCGCGTGTGCGGCAGTGTTTCTTTTACCAGCGGCAGATCGTCCACATACATCCAATAGTCGTGCACCATGCCCACCCAAAGCAGCGAGAAGGTTGGAATGAACTGCGGCAGCGCCGAGGGGTAGCGACTCTGCGTAATGCCTTCGGGCGTGCGCGAATCGTCGATGTTGGTGATGGCCTGCCGGGCCAGGCGGCTGTCGCCGGTCATGACGTAGGAGATCAGTGCCTGGATGCGCGTGTCGCCGACATACTGGAGCTGCTCCCAGTAGGGAGCGTCCATGTAGGTTTCGTGCGCGCAGAGCCGCGCCGTGCGCCAGCCTGTGTTCCACAGGCGGTCCAATTCCGGTATGTCGCCGCTGATGGCGGCTTTCGCGTCGAAGGGATACGCGGAGAACCAGGCGCGCATGCCGTCCAGGCGCAGCGGTGTGTCTTTGGTTTTCACCTCGATCTGCAGGTAGCGCCAGGTGCGCCACCACAGCGGCTCGAACTGCTCTCCACTGCCGCCGCCGGCGATGAACTGATCGGTGATGCCCTCGATGTGCCGGCCCTCGATCTCGTTCCGGTTGCCCTTTTGGCCCTGCGCGTCGTAAAGCGCCTCTGAGTAGGTGACGGAAATCTCTGCGCCACGGCCACCGCTCACCGTCAGCTCCGGATACGCGGTCTGCAGCACGCCGTGATCGAGGAGGAGTGTGACGTGAGAGTTAGCCGGAATCTCCAGCGGCTCGCCTGGAAACGAGGGCAGCGATGGCAGCCCCTCCACGCGCACCGCTTTGCCGGCATCGACCAGGCGGTGCTCCATGGGGGGCAGCGAGTCCAGAACCAGCTCCCAGTTGTTGTCGGCGTCCTGAGCTTCACGCGTCGCGGCGCGGCCGATTCCCTGCGGCGTTTGCCAGCCAGTAGCGTCGCCGGGCTGGTCCCAGCGCCAGTCCACAGCTTCTCCGTCGATTCTTTCTGCGGGACCTGCGGCATAGTATCCGTGCGCGCCGCTGTGGCCCAGCGCGCCGCGCCCAGGCTCGTCCCGCACTTGCCAGCCGCTTCCCGTATTTACGGCTGCCTCCGCCTCGGTATCGCCCTGCATCAGAAAGCCGGTGCGATTGCTCATCTGCGCCACGGGAGCAATCTCGCCGAAATTCCAGACCACGGCAGCGATCAGGTTCTTTCCCGGCTGCAGCAGCGGCGCGAGATCAACCGTCTCAAAGCGCCAGTGAAACAGGTCTCCGCGCGCCGGGCCCTCAGCCGCATACCTGCCATTCACGTGCAGTACGTATCGGTTATCGGCTGTCACATGCACCCAGTAGTGCACAGGAACGCTGCTCAGGGTCAGCTCTTTGCGAAAATAGTAGACGCCGGGCGACTTCGGTGGCGCGGACGGTCTGGCGATCCAGGATGCCGGCCATTGCGAAGCGACAAGATGAGGGTCGAGTGGTCGAGCGGTTTGGGCGCCGCCGACCATACAGCAACTGAGCACGGCGAGCAACAGCATACGAGGCATGGTTGCGAGCCTAACAGGATAGAGAAGCGTGAACCTGGAACCAGAGGATTGCCGTCCGTTCATGAGCCTTCCTTGTGCGGCTTTTCGCGGAGCGATGCCACCGCATTTTCGATAGGTAAATATATTGCCATATAGATACACACTGTGATATCCGTGATACGCGGAGAAGGGAAAGCAGGGGAGAATATGTCCACCTCCACAGTAGAAACACGCACCAAACTGGTCCATCTCGAGGACCGCTGGGATGAAACCGCGGTACGCAGCATGGACGAGCCGGAACTGCTGCGGTATCGCTCCAACCTGCTCGGGTCTGATCTGCGCATCACTAATTTCGGCGGCGGCAATACCAGTTCCAAGGTGATGATGCCCGACCCCCTCACCGGGGCCAGCGTCAAGGTGCTGTGGGTGAAGGGAAGCGGCGGCGATCTGGGCAGCATCAAGCGCGCCGGCTTCGCAACCCTCTATCTGGACAAACTGCTGGCTCTGGAATCGCTCTATGCCGGCGCCGAGCGCGAAGATGAGATGGTCGAGTACTATCCGCTCTGCACGTTTGGGGTGAATCCGGTCGCGGCGTCCATCGATACGCCGCTGCACGGGTTCCTGCCTTTTGCTCACGTCGATCACCTTCATCCCGACTGCGCGATCGCGCTCGCAGCGGCCGCTAACGGCCGCGAGAAGATGGAGGAGTTCAACCAGAAATTCGGCCACAAACTGATCTGGGTACCCTGGCAGCGACCCGGCTTCGAGCTGGCCATGATGCTCAAACGCGCGGTCGAGAAGGAGCCGTCCTGCGACGGCATTGTGCTGGGCGGGCACGGCCTCTTCACATGGGGCGACACGCAGCGCGAATGTTATCTGAATACCCTCGCCATCATCGACCAGTTAACCAACTTCATCGAAGCGCATCTCGCGCAGAAGGGCAGCGGCATCCTGGGCGGGCAGCGGCATGCCTCGCTGCCCAATCGGCGCGCGCTTGCCGTCGAGACTCTGCCGTTTCTCCGCGGGCGCGTAGGGCAGAACAGGCGACTTATCGGCAGCTTTACCGATCTGCCGGAGGTGCTGGAGTTCGTTAACTCAGCCGATGCGGAGAAGCTGGCATACCTGGGCACGAGCTGCCCGGATCACTTCATTCGCACCAAGATTCGGCCGATGTTCGTTCCCTGGGATCCCGGGACCGGGGCCGCTGAGCTGAAAAAGCAGATCGGGGCGCGGCTGGCGACTTATCGCCAGGAGTACGCGAAGTATTACAGGCAACATGCCGAAACGGCGTCTCCGGCCATGCGCGATCCCAATCCGGCGATCGTGCTGATCCCCGGCTTAGGCATGTTCAGCTTCGGCAAGAGCAAGCCCGAATCGCGCATCGCCGGAGAATTTTATGTCAACGCGATTCACGTAATGAAGGGAGCGGCGGGGCTGCAGGGCGGAACCATTCCGTCGCCGGTGCCGCAGTGCGGATCCGACGCTCTGGCCCAGGCCTTTGAGACTTACAGTAACTACGTGGCGCTGCCGGCGCGCGAAGCTTTCCGCATTGAGTACTGGGCGCTGGAGGAGGCGAAGATTCGCCGCCAGCCGCCTGAGAAAGAGCTAAGCCGGCAGATCGCTCTGGTGGTCGGGGGCGGCAGCGGCATCGGCCGCGAGGTTGCTCTGCTCGCAGCGGAGCGTGGCGCGCATGTCGTCGTCGCCGATCGCGATCATGCCAGCGCCGCCCACGTTGCTGACGAAATCCGCAAAGCCTCCGGCAAAGAAACTGTGCTGGCTTCGCCCGTCGACATTCGCAGCCGTGATTCGATCCGCGAGGCGATGCGCGCGGCGGTGGAGCAGTTCGGCGGCGTCGACATTGTGGTGAACACGGCGGCGCTGTTTCCGTCCTCGCCGAGCGGCGTCATCTCTGAAGAGCAGTGGGCGCTGACCCTCGAAGTAAATGTCACTGCCAACTTCCTGTTGGTGGAAGAGGTCGGCAAGCTGCTGCGCGAGCAAAATCTCCCTGCCAGCGTCATCCTGACCAGTTCAGCGAATGCGGTTGTGCCCAAGCGGGGTTCGGAAGCTTACGACGTCAGCAAAGCGGCGCTGAGCCATCTCATCCGCGAACTGGCCGTTTCCCAGGCGCCGCTGGTGCGCGTGAATGGCATCAGCCCGGCGACGGTCGTGAAGGGCTCAACGATGTTTCCGCGCGATCGCGTTCTCGCCTCGCTGCGCAAGTACAACATCGCCTTTGAGGAGTCGATGAGTGACGACGAGCTGCGCGGCGCGCTGGCTGCGTTCTATGCGGAGCGCACGCTGACCCATCAGCCCATCGATCCGCGTATCTGCGCCGAAGCCATCCTGTTCCTCGCCGGACCGAAAGCGCCCTGCACCACGGGCCATCTCATTCCGGTGGACGGCGGCCTTACTGAAGCCTTCCTGCGCTAAACGGATTTCCTCCATGCCCGGCAGCCCTCTTCCGAATATCGTCGCCATTGACTTAGGCGCGGAGAGCTGCCGGGTATCTCTGTTGCAATGGGAGGGCCAGGAGCCTCGCATCGAGCTGATTCATCGCTTCAGCAATGCTCCGCTGGCGGGCGGTGAAAGCCTGTTCTGGGACTTCGACAGAATCCTCGCGGAGACGGAAAAGGGTCTGCTTCGCAGCGCACGGGCGGCTGCCGCACCCATCGCATCGATTGGCGTGGATGGCTGGGCTGTCGACTACGTGCGCGTGAACGAGGAGGGGCTGCCGCTGGGGCCGCCCTTCTGCTATCGCGACCCGCGCACCGAAGCGACCATGCCGGAAATGGAGGAGCGCTGTTCTCGAGCGGAACTCTACGCTCTCAGTGGAGCCCAGCCGCTCCGCATCAACACTGTCTATCAGCTGATGGCCGACGCGCGTGCAGGCGTGCCCGACTCTACGCCGTGGATCAATCTGCCGGAGTATCTGCTGACGAGGCTCGGCGGCCGTGCTGTGGCCGAATACACCAACGCCACGCATACAGGGCTCGTGGACATTCACAACCGAAGCTGGAGCCCGGAGATCTTTCGCCGCTGCGGCCTCGATATCGAAGCTGCTCCCGAACTGGTTGCAACCGGCACAGAGGTCGGCCAGCCAGGCAAGCTGTCTGCGGGAGGCGGTGCATTCCGAGACACGCGGCTGATTGCCACGGCCTGCCACGATACGGCGTCCGCGGTTGCGGCGATTCCGCTCGACGGCGACGACTGGGCCTACATCAGCTCCGGAACGTGGTCGCTGGTGGGGACGCTGCTCGATGCGCCGGTGGCTACGCCGGAGGCGTGCGCTGCGGGATTCACGAATCAGGGTGCTGCAGGGAACCGCATCTGCTTCCACAAAAACGTGAACGGGATGTGGCTGCTGAAGCAGACGATGGAGCAGCTCTGTCCTGGCGATTTGCAGTGGCCGATGGCGGAACTGGTGGCCGCTGCCGAAGCTCTGCCCTCTCCCGATGCTCTGCTCGACGTCGACGAACCGGATCTGCTGCTGCCCGGGACCATGGCTTCGCGCATCAACGCGCAGCGGATCAGCCGCGGCCTCGCGCCGCTTCCGGAAAATGCCGCCGCGATGCCGCAGTTCGCGAGCCTCATCTTTCACGGCCTGGCAGCGCGCTATGCCGAAGTGCTGCGCAACGCTGAGCGGTTGACCGGTAAAAGCATTCGCCGCGTGGCGATTGTCGGCGGCGGCAGCCTGAATCGCTTTCTGAACCGGCTGACCGGGCAGGCCACCGGGCTGGAGGTCTTCTGCGGTGTCGCGGAAAGCTCCACCATCGGCAACTTCGCCATTCAGCTCGCCACGCTGGAAGGGAATCCGAATGCGCCGAAGAGAATCGCTCACTGGGCGCACATTCTTACCGCCTTGCGCCAGTGCTGAAGCACGAGAGACCCGCGTCGAGAAGACTTTCCAATAGGGAAACTTGATTGTGATACTCTGCAGGCACGAGGTAGCCCGTTGCCCCAACCCCGGATCAAGCGCCTGTACCTCATCCCCATCCTTTCCAAGGCGCTCGACATCCTGGAATTGCTGCAGACCGAGAATCAGCCGCTGACTCTCGAAGCGATTTTCCAGCGCTCTCACATCTCGAAGACCAGCATCTACCGCATCCTCAAGACCTTCGTGCACCGCGGCTATGTGGCGCAGACGCCCGATGGTTCTTACCGGCTGGTCTCCAGGCCGAGAAAGATTCGCTTCGGCTTTGCCGGCGAGAGCGCGGAGATGCCCTTTTCTGAAGCGGTGAGCAGCAGCCTGAAGGCGGCGGCAGCGGCTTCCGGCGTGGAGCTGATCGTCCGCGACAACCGCTACGATGCCGATACGGCGCTGAAAAACGCGCGGGAATTCGTCGCGGAAGGCGTCGATCTGGTGATCGAGTTTCAGATCGAGGAGCGCATTGCACCGCTCATCGCACACACTATCGCGCGCGCCGGCATCCCGCTGATCGCGGTTGATATTCCCCATCCCAGCGCGGTTTATTTCGGCGTCGATAACTTTCAGGTGGGCTTTGAAGCCGGAGAACTGCTCGCCCATCATGCGCTGCAGGCGTGGAAGGGCAAAGTCGACTGGGTGCTGGGGCTCGATGTGGCGGAGGCTGGCACCTTTGTGCAGAGCCGCATCTCCGGCGCTTTTGAAGGCATCCGCTCCTTGCTGCCCTCGATTCCACAACGCTCCTATGTGCGCATGGATGGCCGCGGCATGCGCCAGACCAGCGCACAGATTGTCTCCGATTTCATGCAGCGGCACGGACGGACCGATCGCATCCTCATCGCCGCGGCAACCGACACTTCCGCCCTGGGAGCGCTGCAGGTGACCCGCGAGCTGGGCCGCGAGAAGCACGTCGCCATCGTCGGTCAGGATTGCATACCCGAGGTGCTGGAAGAGATGCAGAAGAAAAAGGGGACGCTCATCGGATCGATCTCCCACGAAGCGCACACGTACGGCCCGCGCCTCATCCAGCTGGGTGTCACGCTCCTTCGCGGCAACACAGTGCCGCCTTATAACTACGTGCAGCACCGGGTGGTGACGCCGGCCAATCTGCCTGCCAGCCGGTCCGCCGCGAACCAGCCGGCAGTCGGTGACCTGGAAGTTGCGCCCTGAGCGCAACGCGGTTGTGCATCACGGCAGATAGAAGACCTCCCGCATCATCGGGAACCGCTCACCCGGCGGGGTGCCCTCCAGAGGCGCAAAGTACGCGGACATCGCTTCCTGCCAGCGGGCGTTCACGGGATCGCGCTCGATCTGCCGCCACGTCGTTTCGAAGTCCTGCTCTACACGCATGGACAGGACCAGCAACTCATCGCGGCGAAAGATCGAATATTCGGTGATGCCGGCCCGCTTCAGCAGCGCCAGCATTTCCGGCCAAACGTTTTGGTGAGCCTCATCATAGGCCGGCCCTGCGCCCGGCTTCAGCCGCAAGAGAAATGCGATTCGCTCCATTCTGTTTGTCTCCTGATCCCTGCTTCTGCAGAAGTCTATGCCAGCTCGCCCGCCTGGAGGCGGGAACCGGACGATGCAGGCGATCTTTCACAGTTTTAGTGACTACGTGTTATGATTTCGACGTTTTTTCTGATCGTTTTTGCCATCTCTGAAGCGCAGTATCGCCCGGGCCGGGGTATGCTTCACAACTCCGATCAGGGTCCTCAGTCGTTTCTACCGTGCACGGCAATGCAGCAACCAGGAGGATCAAATCAATATGTCAGGTTCATCTTTGCTCGCAGGCCTCAGGCGCTCCATCGCTCTTATCCTGCTCGGCTCCGCGGCCGCTGCCGCCCAGGTCGTGGTGACGCCCACTACGCCGCAGGTCGGCTCATCGAATCCGGCGACTGCGGCGCCGCTCGTGCCGCGGCCCACCACCAGGCCCTGCGTCGTGCAGTTGTTCCAGAACCTCGAATTTGCGGACTTCAACCTGAAGAGCTTCGATTACACGCCCCCGGCAGACTGCCCGGGGCCGTGGTCGAAGGTGGTCTTCACGGCGGACTTCACGGTGACGGCCGGCAGGCAGTTTGACCGGACCGCGGCCTTTTACCTTGGGCACGCCAACATCTACTACGGGACGACCGCGGAGCCACGCAGCGCGCTGAGCCCGTCGTGGCATGTCGAGAACGATGTCACGGATCTGGCTGCAATCTTTAAATCGCCTCAGGTCGGGGAAGCCAATCTGGGCAACTTTGTCGGGACCTCGGGAGGGGTGGACTACACCGGCATTATTTATGCCAACGCGGCGCTGGAGTTCTATCCGGCGAACTTCCGCAATCCAGCGCCACGTACCCCGGACATCGTCGTTCCAGTCAACGGATCGGGCGGAGATGCGGGGACGCTGAACACGGGCTCGGACCAGATTACGCAGTCGCTCGATCTGCCGCAGAACGTCGAGAGCGTCTATCTCGATGTGATCGCGCAAAGCCAGAGCGGTGACGAATTCTGGTATACCTGCGTGCCAAACGATGAAACCGGTCCGCTTGAAAGCTGTGGCAACACCGCGTTCCGCGAGAGCGAAGTTTGGGTCGATGGCAAGCCTGCAGGGGTAGCTCCGGTCTACCCGTGGGTTTATACCGGCGGCATCGATCCGTATTTGTGGGAACCCATACCCGGTGTCCAGACTCTGGACTTTAAGCCGTATCGTGTCGATCTCACCCCGTTCGCGGGGGTGCTGGGGGACGGCGCGACGCACACGGTCGCGGTGAGTGTATACAACGCGAACGGCTACTTCCTGGCGACCGCCAACCTGCTGGTCTTCAGCGATCACGGATCAAGGAAAGTGACCGGCGGTCTGATCAGCAATACGCTGTCCGACGCACCTGCGCCGGTGGTGAAGGAAAACATCACCCAGGGCGGCACAACCGCCAGCCCCACGTATGCAGGAACGGTCCGTGTCAGCTCGACACGCAACTTTACCGTCAGCGGCTACGTGAATACCTCGCATGGCCGGGTGGTGACAACGGTGACCCAGAACATGGGCTTCGTCAACGACCAGACCTTCAACATCAATGCGTCAACTTATGTGCAGAACATTCAGCAGAACAGCACCGTCAACTCCACAACCTCGACCAGGGATGGTTTTCTGACCACCACGACTGAGCGGAACTTCCGCTATCCGCTGACGGTTGATTTTTCCGCTGTGGTTAATTCAGACGGCAGTTCCTACGACAAGACGACGGTCGCTCAGGGCTATCAAAAGGATGACCACACCAGCCTGGATGGATTTCCGATCTACAACAGCAACGTGAACGAGCAGGAGAACTCAACCGACACGCTATCGTTCGACGCGAGCGGCAGCTTCCTTGGGCCGACCAACAGCAACGCATCGCAGTCCTACATCTGGAGAAATTCGCTGGGTGAGTGCTACAGCCGCACCATCACCGCTGCTGCGCAGAAGCTGACGGGGGTGACGGACGGGCAGGGATGTCCGGCTCACTGGCGCTTCTGATAGCCACTGTTCCTGGCATGGCCCGGCGAGAGAATCGCCGGGCTTTGTCATTTGCCGGGAAAACTATCCGCCGTCGGTCAAATGCGGGCAAGGGAGTGCAGTATGGGAATCAGTTCTGTAACTGGTCCGGCGTGTTCAGCGGCGGATGATCCACATCAGCCAGCTGGCTGCAATTACCGAGCCGACAAACAGAACCCAGCAATAGACCCCATAACGGACCATCGCACGGGGCGTGGAGCGCTGCGTGATGCCGAAGACGACTGAAGCGAAGGACGCGAACAGCAGGACCGCGGTGAAGTGGGAGGGGGTCAGCACCTAGACTTTCCTCCCGATGCGCAGGTTGTGCGCGTCAACCGCGGCTATGAAATTCAGCAGCCCGGCGACGACGACAAACTTGGTTCCATAATCGGCGGTGGCCAGCTGTACCGTGGTCTGGCCCAGCGAGAAAACGCGCGCGATGAAGTACAGGAGGCCGGTGCCCAGATCGCCGGCAAAGCCTAACATATCAAGCGGATCGCCGGTATTGGGGACATAAACTTTGGCCTGCATGGCCAGTCCCAGAGCAAACATCAGTGTGATGGCAACAAACAGAAGCAGGCCGCGAATCCAATGGCGGGTCAGCAGATGCCCTGCGCCGGGAATCAGCCAGCCGAGGATCAGCGCCGTATAGCCGAAGTTCCGGGTCTGCGGTTGAGCGGGAGTCTGCGCTTTCGAGGCCATCTCTCTACGACTATACAAGGTCGGATCGCTCGGCGCGGGCGGCCAACGACCCCACCACGACGAGAAATGCCGGTCCGGGCTCCTCAACACGGGGCCGCAGGTAGTCGTTCCCGGTTGACCTGAAGGCGGGCATAAAAAACGGACCTCCGCCCTGTGCGAAGGTCCGTTTCTGACTTCTGGCTTAGTGGCCCCGTGCGCCGCCGCTGCTGGCGGCCGACGCATGCGCGGCGCTGGACATGGAGGCGCTGGAAGCGGAGATTGAGCTTGACTGGCCACCTGAGTACCCGCCACGCGCGCTCCCAGAGGAGCCTCCGTTAAATACGGGAGCCGATCCGCGGTGCATCGATGCGGAGGCAGCCGCGGACGGGGCAAGCCGCCCGTGTTCCATCGCCGAGGGAGCCACAGTCATGTAGACCTGCGTCCTTGCCATGCCGTGCTGATCGGCTTCCCGCGACATCTTATCCAGTTTTCCCAATTCGTTGCGGGGAATCCCGAGGCCCGCGGAATCCTTACGAAACTCGAAGGAACTGGATGAGGTCAGCTGTGAAGCGACCAGCGGTTTTGAGTTCACAGCAACCATCGTAGGCTGGCCACGGTGCGGGGGTGCGGGGGGATGCGGCAACCCTCCGGTGCCACCCGCATTCCGGACGCCAACCGGACCGGTAGCCGTAGCATTGGCCAGCCCATACCAGGCGCCGCCGGGCTGCCAGCCCCAGCCCATGCCTGGGCAGAACGACCAGCTGCCCGAGTGATAGGGCGTCCAGGCCCACGGATAAGGAGATACCCACGAATAGCCGGCTCCCGGATACCAGGCGTAGGCGCCGTTGGAGTAGGGATCCCACGCTGCGCTGGCGAAGTAGGGGCGCCACATCGTGCCGCAGCCGCCCGCATCCATAAAGTTGCCGTAATAAGAGAGGTCGTTCAGGCCGTAGGAATACGGCGTTCCATTCAGCGCCGAAACCATCGAGACGCGGGCATGATAGGCAGCCGAATTCTGATCCCACGCGTCTGTTGGCTCCTCGGCGACCTTCTTCTCGACTGTTGGCTCGCTGGTGCCGGCAAGCGCCAGAGTCACGGTCTTCTTGTGGGGCACCTCAATGGCTCCGGATGGCCCATTCACGCTCACGGTGCCGTCGAGCACCGCCAGCTCGGCGTTACTCGGCTGCATATCGAGGCGAACATGAGTGCCGGGCGCGAGCGCGACCTTTTGGTCTCCGAAGACCAGATTGAACTGATTAGCGCTCTTCTCCTTGACCAGGCTTGCATAGACGGTTCCCTTGAGTACATCGATCGAGGAGACCGTCGCGCCGGTCGCGAGGCGATCCAGCTCACCAAACTTCACAATGGAACTCGGGGCCAGCCGCACGGTGCTGTTGTCCTCGAATTCGACCTCTGCCACGCCTTCCCCGGTCAGCAGCCAGCTCCCTTCCACGATGGGCAGGTTGGTCATGGCCGCTTCATAGCCGTTGCCGGTGCCGCGGTCCACCTGCACTGTTCCCTTCATCTCGCTGAGGCGGACGATGCGCACTTTGGAAACGGCTGCGGGTGTGGAGGGCGAATCCGGTGTTTGGGCGGGAAGCGCGGCACTCAGGAACAGAATGGACAGGAAAGCTGTTGCGGCACGAGCGGAAGTCGTAGACATGTCCGCCTCCTTTAGGTTGCAGAACCTACAAGCGAGGGGCACTCGGTCGGGGAGTCGACTGCCGGCCGGGGCTCATTTGTGGCAACGATGGTAGCACGGAGCCTGAACCACTGACGAGGAAGACTTCCATGTCTTCAAGTACCATGTTGCGCCACCCGGAACAGCTCCATCCCGGCCTGGATTGGGGCGAGCGTCTCGCCTCGCTACCGCTGTCCGGCCCCGGGACAATCCGGATGGGCGTTCAAATCCGCACCAGCTCGGTTTGCACCCTTCCGGTTACCGCCGCATGGTGGTCCTGGGTGATCATGTTGACCTCGCTGCGGACGCCGAATTCCGGCAAATAAATGCCCGGCTCGACCGAAAAGCAGGTATGGGGCAGGATACGGCGCTCATCGTGGATTTCAAGATTGTCGAGGTGCGCCCCATTCCCATGCAGAACAGTGCCGATATTGTGGCCGGTCCGGTGGGTGAAGTACTGGCCGTAGCCGGCTCGCTGGATCAGCCCCCGCGCAGCGTCGTCCGCCTCAAATCCGGCAATCGGGCGGTTATGGGAGAAGGCATCCTTCACCGCCTCGATGGCCGCGTTCCGCGCATCCCGGACGATGGCGAAGATGACCCGCTCCCGATCGGTGGGCTCCCGGTTCACTACCCCCGTCCATGTGATGTCGTACCAGCAGGTGCCGGGCCGATTCTTACGCGCCCAGATATCGATGAGCAGAAAATCCCCGGACCGGATCGGCCGGCTCTTCTCAGCGGTCGATTCGTAATGGGAGTCGGAGCTGTTTTCGTTGACCGATACATTGGGGCCGTGATCGGTGGTCAGCCCCGCACGCTGCATCGCTTCAAGAAACCACTGCATCATCTCGAACTCGGTGGCGGGCGATTCAGAACGGGCCCGGTTGCCGATCGTCTGGAATCCCTGTAACAGAATCTCGTCGAGAGCAGCCTGGGCCTCATAATGGCTGGCGATCTGCTCCTCCGTCAGGACCGCCTGGAAGCGGCTGACCAGATCAGTGGAACTCACGATCTCCTTGCCCAGCTCCCGCAGTAACTCGACCGTCCCGGCGTCCACCATCGAGACATACATGATGGCGTTCCGCGGAGAGTACTGCATGGCGATGCGGCGCCAGGGCCCGAGCATCGCCTCCAGCCCCGTTTCCAGCTCCTGCCACGAGGAGTACACGCCCTTCGACCCCGGCAGGGAATCCAGCCTGCCCGCTTCAATCCTGTGCACCAGCTTACGGGGGTCGCCCTCGGCGGGGATGACGTAATACCAGCGGCGGCTGACCAGGCCCGTCTCCGGCAGGCCCAGAATGGCGTCAGCGATGGGATCGCGGTGGTGATGATCGTAAAAGAGCCAGGCATCAAGGCCCGCTTCGCGCAGCGCCGACTGGATAGCCGTGAGATTCATGACTACAGGGTATAAGGTGGATGCGCTACCGTGTAGAACAAAGCTGAAGGAGACGGAAGCACGGCCGACCACCAGGTGAGGCTTAGCTTCTTCAGCCCAAGTGTATGAAGAGGATTCTCGTCATTCTCGAAGAGGCGCTCAAGGTCATCGTGGTGGCGGCCATTTTGCTCTGGCTCTGTGACTGGGCTGTCTTCCGCATGCGTATCAGCCACGGAAGAGGCTTTGAGACTATCCAAGTGCAGGAATACCTCTCAACAGCGCTGAAGGGGAATAAACAGGAGTACGACTATATGGGAACAGAGCAGGTCAGCTGCGCGCGGGCATTGTTTCCGCATGCAGGCGTTCAGCCCTGCTGGTGGGTGAGACGGCATACCAGCCGATGGGAATGAGAGCTACTTCTTCTCCTCGTGATATTCCTGTTCGGTGTTGATCTCCCACAGAGCCTGCTTGTTGATGCTGCCGGCAACGATCTGATCAACCGCGGTCATGGCCGTGAGCATGGAGTGGTCCTGGTTGTTGTATTTGTGCATGCCGTTGCGCCCCACCAGGAACAGGTTCTCGAAGCGGTCCATGTAGCGTACGATTTCGTCGAAGCGGTCATAGGTTCCGAAATAAGCCGGATAGGTCTTCGGCACCCGCACCACATGGGTGTCGCGCACGTCGGCCGCGCGCAGAATACCGATCTTCTCGACCTCAGCAATCGCAAACTTCGCGATCGCATCGTTCGGCATCTTCCACAGTTCGTCCGTCTCATAGCAGAAGTACTCGAGCCCGATCCAGACCTTCGACGGATCGGCCACCATGTAGGGGCTCCAGTTGTTGAAGATCTGCAGCCGCCCCACCAGCACATCCGGCTCCTGAATATAGATCCAGGTGTCTTTGAGCGGGCTGCCGTCAGGCTCAGTTACTGTCAGTCGATCCACCAGCAGGCCCACGGTGATGAAGTCGCGGTAGAGCAGCCCGTCGGCGACGGTGCGAATCTGCTCGGGAACCTCAACGTCCAGGCTGTGTACAAGCTCGCGCACCGGCATGGTGGAGAAGATGTAATCGGCGGGCAGGGTGTGCACCTCGCCCTGCACATCAGTCGCCTCAACGGAGACCACGCGTCCCCCTTCGACATGCAGCCGCTGGACGCGCCAGCCCATCCGCACCTCGCCGCCTTTTTGCAGAACCAGGTCGGCGACATGTTCCCAAAGCTGCCCGGGGCCGAATTTCGGGTAAAGGAAGCGCTCGATCAGCGAGGTCTCCGTCCCCTTCTGTGCAATCCCCGCCGACTTTTTCCGCGAGAAGGTCTTCTTCAGGAAATGGGCGATGGCGGTCCTGAGTGACAGTCCCTTGATGCGCTGCGCTCCCCACTCGGCGCTGATCTGGTCGCAGGGTACGCCCCACACCTTTTCGGTATAGGACTTGAAGAACGTGAGGTACAGCTCGGTGCCGAAGCGGTTGATCAGGAAATCCTCCAGCGTCTTTTCGTCGCGGCGCGGGAAGATTCTGGCTCGCAGATAACCCATCCCGATCTTCAGCATGCGCCAGAGTCCCAGCTGGCGCAGCGTCTGCCCGTTCAGCGCGAGGGGATAGTCGAAGAAGCTGCGCAGAAAGTAGATGCGGCTTTTGCGCGGCCGGACCAGCATGACCAGATCCGGGTCGGAGCCGGCCTCACTGCCCGCCGATACGAGGCGTTCCTTCTTCTGATAGTGGATGGCGTGCAGCCCCGATCCGTTCTCCGTCGAGGCGATCGGCATCAACTCCGTCCACCAATCCATGACCCGGTCGGCCTTGGAGAAGAAGCGGTGACCGCCGATGTCCATGCGGTTGCCGTTATGGCGAATCGTGCAGGAGATGCCGCCGATGCGCTGGGTGGCTTCGAGGACGATGGGGCGGACGTCGGAGCGGCGCAGCATCTCCAGCGCGGCGGTCAGGCCGGCCGGTCCGGCTCCAATGATGACGGCGGTCTTCATGCGCGCAGCAGACCACCGGTAAAGGCAGCGGGGGATACCATAACTCTCCTATGTTCAAGCCTGAGGCGGGTCAGGAGCAATAACAACTTGGAGTGACGGGTAAACCGGCGTGGATGGCTACGACGCGGTGATTGCAGATTGAGGGTTTTTGGACTGGCCTGAACCCGCCGGGTGCATCAGGCCGCCCCGGGTCAGCCGATAACGCCGCCCGCGCCACAAAATGGTGCTTCCCGCATAGCTCGCGGCCCAGCAGCAGAAGCCGAGAAGGTCGCGGATTGGGTAAAGCAAGATCGTCCGCAGCAAATGGGACTCCTGAACAGCCCAGGCACCGAGCAGTCCGGCCAGAAGCATCCGCTGCACGATGCTGTATGCCAGCAGCGACAGGCCCATCACCGGCCGGTGCAGGCCGACTGCGGCAAAGCAGGCCAGCAGCCCAAACGGAATGGCGAAGGTCAGCGCGGTACCGAGATGGCCCAGCGGCCGCGAGAAGCGGGTGGACTTCATCCAGCGCGTCTGATGCCGCAGCGAAGTCATCAGGCTGAGGTTCAGAATGATGTGGTCGATGACGTGGCGCGACAGCACCACGATCTCTCCCTCCTCCGCAACCTTTGCGCCCAGCAGAAAGTCGTCGGAACAGTAAGGGCCGAGGACCCCGAAGCCGCCCATGCGCTCCACACAGCGGCGGCGCACAGCCATGGTGGGCCCCAGGGCGAACTTCATGCCCTCCAGAAGATTCGCGCTGAGCACCCCCGAGGTCATCTCGACGGACATTCCTGCGGCTTCCAGCTTTGACCAGAGGCTGCGATCGGCCACGCCACGATAGAGACAGGTGACTGCCCCTACCGTATCGCTGGCGAAGGGCGCCGTCACCTCGCGGATGTAGCTGCGCGTTACTCGGACATCGCTGTCGCTGATGATGAAGATGTCGTGTTCCGCCACGGCATGCATCCGCTCCAGCGACGAAACTTTGGCATTAATGTAGGTCTGTTCGCCGGTTGCCAGGAACTGCGTGCGAACCTCTGGGTAGCGTGCCGCGACCCGGCGGGCTATGGCCAGGCCCGCATCCTGCGCGGATCGAGCACAGAAGAGAATCTCGAAGCGCGGGTAGTCCTGTTGAAAGAAGCTCTCGAGATGCGCCTCAAGGTTGGGCTCGGCCCCGTGCAGCGGCTTCAGCAGGCTCACCGGAGGGGTAAACGCCACCCCCGCTCCGGGCACCGGATCACTGAGGAAACGCCGCAGCCCGGCTAGCGCCAGCAGCGTAAAAACAGTGGAGGTGAGCAAACCGAACAGGCCGAGGTAGAGGACGATGTGGATCATGCGCGGATGTCGCGGTTCCCAAGCCCAATTCGGAGGACCGCCACTAGAAGACTATCCCACGCAAAGTTGCGAGAAGCACAAATTCAGCACTGCCCAGTGGCGGTCCACTCCCGTCTCCTCTTATGCGACTTTTTCTATCGCATGCCTGATCCTTGCCGGAAACTCCAGCAGCCCCTTGCGTTTCGAACTGGCGCCGGCATATTTCCAGATCAGGCCGCCGACGCCGGCGGCAATTCCTAGGCCCACGGCGGCCGGCAGCCAGGGAAGATGCGCTTCGGCCCAAGCCTCCCAGCTGTGCGTCTTTGCCCGCTCGTCGAAGCTGCCGTGAGCGCCGTGATCTCCGGGCACCGGATGGTAGAGATTGTCAGGCCGGTTTGGATCCCTTTGGCCGTCGTACTGTTGTGCGTCGTAGCCGTTGCGCGCCAGGTGATGATCGGCGAAGGAAGGCGCGAGCTTGTTGCCGAAAATCGCCTTTACCGTCGATCCCCCGACGAAATACTCGCGGCGGCGCGGATGATGCGCAGCGTGATAAATAGCGCGGGCGGCGACTTCCGGCTGGAAGATCGGCGGTACTGGCTGCGCCTTGCGGGGCAGTTTGCTGCACACCCAGCCGAATTGGGGCGTATTCAGCGCCGGCATCTGCACCATAGTGGTCTGCACGTGGCTCTTGTCGTGGAGCAGCTCCGTCCGGAGCGACGCAAAGAATCCAAGCACCGCGTGCTTCGACGCGCAGTAGGCGGCCTGCAGCGGAATGCTGCGATACGCCAGCGCCGAGCCAACATGGACGATCACTCCGCGATCGCGGGGCAGCATGTATTTCAGTGCAGCCAACGTGCCGTAGACGTATCCCAGGTAGGTCACCTCGGTCACGCGGCGGAACTCCTCCGCCGTCATCTCCTTAATCGGCGAAAAGACTGAGGTCATGGCGTCGTTCACCCAGATGTCGATGGGCCCCAGCTCACGCTCCACGCGGTCGGCGGCCGCTTCGACCTGAGCCGCGTCCGCGACGTCCACCGGCAGCACCAGCGCTCGGCCGCCGAGCGATTCCACTTCCCGCCGTGCGGCTTCGAGGCCGTCCTCACCGCGGGCGATCAGCCCAATCCACGCACCATGGCGGGCGAACTCTCGTACCGTGGCACGCCCCGCTCCCGCTGAGGCTCCGGTAATTACAACGATCTCGGGTTTTCTCACAATTCTCCTCTCCATCCAGCATTCCAACTGCCTTGCGAGTTATTAAGATGAGTCAATCGCCGCGAACAAACGCCCGCCCATGCCTAACTTCAAGGTCGGCCGCCGGCCACCTTCCATAAAAAATCGGTTACGGAAGGCCATAACGAGGTGATAATCGGGATGCAATCACCGCAGGGATAACCGCGCCGGGCCGCCGCACATCGTACCCTGTTGGGGGCTTTGGGGAGAGCCGCGCACAATATGCCCTTCTTCTCGTCTCGGCAAAAGTCCACGCTACCCGTCCGCACGCGCCACTCCGGCGACGCGCCCATCGACGACGTTAGCGTCACCAGCTATACCGTTCCCACGGATGCACCCGAGTCCGATGGCACCATGGAGTGGGATCGAACCACGATCGTTATCGCGACCGTGCACGCTGCGGGTCAACGCGGCATGGGCTATACCTATGCCGATACCCCGACTGCCTCGCTGATTCACGATCTGCTGCGCGACGTGGTGATGGGCATGGATGCATTCTCTCCGCAGGGCGCCTACATGGCGATGTGGCGTCGAATCCGCAATCTGGGACGCCCTGGCATTTGCTCCATGGCCATCTCTGCCGTGGACACCGCCATCTGGGACCTGAAGGCCCGGCTGCTGGGCCTGCCTCTCGTTCGGCTGCTGGGACAGGTTCGCGACGCTGCGCCGGTCTATGGCAGCGGCGGCTTTACCTCCTACACGGACCGCCAGCTGGCCGACCAGTTAAGTGGATGGGCGCACCAGAATATGTGCGCGGTAAAGATGAAAATCGGCCGCGATCCGCAGCGGGATAAGGAGCGGGTGCGGGTTGCGCGCGAAGCCATCGGGCCTGATGTTCGCCTCTACGTTGATGCTAACGGTGCCTACACTGCGCGCCAGGCGCTGGAGCAAACCGATATGCTGGCGCACTACGATGTGCGCTGGTTCGAGGAGCCGGTTTCCTCGGATAATCCGGATGGCCTGCGCTTCGTGCGCGAGCGCGCCCCCGCTCGCATGGAGATTGCCGCCGGCGAATACGGTTATAAGATTTTTGACTTCCAGCGCATGCTCGCCGCCAGCGCTGTTGATGTTCTCCAGGCCGACATGACCCGCTGCGGCGGCATCACCGCCTTCATGCAGGTTGCAGCCCTCTGCCAGGCGAACAACGTCCCCCTCTCATCGCACACGGCGCCCGCGCTGCACGCCCACGCCGCCTGCGCCGCCCTTCCGTTTACCGAGATGGAATACTTCCACGACCACGTCCGCATCGAGCGCATGTTCTTCGACGGTCTGCCGCAGCTGGTGCATGGCGAGCTGCGCCCTGATCTGTCCCGGCCCGGCAACGGCCTCGAACTGCGCCAGGCAGACGCGGAGAAGTACGCGGCTTAGCAGGGGAGTGAGCCGGGCAGGGTGCTGATCCGGCCCGACGATTCCAAACCGAGTGGCTTTAACCCAAAGAAGAAGGGCGCGGACGCCTTTGCCGGCCGCGCCCTTTTGTCGTCGAGCGGTTGCTTCAGTTCACAGTCAGGCTCACCGCGGTATTGCTGGTGATTTTGCCTGTGGCTGCATCGGTTCCGGTGACCGTTACGGTATAGGCGCCGGCCGTCGTTCCGGGATTGCTGGTCTTGGTGCCGCTGCTGCCGCCGCAGCCTATCGCCGAGATCACGACGATCACTGCCAGCAGACTGAACAGGGTCCGCCACGCGCGCCGGCGAGCCGGAATCCCGAACAACAGGACCATCGCCAGCGCCGCTCCTCCAGACGGGATGAAGAACTTCTTCAGAGGCTTTTCGAGAGCGCTGCTGCTGGCGGCCGTGGTGCTGACCGTGAGCGTAGCTGTGGACGCCTTGGTGCCGCTGATGGTGACGGAGCTTCCCGTGCCGAGACTGCACGTCGGGGGATCGGTTGGGTTCGTAATCGTAGTGGTTACAGCGCAGGTGAGGTTCACCGCGCCAGTAAAGCCGCCCGAGGGCGTAACGGTAATGGTGGAGGTGTTGCCGGTCGTCGCGCCCGGGCTCACGGTGATATTGCCGCTGTTGCTGAGCCCGATTGCCGCACCGCCCCCCGTCCCGCTGCCGCTGCCGGTTACGGTGAAGTTGACGTGCGAACCAGCATAATTTGGGTCGCCGCTGTAGGTCGCCGTGATCGTATCCGATCCCGACGGCAGCTGGCTTCCCTGGATGGTTGCCGTTGCGGTAGAGACGAAGTTATTGCCGGATTGTGCTGGGTTGGGGAGGCTGGAGATCGTTCCCAGCGTGGTGCCATTCACGGTCAGCGTCACGGTGCCGGTGGGAACGGAGCCGTAACCAGCTGCGCCGTAGTTGAATGGGGTCGTGATCGTCACAGTGACCGTTGAGGTTCCGGTTGCACTCACCGTCGTCGGGTTAGCCGAAGCGGCCGTGGTGGTTGTGGCCTTGGCGATGGTGAATGCAGTGGCCGGGCTGGTGCTTGCATTGAAGCTCGGGTCGCCGGAGTAGGCCGCCGTAGCACTATAGGAGCCAGCTGGCAGCACCGTGAATTGGCTGCTGATGGGCGGCCACGAAGCCTCATTGCCCTGGCTGGTGACGGGGGCGGAGCCCAGCGTCGTGCTGTTGTTCTTGAAGGTCACAGAACCGGTGGCTGTCCCCTCCGTGCCGTTAGTGACTTCGTCCGAACTGGTGCCGGAGATGGTGGCGTCCAGATTGATCTGCGAACCATAAGGAATGCTCGTAGTTGAAATCTGGCTTCCGCTGATCGCGCGGTACGCGTTCACCTGCAGGGCCGTGCTGCTGTTCTCCTTCGAGATGGTTACGCTGATCGGCGAAGAGGTGCTGACCGCGTTCGAAGCATCGCCATCGTAACGGGCCATCACCGAGTACGAACCGCCGGGCAATCCGTTATAGGTTGCCGAACCACTTCCGCTGCTGAGAGTAATAGCGAACTGCCCGTTGTTCTGCGGCCCGCTCCCCGTTCCGCCGCTGGTCTCATTGGCGGTATCGATGATCGCCACCGATCCTGTCGCGGATGTTGGTGTGACTCCAACCTTGAAGGTCAGAGCTGTACCGTGGGCGACGTTGATGGCTGCAGTCGAGTTATTAATCTCCAGCGAAGTCGTAGTCCCGGTCAGGCTCGCGTTCGTCCAGTTGCTTACCAGCGCCGAGACATCGACGCTGCCCAGACCGGAGGCATAGTCGTAGGCGGTGCCTGCGTTGTATCCGGTAAGGAAATGGTTGCTGCCGCAGTTGGTGGAACCAGCAGTGCAAACCACGGAATTGTTGCCCGTGGTGACGTCGTGAAAGACGGTGGAGTATTTCGATTTGGCCAGCTGATACAAAATGTAGTCCGCCTGGCCCAGACGGTAATTATCTGATGCCGATCCGTGCGCCTGGGCCACCAGCGCCAGCATGCCGGCAAAGGCTGGTGCTGCCGCCGAGGTGCCGCCGACTCCATTGATCGTCGTGCCGCTGACAAAGACGCCGCTGTTGTTCTGGCAATCGACAGTAGGGGAACCGGTTTCGCCATAAGCCTGGCTGTCACCGCACAACGCCCAGGCTGCGTTGTAGAAACCGTTCGCGGCCAAGAAGGAGACGTCGGGAATGTCGCGAGCGCCGTCGCTCGGCGTAACCGAGCTTTGGAACGATGGCTTGCTGTAGTAAATACTCTTGCCGCCACCCGCAGCCACGATATTGGTCGCGCCCTGACTGGTGTCGGCAATGTTGGCGGAGTAGGTGGTGTTGTTGTCCGTTGAGTCGTTCCAAGGATTCTCCGGTATGTACTTATTCGCGGTCCGATAGTACGGAGCGCTGCCCTGGCCGGAACTGACATAAGAGCCGAGGCTGGTTGCCAGGGTATCGTAATCCGTGCCGCCCACCGCGATGGTCCAGGGAGTGGAGGCGAAGGCGTTGATGCCAAATCCCTGCGTGGCCGACGTGGCGCTGCTGCTGTCGCACCCCGCCGAACCGCTGTCGCCCGTAGAGACGGTGACGCTGATGCCCTGCGCCGCGGCCTGCTCGAAAACCGCATTCAGGTAAGCGTTTCCGTTGCTTCCCTCGGCCGCTTCGCAAGCGCCGAAGCTGATGTTCAGGATGCTGACCGCGTTGTCGTCGATGGCACGAAGAATGGCATTGAACAGACCGGAGGAGAGGTCGCTGTCGGCGCTGGTATAAAAGTAAATCTTCGCTCCGGGGGCCATGCCGCCCGCAATTTCATTGTCGAGGAGGGCTTCGATCTCATCTGATGTGCCGGTCGGACCCGGATCGCTACCGTCGATCACCACCGTTGGGTCATTCGCCGATGAACTGCTCAAACCCAGAAACCCTGTGCGGTAATTCGTAATGTCCGGCATGTTGATGTTGGAGTCGCCGGCGATTCCGATTTTCACGCCCGTGCCGTCATAGGTCGTGCCGGAATAATTGGTGTTCAGATTCTTGTTCGGCGTGTCGTAAATCGTCGCCGCATCGGCCGGATCGACGTACAGGCTGCCACTCAGCGTGAGATCGGGCACGATCCGCTTCGACGATTCATCAAAATGTCCCTTCGGTCCCATCTTCACCATGGGCTTCGGGCGAAAGTCGTTCAGAGCCGTAATTCCCGCCACCACGGGCGCCAGCGCCTCAGGAATTTCCGGATCGCTGACGTTCGCCACGTGGCTTTCCCCGTTGACGGCAAAGCTATGGATGGACGTGTGGAAGGCATTCTGGACCTCGTCGAAGGTCCCGGAAAACTGGATCAGATTGCGCGCTGCGGGCACCTTGTCGATCCTGAAGCCGTGCGACTCCAGCCATCCCTCCACGGTTTGCAGATCGGCGTCGGAGATCCCGTAGAGCGCCCCGAACTGCGCCGGCGTCAGCCATTTGTGAAACGAAGGTGACGAGGCGTTCTGCAGGTCAGCCAGATACTGCGTGAGCGCCTGCTGCTGCGCCGCGCTCGGCTGCAGCACCAGGGTAAGGCGGCCGGTGGGCGTCGAGCCAGGAGCCGGTCCGCGGTCGAAGCGGGCCTGGGCCAGGGGGTGGACATTGCCCTTGAGCGAGACCAGGTTGGCCTCATCCACGGGCGCCACGATACGGTTGACCACGAGCGACGGCTGGCTGGCTTGCGCCAAGGTTGGCAGGGAAGTGCAGGCGCTGGCTACAGCGAGGAGGAGGTTAGCGATCTTTTTCAGTTTCATTGCCCTTTTCCGGGTGTGTGGAAGGTGAACTCGGAGGTCTTGCTCGGCTCGGCAGAAAGCGCAGACAGATGGGTCTCCCGGGAGATAGTTGCGGGAATGGTAATTTCCGCCGCCGCGTGGAGGCAAGGAAAAAATCGGTGAATGGGCTGGCTGGCATCCCGTATCTGCCACAGGCATGGACCCATCGCGGAGATTGCGGAGGCATGACAGCTAGTGCAGAAAGAGTACAACTGGCTTCTGGCGTGCTGGCATCTAGCCAAGTGTCCCGTAAGGGACAACTTCCCCATTTCGGAGTTGCCATGTCGTTGGGTCGGTCTTTTTCCATCTTCAGCACCAGCGTAGTTCTGGCGGCGCTGGTTGTCCTTTTTTCTTACTCGCCCGCGCTCCACGCGCAGCAGCCAGCGCAGGATAACCACATCGTTACCTCCACACAGCTGCAGCAGCAGGTTCAGGACTCCGCGGCTGTTCGGCAAAAGAATATTGATACGCTGAATCAGTTTTTGACCACTTCTGTCGCACAGCAGGCGATGAAGACGGCGAAGGTGGATCCGGTGCAGATTAAGACCGCGATCCCGACTCTTTCCGACGCCGAGTTGGCCAATCTGTCGGTCCGTACCCGCCACGCGCAGCAGGAGTTCGCCGCAGGGCACCTGAGCAACGGAGCGTGGCTGATCATTGCCATCGCCGTGATCGTGGTCATCATCATCATCGCCGTTCACTGATCCTGTGCGCGCACTGGCAACTCTTCTGCTGGCGGTGGCTTCGGGAGCCGCCGGCGTGCAGACTACGCGCGCGGTATGGATCGACGTGCCGTTTGTGAAGCAGCCGCGCGATGGCTGCGGCGCCGCCTCGCTCTCTATGGTGATGCAATACTGGGCGCACCAACAGGGAAGCGAGGCCGGTCCGGCTGCCGGAGTCGAAACCATCCAGCAGCAGCTCTACTCGCCCAGAGAGCACGGCATCACGGCTGCGGACATGCAGTCGTATCTGCGGCAGCATGGTTTCGTGGTGTTTGCCCTCAACGGCCGATGGAGCGATCTGGAAGAGCAGCTTGGCAAAGGACGGCCGTTGATCGCAGCCATCCAGCCGCGGGGCCAGTCGGCGTTGCATTACGTGGTAATCGACGGCATCGATCCGGAGCGGAACACGGTGACCATGAATGACCCGGCCGAGCGCAAGCTGCTCACCCAGGAGCGTGCAGGATTCGAGAAAGACTGGAGCGCGACCGGCTATTGGATGCTGCTCGCCGTACCCGCAAATGCCTCTCACTGATTCTGCTGGCGGTGGCGGGCTGCTGCATCGCCGCGCATGCGCAGTGCTCGTCGCCTTCCGGCCCCACGGCGGGTGAAGACGCGCGCATCGCGCAGCTTTATAGCCAACAAAAATGGGCCGAGGTCGTTCGCGTTGCCGAGACGCGAAACACGCGGGATGCGGATGCGAATTTCGATCTCGGCATGTCGCTCGCCCATCTCGGCCGCTGGAAGGAAGCGCACCGGGCGCTGCTGGCCGGCGCGCATGCCTGCCCCACGCAGAAGCGCTTTCCCATTGAATTGGCCGGCGTTGCTTTTGAGCAGAAGCAGTACGCGGAGGCGGCTCGCTGGCTGCGCCGCGGTTTGCATCTCGATCCCAAAGACGAGTACGCCAATAATTTCCTGGGGACTGTCTACTACCTCTCCGGCAATCTGGATGCGGCGATCAGGTACTGGAACCGCGTACAGAAGCCGCGCATTGCCGCACTCGATCTCGATCCGCATGCGCGCATACATCGCCTGCTGCTCGATCGGTCCTTTGCCTTCGCACCTGCGTCCATCCTGCGCCAGGGGCAGCTGGCCACAACTGAGACGCGCCTCGACAGCCTCGGCATCTTTCCCGCCTGGAACCTTCGGCTCGATCCGCGATCCGATGGCACCTTCAATGCCGTTTTCCGCGCCGAGGAACTGAACGGCTTCGGCGGCAGCCGGCTCGAGGCGCTGGTTTCGACGCTGGGTGGCCTGCCCTACGCTACTGCTTATCCGCGCTATACAAACATCGGCCGATCGGCAATGAATTTCGATTCGCTGCTGCGCTGGGACCCGCAGAAGCGCCGCGCCTGGCTCTCGCTGTCGGCGCCCCTGCACGAACTGCCGCAGCGGCGCTGGGATGTCTCCGCCGACTGGCGCAACGAAAACTGGGCCATTCGCCGCTCCTTCACCGGAGCCGCTCCGCTGCTCGGCTCACTGCATCTTGACCGGGAGTTAGCGGCGGCCAATTTTACCGGTATGCCCCGCGGGCGGCTGCGATGGTCCCTGGGCGCAGAGTTGTCGCACCGCACCTTTACCGATGTGACCTATGGCTCGGCACTGACTCCAACGCTGATCACCCCCGGCTTTGCCATCAAACAACTCGCTTCCATCGATACTCGACTGGCTGATGCGCCCCAGCACCGCTTCACCCTGGATGCAGGTGCAGGCTCGGATCTCGGCCGCACCTTCGCCAGCTCATCGCGCGTCTTCGAAAAGCTGCAGGGCTCAGCCCTGGCCCATTGGTTTCCGCAGTTCACCGGGGACAGGTACGAACTGAGCCAGCAGCTCCGCGCAGGCAAAATCTTCGGCACCGCTCCGTTCGACGAGCTTTACCTGCTGGGCATGGACCGCGACGACACGAATCTGTGGATGCGCGCGCACATCGCGACGCGCGATGGCCGCAAGGGCAGCGGTCCCACTGGCGACGGATACTTCCTTGCCAACACGGACTTCTACCGCCGCCTCTATGGCAACGGACTGATCTCCATCCACGCCGGACCGCTGCTCGACATCGCCCGCGTCAGCGCTCCGACCACCGGCCTCTCCACCCCGCAATGGCTCGTGGATACAGGAGTCGAGGCGCGCCTGACCGTCCTGCACACCAGCGTGGTGCTCAGCTACGGCCGCGATCTGCGCACCGGCGCGAATGCCTTCTATGGAGCATTGTCGCCGCAGAACGTCGCGCCCTGATCATCATGACGCTCGATTATCGCTGTCGAGGTTACTCTGGCCCCGCGCTCGCATTGCCTCCTTCGATCAGGAACGCCCATCGGCTACGATAAAGACAGTGCCCGGATGGCGAAATCGGCAGACGCAGCGGACTTAAAATC
>Ga0335072_10000227_pt1 | contig 122607 bp, 119 predicted proteins | sample Lox_Sample_21_FD_206725 | JGI IMG/M metagenome (GOLD analysis project Ga0335072, IMG submission 206725) | Soil microbial communities from Loxahatchee National Wildlife Refuge, Florida, United States - Lox_Sample_2.1 | ecosystem: Environmental > Terrestrial > Soil > Wetlands | place: USA...
ACGCTGCTGACTCTAATTGCGACTTAACCTATTTCTCTAATCTGCCTCTCGCGATGATCTCCTGTACATTAGCTGGCAGCTCGCCGACCTTTACACTCCATTTCACCTTGCCAACCCCTTCGTCGACTTCAACCTTACTTCTCGTGACATCCCAAGTCTCAAGGTCCAACTAGTTCGCCGCGTTAGCGCCTTTTGATGTCTCCTGGAATGTTGCTGGCGAAGAAGATTCTGAGGGCTCTTGATTCTTCGATGGTTCGGTAACGCCTTGTTGTTGTTGTACTGAGGAAAGGGAAAAGCTCTGCCGTAACCTCTCCACAAGTTTTGGAACCTCCAGACCCATTAGTGCATTATTGATGCTGTTCCGTGAGAAAATATTGCCAAAACTGCCTGAGACAACAAGTGGAATCTTTTTCGCCAGAAGAGCCGTTGCCGTCTGCTCCCGGCTACTCCCACAGCCGAACGAGAAGCCCGACACAAGGATATCACCTTCCTTTACAATAGAAGAAAAGTCTGGATCGTAGTTATGCATATAGGCTTCCGCCATCTGTTCCGACTTACCCGGGTATATGCCATCGGTATTGATGTTATCAGCGTCACAGAAGACGATCTCGCCAGTGATCTTCTTGGGGAAGCCTGGCGGAATAGAGACGGGCTTTTCCTCGTCCTGTTGCGTTAGTGTTTTGGTCTCTGCGTCGAATTCCTTTTCAGCGTTTGCTACTGTGCTATCCAGCTGGCCAATGATCTTATCAAGCGCTTCATCGATTATGGTTAGGCGATCTGCTCCTTCACTAAACTCGACTCCTTTCCAGCCTTTAGGCTTCTGGTATCGGCCGGGTCCTGAGATTTTTCCGCTCAAAGCGCTAGCCGACAACCACCTCTGGGCTTGCTAGGTACGCCATCGCCTCTGTTGAGCCCATTCTGCCTTGAAATTTCGGTTACTTGCCCTGATTCCTACTTCCCCAGGCTGGAGCAATCCTGTGCAAGGCCTATGCACGGCCCACATCCAGCTAGCAGAGGCTACGCACCGGCCTCAATCATGACCTGCCAATCACCCGTTGCTTCAGCTGCGATTTGCTCTAGCTTAGAGGCTGCGGCAATATAGAAATTGAGGCCATCCGCGATCTTGGGGATCTTGCCATTATTCTCTTTCGCCGCGTCTTTAAATACCTTTGCGGCGGCCATTAAATCTGATGCCCGCGAATTGGTACATGATACAAGGTATGCTCGGTCGATTTTGATCTGATCCGAGATAAGTTTTGCCAAAGGATTCGCAATCTTGACCGAATTTGGACCGGAGACATAAGGGCTAAGAGTAGAAAGATTCAAATAAAGCCGCTTAGTATATTTCGCGCCTATATCGGCCTCGATTTGATTGTCGAACAGCCTCTCAAGATTGTGATGAGTGAATCTCTGAGTATTATCCAAAAGCTTGCGATCCTTAAGTCTGGTGCCTTCGATGGCCTTATGACATAGCCAGCCCTTTAGAACCGAGTCGATCGGAGCCCGTCAACGCACTCCATTCTGTGGTCATATTTGCAATCGCTAACCGATCGTCAATCGGCAAACTCTGTATCGTTCTTTCAGAGCCAGTGAACTCGATGGTATGATTCAGTACCTCGTCCTTACTAAATCATCCACAAAGAGCCACTGTGACATCTTTGCCAGTAACGCCTTGAGGAAGGGTGCCGGTAAACGCGACTTGGGTAATTGGTGGTATCTGCCACCAAGTCCGCCCTGTCGCCCAAACGCTTAGGGCATCTGACCGGACAAGGGCCGTATCGAGACATCCAACGCCACCACACATATTTGCATGGCTATCGGAAGCCACCACGAGCGTATCTGGCCATGCGTAGCCTTCTTCGACCATGATCTGTTGTCCATCCTCGTCCTGCTGGGTAGAAAGAAGAAACACCTTGCTTCTTCGCAAACTCCTCAATTTGCCGGTATTTCTTAAGATTCGACTCAGACTTGTTCTAGATGTCATGGCCTAGCGCGATAACAATCTGCTTTGTGTCATATCTCTTCGAAGCTCCAATAGACATGAATTTCATTGGGACTGGCCATGTGTTGTCATGTCATCCAATGACGCGGCGACAGAGTGACGTAGTCGCCCGACTGGACGAGCTTCCCTTTAGGTAAATCGACGGTATGGCGCTGTACAATCTTTTCTGTCCGAGTCTGCGGAATCTTTGGGGAGGTTCTTAGCAAGGGAAGGGCGGCGGCTGAAGTCGGATCCTGATGCTGCATGTAGAACTCTTCTGCTTGTCGGAGGTTTGTTGCGCTATGAAACTGGGAACGTTTGTGGAAGGGGAGATGTCGCCCTTTTGGAGTTTGGCATGTTGTCCTCCATTGGAGATGTAGTGACGGAGCCCAGCGAGATCGTCGAGACGCAAACTGATCGGGACGTGCAAGACTTGACCGAGACTGCAGGGATGTTAGATTTCGAATGTAATAGAAGGGAGGGAGGGAGGCTCTACGCACCAGCTGTACATTGTTTTGTACTTGTTAGAAGGACACAGAAGTCATTGAACGCCTTGCTATTGACCCTGTCCTGGTGACCAAAATTTGAATTTTCCTAAGCTTGCATTGATATCCACGCCAAGAGACCCCGCTCTGGACCTAGGGTGAGCCGCCCTGAGCGGGTAACCTAAGCCAGCCAGTCAGCGAAGCAGGGGTCGATGTCTCTGGTTCTGAGGCTAAAGGACTTATCGGGAATAGTGCTGAGATTACGAGGAGTGCTCACAACTCATCCAACGATACTGCGAGGTCATTGGCACATTCTATCTTCTTTCCGTTGGCAAGCGGAGTTTGTGAAGACACCCATTGACCTAGCTTGATGTTCTCTTATGTGTTCAGCTGGTTTATGTGCCGAAAGTGTCCCAGGGCACCCACTTATGGCCTGGTTCGAATAGTATCATAAGAACTTGAAACTTCCAGGCGGTGAAACGGATCGCATTTAGCCATCAGCTACTAGTACTTGGGCATATGAAGCGTCGCCTGGTCCATATCAATGCACCAGAACAATTGCGTCGTCACCGGTTACGTGCGAACGGTGTGCCGAAGTGCAGAACCTTGAGCACCTGCTTCATTTATTGCATCACGGTGCGAATACAAGCCTTCACCGTAACGTACAGGCAGTACAGAAAGTTCTGCGTCTGACTCATACTGCTGATCTGGGATTGGCCTGATTGTTATGGAGCTACCCGTAAACAGTAGTATCACACTTTCTGATCGAGGACTTTCGATCTCTAGCAACTTGCTGCTAAATGCGGTTCGCCTTGCAGAAGCAGTACACCACCTTTGTGTTTGCAGGATCTGAGGCTGGATGTCTCCCCCAGTGATGTTGGCCTGCGCCGAACCAGAGATATGATATATAACGGTGGATTTCTTCTCTCGATTTTCCTTCTAGCTGTGCATCTCAAGAGCCGTTTCCCAGTTTTGTATTCCCGTAAGGAGAGTTCTACAAGCCAAACCCAGAAAAACATATCTGTTGTGATATCGTCCGATTCAAGCTATGACGGAGGTAGCTGAGATCCAGCCGTGAGGAAGATAGCTGAGGTGAGATTTATTCAGCTGAGGTGAATAGAGTTGAGAGGGCTGCGTCAGCGCACTGATTCAGCTGAGTGAGAACCACAGCAAGACCTAGGTAGATATATGACAGGACCTACCACCTAGATAGATAATTAAGCAATCAGTCACTTCCAGACAGGCCGTATTTGAGGAATAATGGCAGAAGACAGATTTGCAACAGGATGGAGGAGATTCTTTCCGATTATCGGCTATCATCATGTCCTCATGATACTAATAGCGGTTGCGATAGGACTACTATGTAAGTCTAGACCAGCACTGGACCTTTTTCTAGTTGACACCTTCTCGTCTGTGGACCAATTGACTGACAAAATTTTCCCTCATAGCTCTCCTATTAGCAGGATGCTCATCCGCCTCACCAGTCATCCCTGACATCTTCCTCATATCCCTCTACTACCAGCAATATCCAGCAGTCTTCAGCCCAGCTCAAGTCGACCCAGGAGTCACCACCGCCATCGCGAACATTGTTGGCAATGCCAACCTCCTCGTACGGGTTGGCTATTTTGGCATCTGCATCCAATACAGTGGCAGTGCCTTCATGTGCAACAACAATGCCACGGCACTGGCAGATCTAGTGACCGTCGACCAGGACCCGCTGAACTTGATCTGGGTCGCCCAAACGTTCAAAGACTCGATCATCTTCCCGTACCTGATCATCGTGGCGGTCGTCTTGGCCTTCCTGACTTTCCTACTCCTCGCCACCTTTCCCGGATGGCACACAGACACAAGTTCGAGCGGCAGTGAACATGAAGTCAAGCCTTTCCTATCGAGGCCTGTCAGCCAAGTCACACTTGCAACAATATTCATCGCGGGTGTATTTATCTTGGTCTCGGTGCTATGGCAGCACACAGCCGCTGTAGCCGCTAGCACAGTTGCGCAAGATCTCGGAAACGGCAGTGTGAAATCTGGCGTTGGGACTACAGCCATGATACTTGGTTGGTTCGGGTTTGGGCTGCTGGTGGTGGTGATTTTGGGCTTCCTGGTCATGATACTGAGTATCACCAAAAACCAATATGCTATTACTCTGCAATAAGACTATATTATGACATTATACAGCCATTTCTGCGCGTGCCAATTATCCCAGCATGATTTAGCAGTGCATAGCACCTTCCCACACTCTTTACAGCCTGTCTTGACTTGCGCTGGCCGCGCATTTGGTCTTACATTATTGACAATGACATCTCCGAACTTGCGCTTATTCCCAACGCCAGCAACACAACTTCCAGGATTCTTAAGACCCCATGCACAATATATGGGCTTATCTAGATGGATTTCTGTATGCTCCGGACGAAGCGGACCCTCAGGAGCAACCTCAAGCTCTAATCCCATGGTCAGAAGTTCGTCTATCAGCGTATCATAGAATTTCTCGTGAAGACGGTGACTCGAGTCCGTTTCAAACGATTTCCAGATTAGAAAAGCATTCGTTTTGCAAGTATCCAATAGCCAATAAAAGATTGGACGCCACCACTTGCGATTCCGAGGACGGTGGCACGTAAAACCCTTCCGGAGTTGGTTGGCAGTGTCGATACTATTCATCTCACCTTCGACTCTCCTCCGCTCACCCTGCACTTACCCTGCACTCACCCTCGCTCAGGGTGGTTGCTGGTAAAAGCGGCGTCGCGTGGGTGAGTGAAAAGTGAGCTCACTGCAGATTTCTGGTCTTTTTAGATGCCAAGACTTTGACGCAAAGCTTCCGTCAAAAAAAGCTTGAGCTTTCTCCAATTCTCTAAAGTCGAATCGAATAGGAGCATTCGCAACAACATGGGACGGTAACGTGCCTAGATCTCGGCATACTTCGATTGACCGCGATGGGTTGGTTCTGGTGGCCGACGAAGGACGACAATGATCCCACCAAATCCCTATCTCCAGATCTCAAAGATTTCCTTAAAGACCAGCAACCTAGACCATACGTCCCAGCAGATGCGCCAGAGCCACCTCCTGAGCCGGTTGAACAGCCGCAGAAACCTCCACAAACCTTGCCAGACACAAATAGAAAGGTTGAAGACAGGCCGCTGCCACGAGAATCATTGTTTCAGGATGGCCGCTACAAGGACATCTGGAAAACATACACGCCTCAGGATGAAATCGCGACTACTAGCACATCTCCACTCGATCGGATTATCTCGGCTCGAAAAGATCGCCGCGAAATGATACACCGCGCGGCGCTGGAAAATTGTGTCTTCGAAGAGGAGATACAGAAGAATTGCTTTACCAATGGAAATCTCAAGAATAGAGCTCGTGCTCGGATGACAATGTGCAGGAAGGAGACGAAAGCATTCAATCGTTGTTTCCAGCTTCAGGCCAAGTTTTTGCAGGCACTCGGCTACCTTACTAGTGCGAATAGTTCCGATGAGGACGAAGAGCGGATACAAATGCATGCAGACAAGCTCTATCACAGAATGATGGATTACGAGAATGCCGTTGCGGAAGCTAAGCTAAATGGCGATTCTATACCCCCGTTATCTTCACTTTTCAATCCTTCACGACCTGCGCCCAGCCTTGAGCAGCTTGACTTGCCCAAGGGCTTGGAACTGAGGTTGAAGAAGCCTTTGCATGAGCTTCCACCTCACGAGCGGGAGCTCGCGGTGAGAGCGGCACTACAAGAAGCCAAGATGGCACATCTGTATAAGGAGGATTTCCAAAACTACACTGTGGAAATGAACGAGAAGAGGAAGGAGCGACAGCAGTGGTTGATAAAGCAATTCGGGGAGCCGATTGGCAAGTTCATTATACCCGACCCACCCAAGGAACCGGGCGTCCAACCGTACAGCATGGGGGATCTCGAGCAAAAGGTCCGGCCAGATGGTAGCATTGCTGTTGCAGACGAGGCGAAAACAGACCACAAGTCAACTAATGGTACCTGAAGCTCTGTTCTTGTTCGAATTACCAATTGCTACTCCGCCTCGATCTTCTGGTACATGACATCTGTCCTCATGGTATACTTTGTGCCTTGGACGACATCATCGCCGCTATGCAAGAGTCCTCGATGTTGGAAGACCAAGCACGATCCAGTCTGCGGAAAAACGTCCAGATAGCGTTGCAAGTTCATTGAGTGAAACCTGGTCGAACCTCCCTTCAATGGCCGCTGATCCACTGGCCACCCTTCTCGCTGAGCGTACTCGACTGCATCACCCTCGGTGTTGGAGACTTCACCATTCAGGTAGAGATGGACTGTTACGAACGATATCTCCTTCCCATCAGGTGTGACGTAGCTTCCGTCGCAATGTTCTCTGAAATACATACCACGAGTGTATTTGAGAAACCGGAGACGCTCATTCAACCTCGTGATGCGAAGAACGTCCTTCCTTCTCAAAGGCCCATTTCCTGTGATGCGAGCTTTGTTTTCCAATGTCACAACCTCAGGTGGCAGATGTGGGAGAATGCGATCCAGTAGCCGTTTGGCAAGGACCTCGTCATCCAGGATAATGCGATCACAATTCCTAGCCTCAGTGGCAAGTATTTGGTGCCCACCTCCGACGTTGATCAGAGCCTGTTCCCACTTGCTTGTCGACTGTGCGGCATTGAGGAGCTCATTGCATTCTGCTGGCGTGAGGAGGTTGTGAATGAGTAGGGCAAACAGTCCCGAATACTCTGGAAGTTGAGTTCTGGAGAAATCTATGATCTCTGACCTACAGTCTGCGGGAGCGGCTCCGCTGAGTAGCCCAGTGGTCTTGTCGGGCTCTTGGCTGGCTTGGGGGGTATGGGCCATAGCTGGATTGGTGAGAAGACGGGCAAATTTTGAGCTTAAACTTTGCTGGTTTCGAAGAGGGAACAGGAATGGTGAAATTGGACAAGATGTTGAGTAGGCTTGTAATGCCTTGTGGCGGTGTTTTGAGATGTAACGTAGGCACCAAATTGTGCCTTGTGAGCCCCGGTTGGTGCCTAGTGTAACCAAGAGTAAACACTCCCGAATCATATGCACAAATACTAATGCTTCAATTGCTGTATGACTGGACTTGTACCTCCACTTCCTGTGTACGGACGTATCGTGCTACGATATCTCATATCTCACTTCCATCGACTAAGAAAAGAGGTCGCTTGGATAATTAGTGAGATATCATGCGGAAACCTTCCCGCTGTCGATCTGCCGCCCTTCTCAAGCTATCTTGGCATGATGACATCCAAGCGATCCCTGTATTTAGAAACTTGTCTACAGCGGCGTGTCTTGTACACGACAGTCACCTCCGGTAGAAAGTTGGGTGTAAGATGGGCTTGTGGGACCTTGTGAGACGCCCCAAGTCTTTACCTATCACTGCACTCCTCCTAGGCGAAACCGAAGACGAATTAGTGGACAACTCCCAATGCGCGTTGCTCCAGCTGCCCCCTGAAATAATCGACCAGATCCTTAAGCACCTTCAGTGCCCATCCCTTGTTTCCCTTTCTCGAACTTCGAAGCTTCTAAGGTTACACGCTGAGAACGACCTGCTCTGGGCATCGCTGCTGCGCGCTCAGCTTCCACGGGCTGATTTTCCAGAGAGTCCTTCTCCTGCAGAATCCTACCGCTCACTATATACATCGCACCACCCCTACTGGTACCTTGCAAAGCACAAGATATGGTTCTCCGATGATGCGCATACTGGAAAGATTATCCTTGTCAAGTTCGATCAGCGGCGCGGTTGTATCGAAGGATATCGGTTGGTTGCAGATCGTCGGGAACCCGACTTCATAGCCTGGCCCTACAATCCAGACGTCATCATACATACCTTTGATCCGAGGCCGACCCTATGGATTGATGATCCTGTGTTAAAGCTGGAGCAAGATCCTGTCATTGCGAGAAATCGACAAGGCTGGTGGGATGACGAAATCCAAATGAGCACGGTGGCGGCCAGCCATAATATCTTCTCCACATTCTTCCTAACTAGGGCTATCCCGGAGCAATTGGTAAACAAGAGCATGGAGCTATGGCCGCCGCTGACCATTCCTGGGATGCCGAGAGTAAGAAATTCCAGCAACGACAACTTTCAAGGCTGGGGTCACAAGCCGCAAAAGTTTGACGAGATCTCTGAAACCACCTTTCGACTGAGGAAGTGGATACAATTCTCTGTAGGCGGATCAAACTTTGGTGTACGCATGGGCGACGAGGTCTCAACCTGGAGCACGTTGGCACCTGAGCTCTACACACCGACGTCGAAGAAACCTTATCAAGGAATCTTTGTTGGCGACTACTCTGGCCATGGATGCGAATTCCTACTCGTCATGCAAACCGATAAGGCTCCCGATCCTCCACCACAGAATCCACAAAGCCAATACTACCATACTAGGTCCATGATGCTGGCACTGGCACAAAACGAGAACCAAATTCCTCCGCACCAAATACAAACTCTTCCTCCGACGAATCGGGACAATGAGTACGATGCACTTAGAGGAGGAGACGAGGGGATCTTCAGAGGGAGCATCGAGGCGATCAAGCTGACGGGAGACCCTTTCGTACCCAGAGGCGAACATACCTTTGTCGCGGATGACATAGGTGCGGCTGGCTTCATCCGAGTTGCACAAGAGGCACCCTTTCAGGGTGCACGCGTCGTCAAGTGTAGAGGACATGTCGCTGCACGTGGATTTCGAGAAGGTGAGTCGCGTTCCAACACTTTACAACACTACTTTACTTATGTAGAATTTTCAGACGAATTCGTTCCCTCGCAGCTCCTCATGATATCGCATGATAGATTGGCGCAGTACTGGTTACCGTTTGGCCACATCTCGTTCTATGAAAGGGTAGACATTGATCAACTTTTGGCAACCTGTTTGGATCAGAACTCTAGATAGGGAAGTGTGTAGTCCGGTCAAGGCGTGCCTAGCCTTTGTTTGATTTTCGGCAATTTGAAATGGACCTGCTGAGCTGAATGCATTTTGAGTGGAAAGTGTCCCCATAATTTGTTGATGCTGTAGTTACTGTTCATGCCTCCCAACTCCCCCCATACAAACGCCCTCAACCATATAGCGCCCCCGATGCCTAAACCGCTGCCTTGGATATGCACATCATCGCTTGCGCTCGAACCAAGAACTACTACCCATTATAGCGACACTTTGATCCATAACCCACTCCCCCACTCCTAGATATTTATCGACCCAATTCTTGAGCTCTTTGCTGTCTGCAATCTTCTCGGATTTGAAGCTAGGACTGAGCGTCAGTCAGTCACGTATTTGCGTAAGCGCAGATTTTGAAACTCTCTCACGTCAAGCCTGTACTCCTCTTGACACCAGCAAGGAACGCCGAGATAAGGATGGCGTCGAAAGCGTAGTGGGTTAATCGTCCGAGCTGCGTTGAGAGGTTAGTCAACTTGTGAGTGCAATGCAAACGTCAAAATCTACTCACCACCATGTCTGAGAAAAGGGAAATCAAGTTGCTCGAGTAGCAAGCGCAGAATGAGCACGTTTGTTTTTGCCTGGCCGTATTGATGTTGATCGTCATGTGCTGCCGTTGAAACTCCGCAGCCTTGGTGGTTGTCGCCTAAACCTGCGCGTGGTCGGCTCGCGTGAACTTTGTTCCAGCAACAGCAACGATTCGCGAGCCCCCCACCATAAGCGTGCCCGCCTCAGCGGCCAGCAAAGCTCCAAGCTAAGAAAAGAAAGTTCAAAGCTTGCCCCTCGTCACAGCAAAGCCAAAAGCGCGCCCAAGCTCCCAGTTCAACGATTCTTCTGCAAAGACCGGAAAAACCACTCTCCGCTAATTTGCGTCTTTGCACTTTCAATTATACAGCTTTCTCGCTTTGACCCATTCCAAATTTCTCGCCCTTAATCTCACATCACAATGGGCGACGCATTGGCCCACTTGTCTAACCGGACCAAGCTGGAATGGAGCTCCAGTCTGAACACAGAATACACACCCAAGAAGAACTACCGCCGTACCTCAATCATCTGTACTATTGGCGAGTCTTTCCTCGTAAAGCTTCCAACTCCTTATCTAACGAAGGACTGTGTACTTAGGACCGAAGACAAACTCAGCTGAGAAGATATCTATGCTCCGAAAAGGTACCAATTACCAACCGCATTCTACCTTGCATGCAGAAGAGCTAATACTTCAGCAGCTGGACTTAATGTCGTCCGCATGAACTTTTCCCATGGATCTTATGAGGTAGGACTTTTCTTTGGCTACCTAACCACCAATTCCCGGTCCCCGCAGTTACAAAGAATTACGCTGAGAAGTATCTTGCAGTACCACCAATCAGTCATCGACAATGCTCGTGAGTCGGCCAGGACCATGCCAGGGCGTCCTCTTGCCATTGCCCTCGACACTGTAAGCTATCCACCCATCATGGAGCCTTGTCAACGCATGAAAACAACCACTGACGAGCTTTGAAGAAAGGACCTGAGATAAGGACTGGCAACACCCCCGGTGATGTGGATATTCCAATCAAAGCTGGTTTGGAGCTCAACATCACCACTGACGACAAATACGCCACCGCTAGTGATGACAAAAATCTGTCCGTTTACACTGAAATCAGAGGGAGATCATTTGCTGACCAAGATGCAGCTACATCGACTACAAAAACATTACAAAGGTCATTAACGTTGGCAAGCTCATTTACGTCGACGATGGCATCCAGTCATTCGAGGTCATCAAGGTTGTCGACGACAAGACCATACGCGTTCGAGCACTCAATAACGGCCAAATCGCCTCCAAGAAAGGCGTCAACCTTCCTGGCACGGATGTTGACCTTCCAGCCCTCTCCGAAAAAGACCAGAATGATCTCAGGTTCGGTGTAAAGAACGGAGTCGACATGATCTTTGCCTCGTTCATCCGCAGTGGAGACGACATCAAACACATCCGAAGCGTCCTCGGTGAAGATGGCAAAGATATCCAGATCATTGCCAAGATCGAAAACCAACAGGGCCTGAACAACTTCGACGATATCTTGAAGCAGACAGACGGCGTGATGGTCGCTCGGGGTGATCTAGGTATCGAGATTCCGGCGGCTAAGGTCTTCATTGCCCAGAAAATGATGATTGCCAAGTGCAACATCGCGGGGAAACCCGTTATCTGCGCCACCCAGATGCTGGAGTCGATGACCAACAATCCTCGACCGACCCGTGCTGAAGTCTCCGATGTTGCAAATGCTGTTTTGGATGGCGCTGACTGTGTTATGTTGTCTGGTGAGACTGCCAAAGGCAGCTATCCGAAAGAGGCCGTCACCATGATGCACGAGACGTGTTTGCTTGCCGAAGTGGCCATTCCGTACGCCAATGTCTTTGATGAATTGCGAGGCATTGCTCCAAGACCAATGGAGACTATGGAGTCTGTTGCAATCTCGGCAGTTGGTGCAAGCATGGAGCTGAACGCCGGCGCTATCTTAGTGCTGACCACAAGGTGCGCCCCTCCACTTTGATTCTTGCCTTCATTACTGACCTGTTATAAGTGGCACATCTGCGCGTGTGCTCTCCAAGTACCGTCCGATCTGTCCCATCATCATGGTGACCCGTAATGAAAGCGCATCCCGCTACGCACATCTCTATCGTGGCGTATATCCCTTCTGGTTTCCCGAACCTAAGCCCGACTTTGAAAACTCGGACTGGCAGGTGGACGTCGACAAGCGCTTGAAGTGGGGGATTATTCAGTCGATTAATCTAGGCATCCTTTCAAAGGGCGACAGCGTGGTTTGTGTCCAAGGCTGGCGAGGCGGCAAAGGTCACACCAACACAATCCGGGTCGTTCCTGCTCAGGATGATCTTGGACTGGTTGCTGATTGACAAGAGGCTGTCGGTGAATTCTTCGCGACACCGACAAAATCCAAGAAGCTTGACGCGTTCCCGACAGACAAGAAACGGAAAAGAGTAGATACTATGCCGTCACGATGAAATGGATTATGGTTGATGGAGATAGAAAGAATTGATTAACACGATTATGGTTAGCTTGGTGGGATGCGAGCAGTTCAGCAGCCTACAGCTTCGAGTCGCTTCAAAAAAGGTCACCCTGCCGAGAATGGGGTCTTGAGTCTATGCAAGAAGGAGCAATATCAATTGGATTGTCTCTCTTACTTGTATGGAAATTTCTTACATTGCTTAATGTCGATTTAGTGATAATCACTACACCGCTGGGTCTCGTTCGTGAGGCTGCTCTTTCGTTTGTCCTTTGCACACGTCAACTCGGACAAAGGCTCTTTCATAGCTGCAATAATGCCTATGCTTCTAGGCATATGTCTAGCCCCAATTCACTGCCTATCTTCTCGCTCATTGACTTCTAATACCAGAAGAGAATGTATTGTGTACCATGTGTTACAAGACCGTCGCCACGTAGGCCTGTACCTCGAGTCGTCAAAGCCGCGGAGATTGGCCACTGGCCAGACTTTTCCTGCAAGTAGGGAAGACATTGTCTTGATGTGGAGACTAGACGTTCGGCTGCACAAGGTGGCACCTGTAGGCCCTGCATTGTAAAGGCCGATCGAAATCGGTGGGAAGATAGAGAAGCCAGAAGAGGCTGAGAACGTGCTAATGCCTAGCAGAATAGTGGTAACAAAGCACCAAGCTACACTCATCGAAGAGGCAGTGCGTCTGGTCCTTCTAATGGTGGGGCGGTACTACTATTCCGGTCGTACTTGGAGGGAGCGGGAGATGGGAGGCTTAGTTCCCACCGATTGGCCTGGCTCTGCTTGAGGTCGTCCTTGGCCTTCGTAGAATCCCACTTCCTCCTTTCCCAGGCTTGCACTAGATTCAACGCCCTCTGCTCCTCTCTGTCCTCTCCCTTTTCTAGCTGAAGCCGGGATCTTGGTGATGTGATCGCTAAGCTGAATGGAGTAACCGTGGAAATATTCGCCCAGAGTAAGCTGGAGAATGTTGGGCTAATCCGTCTAGGCCGTGTGTAAGCAAAAGTTGGCCCAATGGGAGAAGATGAACTTGAAAAGTGGGGAAATCTGCCAGGTCCTTTTGCATTGTGACCATGCCCAATGACCTTGCGGGGGATGTTACCTACGACAGCCTTATTGATCGGTTTATGTTTTCCGACCATGGAAGCGTGCTCTTAAGTGACTTGTTTGGCCTTGGTTATCATAGTCTGAAGTCGACCGCTGAATGTTGCATGCTGCCGGCGGAAATTCGATCGCAGTCGAATTCACCGAAGCCTACGAATCTCTCATATACTGTCTGATCTGCCCTGCGTCCTGCCGGCCCTTTTTGGCTACAAAGGCATTTCCTCAATCCCTCAAGCTTCGCCCGCAACTTATATTCTAGTGGTGGCATAAGCATTCCTCTAAAGGCCTACTTACGGCTTTTCGACCACTCCTACACTTGAGGCTACAGTCGCTTCATCTCGTAGACGAAAATCATGGATACCGTGGCTACAGGATCTAACAGTGGTACATCATTTGGCAGAATCTCAAAGAGTGAAGGCCCAGCACCCGAGCAATGGGACGCACACCGTGCCAAGATTGCAGACCTTTACAAGAATAACACGTTGAAGGTAGTTCGTGCAATCATGCAGCGAGACCATGACTTCATTGCAAGTGAGAAGATGTACAAGACTCGAATAATGGAGTGGGATCTGGACAAGAAGCGCAAAGCGAGTGAGATGTCTCTTGCTTTGAGAGTCATTGAACAGAGAAGAGCAGAAGGCAAGAACACTTGTGTGGTCATCAGGAAAAGGATTATGAATGAGAGAGATATTCGGAATTATTTCAAGCGACAAAGGATATTGGTGCCTCCGAAAAGGCTGCGGAAAAATGTAGCAGCTGGCAGGTTGCCGTCACACATCAGGTCCTTTACTCCGCCATGTACGAGTCCGCCCGAGGAAGCCATGGATGAGGTCAGTGACTTTGCAAATAGTAGCTCGAATAAGGGTGTAAACTCTTACCTGTCGGTAGAGAACGGCTTGTCAATGCCGCTTTCGAGCTCACGCTTTGACCTGGAGGCTTCATCTACGCAGTCCTCCAAGTACGTTTCATTTGATACATGGACTGAGGATCGACAAGGTTTCGGCTATGGCTCATCGGGGAATTTATGTCACCTCGACCTTTGGCAACGTATGTCTCTGTCTGCGGACAATTTGATCCCTCTACCCTCTCTCGACGGCACCTCATACTATGAATTGGCTCTTGCAGAACTCGCCCATTACTACGCTCATTACTTTGAGTCTTCAAAATGGGAGCCGTGGGTAGGAGAGCACCTGTCGGGGAATGTCGACCTTGATGGCCATGAGGCGACGCATACGCGCGGCAGGCGGAAAGTGATGTTCCCCCACATCGAGTTTGAACACCCTGGCCAGATTGTGGCAAATGTGGAAGTGGCAACCCTTCTCTACGGCACTTCTTGCGCGAAAGAAGGGGATCTACTCATGGATGCCGCTTTCGAGAAGCTGGGTATCTTACTCCAGGAAGAGCATCCTCAATTTTTGAGTTGTTTCCTTTTATTGCTGGGTGTATTCGATAGTGCTGGCTTGTTCGGTCTAACCAATATGCTTCTTTTCCATTCACATGACCTCTCTCAATTCATACTCGGCATATCTCATCCAATTACACGGCTTACTTCGTGGCTTGCCCATGGCGAAGACCGTGACGGGTTAGTCGATCGCGCCTTTGAGTGCATTATAACTCTCTTCAAAGAACATACTGGATATCTACATCCTCAGTATCTGGAAACCCTTCATAAAAAGGCTTGGCTAAATCTACGACGTTGTCGATACTCCGAGGCCCAGGGAGAATTAGCGGAATTACAACAGCTTTACGAAAAGCATGCGAGTCCCACCGATTCGTGTGTCCGGAATGTTTTGTACAGCATGGCTCAAGCACATATAGGTCAGAAATCTTTCCTCTCCGCAGACATTCTATTGGCGGAGGTGCAGCGCCGGATCGCATCAAAATTTGGTGAGGAAACTCCGACTACAATGGGATTCGAGTGTGCTCGAATGCGTGCAGTACTGAAGGAGCATCAGGGCATCGACATTGATTCAGGGGATATGATCACACAGATAGTCAACGAGGCAGAAAAGTTTTTGGACAATGAAGGCCCATTTCTCATCTTAATGAAATACACGTTGCTGCGACAATGAGAAAAATGTGTACGTCTCGTACTAAGCCAGCTTGATAGAGTCTGTGTTGCTGGTGTTGTTGATGACGACACGAATGCCAAAGTTTCGCAGTATCTACAACTGATTCATATTCCATTTGCCTATCAGCGCAGAGAAAATGTTCTTTGTTCTTCCTGGAACTGGCGATCGACATGACCTTACTGCAACACCTTCGAACAATCTGCTACAAGATTCTGACTTTCACCGTTTCGTTGCGATCTCTGCGTATTCTCGACCGACTACTTGTGAAATACAAGAAATGCCGAACCATTTGTGCATTATTATGCGAGAGCGTGGATTCCTCTATGAAGGTTACTATGTTAGTCTCCCGGGAACGGTTTTGGGCCAGTTGGAGGAGGCCGAGGAGGCTGCGGAGTTTTCTCCTTCGGCTTGGGGCGTGTTAGATCTTGAGTAAGGATCCTTGAGCTAGCCACTGCTTCATTTGACAACCGTATGCTTTTGAGCTTGTGTTGTGATACTTGTTTCTGAATGAGTTTGTCCATGAGTTCGTCAAAATCCTGTGGTGTGATGAAGTCATGGCCGTCGTCATGTAGTCGCCGAGGAAGATTATTGAAGCTCCGGAGCAATACATTGATAAGCCTATCGAATTGTTGTTGGGTAATTGTCTGATCCGTGGCTGCTAATTGCAGATTGATCACCCTCGTAATCTCAGTCGTGACGGCATCTTTGCTTCCGCGGAATCGTCCTCCAATGTAATTGCTGGCATTCCAGACCGAATGCTGGGGCGAGCTTTGCTCATCCGGCACTATTTCTGACGAGTCCATCGACGCTCTTGACAGATTGAGTTCCTCTGTGTCTCTGTTAATGTGTCATCCGGAGGCAATTCGCGAAGCCAACACCGATATTGAGGTTCAAGTGCACGCACCTGATGTTGAGCTCAAGACGGGGAGTCTTTTGTAATCGCGACTTAAACCACCTTATATTGCAATTAGCTCTGATTATGCCTTCTTCCAGTGCCCAGCTTTACAAGAGCCATAGACACAAAGTTAGGTGTAGAGGATGAGGGGTACGAGCCAGTGGTGTCATGACGAGCAATTTTAAAACCGTGTGCTCACTGTCTAGTTATCCGAATGTCAATTGACTTGTCGGACTGATGGCACATAACAAAGCGCCCCTATCACTTTTGATTGGAAAACAAGGCTGATCCTGGACCCACAATGTGAAGTGGCTGGCCCAACAATTGGCTCTTGCTGGCCACCAAGTTCCCAAGGGCACGGACCATCGTTCAAAAGGACCTTGCACAGCGCAACTCTAGCCGGTGGTGCACTGCTGAAAGAGGAAAACTGGATGCAAGGTCGTCACTCGGGAAAGGAGTTAGCGTAGGTGATTGGAAAGTCCAACGGAGATGGCTCGAGATTCAGTTCTCGTTGGAGAGTGATTTGTCTAGTACGCCAGGCTATTGTCCACAGCTCCAATGGGAGGACAACCTCTTCAATCTTTACAGCATTAGCACGAAGGATCGAAAGGTTTCCGAGATGCGAGTTAAAGCCGCGCACGCATGAAGCCCACCACAGGCCACACAGGCCACGCAGGCCAGCCATTCTATCTCCTTTCACTTCCAGCTGTCCAGCTCCCCGAAATCGAAAATTTCCCCTCTTGCCTCCCGCACATCGTGAGAGCTCGAAGCGAGGCTCCAGCCTCGACTGTCCAATCATGGTCAGCACAATTGCGGGAAGTACCTCCCTGGCTGGTACAACCATAGAAGTTGCTCAACTGACTATTGCGGAAGACAAAGAAGCCTTCCCTCAGACCCTGCTCACATGAAAGTCCATACACAACTGGGCGCTTCCAATCTTCTACTGCAACAACAATTTATCCTTCAAGGCCACCGTAGAAGATGCCAGGTATCCGGGCTTCGAAGAGGACATTTCCCCAAACTTAACTCCAAGAGGGCTAGCCAGCTCCGCGGAGTCGAGCACGGGTCAGGCACAGATTCATCCAGTGAACGACATAGCGATGTCAATAGGGCTTTCCGATTCGACCTAACAAGGCTGAATCTTGCAACATGATTGGTCGAAAAGTGGAAGGGAGTCCTGGCTTTCCACACAACTTAGAGCGACATGCGCGCACACAATCCAGCGAAGGAGCCATCTGAACTTCTTCACATTGTGGTTAGTGACTCACCTTGCCTACAATGTGAAAAGCTGCTTAGATTGTCGCTGCTGATGTATTTAACGAGGATTCCGCGTGACCGAAGCGAGTCCCATGTCTCTTCTTGAGGTGTCGATGTCGGGGGGGTTCTGGAACTCAGGCACCATAGACCTTTGCCCTCTAGAGTCTCGGTACTTAGGAGATCATCCAGAAAGCTAGAAGAGTCGGAATCACCTATGTTGACGTCTTATTCGCCCTCGGTTGTGGCCATGATGAGGGAGGAGGATAAGGACCATAAGGTAGGTGGAAAGGATGAAGGGGCGGTCATATTATGGCATTCTACATTAGAAGGATTACCTAGTCTGCCTACTTTCGCCACCCCTTTCTATGCCTATTACGGCCGCAGCTACCCCTTCGCCGGTCATACTACGCTAATTAGCCGTAGTATGGCTGGCGAAGGGATAGCCATAGAGAGAGGGCCCATGGGCCACTTACCCCCCCGCGGGGTCGGCCCGGCTGGGGTAGTCTGTTGGGCCTGTCAGCCCTGGTTCCGCTTCTGATGTTCACTGGATTCATCTCCGTATCCAAGGAAAATCTAAGTAGCTTTCCAAAGTTAGCCACAACTTCGTGTCAATATCCTGGATTTCCTTCAACACCGCCAAAAATTGAGCAACCTGTATTCCTACACTCTCACCATGGTGGGAAGATTTTGGAGTCACGAAGCAGTGGGCTCTGAGGATCAGCCGAGATGGAGAAAGTTGGGTGATGGAACACTGCGGCGAGCCAAACTGATAGTAGTACATCTTTCGCTAGGCCTCGATTGTAGCATCGTAACATCATTCAGTGTTAATCCCAGTTGCTCATCCAAGGTCAGACTGACTGATTGGCTGCAAAGCCCCAACTGCCGCTTACAATTTCGAGTCGCGTCTGCAAGAGCGCTTGTTGGTTATGCCCCCAACGCGGGCGTTGAAATGGAAATGCTTCCTTTCTAAGCCATTCTCTACCCCTCGATATTTGCTAAATTTATCCTGGGTGGTCTGCCCCGCTCTACCGCCTGCGACGTTCTTGCCCAGGCTGCAACATCGAACACAGAGAGCGGGGAGCTCACATCAGCAAATTGTGTTCTAGGTTCAACTTCTAGTCAAGTTATTCAGTTTGTAGCATCGATCACACATCCTCCAGGTGAGAGCTGAAAGCTCCTCTGCCTCCCCACCTATTTCAAACAACAATCCAAAGCTGTCACTATGCCGAGTACCAGAGCGCAAGCCAAGATCGCCGTTGCCTGCGGGGCTGAAGCTTCTCTCCTCCATCTTCCTGTGGAAACACGCCTTCAAATCTATGGAATTGTATTGCTTGCAGATTTCTCCGGTGGTGATGAAGGGCGAGCGTCCGACAAGCCGGACAATGCCGTTGACAACGATGCGGCTTCTGAAGAGTCCTTCTATTTGACTTGCCTAGACCCCGATCCTCCTCCGGATACACGAGTGCCAAGGTACGATAATCGCCAGGCATACGGCCAGCTTCTTCTAGTGTGCAAAATGATTCACGCCGAAGCGGCTCCTCTGTTCTACAGCAGGGTTACCTTCTTCGTGAAGGAGCCCTTCAAATTTGCCAACACGTTCCTAAGAAGGCTCCCAACCTACAAGATTACTTCGATTCGGCATCTTGAGCTGAGATTGTCATGGTGGGATTTCAGATACGTGAATTACAAAGCCAGATCCAAAGTTCTCAATGACCTCATCACGGTTTTCAAAACGTACCGTGAATTGAGCCACTTGGACTCGCTCGCTCTGACAATGCCTGGGTGTGTGGGTCTTCTGTGTATTGGATGGAGCCGACAACCCATTTTCCATCCTTGCGAAGGAGGTCATAAAATGTGTTATGCGTCTGAAAAGATAATGAGTTGCATGTCGGAGGCAGCCCGGGCAGTAGCCGATACGATAGCGACTGCAGGATTAGACATTTTGGAAGACGTGGGGGATATCTTTGGAGAGAACACTCCAATCGAGAATATCATGCCTGGAATCGGGATAGTGAGGGTCACTATGCAACGGAAGGAATAAAAGGCAAAGCCTGAGTGCTTGGAGGGTAGCGTATGTATTTTGCCGGCGACGGGGCTTGCAAAGGCGCTGTACAGGGTGAAACGAATCCCCACGCTCAAGGAGCGCAGAGAGCATGGCGTCAGAGAGCCCTGGTCCTGGCTGGATTAATCTTGGAACAGTCGAGTGCGAGAAGACAGATGGATTGGCTGTCATCTCCCAAATTGCCTTTGCTGTAATGTTTTTTTTGGACGTTCCGAACCGGCTAGCCTCCAACGAGAGACATGAAGGAAATAGCAGAAACCGGACAACTTGTTAGATCATTTCAACATAATCGTATCATAATAGATTGTCCAAGTCTACCTCAACCTTGCAGCCTTAAACCTGCTGATCTTCTTGACCTTACCGGTCTCTTCATCCACGACCGGAAGCGGTGCGGTGGGCTCATCGTAATTCTCATCCTCGCCTTCACGTATAAAGCCACCTTGCCGCTGAATCATCCTATTCCGCGACTTGTAATACTCACTAGCGATCTCTTGCTTGTGTAGTGCTTCATCGAAGTCGTAAGAGTCAGGCGCTGGAGCTTTCCCTGAGTTGGGTGGGTCCGGACGTTCAATGATGGCAGGAGACATGATTTTATTGGTTTGCGGCGCAGACTCTGCATTCTTCGGTGGCACGGAAAGCACGTTTGTTTCAGGTGACTGGAACAGAGGTGTTTGAGGCGTCGCTTCCCGGGCTGCTTTGAATCGGGAGACCTTCTGGGGCTGAGTGGTGGAGTAAGCAGAAGAATCCGTACCCGTTGTGCTTGGGTTGCGTTCAATGACAGACCCTGAGACTGGTGGTGGTGGTGCTGTCTTCGGAAGTTTGTCCTGTGCTTTGCTTTGCGGTTGAAAGTTCGTCTCCTCAGCAATATCCAAATCGTTTGCGAAGGAGACCTTCTTTGACTTTTTCGCCGGCTGCCTCTCTAGATCACTGGTCTTGGTGTTCTTGCTAGAAGCCATTGCAGCAGCGTCGGCTCTCTTGATAGCCGCTTTCCGGGCAGCTTCGGCAGGCGGTGGCTTTTTGAGGTCCTCAGCCACCTCTACGGGGACGTCAGGCTCAGGTCCAAGATTCTTCATTCCCTTCAGGCCCAGCTTCTGCTCTAACTGCTCCATCTTTCTTCGGTACCTGTTCGATATTGCAGGGCTCTTGGTCTGTCCGTATTCATCTTCGGACTCGTCTTCTTCGCCGGATTCGTCATCGAGCTCGGAGTCCAGCGAGAACTGGTCTTCATCCTCATCGTACGATATGTCGGACGCGCCTTCTTCAAGCTCAAGCTGAGCGACAATGGGCCCGATCTCGCCACGAGCGTATTCGAGCATTTCACGGCGTAGAGCGGCATCTTCTTCGTTATCATTAGGGTTGGTAGGGAAGTCAGCGCTGTCTGCTATTGAGTTGTTGTCCTCATCTAAGTGGATTGATGAGCTTTTATTTGGTAGTTCCTTGGCAGGTTGGTCTGTAGGGGGAAAGGTAGTGGGCGAGGAGAGACTCGGCTGAGGAGAGGGGCCTTTCGCGCTTTTAACCTGTTCAGGAAGCTTTGATACCGGTTGTTGCTCCTTAGGCTGGTCTGGAGTATCCGTCTGCTCAAGTGAGGCTGATTGAGGCAGGTTATCTGAGTCCATTTTCTGATCGGATTTTGAAGCGGCGGTAACAACGCCATCTTTCTCGATGAGATCGTCCACACCGGCCTTCTTCAGCACTTCCAGTAGCTGTGGGGCGGCGGTTCGTGCCGTTTCGAGCTTACTTGACACAACATTACCATCGTTGTCGAGCTCTTCGGTGATTTCTGTAAGAGGCAAGCCAGCTTCCTCCCTGTAGTCCGGCTCTTTTGCAAGTAATAGAGCGTTACGCTTCTTCTCAGCGTCCGATAGCTGCTTCTTGATTGTGAAAGCATTCTTGGAGACGTAGTCGACTCTCTTCGATAGAAGGTCGACTACTTGTGGCGGGGTGCGTTTCGGCCCTTTGTCAGCACCAAACAAGGATCGGATTTCTTGTTCGTCAACAAGATCTGCGGCGAAATCCTTCGCTACGCTGAGAACCTCTTGTGTCGAGCAGTCCTCAGACAGAAGGGAGAATTCTTCCTTAAGCCCTTCATAATCGATCTCCAAGGTTTGCCAGTGTCGTAAAGACTTTCGAAGCTGCGCTATTTGTCCCTCGAGCTCAACGCGCTGCCTTTCGAGACGAGCGAGGGCAGCCTCATCCATCTTTCCTCACCAATGCTTGATTTGCATCCCAAGTAGCGGTGAGTCCAGGGGTGGAAAAAATTTGTGGGACGAAACCTCAGGTAAAGAATTAGGCTTTAGGTGGCGGTCATGCTTTTGCGGAGAGGCTCCTTCGCCGATTGGTCAGCCGAGCTTCTTCGTTAAGTCTCCCTCGCATTTTCGCTCGCTGACTCCAAAACACTGACTTCATTCCTGACACTGGTACTGGCTCTCATCGATGGGGAGTCGATACCATGTCTCGAAAGGCTCCATCTGCCCAACCTAAAGACCGTGTCGTAAATGGCGACGTAGATGAAAAGGGTAAGTTGGTCTGTTTCGCAACGCATACCTCTGTCTTGCTAACCTCTTATCTGCAGTCGCCCCGGACCAGTGCCCCAGCTGCCACACCACCAAAGCGACCAACCCGACCATACGGTTCAAGGTCAACCCAAAATGCTATCATCGCATATGCGAAGGATGCATCGACCGGCACTTCGCCGCTGGGAAAGCAAAGTGCCCGGTTGCAGACTGTAAACAAGAGGTATGGAAACGAGACTGGCGGATACCGACATTCGAAGATCTACAGATTGAGCGCGAGGTGGACATCAGGAAAAGAGTTATGTCTATGTGAGTGGTGCGCTCGTCCCACCAAACTCGTCGCATAATTGACTTTGAAAGCCTGAATCGACGGGAGGAAGAGTTCGAGTCAAAACGGCACTGGGACGATTTCCTTGAGCTTCGGGAGGAGTTTGTCATGAATCTAGCTCTGGGAACAGATGTCGCAGCTACAAATCGAAAGCTCAAGGAATACGAGCAAGCAAATTCAGCATCAATCAAGCAGAACGCTGCACTTGAACGGGGGGATACTGTAAACCGCCTAGCCACAGCAATTGATCCAACTGGCTTGGTAAAAGGATTGAGGGAAGTGACTCCTCCTCCAGCCGTGGTGGAATATGATCCTTTCATGGGAATGGCTACAAGACGGGATTACTACGAAGTTCGCGACGACTACCCGTTGCGACGACTCAAGAAAGCCAAGGAAGACGTCCAGTTGCTGGCGAGCGGATTTGACTTCCAACAATTCTATGACGAATCACTTTTTCGCGCCTTTGCAGGTCTGGGATGCTTTATAGAGGACGAGAAGGTTGAAGAAAAGCAAGGCAGGTCAATGAGTACAAAGAGCGTTCTTCCTAGCGTTATGGCAGGCGATGATGTCTTCTGAGGGCATTTCAATCGGCCGGCTTCCCGCGCTGGACGGTTTGTGGTTACAGCATAGCGATGGCGTTCAGATGGGGACAGACCATGCATCTACTGGCGCTGATGAGAGCGTTTTAACCCAGTATGGCGTCCTAGTCGAGCAAGGATAGAATAGTGAATCTATGGCATTTGTGAGGCACTCGTTCCTATCAACAACGTGCTCGGAAAAGGGTAAAGAGTTCGCGTGCGCCATTCCTGCCTATGGTTACACGTATCGAAGTAAGAGAACATGGGACAATATGCTGCCGAAGACTGATCGGATGAGCGTGCATGACAAGGTGAGAGACGCAAGGATCTAGAGATTGTAAGGTATTCAGTTGCTAGTCGTTCAACTCTTGCAGCATCTCTCTAGTTGTGCTCAAGGACTTCGAGTCGCCGTAGATAGCAGCAATTAGGCTCGAGTCGATGTTCGGGAACTCCCTCTGGAGTGTCGCTTGATTGGTATCATCCTCAGTTACGGGTTTTGAGTTCTCGTAAGACTGTAGGTATTCCATCTGTTCACTTCGTTCTTCGGGAGGGACATTGGGGGAGTCGTCGAACGCGCCAGTGGTGGTTGGGCGAAAGTCTGTGTACGGTGGTTGCTGCTGCGCTGCGCGTGCTGACACGTATCCGCTTGGGAAAGTGGTGTGTGCTTGCAAGCTCTGTGGATCTGGAACAGCACTATGCTGTGTATGTGAGGATGTGTGTCCGCTTGGAAAGCTCGTATGAGCCTGCCAATTCTGAGGATCGGGGACGGCGGTGTCGTGCTGTTGTGAGGAAAACGGCGTCGTAGAAGTGTACCCTGAATTCAGCACCTCTTGTACCCGTCCTACTCGACCATCCATCAAAAGTACTTTTACACCTCGCGGATGATCGTGCTGGGTAAGGACATCTTCGACTATGCCTTGCACCTGACGGCCTGTTGGTTGATCCTCTTTGAGAATGATAGAAACTTCCATGCCCCGACTGATCTGGTTGTAAGACGGTACAGACATGGTGAAGTGACGGAATGTTGTTGAGGTCTTGCTAATATGCGCGTACCGAAAAAGTGGTCAAAACCAACGTCGACGCCTGCCAAACTGGACGCGCACACTTCTCCAAGATGTCGTCATCGTATCGATAAGAGAATCCTCCAAGCCTGTTTGAGGTAAGCTTCCTCTTATCGCTGGCCAAGGCGAACCCAAGAGCTTGGATGCGCTTTACCTGGATCCCCCGGAACGTTTAACAAGAAAACGGGGGACAGAGATCTTTCGTTTCTCTGCTGCTCTGCCAGGCTAGCCAACATTTAGAACTCTCAAAACCTTTCCCGCGAGCTATTTTCAAGATGCATGCAAATCACTAAGCAGCATTGCGTGCACCCCAGCAAAGACCGTATCGAGAAGATTCGGCAATGGTTCGGTACGAGAGCGAGCAGAAGACGGAACAAGATGGCACTTTAAAAGGGTGCTCCACAATTGAGGTTGGGGCTGGACGTATTGCGAGTGATGGGTGATTTTGACTGGAGATGATGGGCGCGTTGAAGATGGGAGTAAAACCGAGAGAATGATTGCTCGTTAGGAATTGGCTGAGGGAGACTAGGCCGAAGAGTTTTGAGTCACTTGTGCTCTTGCGGAGAATTGATTTCATTGACATAGGAAAGCCTTAAAGGGCAATCTTACACGGTTGTCTCAAAATGAGAAGTGTCTAGCCCAAGGTCAAAGCCCGCTAAGTTCTCGTCCCCAACAAGTGGAGGCCAAGCCCGCCTCGGTCAAGCAGCTAGGAGTCAACCTTCTGCTCGCCACTTGGTGATGCCATTCGCCTCACAGATACGCGTGACATGCCCATGCAATGGTGTATTCGATTATTCATGCGACAGGGTGTGATAAGGGAATGGCTGACACAACGGGTTGTGCCCGTTCAATTCTTGGACGCGCTTTTCCACCTACGACGCGAGGCACGACAACGCTCATGGAACAGGCAAGGGTAGTTGAAGGAATTGATGGATTGAGAAGACATGGGCGGAAATGAGACACCAATTTGGGCAGGTATCAAAATTCATCTATTTCAATCTGATTGCGAGCAAAAGGGAAAGACAGGATATGCGCAGCACAGACAAATGGCTATCATTCTTAGCCAATTGAGCCTTCTGGGAACATACTGCGCGTTTCTGTGTCTGCGGTACACATGGTATATGGATTTGTCAGGCGAGGAGTGCAGAAGTGGGCTACACATTCCGGTCGTCTCTGGCAAGCTGATTAAGCATAGCTTCCGGAAGGCTGTATAGGCCTCGTTCGAGATCAGTGTAGTTCGGGATGGCTAGATTCGGGTTAAGTGGGGGAAGGTTAGGATTGTAAACGGTTGGGGGTGGCTTTGCTCGAAGTTCCCAGTCTTCAGGGTCTGATCCTTCAATTTTTGCTCTCAGGCGAGCCTTCTTATCTGCTACTCGCTGACGAAAATCTTCGTATTGATTGGGACTCATAGCGTAGATACGAGGCCCGATGATATTATCAGACCGGATTGATGTATTCAGCCATTGTGGTCCGTCCGGAGGTAGATGAGGCCATGCACTATGGTAGGCGTTAGCCCAGTGACCAAGAGAAAATAGGATTCAATGAATAGAAGCTCACGCTCGATAATAGCTTAGACCCTTAGTCTGAGCGTCATTGATGTAGCCTATTAGTACTTCAATCCAGTGGACGTGGTCCTTGTGGTTTTTGGCTTCCGTAAAGGCGCTGGGAAATGTCTTAAGGAAATCGGCCCGCGCGTTGGCTGCGCGAAGTACGGCATTGTATTTTCTCTCCTGTAAGAAATATGAGTCCGAGTCCGGTAAAGGGGGCTTGCTAAATCTCGCTTTGTTGCACTCATCGATGATCTCGTGCATGGGGACTTCCGTGGCTTTGTAGTCCCTGTGCCCCTGTCGCAGTTCATCAGGCCAGTCGGGCGTGACACCAAAGAAGTCTTTTGGCATAGTACTGATCCTGTATATTTCATTGTGAGTACTGACTTCGTAGCTCCATCCGTTAGTGTGCTTCGGCTCGGACGCTTGATAGAATGTACTAGGAGGAGGTCCTAGATTTACGGGGGCAGATCCCGCACTGCGGTCAGGGTCCCAAGCCTCTGAAGGGCTAGCGGACGGGGGTGCTTGATCTGGCCAGTCTTGCCAGTTAGGTACTTCATTCGTTGCTGTACCTTGTTCGTCATGACCTTCACCAGGGTCGACCTGGTTTGGATTTTCATCAGCTGCTTGGTGTTCTTGACTTACATTTCCAGAAGTGGTGGGACTTATTGCCTCGGGACTGCTGCTGACCTCCCTGTTCCTCAACCGCATCCTCGAATTAGTGAAATCTGTAAGCTTTTCTAGCAAGGAAACAAGCTGGTGTGGTTTGAAATAGTGGATGAAAGCTGTATCGTGTACCCTGTAAAAGTCTGCTTGTACTGGGAGAAGTTGAAACTATTGGCTTTGAAGCTGGTTTCCGGCATGGCTTTATCTGACAGAGATGGCCGCATTTGGATACTTCGTTGTACGAACTCTAGCCATGGCCGGGTTCCCTTCACAAACCGAGGAATGTAAAGCGGGTCTTGGGAGTTCTTTGTCTCGGGCCTTGGATATGAGAAAAGTCCCGAACGGGATGCGGGCAAAGTCGATACCAACAGGTTTGAACTAGCTAACTTAGAGCCCATGCGCTGGAGGCTTCACTTACCTATACGCAATTTATGATGTGTTCAACGAGAGTGCGTCCTTTCCGGTCTGCCCTGTACATAAAAGACCAAAGTGAGACTGGACCTTTCGGTACATTTCAGCGCCAAGAGTCGTCAACTCAAGAGGATGAAAGAAAATGTGCAGTAGAACAATGCCACAGTCGTTCTCGGGTTTCTTGGCGTTTCCGCTTTCGGCTCCGTTCTTCAACACTCTCTGACTGGAACTTGAGGGACCGGATTGTGCGTAGCCGAGAGAACCGTAACAAAGGAATTTTGGAAGAAAATGTCAGCAGAAAGCAGGCTAGATAGAGAGATATCGTGTTGTGGTAGTTGCGCGAAGGGAAGAATGCGATCGTAGGGACTGCTGCGCTGTCAAGGCTTATGTTGAAGGTCTACAACCGACTCTGCCTATCAAGGTCAAATCTCTGGCCAACAAGGTCCTCACTCAAATGCCAAAGCCGGTCCGCTATGGTCGCATCCGTCGCGAAGGCCGCGGCTTCTGCAATTCGGCAGTCGCATAGGTAAATCCCTGGCTTCTCTGGAACACATGTTTGCTTAGCACCACACCATTTCGGGCAAGCATATGTCTCCGATTAACGTACTGTTCAGTTCTGGATCAAATGCCGCCACAAGTATAGTTGCTGCACCTTGGTCTCGAGACTTCCAGAAGGTTCCGCTTGCGCCGACTGCCTTTGTTGTTCTTTCATCTAGATGACGACCGATGCCCGTCTGAATGGCTGCAACCGGTTGTTAGCATTCATTCTGGCCATTTCCGGGAACTCACTGACATCCCGGGTGTACACTGTATGACAGTATCCCTTGGCACCTGAGATGATGCGTCAAGTATACAGACATCAAGATATTGGCTGTCTTCGATTGTCCGTACGACAAGAAACCCCCATATACTGGCCCGGGCTTGAATATTATGCCAGGGAGACCAGGTGGTGGCTTTTCTTCCAACGGTAATTCTTTGCCTTGAAAATTGTAATCGCTAAATCTTATAGGTGAGATGATGTGTCCAGCGCTGCTGACGTTCACGATGCGTGTGGCTCCAGGTGTCGATTCCTTTGCTGCCTTGCGGATCTTGTCCATGAGCAAGTTGGTGAACAGGAACGGCCCGATATGATTGGTGCCGAATTGCAGTTCGATGCCTTCCTTGGTGAAGCGGTGCTCTGGGACGGTGATGCCAGCGTTGTTGATAAGGACTTCTATCTTGTTAGTCAAGCTATTTACCTCCTCGGCAGCTTGTCTGACTGATTCCTGCGACGACAAATCCACGAGGACTGCCTTAAGTAGAACATCAGGCATGGCGCTTTTTATCTTAGCTGTGACTGCGTCGATCTTGCTTCTTGTACGTGACGCCAAGATCAGAAGCGCCGGCTGGTGTAAGGCAACAGAGAGAGCTATGGATTCGCCCAAGCTTTTTGGACTCACACCAGTGATTAGAACTGGAGCAATCAATGTTACATTGCTGCCACACTCTGGAATGACATTAGAAGGTTGACGCACTAGTCTTCCCATAAATCTCCCTCGCGAAAGCTTGAGCAACCTCAGTGGAAGTTGTGCTTTCGCCGAATTCCTGGTGAGACACCATGGCGCAAAGACCGTTGCTTGATTTGGTTGGTGCGTGGGTTCAGTACACTGGGTGTGGGGCGTCGTTCGAGTTCCACGCTCTGGCGACCCAGTGCAGGGAAAAGCATAAAAGCAACATGACTCGATAATGACCGTAGAAACACAGATCGAAAGAGAGTTGCAGCGGTGGGATGGTGGGCCTTGGACAGGGATCGCACGGGCTGGCTTCGGCCGACAACCATGGCTTCGACAGGGACAGTGGGATGCTCAATACCCGCTGGCTCACACATTTTCCTGAAATGAAATACCCGAACCTCATATTCACCTGAATATCAACCTAGGTCACACAGAAAGCCATCCATCACAACTACAAAATCAAGAATCTCGTCATGAATGATCGCCGATGCTACAGTTGGGCCGGAAATGACAACAAAGTTCGCCGTTACATGTAGAATGAGCCGGATTCCTCACATCAGATTGCCCGCCGCAGAAGGAATAATGTCAACCAAGAACCTAAGACCGCATCCGGCTTAGGTATCGCTGCTGCTCCACCTCTAGCCAGTCCTGTCCCCAGGCATGCACCAGCTTATGCATCACATATCCGCCGCGGTCACCTCGCCATTGGGATCAGTGAATATGTCTGAAGGATCCCAAATGCCGCTTCGACAGCATACCGACCAGCCAGACCGTCAGGCGAGAGGCATAACTCCCACTGTCTGTCAGACGCTTCCCTTATGCTTCCTGCCAGCCCTTTTCCACCTCAAAGCTGCTCAAACGGCGTGGGAAAGATATCGTCAAAGTTTAGGAAAGCTATTAGATTGAGTAGGCACGCCGCTATCGCAGACTGCCGCTCCACGGCCGCAAAAGAGACCTGGCAATGCATTTCGATGATCTCAAGCTTTCGAGATGCCCATAGTACTTGCGCATTCTCCATTGCCATGTCCGAGACGTTGATGATAGGGTGCTGAGCTCTCCATAGAGCTAAAGATAGCTGCTCATATCTGTCGAGCTCCGCCCTGATTCTAGTCAATCCATTCCCCGGTGCTGTGAGTCTGTAGATATTCCTCAGCATCGAACTATTCCCAGGTTGTAACAATCTCCTCGAATGTGTTGGCGTAGGGGTAGAGAATTTCATGCTTGTTAAAGTCGAAGCTTTAGGCATCCATAAATTCCACCTCTGAGAGCAACCATGGGCGGGAAATCTTGCCCAAAAAGGCCACAATTTATGCGCTTCACTGTGCGCTATCCCATCTTTTTCTTTTCGAATAGTACCCGCAACGACCGCTGGCACATGCCCAAAAGCCCCATCTGGAACAGTTGCCCTTTTGGCCCATTCGGTCTTGAACGCTGACCCGCATCGCTAATCTCGCATCGACGTACCGAATCAAGGACAGTGGTTGGAAGCGGAAGAGCTGGAGCCGATACGACAGGAAGCATGGCGAGTCTCGCATCGATGTACTGGAATCAAGGACGACGGAAGGCAGCGGAAGGGCTGTTTGTGCAAGTGATAGAGGTGAGCGAGAAGGTATTGGGAGAGGAGCATCCTAACGCGCTGAGTAAGGTAGTCCAAGGGTGCGAAGAGAGCTGATGACGACAACCATTTAGTCATTAGTTTCGCTATGTCGTGGGTCCTTAGGCCGCAGTGACTGTCGGCTTGGCACGGCCTGGGGATGTGAAGGGCTGTGTGATCTAGGCATGTGACGGCCAAGTTTTGAGAATTCATCGGCTGTCTTCGCAGACTAGACAAGCGTAATTGTGCGCTTGTCCAGCCTTGTAAGGACTAGAGAATCTGGTAACGAAATGCTGAACGCTCCAACCCTACGGTAATAGCCGTCTTTGACCTGGTCCAGAAGTAACCCATAAATATTTGACTCGGGAGTGAAGTCAACTGACGAAATGCCTTTCCTATAACCGGTATGGATTGGCAGGCACCAGAGAGTTTCCGATGGCTGGTCCTCTTCAAAGGCATCGAATATAGCATCATTCCATTCATTGATGGAGAATCTGTGAGACAACCCACCCACCGGATCTCCAGTATCAGTTAGTTCTCTGACGCTAGAAATAGAGAAGGACTCTGCCTCATTAATTCTCATAATCCAGTGTGTCTTCCTTTCCCAAGTGACTAATCCTAGAGGCCCGTGGATGGAGAGGTAGCCTCCCAGAACTTGGCCGGTGCCATCACTGTTGGTTGCATCGACCCGAATATCCTGAACTACTGCTAGATTTACCTCGCGTCTGTGATCCGGTATGGTCCAATGATTATCGATGGGGCAATCCAGTGATGCCCAAGACCACGATGGAGCGCGATATCGGAGAGGCCTTCGATTCTCGTATGCGACTTCATACATATCACCTCGTATCCATAGGAGTGATCTAGGTAGTTCGGCTTCCCATAATCCTGCCAGAAACCGGCCAGAAGCTAATCCCCTATGCCGCATTTCCGAAGCCATTCCGGATATTGCGACAAGCTTGTCACTAGGAAACGTGAGTTTGCCTTGAGAGTATAACCTAACAACTTCGCTCCAGGAAGAGTAAGCAGCCGAAGAAGGATTTAAAACCTGATTCCTCAACGAGTGGTACTCCTGGATGTGGTTTGGCAGACCATGCGGAAAAGACTCGCTCACGGCATGCTTGCGACACTCCCAGATAAGCTCCTCAAGTGTGAAGTGCAAAATCCGTGTGGAGAGAAATCTCTCTTGTAACACCCATGCTCGCCGATTTAGTGGATAATGCTCGAATCGGTCACTCCACCCATCTGAATTCTCTACGACCAGATATTGCATCTGAGGGAGTCCACTCCACCGGACAGTTAATCGAGATGGATGGAAGTTCTTGGGTTCTCTCTTGAAAAACAACCCTTCATTGCTATCAGCTGCCCCCGTTGCTGCAATGTTGCAATGAGCCATACCATACACTTTCGCCATGAGTGCGGACTCTTTCAGCCAATCCTCTTCAGAGTCTTGAAGGATACAAAGACAGTCAATCCAGAGAAATCGAACGCTAAGGCTTTTAGCGACCCACACAGCGTGCAATATTGTCTTTGGCAAGTGTTCCATAGCGATGCCTTCTTTCATTGCGAGGACGTTTGATTTGAGCAGCCTGAAGGGGGGATGTTGGCCCCAGCAATAACTCAGGGTTATGTATGGCGGCGTGATGTGTTCATCCAAGGAGCTTTTGAGACCTTGAAAGGAGATATTCTCTTGGGTGATGATTAGCTTAGGTGGAACTTGAGAGGAAGGGTGTCCAAGATCAAGTAGACGTGTTGGAAGCCAAGGTTGAGAGGACGATGAACGGCAGTCAGGGTGATTCTGAATGCAATCCGTCAGCCACTGGGACATGATTCTTTTACGCGCTGAAGATTCAGTCCCATCTGAGGCATCTGTCGAGTGAATGAAGTTCTGCGAAACCGTTTCATCGGATCTCTCGCTCGGCAATATATGAAACGTGATATATGAATACGACTCCCCAACCCTAAAGCTGATCTGAAACATCCAGGCGAACTTAGAGTGATGTCTTAGCGCTTCATCTACGCACTCCGTAAGTGGTCGATGCATTGTGAAAGGTTCGGCAAATCCTAGTTCTCTCGAGAAAAAATACCTATCAATATGTTCCCACAGGCTGACGCAGATTTGACAGCCCTCCCTTGCAGATGAAGATAAACTTTCCTGTCCGGGATGGTGTGGGTACCATAGATGTTCGGATTGTGGTTTTGCTTCAGGAAGGTCGCCTTCGAAAATGCTTAGGCACATGTGGCATAACATGCTGGCCAAAGAGCCCCAGGTAGCTTGGCATTCCCAGCAACGTAGACGGCGAAGTAGCTGAGGATAATCATGTGTCGCAGACTCACAAGCGCTCGTCGGATGCAGCCTAAGCACTGACCCTCGCCAACAGAGGATCTGAAGAATGCTGATTGGAATTTCTGAATGTTTTGAAATCGGAGCATGCAAAGTGAAGTTGACACGATTGGACATTCAAAGGCCCCGCCTTATCGGCAAGTTAGTAAATTGGAGCCGAAGTGCGAATGCTAGTTCTAATTGAGTCAGACTGGCTCTTCGAACTCGCTTAGCCTCGTCTGGTGCGTTCAGAGGCCAGCAGCGACAGGCCTACGTCGGATTCCCGACGTATTCTGGCAGCGACAGGGTCGTGTATGGTCCGGAGCAATAAATTTTCCTTGCGGGTGAGCCGCAAGGTAGAACTGGAATACGAAACGCCACGTATTTCGTGCATCTACACCGCTTCGGCGCAGAAGTGATGCCAAAAATGGATACGATTCCTGAAGCCGCCAGAAATCATGCCTCTTGCATTGCTGACTATGATGTCGATGACTTCAAAAAGGAATCACGTTCGTGAGCGACAAAGGTAGCGAAATTCGTCGACTGTTGGAGTGAGGGCTAGACTTGAGCAGGCCGGAAGATTAGTAGTCCCGGTAACCCATCATGCTTCGACCTTACGTCCGTATGTTTCGACCCAACACGGAAAAGCAGCACGAAGGCCCCTTTTCACACCAACCCTGCCGTCATAGACTTTGTTACTGAGGTTCCGGCGCGCGTCTCAATCAGCGTTTCCGCGCCATGAAAAATATCATTATCGATGGTGGTGCGGCTGAGTGATTCCTGTTGCACGTGGTAGGAGAAAGGAAGGGTGTGATTAGTGTAGGAATCTAAAAGCGACACCTTGAGACTGCTGCCTGACTTTTTGGCGCGTAGTAACTGCGTATTTGGCCGCACCTCAGGGGAGTGAGCCATTAACACACACGTAGGCAACATGGCGCAAAGCCTTGGTGTGCAGGGGATGTGGGCCCGCGTGGTCTGGATTGGATTGGTTTCTAGACGCCTGAGGTGGGCACTCGATACAGATATCTCGCGTTGCTCCCAGACTCCTTCTCGTGTTGCTCTATCTTCACTACAATCTTTCACTTTTCTTTGACGCTACCAGGCACCCCATTCAGATCGCACCCCCTGTTAACCCCAACCTAGCATCTGCAAAAACCGTTTGCTCCAAAATCTCATTTCCTTACACAGCCTCATCGACTACAACTTTACAAAAGCCTTGACTTTGAGCTTGCCCTCCAAGCACCAAAACCCTGTGCATTAACCGCCTCCCAATAACCAATACCAACAACCGTCATCATGTCCCACCTCTACTCCTGTGATCTCGCGCACTGCGACGTCAGAGATTCCATAATGTACTACCGCCCCTCCCTTGCTGCCAACGCCGCCTTTCTCGCCCTCTTCGCGTTCTCTGGCATTGCACATATCGCCCAAGGCACCATTACCCGCAAGCCCTACTTCCTCGGCGCCATGATCTGTGGCTGCACTGCCGAAGTAATCGGCTACATCGGCCGCCTCATATCCTGGAACAACCCATTCTCCCTCAATGGCTTCCTCATTGGTATCTGCTGCATCACGCTCGCGCCCGCCTTCTTTGCTGGAGCCATCTACTTTACACTCGGTGATGTGGTGCGCCATGTCAGCGTTGACTCTTCACGCATCAAGCCCAAGACCTACGCCATGATCTTCATCCCGTGTGATCTCGTCAGCCTTATTCTCCAAGGTACCGGTGGTGGACTGGCCTCTACCGCGTCGCAGAATAACAAGAACGTGACTAATCCGACGCACGTCATGGTTGCCGGTCTCGCGTTTCAGGTCGCCACCATGGCAGCATTCATCGCCATATGTCTCGATTATGCCCTCCGGGTGTGGAAGCTGGAGAAGCGCTCGGGCGTCACGATTGCACCGCACATCAGCAAACAGAAACTTGCCATCTTTACCGCTTTCTTCTCCCTTGCAATTGTGACGATCTTTATTAGGACGGTGTACCGAGTGATCGAGTTGGCTGGCGGGTGGACGAGCAAGCTATACAGGACGCAAACCGATTATATTGTCTTGGAGGGAGTGTGAGTCTTTCTGTCTGCATTTCCCCATTCTCGCCTTGGGCGCTAATATTCCACAGCATGATCGTAATTGCTGTCTATGCTTTGCATATTGGGCATCCGGGCAACCTTGGAAAGGGCCGCGTCGACACTTCCTCGCCAGAGTCCAAGATATCAGAACAAGGCAGAATTGAAGAGGTGAAGCCATGATTATCCACTTTTTAGTTTGTTGTTTGCTGTTATAATTGTGGAGAATTTGCATGGCGCTGGTTGTGTGTCCGGGTAGAGTAATGTGAAGGGGCTGGTTCGGGATGACAACAAAGGGTAAAGGTGGAGTTTGCCGTACCACTGATTTGGTACAACAATCCCTCCACGGGGGAGAACGAGCCGCGCGTACGGAGAAAAGAAGGAGAAGAGAGCTTCATTACTTGCCGTCTGGCAGACTGTCCTAGCTACTTGAATAGTCTGCTCCACACTACCACACTGGTCCACTCTACACCGCCACAATAGACGTATCTCGATAGGTGGAGCGTGGAATCAGAGAGTGACAGGTTAGCATTCAAGCCTTCCGTTCTGCTATCTTTCGCTGCCGCTTGGCTCTTGACTAGTCTCCTCCCTGTTCTCTCCTGAGCCTTGCCATTGGAGTCTTATCTGGCAGATTGAGGAAGTACAGGTGCACCTGACCGCTTCCTGTCCCCATCATCTGCGTTCTCACCTTGTGTATCCTCAGCCAGGAAATAATGAAAAATTTCTGGCGTATCTTCGCGAACCCCTCATGTCAACCTCAATCCCCTTGACATCTCCAGCCTTTGTAGTGCCTCCGCGAGACCTGGAGATAGAATATGCGGATGTCGAAGGGCAAATGCCGGATCAAAAGTAAATCTTCATCCTGACGAGCTCGGATGGTACGTGGAGTCTTTGGGATTGGGATTTGAAGCTTAATTTCAGGCCTGCAGGGTGTTGGTCCAAATATCCGAGTAGAGCGCCGAGGCGAGTCTGTAGCTCAGGGGAATGTCCTCCTCTGCGCAAGGTATGTCAAAAGGTGATGATGGCTCGTGTAGCCTCCACGAATGAAGAGTTGGGTGCGAGGAGCTTTGATGCCGTCACATCCCACCACCTTTAGCTTCCAGCATACACCGCTTTGCTGCTTTTTCGAAGCCCAGACCAAATCCGGTTGTCTTAGCACAAGTGCAGAGTCTTGGTTTCTCTCCTAGTCTCAATTCTCGACCGCCCCAGCGGAATCTTCTTCTTCACATTCCATTAGCAGCCAGCAAATATCACTTGTGGCTTTGGATGCTCTGCACACAAAATCGCAAAGGCATTTTCGATGTCGACCTTCCCTATGCTCAGCCTAGCGTGCTCTCTGAGCGACACATCGTTGTAGTCGAGGCATTCAGCCGCTTGGCTGATGTGATCTCCACAACTATTTCTACCCTTTGGGGTGTTAGAAGTGTTTGGAGAGGGTGCTCCGAGCAAAGTAGAGTCCCAAGAACCATCTTCATCCGCCGGATTATCGCTAAATTCTTGGTCCTAATTCTGCGGATAGAGCAAGGAACGGACATTTTGTTCGAGATGGGCTGAGCGACATATTGAGTGAACGTAGCGTGACGGTCTCGGGGATGGCGTGAGACTGAGAAGAGGGTCGATTGCGCTTTGGTTGTTTGCAGTGGAAAGGACAGGATCGCGGAAGCTAGGTTGATGGTCTAGGTAATGGTGTATTGACCTCAGGATGGCGGGCGAGCAAACTGGTAGATGGATAAGTCAAGGCTCATTTGCTGCTCAACAGGTCAACAAAAATGCAGCTGACGACGGAAATGACAATATCCGCAGGCAGAGGAAGGAACGCACAAGCTTGGTAGAGGAATTGTGTAGACGCTGGTTTGCCGATTACTCCTCCAATAGCCGCATGAGCAGGGACACGTCAACAAAAGTGACCATAATATGACCAACGATCTTCCATTTTACCTCGATTGTACTCGGGTGTTCACAGCCACGACGCCGCCTACATAAGACAGCGTCCATGCATGGCACCAATCACGATGACACCATCCGCGCGTGACGCCATACCGACATGACGCCGTCCAGCCATCAGCGTCTTCGCGCCCTAGGTTGATATGATCATCCCACAAGGCAGAGATGCAAAGCTTTGACTATAGCCTTATTACTTAGCCCCATACCGCAGCCATTAAGCAATATCTTGAGGTAGAGCTTGCGCTAAATCGTTGCTTTGGCATAATATCGGAAGACCCTCAATGTAAACTTGGGAGGAAACGCGAAGTATCTGTGAGAAGCGCGCTTCGCCATAGCACATCATTGCAAGCCCTCGCCTCGGTTTGGCGTGGCCCCAGTTACCCTAAATGCAAACCAAAATGATTTCCCATACAATCTCTACCCTTCAGAGAGCGCGGACTCCATGGCCTACACTCTTTGTCTCGAAGAGCTCTATCAATCCTGCGCCAAGGCATTCTTGAAGTGCCCAGTCGAAATCAAGCCCATACAAGGCTTTCCACTTCTTTGTCTTGCCGGGCAACAATCCAGCAAACTCTCCTCTAGTACGCTTGGCAACCGAGACACGACTGTCTGACTCGACTGAGCCGTCCCATCGTTCTCGCAAGAGGTATAGTGGTGTTTCTCGGTACTTCGTCTTCCCGAGTAGTTCAAGAAGATGTGATCGCGCTGCGTAAAGAAGACGCAAGTATGAGCCTATATTCGGCATCGACAGGGCCAGCTCGGAGCCTGCACTTGTGTTTTGTGACTCCGAATTATGCCGCTTGGGCGTGCCGACGCCTCCAAGGTTCTCAAACGCTGCATCTCCACCAACAGCTGCCCAACTGCCAGATGCAGCGCGCGATATCGCCAGCGGAGCAACGATCGATGAGCCACCAAGTAAGCTACCGGAAGTGCCGCCGAGAGAAGATGACACCAAATATCCTTCCTTCATCAAAGCTGATGCGTGAGCGGGGGTGAGTAACCGTGCAGGAATCGACGTTGCTCGTGGGTTCCGTGCAAGAACGTCCAAAAAGTCATCAATGGTTGAATGGTCCAAGGTGCTAGTCCTGAGCATAGCCTCGAGTCCGCTAGTCAATATCAGCAGTTCACTAAGCCCACTAAGATCATTGCCACGGCCCGACAGCTTGATCTTGCGCAGCTTCCCTGAGGCAACAAGCGCAGAAATTTCACGCTCTGTCCGAGACGACGCTGTAATCAATGCATGCACATGCGCAGCAGTCACAACAGGAGGAAGGCCTTTGCGGAAGTTTAGGACCTCTGCGATGCGGACACTGTTCATGCCCGCCCTCTCTGGCATTTCGCTGAACATGCTCTCAGTGCTCTGCTTGATTGCATCTTCGACACTCTTTGCGTTCGACAGGCTTGTGGATGAGACTATCTTGCCGGTGGCATCTAGTCTGGTGCTTTCACCTGCATCCTCGTCATCTTTGTTTGCCAGCGATATTGCTCTTTGCAGAGCGTTTGTGCGAGCAAGGTTGGCAAAGGGCGAAGAAGAGGATCTTCTCAAGGACGACACTGTTGTCGGCTTGCGGACTTTAGAAGAATGAGACCCTGTCAGATAAAGGGGCATTCTATGGGAGATTGAAGGTTGAAACGAAAAGACAGAGTACGAGGCGAGTCATAAAATAGGCATCCGTAAAGGAAGGTGAGGCGACCAATTTGATCCACCACTATTACATAAGCATTGCGGAGTGCGGCGAAAAAGGCTTGGACACCGCATGGGTTTTTACAGTCATAGGAGAAGTGTCAGGTGGACTTTCAATCATCAGTTCGATTTGGTGTCGTGATTATTTACTCCATTAGAACCTATGTGTAGGTCTCTAAGCATATCACCACTATTTTCGTCATCTCTCAACAAGAGCAATCACCATTACTCTTCGTTAACATCTGTCTCGATACCTCAATTCGGTGCTCCTAAGAAGGCCGGCTGGCCCAGACTCAGCCTTTGGCCCGGCTTGGTCAAGGCCGGCCCGAAGCCGGCCTGGATACTCCTGATTAAGCAGGAGTTATACTGGATGGCGGTCGTCGCCAAGGAAGGATCGTCTCCTAAAACAATACCTACTTCACCCCTTAATCTAATAGGCTTAGCGTGCTGTGGTGGTTGTGGATACCACCCCTTAGCATAGACAGATTGACACATATGGTACATAATCTACATAGATAGCTAGACAGCCCAGCTCGGGCAAAGGACAAGCATCTTCTCTTCTTTCCTTGCTTTCTGATGTCGATGTGAGCTCGGCCTAGACTTTGCCATACACGCTAGCTGGTACGGCAAAGTCCGGTCCCTCCTCCTAACTTTTGAGCTTGCTGTTGCTGCTGTTGTTGCTATAGCTTGCCCATGTTCCGGCCCCTTCACAGTATAATTTCCAAGTATGGTTTATACTAGAATAGGTACAGTATAGAAGTGCACGGTCAGCCGGCCTGTTGGGAGCACTGTACCTTAATATGGTCCATTGCCCAGACCCAAAGGCTGCTGAGATTGTGGATAGTTTGGCTGCGTCGTAAATCCACTGACCTCACTCAAATTGGCAATTCTTCCAAGCAGGAGCTCAACATGCCTGTACGCCGCACTGGGCTGATACTGGGGAACCTCGTGGCCACTCAGATCCACTGAACAGAATGTCAAGCCGCGCTCTGTAACCCAGCCACCAAAGATACCAGCACCAGCAACGGAGCAGGCGATAGCATCATCTGCATAGGGGACGTAGAAAGGCTGCACGGGAGGTTGGCTGAAACCCTGTGCGCCGTTCCAGGTCAAGTTTTGCAGGGTCAAAAGGGAGCCATTGAGGATAAGGACCATGTCGAGAGCGCCGTGAGCGACGATGACGTTGTTGGTCTTCTCAATCACGCTTTGAAGCGGACCACCTGTTAAGCCGGATGGCAGCGACCGATCTGTGTCGTTCACAAAGACAGGGTGATGCGAACAGATCACCCAGTCAGAGTCTAGCGGCGCATGTATCACTTTCTTCACATCTGTGCGATTGAAATATACTTGGTCAAAGCCCACAGGCAAGTAGAAGGTCGATTAGGGGAAGCCGAGAACGTCCCATGGGATAGGGCAGAGCTGGCCGACTTGGTAGATATCGAAGCAGGGATTGATTGTAAGGATGGCCTCGAAGATGTTGTCAAAGATGTCACAGCCGTCAATCAGGACGCCGTTGGAATTTAAACCAGGTTGGTCCGGGAATGGGCCTTTTGGCGGGAACGTAAGAAGGTCGAGGTAGGCATCATATCCACAAGTCGCGCTAATTTTGTGGATGTGCTCGAGGTAGGTGTCATTAAACGGGAAACTCACTCGTGTCAGTACGTCTGTTGATCTCCTGCAGCTGCGATGTACGTACTCACTGGCATTTGCTTCTGTGTAAGCAACAGCAGGGGCTTGTTCCATAATCGAATCCCAGCCAATGCTTGCATCGTAGATCATAATACCACTCACATTGAAATAGGTAGTATCAGACTGATTCAGCATTCCATCGGCGATGTAAGGAACGTACATTCCAGCTGGATGCATGTAAGCTTAGACTGGGCAATAGTCCGGGATCCATTCACCATAGCTCTCTCCCGTGACATATACTTTCCGATCATGTAGCTTGAAAAGATCGACGAAATTCTTCCAGAAACCGCGGAATTGATTGGCCACATCGATCTCACTTGTAGCATTCGGTGTACCTCGCGAATAACCAGTTCCGACTGGCTGCTCCACCCAGACCACGTTTGTCAAGTTCACCCAGGTCCACGTGTTGGGAACAGGCAGGTATGATCCAGCTTGCCAAATGGCAGGGCCATTCTCGTGGAAGAAGCCATCAAGGGAAGAGCAACCAGGACCGCCGTTCAGCTATATCATGATTTCATCGCTTGCAGCAGGATTTGTGGTTGTTACAAACCAAAAGAACAATTCTCTATCGCTTGTATGGTCGATTGGAAGCAGACCCGCATATGATTCTCCGATGTCGAAATTTACATCAGGGAGGGCAGAGCCATTGACGGCGAAGGGTTCTGTAGCGTTGGTCAGAAAGGAAGAGGTCGATTGCTTCGAGTGAAGATCAGAGGCAGCATTGGAGAAGCTGTTCAAGCTGCGCCGGTCGTATTTGGCATGCTTTCTTGAAGGACTTGCTTCGGCTTCAATTAGGAATCAGGATAAGACTAGAAAGGCGTTGGTGAGCAGTATTGTTGCAATGCATAGGGGACGAAGAGCAGAGACAGCAGCAGACACGCGAAACAGTAATAAAGCAACTGCGAAAGACAAAAAGAAAGGTACCTGATCGAGGAATTTTCAAGGTGGCCAATGCCAGGTTACACGGAGCTTATGAGTATCTGCGACACCCGAGAGAGCTCCAAGTTGCTCTTGGACCTTGGAGCGGAGATCGACCTCAAGATCCATGATCTCCGCCATGAATAACAGTCGACCAGACAGCATTTAGGTGGTTGGTATTTCAACTTGTGCGACAGTAGTGTAACGACGGTGGCGAGCAGTGGAGAAGTGTTACAACGGCATCCCAGTCACGTAAGCATGCGATCGTGGCCGTCGATGATATTGCAGAAGCTGTTGGAAGCCGGGTTGTAGGGAAACTCAGGTGTGAGGCGCAATTTGAGAGGCTGAGAGGATGGCTCGTATGATGAGGAGAGAAATGAGAAGAGGCTCAACCGTGGGGTGCGAAGCGTGATTCGTCCCTCGGAGTTGATGGCATCAACCTCCGACTTTTGATTGTGACAATGAAAATTGTTTTTCAATAGGCACTATCTTCATGCCATTATGTCTAGACGCTGCGATCCCTCTGCCGAATATAGGAAAACCTTAGCTTTCTAGCCCCCGAACTACGTCTCAGACAACGCCTTTCCCAGGAGGCTCTCAGATCAACAGTATCAACTTGGAAGCGCATCACCAATGTTCCTGATCCAGCTCAAACTTCCTTCTTCGAAGATCTCTCCTCCTACGCCCATCTTTTTCCCTTCATCTAACAACATGGTCCTGACAATGATCTTCTCCGGCGCAATCATCTGCTGGTGGTAGACATGCGACGTGCAGTTCGGGCAGTGGAAGCACAGGACCGGATTGCCTGCGATACATCAGCATTACCCCGACCATGTCAACTCAAATTAATCGGCCTACCCGAAGCACCAGTATAAGTGTATATTCTGGGCGAGCCTTTCGTTATCCTCAGATCGTCTTTCGACACAATCTGGTTGCACGAGAAAGGCCCTCCACCCAGCTTCTTGCATGTGTCGCAGTGGCAAAGTATATGTTGCGGGTTGTCCAGCCTCACTGTCCACTCGATTTGTCCGCAATGACAGCTTCCTTCGTAGTTTGCGTTTGATGTTGGCGCGCCGTCCGCGAACAACTTGCCGTCTTCAAAATCTGCCAAACCTCGTATCAACACAGAGGTCTGTCTAAGCCATGTCGCATCCACTTACCAGCAACCACTGAGTCCTCAATGAGAGGTGCTGCCTTCGCCGAAAAGGAATGATGCACCGGGTCCTTCAACAGGTAGTAGTCCCTGTCATCTGCATTCGCGAATTCCAGAATAAAAGCATGTGTAATACCCTTCGAGTACGGCTCCCAGCTATGGTTCTTCCCCATCCGCATAGATATCATATATGGCTTGCCATCTGGCTTGACACATGATGTCCTAAGCGCCGTGAACTCTCTGAAATGTTTCTGCAGCTCTGTCCACGAGATACTAGAACTGTACTTGAAAAGCACGATGTGGGTGATGGGCGCCATCTTAAAGACTGGAGGTCGTGAAGAGGACTGTAGGGTTCCATGGTGCATGTAATGTATTGCAAGATTTTGAAGCTATACTTTCACGTCAACGGGCATTTGTGCGGGTGAACTTGCCTTTTCTGTCAGTCCGAGAAGAGTAATCGGCGGCGAGATATTTGGAAAGATCTTTTCGGTTCCTACAATGGTCGAGGCTATGACCTTCCTGCATACTGGGTGAACGGCAAATTTGCATACTCATGAGTAAAGTCCTTGCTCAGTTCCTGGCCAGTAGGTGCGTGCTGGCATTTCGACCTCACCGCAGCAGAACATGAAGGGCGCCACTATTCCAGTTGGCTGACGGCAACTTTCCCAGGTGCATTTATCGAATCATCTCATGCCGATAAGTATCGTGCGAAAGTGCCTGGAGGTAGAATTGCTACCTACGAACAGAGAGAAGGCCATGTGAAGCAGACGCCGCCGAGAGAGGCAGGCAGAACGGAGTAGGTGAGATAGCTTATTGGGATGTCCAACGTCGAAGGAATAATGCGCCAGATGGAAACCAGGTAGACATTTATCCCAGTCACGTCAAAGCCAACATGGAGGTGTACATCCCTTGGGCCCAGATTGCACCATCAGTACTAGGTTTCATGAGCCATTGTTGGTGCCCAATGAAAAAACAGTGCATGAAAGTTAGGATTGCGCTGAAGTATGCTCTAGGTTCAACAATGCTAGCGCTGGAGCCAACAAGGACGATGGTCTACCCACAACCTGGTTCCTTGCACAAACTTTTCATGGTCTAGCAATACATATTTCCGACAAAAACCAATCTCCATTACAGCTTCTCTACGCTCACCACTCAATTGCCTGGCATGTGCGACCTATGCTCAGTATTCCCTCACGGCAAACACGACTTCGAATGCCTACGTTCTCCAGCTCGCCTCACTCGCTATTATGGCCAGCATCAGATTCGGGGGTATTCTTAACACTGCTTATTGGCTGTGCAAGGTACTTCTAGATCAACACACACACCTAGCAGAAAGGCTTTGCCAGGCGGCGACTCAGTTGGTACCATTTCGGACACGTGGATACGTCTGGCCTTGCACTCCAATTCCAGGAGGGTGGAGGTCGTTGGAAAGCTCGGCCTGCTTGCGGGACCAGTGTTCATGCTTGTCCACTTCCCCTTCTATGCCCATTGGTGGTGTGTCTTTGCTGCGCATCAGAAGAGCGGACGACATACAGGCCCAAGGCATAAAGTTGTTGGCCAGATCACTTTTCAAGCATACATGCTGAAGGACTGGCCTTTCAAGGTGGACGTGCTATGCGCGTGGCTGTATTTGCCTTTACGAGTCCATCTATCCCATCGACGGCCAGTTTTTGGTTGGCACCTAATTTCTGAGTGTGCGTTACGGGCTTGCCCTAGGCGGCAGAAAAAGGTTTAGCGGCCGAATAGCCTGGAAAATCACATGGTTACGGGTGAATTATAAGTTGCCAAGCTTAGGTGGCCATACCCAGAACCACAAGTGATTTAGGGCGAAAATTGAATGCTGACTAAATTTGCTGTCGATGAGATAGGTCGAGTGCGCAGTGTCCCCACAGAAGATTCTCAGATCAAATGTCCTATTGCTGGGACATGTCGCCGCCTCTTCGCCCCTGTCTGAATGCACCATGATCACATCGATACGCGCTCCATCCTTTAACCAATTCGTGAAAACCGGAGATGGTGCTGACCGAGATAGCGCCGACCGCACCGTCATACACCTGGCAACGTGACACAATTTGGGAGGGTCGAAAATCGAAGATCTCCGGACTAACTCGATGAACATAGTTGATGATTTGCCCCCAGCTTACGGCAATAATACGGGGCCAGCTCGAAAAGATTAGTGCTCATGCACAGTTCCTTTAGAAAACCATGGTCACTGAGTTCGTCGATCATCCAAGAGCTTACGTCACAATGCAAGATCACCGTGGTCTGCCACCACTTCATCATTTTGGATCTAGTGACAGGAGATACACGAAGCAGGCGAAATTTTACGACGCTAAGGGATGTGAGCAAGATGGATGTGAGCAAGATGGATGTGAGCAAGATGGAACATCACGGACTGGATCTGGTCGCGGCGGAGAGGATGGTTGTTGAGTTCCGACCTGTCACGGCGCGACACGACGCGAACCAATACACGCTCAGAAATATTGGAGAACACCAAGTCGTCATTGCCTGCTTATCAAGCGACGTGTATTGGGCATCATCGGCGCCAGTTGTGGCATGCAATCGAGCTTTCCGTCGATCCGAGTCGGCTTAATGGTAGGGATCGGAGATGGCTTGCCCATGTTGCCCTTGTACGACATTCAACTGGGGATGCCGTGGTAGGCCAACCGACCAGCACCAAAGGCAGGGTTATCCAGTACGACTTCTGGAAGGTGGTCCAGTTTCTGAAGCACGTGTCGAAGAAAGTCAAGATTAACTCAAAGATGGGGACAAGATACAATTACCGTGACACAGAACATGGCCAGCTGTTCGAGGCGAGTCACAATCATCCAAACGGCAGTGCGACAAGGCAGTTGCGGTGTTGCCAGATTTGGCCATAATGCTAGATTCAGCCATCAAGCTGAATTTGTTGGTGCTGGCGAAACGAGCGCAGAGCGACCTGGCTAAATTCAATAGACCCATGCCAGAAGGCCCCCAACTCAAACATGTGAACATAACAGCCAGCCTCCGCTGAGATGATAGCGATTCAAAAGTGTCCTTTCGCGATGGATGATCTGCTGGGATTTCTTGCATGGATCATGGGAGGCTGCCTTACATGTTTGACGGGGCCCACAATTGGAAGTTGGCGTCTGCTTCTTTAGCGGCCGGCTCCTGTGGGAGTTCATGCGGAACCATTCGGGGGCACCTCATCACCCCACCCAACGCCACCAAGCACCCTAAACCCAGAAAGTCCATCAACAAGTACTTTACCATGTTCTGAAGGTCTACGGGGATGCTCCCTCAACGAGGACCCAGCGGCATCGACCTGCGACAACTCCACCTAACCTAACCCAAGTTGTAGTCCCATTTTGTACTACTTTTGAAGCTCCACGGGTGAGGTGGTGTAGATTATTTGCCCATATACTTTATGGTGCTTGGTGGCATGGGGTGGGGGTGATGGGTGTCCCGAATGGTTCCGGCTTGGCCGCACTATGAAGAAGCCACTAAGGCGAAGATGAAGCCAAATTTTCTCAGTTCATGCGATGCGTCTCTAGTCAATCTGAGAGATCTTCAAGGTGATAACCCTCAGCCGCAAACATGGGTTTCAAGCTGGCCGACTACAATCGATGTGCAGATGGCTGCATGGCCTTGAAGGGTAAAACAGGTGCCTAGAACAGTACCATAAGTAATCATGTGGTTCAGCCGCACAATGAATTTGTATCTCAAGCAGCATACTATGGCTGCGCATTGCTGGCTCAATGCTGCTCATGACTGAAGATGATCGCCAGTTTAGCTCCCTCATCAAAATTCTGCCGTTGTTCGTCCTTACCGTCAATCGTTAACAGATAAGCCCACGTTTCTGCATGCCGCTTCGATACCTGGTCCATCCGCAATCTGAGTGGATCGACGACCAATATTCAGCAATCCCCACTGAATGTGCCTACTTCTCCTCATCTGCTTTCCAAAAGGGAAACATTGTTTCACGAGCCGAAAATTGCGTCCTGCATCGCGTCAGAGAAGGTGCACGTAGGCCCGGCCTGTGCCCAGTGCAAATGCTCGTCCAAGATCTTAAAATCCTCTAGGAGCAAGTCAGATCGTCGTTACAAGGCACTACTATTGTCTCCTGTCAAAGCGCTGTCGACCACAGTACCGCAGCATACTGTTGAAAAACACATTCCATGCCGGAGCGAACGATTGCGACAGTCCAAGACTTCGTCTCTAGCGAAGCAATTATTATGGAAGGGGTGCTGGTGAATGAGGAGACATTTTCACCAGTCTGAGGCTACCAAGCCAAAGCCGATCACATCAAGGCACTAGACCGTAGTCGATCTGAGGTGACTGTTGAGTTCCCTCCAGATAAAATATCCCCTTTGCTTTCAGACAACGTACATGAGTGTCGCCGACTCCTCCTTTTCAGGCGCTAGGTCAATAAAGATCTCCTCACCCTCTTCCGTGGTAACCTCGACATATGTGCAAAGTCTCCCTTCTCCATCGTCCTCGCTCTCAATACCCACTTCAACAACTTCCTCCTCTGGACCTTTCTCCCTGCTCTTCGAAAACGAATTCCAGTGGTTGCCAGAAGAGACGCGCTATCGACGCCCTTGTGAAACTTGAAGCCCACCCTACGGTAACAGATCGTGAAGATACACTCCTCAGCCACTTCGAATTCCACCTCGCCAGAAGTAGTCTTTTCCTGTCCTCCACCGGCTTCCAAATCTAGCTCGCCTGTTGGCGTTAGATCAACCGTTGCTCCAATCGGAGTACGAGCCCGATCGGATATCTCTGCATTATGTTGCTCTTTCTGGAGGAGCTTGGCTTCCAGAAGAGTGCAATAGCCGACGACGAAGTAGATCTTCGGGTTCCTCTTGAAGCTTTTCTCCAGCCATATCTTCACTGTTTCTTCCTAGCAGAGCTCTTCAAACATAAGCTGAGGTTGTCGGAGAATGTACTTCCAAGCAAGGCTGGCCGTTACATGGAAGCTGTCGCTCTTCTCGTGTTGGAACAGCGTGGTGGAACTCCTGGTGGCTTTGATCCTGAAGAATGTATCTGACTACGCGTCCATGCGACCTTTGAATTCCATGTCGTCGCTGATTGAGAAGTCCGTGAGTTGGATCTGAATTGGTTGAAGTGCATCTTGATCTGAGGAACGTTCGTCAGGAACAAGGCTAGCAAGCGCAAGGCTGTCATTCGGAAGGGGTGTGGTCGTGAAGATGAATGTTGAAGACGGCATGACTGTAGTTGTCGTCGCGACACCAAAGACTACCAGGTGGGAAGATCTAGATTAGCTGAGGAAGTGTCTGCTGTTGAGCAAAGCCTTACCAGATCCAGCGCCTTTAAAGCTAAAGTGCCTAACACCCCTTCAGAAGATAAAGTTCTAGAGGAATCGAAGGTTAGCAGAGTAGTTCTGACCGCCACAAAGTGTCGGTGGCCGAGGATTTCTCCTTAGGAACGGCCCTGATGGCAACTCGCAACAACTGTTCGAGGGCTAGCCAAAATATCTTTCCAACAAGCACAACTGGCTTATATTGGCAGTCCTCCAAGTAGGCGGCGTTGCAGCCAGTGTCAAATATGTTGCCAGTTATCGTTTCTGGGTCGTCGTAGGCTGAAGTGATCATGGTACCAGTAGTAGTGTCATTAAGCAAGGCCACAAGCCGAACGGGGAGTCCCTGCTTGAATTTTAGCAAGGCTTTCATGTTTTTGTGGGTGATAGGCGCTTTACCTGCTTAGTCAGAGCGTCAGGAATGGCCCCATTCCCACGGTCAGTTGGGAGACCAAGGACCCACGTGACATTCATTGGTGCTGGTCTGGCTTGCATCAGTTGCGCACTGCTGAATCGGAGTGTCGCGGCACATTTCAGCCAGTGGAGTCAGCTTAGAGAGCAAACGTCGAACAAAGTGGCTGAGCGAAATAAGGTTGAGGCGCATTCGGTTGACATTGTCAGTTGCGATTAGAATCTGTCAGATGGAAAGAAGATGCTGAATTATTTGATCCTCCTATCGAGACGGTGAGATGTACACATCCTCATACCTTCCAAATGCCAGGTGTTCTGAGTCACTGAAATTAGGCTTCCGTAAGTCCCTGTGGCTCATCTGTACGTACACTGACTCGCTTGTAGGCATCTCCGAGATAGCCATCGTTGGTGTAAGACAATCACGCTGGGAAGAAGGACCAAGAGGGACTTTACTGTGCCACCAAGGTGGTATGGCAAACCTCAAAAGGACGAGAGACTGTACTATCCCTCTCCGGCTGACAGATATACTTTCCACATTTTCTAGGTCCTGCCCTTCTAGGAAATGAAATGACCCAATAAGGCCATACTCCGGGGCCAGCCCAGTCTTCGACGATGAAGGATTGTGAGAGGTCTGGTGACCTGACGTCCAGCCGCAGCAAAAACATGTTGTCGAGGAGCTTACTGCACATCATTCGAGCATGCGTTGACTGACGGATTGCAGAGGTTGAAACATCTTCGACAAAGCGGCAAGAGACTGGCGGAAACAAGACAATGTCAAGGAAAGTATCATCAAGTCGAGAGCAAACAGAACTTACAGACCTTCCTCCAACCTTTGGCTCACCTGATCAGACTAGACCGGCTCGACCCCTTTTCCGAATTCATTTTGACTGGTTTTGATGCAACGGCAGAAAATCTCCAGAGGTTGAAACGATTGAACAAATGCAACAGTATCGTACCAAGAAATTGCGGTCTAACCTACACTTTCTCGTCGCCCTAACGAACCGCAACAGCGCATCCTGGGAACCACAGGCATAGCTGTTTCAGTTGAGATTAGCGCTGGCGAGGTCGATGTTCAATGCAGAGATTGCTTGGAAGAAAGACAGGTTAAGTGTGTATATTTTGTGTGGGAGTGCTAAAAAAAATCTACATAGCTACCCTATGGGCCATTCTCTAACGCTATTAGCCGAATGTACCAGTGGCCTGGAATTCCCTGTCGAATGTACGTGGCCGGAGTCATACCGATTTGAGCGAAGGTCTCACTAAAAATAGTACTGAAGCAGCCTCCCTTGCTCTCTGAGACCACAGGCTCGGATAGTTCAGGTACAATTTCATGCGACTCCGCCAAGTTCCTGCATTAGCATTTGATCGGAACCTTGAAGGTTAGACGTCGGCTACTAGAATAGGCCTCCCTATTTCCTCGCTAATTCCCTTGCCATTCTCTATGCGGTAGGATCCTACCACTAGGCTCAGGCCACCGACCTTCAATGTGAAGCGGGGTTGTTTGAAGGGATCCTCATTGGATTCTTTCTCGTTGAATACGCTACTCAAAGACATCATGTTTTTGCACATTCGCGGGAAAATGGAAAAGGGTCAATCCATGCATGGTGTACCCTCATCTGCTGCAATTTGGTCGGGTACGGCGACATTGGAATATCAGATGTAACAGGCTTCGATGTCCCGCTATGCTCGGCAGAGCGAGATGTTCCTGACATACGGTATACCATTGTCCCATACCGCAGCAAAAACCGAGAGTTGTGGTGATGGGAAAGCTCGTTGGTGCATCGGAATAGGAGGCGCGGGTGAGGATGTTCTCAACATTTCGTCCGAGACAGACGACGTGTGCTCGTTTTCGCTGGAAGCTTCCACAGGCCACGACGCGTCGGACCCGGGAGAACTTCCTGTCGTCTCGCTGTATAATGAGGGGGCTGCTGGAGCCTGATGTCTCTCCATCCTTGAAGATCATGGCCTTGCAACATTCAAAGCCGCATGGCTGATGCGCCGGCGGATTCGAGAGGACTGATTTCCTAGCCATTAAGGTCAGTAGGACTGAATTTTGCTGTTTAGCCTTGCCTAACATCTTACCTGCACGTAGACAGTCAGCATGCGCTGTGCAAGAATTGCGGGTCCTGGGGATACTCATAGTGCTAGCTCTCCTCATGCAAGCCAGGAGCAAGTCATCCTATCTGGATAAGGAACCAACGAGAACGTGTCCATGCGGCCGCACCCCTGAGCCAATCGATCCTGTATCTTCTTTCGTTTTTTTCGTGGATCCTTGACCGCGTCTCGTTATCTTCATGCACAACTTCTCTCTGACCTGCATCTCGATTGAAAGCTTTTCTCGCAGTGCCGCAAACCCCCATTACCTGCGTTCCTCACGTGTACTGCAGGGGTGAAAGCCCTTTTCTGATACTACTGAGGTCGACTCTCAAGGCCGCAAACACGCCGGCAATGGAGACGTGAGACATTTGTGCACGTCCCTATCGCCATAGCCGTTTCTGGCGAGGTTGGAATGCCAAAGAAGGGTTAGCGCTCAAGTAGTGGTCTGGTGGAGGAATGCGGGGGAGATCCTTAGCCTTGTGTAGCGTGGTTGTAGCGTTGTGACACCCCGACATATCTCCGTTTTAGTGGACAATGCTGGGCCGGCTATCCCTGACCATTATAGCTGAAAGGATTGCATAATGAACGAGCTTCCCTGGTCTGCATATACTTTCGACTAGGCCGATGTGACGCGAGCTAACCCCTGATGGAATATCAATCTAAAGCGTGCTATTGATAGGGAAGGATGACCCCTATAAGACGTCCGAGTCTGGAGTTGATAATCAAGCGTCTACGCAAGACTTCTGAAACAACTACATCCTTCATCCATAATCACATACCCGTCACACATTTTATACTGCTACCTCGTCACCACAATGGCTTCCTACGTCACGAACGAACATCTATCCATCTCCCACGACCGCGTTCCGATGGCTGAGGGCTTGACTTCGAATCCTCAGGCTGAACATCGCCAGCGTCCCAAAGCATGCCAGTGCTGCCGAGCCCGAAAAGTCAAATGCAAGGCTGCGCACGAAGAAAGCTCGACTTCTAGGAGCCGTGCGGCTATCTCGAAAAGACGGCCGCAGAAGAAAGAGAGCAAGTCGTGGTTCCGAACACCCCGCTCGCCATCTCAAGAAGACGGCCAGGAGCTATCACCGGAAGCCCTGCAAAGCCTCAACGCGCTCCTCTACGTCACCACACTCACCTCGAATGAGCGCATGCTCTTGTCGACCTTGCTACCCCAAGAGCCCAAAATGGGCCATCTGGACTTGAATGCCGTGATGATGGGTCAAGTCATCCCGAACATGCTTGACCAGGGCCAAACCACGCGAACACCATACAGCCAGCCCATGAACGGCTTCGACGTCTTCTCTGCTGTCGACGAAGGCTCAAATGGAAAGGTCGAGCCGCAGTGACCTTTTCAATTCCAGGCCAGACTCTTTGCGCAAAGGGCGAATCAAGCAGCGGTCCCCGGGAACCCTGTCCCGCGGAACGTTCGAAAGGTCCTCGGCGAAGCAACACCCCCTCCTCTCACATTGCGAGACTGAGAGACGAATGGCAAATTGCGTCATGCCTCACAACGTGAGGACATGCCAGCGCCCTGTACACTTGGTGAAAATGATGGTGGCTCGGCCGGTTGTTGGTATTAGATCTTGGGACAGGTCCGTGGCTCTCAGTCGAACGTATTTCGATCTGTGATTCAGCTGCACTCAAGGCAGAAGCCGCTTCAGGCAAAAGCACGATGGTGGGGTTGGGATTAGGGTTGGCACTCACACGATAATCATAAACAGTAACGTAACCATAGATAGCTCAAAAGTTTGGGAGTAATATTAGGTCGATTCTCACAAGAAAATTGGCAGCGTAATCTGCAGAACGGCGCGCGTAGTTGGCATCTGTCCCCATTTCCCCACAAATTTCCGCTGCCCCGATGTTCGAGTACACCGTCCACCCAGCCTGAACGTTCCAAACGGCCACGTGCTAGCTGATTTGAGGTATTGATTATGGAGTCCAACAAGGAATCGTCGTTACGCCATTCGCTCCATTAGAGTTTCACCGGCCTCTAAATGGCGCACACCTAGTATGCAGCACTACAGCTTTTAGTCTCTAGCACGCACTGGCTTACTGCGGGGAAAGGGCTTGTGCCTTTTAGGCATCATCCTTGTAGTCTTGGATGGTCGGCTTCACTAGCCCTTCCTTGCGGCCCCCGATCAGGCCCGAGAAAACGCCCGGAGTGCCGAAAAAATGCCTCGCAGCCCCGAGATATTCCCTTACAAGCCTCCATTCTTCGCATTTGATTAGCCCGGCCCGTTCCGGGCAGCCCTAATGGTTGCATATCTACCCCTTGAGACTCATGTTTCAGCTTCATGATACAACATGTGACGCGATCTGCCGCAAGCAAGGCAAATCAAGTTTTGTTGTCCGTTGGCTAAGGGACGTGCTTAGGCTGTTTCACGCGATACCAGCCCTTCTTGTTATTGGACCAAGTCTGACTCATTCTTGCCCAGCCACGTGGTCGCGGCTAGAGTAGACCGCTGGAAAAGTAGCCGGCCACTCATGCACCAACCGACAGGGGGGACAAAGGTTCCCCCCACACACTCCCAAAAGAGGTAAATGAAGTACTGAACTCAAAGAGGCAAATGAAGTACTGAACTCAAAAGGGGCAAATGAAGTACTGAACAGTTAGCACTTTCGAAAGTGGAAGTAGATGCAATCGTGAGCACAATCTTCGGTCAATTTTCGCTTGAGACGGCGTCCTCAGGGCCTTCCAAGTTAGGTGATATAAGGTTTGATTTCGGCCATTAATAGAGACAGAGTTGAGGTGCTATCATCCATCGTCGATCGGATGATTGTTGATACGAACGAGCACAAACTTTGTTTTCCATGGCTTACAGTTACGACTTGTGAATCAGCAGTCCTCCCTACCATCCCCTACCTGCGCCAGAAAAAAAGACTGATGTTCTACAGGGTTATTGGACCAAGAAGCCTTGCGTGATGGAAATTGGCCAACTTCCATTCGGAAACCAATTTACCGCGTGCTTCGTGAATGGGTAAAGCAAGCTTATCGCGCCCTCTACTAGGAAGAATCGCTAGTCCCGGTAAATGCAAGAACCAGTTTGTGCAAGAAGCCCGACACGAGGTTGATGAACTTACGAAGATGGATGAGATGGCCCTCATGAAAATACCCTCTGTGAATTTCGGTCCAACCTCGGACCAGACCTTATGGACACGAGAGGCGCAACACATTCATTCAAATCGATCACTTGCTAATCCCTCTAAACTGTCGCACATCTTGAGCCCAAGCCCCTATGTTGTGCTGGTGGAGCTTCTGGCTTCTGGTAATCACGGTTGGAGACACACCATGCAGCGGCCTTAACTGGGCTCGCTTTTCTCGGGGCCCCCCTATACGATCAAGGCCGTGCTGGGTCGAAGCTCTGACAACCAATTTGCCGGTAGGTCTCCTGAACAAGGGGGCTAGAGGTTCCTGTGTTGCAAGGAGACTTCGAAGCGGTAGGCATGTTCCTCGCAAGAGACGTAGATCCAGACAAGACGGGTTCTTGCAAAGGGGATCAGTGTGTCATGAATCGATCGTCGACCTCCTCTTACAACCTTGGTATGGGGTCAAAGGGGGCGGGCCGGCATATGAAGGAGGCAGCGTTTGAGGCAGCTCACAGATGGGGTGAAGGTTACAGCCACGTTAAAATAGTGCACTCGTTGCTGGCAAACGGTGAATTCACCGATCTCGCGCAACTGCTGTATGTTGCGCACAGCAGACAGGTGTACATAAAATTGGTTGGAAACACTGTTTGTTGTCTATTCTATCAGGGTAGCGAGCTGATACCTACAGATATAAGGAACCTCTATCGGTCGGGTGCCTGTCTCATACGATATCGCTGGTCCCTACTCAGCTGAGCCTCTTCAGCTGCCAGTGGTTCCTGTCCACCTAAGCCTCTCCCTCCGGCCTGTACTAGCTGAGATGTACGGGTCTGTGGACCCAAACGAAACGTGACCTACTCGCAACACGATACAACATAACTGGTGAAGCCAGTTATTGAGGAAGCGAAGATATTGTCCGCATGGTGCTGCAAGATCGAATCAGCCTAAGAGTTTTGTGGAAGGGTCGTACGCCTCTACAAATTGCCATCGCTGAAGGCCACAAGAGCATAGTTCAGCTGCTTCTGGGGAATGGAGCCGAGCCAGCCAAGTACAATCCTCACTGTTATAGGTTGTGGCTCACAAGGGCATCCGAAACGCATGTACTGCCAGGTAAGTCGAGCCGTTGTCACTTGAGCAACAAGAACGCTTACGGACAGTAGTTGAAGAAGATCAGGCTAGGTGCCCAGATAAATGCAGTGCCTGCGAGGATCATGGCGTGGTCAATAACCGGAGGACCAGTCAAACCCTCTTACTGAAGCGAAGTCTATTCTCCTGGACATGAGACCCCTTGACCGTTACTTTGGAAACCTTCAACATACTGATCTCGAATGCATGTCGGAGCAGTAAGGTTCGGTATTGAGATGAAGACATTGCTGTGAGCATAGCTGTGCAATCGCGGTAGACCTTGTCTGGTCATTTAACCATGTGGTTTGCTTCTGCGACGGCCATTTGGAAGTTGAATACCTTTCACTGCTGTATGTGCACGTTGGGGCATCAATGAAAAAGCGATCTAGCGGTGGCTAAATACTGCAGGTCAATCCATATGTAGGTGGGACGAGCGGATGGATAATAGTTACGCTTCCTCCGGGGAATACGTCACAAAAGAAATGGGCTTGGGGGGTTACGAGATGTCCTAGACCAGTATCTTGCAGAGCTAGTGGTGCTTTCACGAAATAGTCGAGTGCCCGCAAGTAGGATGCTTATGTCTAAGTCACTAAAAGTCGCAAATGTTCACGAAGTTTAACCTTGAAATTGTGAAGCTATTTGGAAGAGATAGTTCCAACGTACACCGGGCGCGTAAAGCTTCTCCAGCCCCCCGCAAAGAATCCGTCAAAGCACGCTTGAGACTCATTCTGGTCTGAGCCAGTTGTCCCTCTAGCGTGGCATCGACGTCTAGATGGTTGAAGCTGTTGGCTTGGCCGCCCTGATAATGATTTGTCTCCCGCTCTTGTAGTAGCTCTCTTCCTTGACTATGAAGCGCATTGAGACCCACGGCTTCGCGGTTGGCAAAGTTGACGCAGGTTAAGGCGTGCTGGTTTTGACTTTCCACTGCCGATGTGGGCGCAGGGTTTTGTGTCTCTTGATGAACATCAGGTTCGTCGTTTCTCCCCTCTCTGCCCCTCGCCTTTGGCCGTCTCTGCAACCGCATAGCTACGAGCACGCCGATGCTCAGAAGTTAGATGAAGAGATAAAATGAGGTGATCTATGGCATGATGGCTGTTGGAAAGTTTGTAGCTAGGTCTGCATTAGCGGCCACGGTAGCATCGGTTGCTTGTGGATCGCCGGGGATCAGAGAGCAGTCAGAGGGAGGTGCGGCTCATGAGAAAATTGAAGTCTTGGTGATGCCATGTTTGCTGTCGGAACTGGTGAGACGAAGGCCGATACACCCCAAGAATGAAAGCTTGTATTCTGCACGACCGGTTTCTTCCTACTTTTCCTCTTCTTCCATAGATTCTCATGAATCATGTCATGCTAGATCCAACTAGTTATAGGAGGTAGGCAGCGAGACCAGCTAAGGCAGCAAACGCAGCACGAGCTCGAAGAAAGACCGGATTAGCGACACCAGTGTAGGTGACGTAGAGTGGGGTGGTTGTGCTCGGTGACGCCAGAGCATATGTTGAGGTTGCCGTAGTAGTGGCGAAGGTGAATAATGAACCAGACGGTTCGCTAGTGGTCGATAGAAGGCCCAGGGCTTGTAATGCGTCACTCGCCGCCAGACTAGCCAGACTTGTCGCAGACGGTTCACCAGGAACGGAAGACGCTTTGGTGGCCCAAGTCGCCGGATCAATTGGGTGGTCACCAACAGACACCATATTTGGGCTCTCGGGGTTGAGGGGGTCGACTGCCTCGGGGGCCACTGGTTCCGGGACGGGTTCTGGGTCGATGTGTGGCACTACGAACGCTCGAGCTACCTTCCCTGTCTCCAAGTTGAAACTGCTATGGTCTCGATCGGCCAGCATGTACAATGTCTCGGTCTGATTGAACAGGTCCGAGCGGCATCCAGCAGAATCGCATCCGACACGCTGGGCGTTTGACGTCTGTCCGAACACAACCAGAATTGTCATTGCTGTTAATCGGAGGGCGAAGAGTGGAGACATAGTAAGAGTCAGGCTTGCAGAGACAACAGTACAAGACTTATGAATGGATCAATTCAGGAATTTGCAGGAGTAGAAGGAACACGTTGTGATGGCTGTGCTGGTCAGTGTGCTTGGGAAAGGAGGCGGCGATTAGATGAGTCCAAAGTCTGTGGGATGCAAAGATGCAACTCTTTTGTGATCATAGCTATGGCGAGAATGCCTGGCCTACCCTTATATGACACCCATCGGTATCCCAGCTGGACGGCGCTTATATGCAACGTGTTTATGCTGGTGGAACACTAGGGCTCAACTAGCTCTGCCTATGCCCCGACTACGATTGTACGCCTGATTCAACACCCGAAAGCTGCGACACCGCTAGTACCCCGGAACAAAAAGGGGGTTTGACACGGCGTATTCGGGCCCCAAGGCAGGAAGCAGCACTGGTGGCAGCTCCAAGTGAATTTAAGTTGTACGGATTCTCGGGTCAGCAGCCTTGTAGGACGAGCGCCCGAAACAGACCCTTTCGAAAGGCTGACAGCGGGGTCGAGTCTGGAGTCATACATTCCTATGCGTTGAGATCCGCTTCGAAAGGCTTAAGTGGCTGAGTTTGTGTGATTTGTCGTACGGTTAATGAAGGGCGTATCTGTAGACTCTTTCGCTGAAGTTCAACCCTCCGCGCATAGCACCGAAAAAGGTCCCTTGGCATGGCTAGCTCCAACAAAGCTTCCCCGTTTCGTCATTTGCAAATCGCAACTGGCATTTCTCTGTCGTCAAGTAGAAATTTCCGCGTACCCACCAAGTGATGAGCCTTCGCATCGTCCACCATACTGCAAGGCCCTTCAGTCTTACTCTTCCGCCCTCTTCCTCCATTAATCGGCCTCTGCGAACTTATTCGACGCCCACAAAGAAACCTCCTTCTGCCAATCCTCACAGACCAGGCGGACAGGGCGACCGGCTACGCTTCTTCCCTTTTCTTGCCATCTTCCTTGCTTGCAGCGGCACCTATATGTACATGGTCAAATCTCGCGCGAGCCAGCCTCAAGTCGAAATCTCGGGCGAAACGCGCAAGACGGGCAGATACCAGCGTTGAGACGCCCCATCTGCTGAATACCTTTTTGATCTCCTTTCGATTGATCTCACCTCGGTTAAGAGTCCCCTACTAGTCTCATACAAAATGCCGCCCGTTGATCCAACGTCCGGTACAGACCCAACTATCCAACCTTCCGCCCCAACATCCTCCACCAACACGACGCCCACCTTCGACCCGCAAAAAGTAACCGTTGTCTACATACTCGGTGGCCCTGGCTCTGGCAAGGGCACCCAATCCACCCGTCTTGTCCAGGACTATGGCTTCATACACATGTCTGCCGGCGATCTGCTGCGCGCGGAGCAAGACCGCCAAGGCAGCCAATACGGCCAAATGATCAAAGACTACATAAGGGATGGCAAGATAGTGCCTATGGAAGTCACAGTCAAGCTACTCGAGAACGCCATGCACGAGAAGCTAGATAAAGAGGCGAGTGGTGGCAGAGGTCGGTTTCTCATCGATGGCTTCCCTCGGCAGATGGACCAGGCGATCTTTTTTGAAGAGTCGGTATGTCCGAGTAGGTGTACATTATTCCTGGACTGTCCGGAAGATGTGATGAAGGAGCGACTACTGAACCGAGGAAAGACCAGTGGGAGAAGTGACGATAATGAGGAGAGTATTAAGAAGAGATTCAAAACTTTTGTCGAGACGAGCATGCCCGTAGTGGACTACTTTAAGCAACAAGGCAAGGTGGTGAAGGTCAGTGCAGCGGGCAGTGTAGGGGAGGTATATGAGGGCGTTGTGAAGGGCTTGGGTGACATGGGCATTTATCCGGAGAAGTAGATTTAGAGGGCTAACCATTGAATGAACTCATAAGCTACTCGTAGATGAGCCATGGAACATAAACTTGGGAGTAGGGGCTCGAACATTGCTACATAGTGCACAGAATATCTATAATGCATTCACCACTCACCAGGACCCTGCACTTGAGCAGCAGAGCTGAAAGGTCTCAGACAAAGTCCCGCTGTATTTTCACACTGCACCCAAGAGGAGGCAAAGCCCATTCCGGACTCATGCATTGTGGCGTGATCGTTTCGCCCCCTACCTTCCAGACTCGTCAATAGACTCATGAACTCATTCATTTCGATTGCAACTCTTGTGCATGCAATCATTTTCGGTAATGTTGTCCCGCCGGAATTTCTTTTATCGTTCATTCTACAGGACTTGCAAAATCGACCTCCCTCGGCTGCCTATTCATCCTCCCTCCTCCTTGCCTTCGATCACCACCACCGCCGTACCCGTTCGTCCTCGCCTGTTGCTGCTCTTCATGCCCACCGGGCCCTTCTCTGGCGAACTTCTCCCTCTCACTTTTGATAACACCAAGCACACTTTCCAGACTCCGTCTCCACACCATCAACCTCCCCTGAATCTCTGCCCACTGTTTCTCGCCAAAGACACGATATGTAGCCCTCTGTACTAGAAACTCTTGCTTCATCTGGCTCAACTTCCCCTCCACCAGTCCTGCACGGATCGTGTCGATGACCCAAATCTCGACGTCGGATGCCGGGATCTGAAGGGCCTTTGCAATTTCTGAATAAGGCACTGAGCGATTTTGTGCATTTGCCGCTATAGTAGCAAGAGTGAGGAGTCTGATTTTGGTATCGAGGACTGAGGATGCCGAGTCTGGCAGTCCGAGGGAGGAGAGCGATGTCGATTTGATGAATTCCAGGTAGCTACTGTAATCGTCCGAGGAGAAAATTTCGAGCAGTTCGATCAAGCCTGCTTCAGATCTACGCAGCGCCTGTATTGCGTCAGAGGCTGTGAGGGGGGTGAAATCGGTGATGGATGGATTGGTGAAAGCGGCGGTCAGGGTACGCTTTGCAAGTGCTTGGGCTTCTTCGCCTGACGCTTGGTCGGGTGGGATGGTATCAAGGGCAAGGAGGAGGTATTCAAAAGCCATGTCACTATTGCCGGAGGCAGCTGCTACGTCTGCTATAGCGATGTGTAACTGCCTAGCATCTTCATCATCTAGTTGCCAGGTGGCGAGCCATTTTGGAACATTCGTTCTGAGCTGTGTCGTCAATGTTTCAAATGCTTGGGTAGCTGAGGTGGCGCGGATAACTTTGAGAATGGCCATAAAGACGTGGTATCTTGAGTCACTGTCTGGTGGTAGTGTGTTGAATATTGTGGTGAGGGTAGTCAAGGCGAGAGATGGTCCAAATTGCGTAGAAGATGTCACTGGTTGTTCAGAAAGGTATTGACATATTCTGGCCAGAAGCATGTCCCGAGTCGGCGATTGGTTCGATAGGTAGATTAGGAGATTGTAGGCGGCTGTGAATTCTGCAATCGACCTCAATATCGACCTCCAAAGTACGACGGGAAAGCACATACCTTTCTCGGGGGCAGAGTTGAGCACACTTGCTTTCCCAACGATCTTCTTGAGGACCTCATCTTTCTTTTTCTGTAGTGCCTCTGGGTCTGATGGTTCTTCCGCTTGTTCTTTCTCGCGAATCTCCTTCAGCGCAGGCTCGATATCAGCCTCAAGCCCAGCGCCGGGTTCTGATTTGAGGAGTGGGTCGAGATATTGTGCAAGTTCTTCTGTGAGTTCGCAAAATGAGCCTTCAATCAGAAGGGTGTTAGAAGGACCCGGCATGGTGACTGTCTGAGTAGCTAATCTGAAGATCTTGCGACGAGGGTATTTCGACAAATGTTTCTCACAGCTGCGAGATTTTGAAAGGTGCGATGAAACTCTTGGCAATGTGGTTGATTAGATTAGATTTCCTCTCCACTTTGCCTCGGGTCGTTGGACTCCCCACAACAAATGTAATCAAGCCTGCGAAGGTAGGGACGCTTAGAAGGTAAGATCTGTCATTTCAAGGTCAAGAGTATATCATTTCTCCCTTCCGATTAGAGCCATATCAAGAAGGAATCTCGTCGCGTTCTTGATCTTTTTAATGTCACAATGCCCGCTTGCATCCTTCACCTCATCTCCCTTTCCCCCTCTGTTCCTCTATCTCACTTCCTCTCCTCCCTATCCTCTTCCTCCCTCAAGCCTCTAATAATCGCCAAAGTAATTCGCTGGATAATCACTCCCACACAACTCTCCGTCCCGGCCCTCCTCCACCCAAGATCACCATGGGACCTCTTCATCGTCACCGAAGGCCCCTCACCTCTTCCCTCTAACCTCGAGTCAATGCTCGCCGACTATTGGTCCATCACCGCCGGCGTACCATCTCGCCTTGTCAACGGCTTCGCCGACCGCAACGAAGGAATCCTACACCCACCACCAGGCTCGATCCCAGCTTTGACCGGCTCTCTCGACAAACCTCGGCTCGCTTCCAGTGCCCAAGGCCTCGAATTCACCACTGAACTCTCCTCCTGGATCGCCTCCTTCTCAAAGTCCTCCGGCCGTGGCGCCGTCTCCATGCTCAACCTCCTCGCCTTCAACCCCGGCATGAAAGACTCCTACCTTAAATACGGCAAAGCCTTCGCCGAGACCATCGGTGCCCGCCGTGGCGGCAACGCCAAGATCGTCGGCAACGTCATTGACAAGGAACAAGGATGGGACGAGATCGCCGTAGCGCATTATCCGAGCATTTTACACTTTGCGGACATGCTAGCGAGTCAGGATTACCAAGAGGTCAATCACAAGCATCGCATCCCGAGTTTGAAGGATACGTGTATTCTGTGTACGAGTGAGATCGCGCTGGAGGATATGGGGATTGGGCAGAGAGCGGCAAAGTTGTAGGTGTATGCGAATCTAACCGGGATTGTAGTTGTGGAACGGACTAAGACGTGTCAGTTGTTGAGCTAGGGGGGGCCTGCACGTCGTGATCAATGGAATGGTTGGAAAAAGTACTGACAAAGGAGAACGGGGACTAATGGCGAAGGAACGGCGAGGATGCAGAGTACGACGGATTGCCAAATCAGCACAAAGAGCTCACCGTTGTATCTGATTGTATTGTAAGGTGGGCAATCTTCAACAAAATTTACTTGAAACTGGGAACAAAGGTTCAATCAACTCGTACTGTAAGATTCTGGGCAATATAACTCTGCCCCCCTCGCCGGTGGCTTTTGCCTGTGCGAGAATGTCTCTACCATGATAACAAGACTACCCGTTAGTGGCTACAACCACGCCAATGCCAGAAGTATTTATCTCCAACAGTGCATATAGCATCGTGTTCCCGACCCTCACCACAAAAGTTGCGCCTTCAAGATATAAACCCTCTTTTTACAAGTAACGAATTTCACCCCGCTTCCAACATCGAGACGGCTCAAGTCTGCATACTCTGCTGGCTGATCCTGGGGCTGCCTTGCGCTCCATTCATACCAATGCTTCCACTGCGTTGCTCACGTGGCGTAGCACTTCTGCTGTGTGGGGTATGTGAACTGACAGGTCTTGCCATGGGCAAAACCGGTGACCCTGTCATTCCTCCCACCATGCCGTGACCTCCAGCCCCAGGAGCCAGGCCCGCCATGCCCATCTGTCCCGACATGCCCCCCTGTCGCTGCTGTTGATGTGCCATATTGTACGCTCGAACCTGCTCATTTGTCATCATGCCCCGTTGTTGCTGGTATACATTGTTTGCATTATGGCCTCCTGTAGTGACACCACCGGCGGCAGCGTTTAATGCAGCTTGTTGCATTGCATTTCTTTGGGCTTGCTGAATAGCGTTCGAATGGCCTGCAGCAGCTTGCATAACTTGCTGTTTTTGGTACTGGTTCAGTCGAGCAGTTGCCTGTCGATTTACTTCGTCAGGAGACATTTCTGGGTGACGGGCTTGCACTTCGGCTATCAGGTGCGAGATGGCTGGCGTATGTCCACTGGACAGTGCTTGTCCCATACCAGAGCCGTTGGCCATGCCAGGGGAGCCGCCATTCCCATTGCTGGGAGCAGATGGAGAGGACATGCCATTGGCAGCGGCAAATTGAGCAAGAGCTGCCGCATTTTGACTGCCACCGCCGTTCGCCATCGCAGCATTTGCCATGTTTGGGGACGAATGTTGGCCATTCTGAGAATTGTTGTGCTGGGCTTGACGAGCTTGAACCGCAAGCATTTGTTGCTGTTGGAGACGCTGTGCTTCCGCTTGGATTCGCATCATCTGCTCTGGCGAATGTCCCTGCATGCCTCTGCCAGCTACCATGTTAGCTTGGACCTGAGCAGGAGTCATGCCTTTGTAGGGCATCATTCCGGGTGGCATCTGTCCGTTAGGGATGACACCTGCAGGCAACCCTTGCATGTTGCGTTGTGCATTGGCGGCTACGTTTGCTCCTGGGTTGCCATTCGGCATTGCTACAGGAGGGCCAGAAGAGGATCCTGGCGGTCCAGTGCCTGGGCCTCGCGGCACGCCGTTCGGAACACCATTGCCTTGTGCCAGCTGTTGAGCAGTTCGCTGCTGCATCGTAGCCTTTTGGTGGGCAAGGATTTGCTGACGATACATCTCTTGGCGCTCGGCCAGCTTTTGCTCCCTGTCGTGTTTTAGTCGTGAAAATTCGGCTGGCGTGGTGATTGGAGGTCGTGGCTGATTTGCTTCATTGACTTTGCGCATCGCAGCAAGGTCATTGGCGTGTTGTTGCTTTTGGATCGCAGTCTCTCTCTTCTTGGCCAGTTTTCTCATTGCGTCCAGCATAGCCAGATGTTTCTGGTTTCTCCTCCGCTCGATGTGGACCGGTGTGGTGGTGCGCCTTCTTAGCGTGAGCTGTGGATTATCTGAGTGTCTTTGAGCGGCCTCCTGCTGTGCGGCAACGTGTCGATTTGCAGCTTCTATTCTTGAGTGGTATGCTTTGAAGTAAGGAGTCTTCAACATATCCGCAGGGAGGCCTTCCAACCCAATCCATCGCTCAAAACATTCCCACGGGGTCCGGCGATCAGCACCTGAGACGAACAGAGATCTGGGCGACAAGCAGCTCGAGATCAGAGACCAGTTATAGGAATACTCCTTGACTAGCTTGCGCAGCTCGTCATCTTCCGAAGGAAGCCACTGTGACGATGATCTTGATTCGAAGAAAGCCTGCGAAGGCATTGGATGTTCTGAAGGAGGCCGGAAAGAATGGCCAGGATGAATGCGATCACGGATGTGCTTATTTTCGGGCATAAATAATGCAACATCCGTCTGCTCTGGTGGTAAAGGTAAGGCGTCCTTACGCGGTGGGCTGTCTTCGGCATATTCGTAACGGCTCCGTTTAGATGGAATCTTCCAGTCAGGCACGCGTAACTTGTTTGTTGCAAATCTCGAAACTGCCACGATGTCGGTTTTCCACCTCGCATCGGATCTCTCTGCCAAGTCAGACTTTGCAGGGTCACGCGCTATTCGTGCGGGCTCATAGAGAGGAAGTTCGTTGAACATCTTCTCGGCAGCTGGCGTCTTGGTGATGGGGTAACTGAAATCTGATGGGCTCAGAGAGAATATTGCTGCGGGTGCATTTGAGGTATGGATATCCACCGGGTCTTCAACGAAACCGTCGCTGGCCGAATCATCCTCCGCTGAAGCGACGAGATCTGGGGTAGAATCGGACGACACTGCCGGGCCTGGCTGATCTTCCATCACCACGTCTTCAGATTCTGGGGCCGGGCCCAGGAAATTCGGGGCTTTGACTTTGACTTCCAACAATCGTTTTTCTTTCGCGCTGCTAGCATACCATTCAGCACACCACTCAGCTACACCTTTTGCAGCGGCCAACTTCCATTTACGTTCTTCTCGAAAATCCGTCCGCATCCACTTCGCGTGATCGAGCAGAAAGTCCCAATGTGAGGTGGGTCTTGCCGGCTCCACCGCACGCTGGTGCTGTCTTAAGGCCCACCGGTCCGCACTTTGTAGTTGATATATACGCTTCAATGTGCGGCAATTCATCTGCTCCTGATAGTCGATAAGGTGATCTGCTGTGGACAATGTTTTATGTGCGGACTGCAGCAAAGACGCTAACGGCGCACTCCGAGGTGGAGAGTATGCTTTGGATTCGAACAATGTCAGTAGGTAGTCTCGTTGTTCGCCGCGCTTTGCTAGCACTTCGCTGCTGATTCGGCGCAAGGCCTTTGCAGATTCCTCCGCCTCGCCAGCCTGGGGTTTTGCGAAGACGACTGTTGACAGTTTACTCCTCTCCTTCTCCAACTTCTCCCGGTCCGCAAGTCGTGCTTTCGATGTTGCTAGATCGAAAGATTCTCGAGTCGCTGCCGAGACAGGCGAGTCAGCTGCTGACTTCGTGGCGTATGGAGATGGTTTCGGTGTCTCTCCTAGAATGTCCGAAACAGATCTCCTCTCGAGAGCACCAGAAGCTATCCGGGTCTCACGTCTATGAGGAGAATGGCCCGCTGAAGCTGATCCGGGAGCGCGCCGGGGAGTTGCAGAGGAGGTCATCGGTATTGGACTCTCCATGATACTTCCAGAACTTCTCAACTTCACATCGACTGAGTCCCCAGCGCGAGTATCGATTCGCATAGTAGGCTTTCGGCTGGTATCACCGTCGGGCCGTGAAGGGCCAGAATCGGTGGAGGGAATGGACTCCTTCGTTACCGACAATGGCCGATGGTCAGTCTTCAGCGTCGATTCTTGATCAAGTTCAGGTGAATTGACCAAGAATGAGTCGCTGTTGTCAAGTTGTTGTGACGGAGAGCCAGCGATGTTGGATAAGTTACTGTCAATGTTAGATATTGCGATCTCCTCGACCTTCGTTGCAGAGCTGAATTGCCTCTGCTCCACTACCACTCCTTCATCGCCCGGGCTAGTAGTGGGGGAAGCGGGCGTTGGGTCGGGCGTGTTTGAAGACTCTGGGCCGTTTGTCGAGGCAGGGGAAGATTGCGGGTCAGCCGTTGTGGCTATCGGTGCCAGGGCTAGCGGGCTCTTGTCTCTTCTCCGCTTATCGGACTTGTCTCTATACTGAGGTGATGAGCTGTCAAGCCTCTCCACCCCGGGTGAGAGTAACCCATTCAAGTCTTTCTCCTCCATCGACGACGCATTTCGTGGGGTTGGGACATCATATGATGTTGTTGGCAGCGTCTCTGAATCCTTCTGGACCCTTGGGGTACGGGCTGGTGAGTCCCTTGACGCATCCTCGATGTCGATCGAGTCCGCAGCGTTAAGGGCCAGGTCCTGGCCGACCTGTGTGGACTGCCTACCATCGCTGGGCTTCTCTTTTGCAGTGCCATTTAATGCATCTCCATTGGGCCAATCTTTCTCTTCAACCGAAAGGCCATCCTTTGTCTTTTCGTCAACATTGGCCGAAGATCTGGCTGAGGCTGGCAGTTCGGCTTCAGGAACTTGGGAGCCATTGCGGCTGCGAGGCGAGACCCAGGACTCTAGAGTTGTCTGCTGGTTCTTCAGTAGCCTAGGAGGGTTTTGGGATGTTTGAGTCGACTGGTTCTTAGGAGGTAGGCGTGTTACTTGTGGTCGAGGTGGAAGGGTATTCTCGTTGAATCGGCGTCCACTACAGATGTCAGGCAATTAGCCACAATTCGATTTGATTGATCGCAGTAATTGAGAAATCTTGATCAGTTATGATATATGAAGTGACAACTGACCTCTGCAGATTATTTGCATCCAAAAAAGCACGTTCATTGTCGCGATACTCTTGAGTGTCGTATTTCGAGGTGTCTACGGTCGCATATGAGGTGCAGAAGTAGAGGGCTGAGAGTTTTCTCTTTCGTGACAACAACAGGGTCCTATAAACACAGCGTACTCGATCAGTATGGTGGTTCAAGTCGAAGGACTTGTCTGAGAAGGCTCCTCAGTAAGAATCACGCACCGGGAGTCATCTTTCAAGCGCGTGAGTCGGTCGACACTGCCTAGCATAACGAGGTCAATCTTTGGGGGGCCGCATCCGAATCACGCGTTGAAAATTGGATACGAGACTCTCCAAGAGCAATTCTAATCAATCATCGAGGCGAATGCAATTATTTGATGCGTTTGTGGTTGATTTGCGGCGGTGCAAGTCGTCGTCGTCGGTCGGGGGCAGGAGAGTGCGGGCGGAGCTTTGGTGCAGCAGGCCAGTCTCTGCACCTGGGGTGTTTTCAGAGGGGGGAAAGTCCCGGGAGAGAATGATTATGGGGCCCTCCGCGAAGCTAGCTAGGACTGGTTACCGAACACTCAAAATTTCCTGCTCCTAATATCAATGGTCGTCTGCTGGCACTACAGCCGACAGAATAGCTGGGTCTACTGTTGCACTTCTTTACAGATCATGAGTGAAGACCTTTGAGCAGTCCCATTCATTATTGTCACAAACTCCCGACAACAGAATTGTCACGACTATCAGAGTGTCTGCTCCGGCAGTATGAGCAAAAGAAAACGAGGAGCAGCCTCTGCCGAGCAAATTCATAACAGCAAGCCTTCGAAAATTCAAAAAACGAATAATGGCCAGCCCCACGACAGATTAACTCATCATGTCATTCAAATTGTCACCGGTTCGTATGAGCGAGTTCTACATGGTCTGACCGCGACCGTTTCCAGAAGCCCTGAGAAGAGTGACCCTCCCTCTGTTCAATTCGCAGATACCTTTCTCTTCAATGCACATTCCTCTGCAATAAGATGTCTTGCAATCTCTCCTCTGTCCGATCAGGTATCTGGAGAGTCGGAAAACGTGCTCCTCGCGAGCGGGGGCACAGACGAGAGAATTAACATCTACAGCCTCTCTGCCCGCCCTCCAATCGAAAACGAAAAAATGCCCTTCGTGCCATCACTGTCAGGGAATAGGATCACCGAGAATCCTCGGAACCGCGAGATAGGCTCTCTACTCAATCACTCGTCTACCATCACTTCATTGTACTTTCCAACACGGTCGAAGCTACTATCTTCGTCGGAAGACAACTCAATAGCCATCTCGCGGACCAAAGATCTCACAACCATCTCCACGGTTAAAGCTCCTCGGCCGAAAGCTATTGGTCAGCCAAGCGGCGATACTGCACCGCAAGGAATAATTCCGGCCGGTGTAAACGACTTCGCTGTGCATCCGAGTATGAAACTCATGGTCAGTGTTGGGAAGGGGGAAAGGTGTATGAGGCTCTGGAATCTTGTTACGGGAAAGAAGGCTGGGGTCTTGAACTTTGGCCGCGAGATCTTGGAAAGCGTCAAGGAGGGCAAATATTCCCATGGTGAGGGAAGGAGGATTGAATGGAGTCCAAATGGTAGCGAGTTCGCAGTGGCTTTCGAAAGGGGAGTGGTGGTGTTTGGCGAGGATTCGAAACCAAAGTGTCGACTCCTACCACACCCTCTTACCAAGATTCATCAAATGTGCTACCGGCGTTTCGGATCCGACACTGAAGATACCAACGACCTCCTTGCAGTTTCCACAGAGGATGGTAGAATCTTGTTCTACTCTACAGGCGCCTTGAAGCTGCAGAAAGATAGTAGCGACCACGCCAGTGAGACGGCCATCCCGGATGCTACATTGATTGCCCGATTGAGCGGCAAGGATGCCGGAGTCACCGGAAGGGTCAAAGATTTCGACATCATCAGTCTACCAAGTTCAACAGAGCATGACCCGACCTCATTCATCATTACTGCCGGTAGTGATGGGTCAATTCGAATTTGGCAGTTCACATTGGAGGACATTATCGGGAAAACGTCGGAATGGAAGACACAAGGCACGGTCGCCCAAATCGGCAAGCTCATCGGCACATACGAGACAAGCAGCCGTATCACATGCCTCAAGGCGTTCCTGATGCGGCCGACTGAGCCAGAGGAAGGACTCTCGGAGTTCGAGGGCTTGACTGACAATGGAGAGGACATTTCAAGCAGCAGTGATAGTCTCGATGGTGCCGAATGAGAAGCACTATCAACACCCAGCTTATGGAAACAAATACTCTTCATTTGAGATGGTGATTTAAAGGATGCCAAATGAGACAGCACTTGGGCACGCTTCAAGTGGTGACGTCGACATTTTGCTGTTCCTGACTCGCTTTGCCAACCGAAAACGTGAAAGTTTAGCCGCGTGAGATCTAGACCCTGGCTGTCGATCATCCATTTTCAAAAGATTTCTGGAGATTCGACTTTCGAGCTTTTGACCGTATTAAGCAATGCGACCTGGATGTAATTCGCTAAAACTCCAGATAGTAACCCCCACGGGGACCCTCTCTCCCTACAACCCTCTTCTGCACGACTTTTCCGTAAAATGGCACACTCGAGCGGTCTCACCCCCCTCCCACCCACAATCCACCACTCGTCGGAACCCGTCACCCACTCATCCGCCTACGCAATCCTGTCCTCCTTCCTCTCCATAGCCGAGCTCGACCCCTCTCTCCGGCCGGACAGCGTCCTCTCCGAGCGCGGCCCTACCTCCTCCTCCAGCCCCGCAAACCCGAACCTCACACTCGCGCACCTCGGGCGGATCGCAAAGGGGATGCGCGGGGAACGGGTCGGAGGCGGCGCCGACGACGACTTGAACGATGTAGGACTCGGGGGCAATTTATGGGGAGCGAGGAAGAGGAAGCGGACCGAACAGCAGTCTGAGATGTCGAGGGAGGGGAAGAAGGGTCTGGAAGCTGCCACGCAGGATGTGGAGATTGTGGAGGATGGGCCCGATGCGGGTGAGCCTGCACTTATGTCTACGTCTCCAGTGCAGGATGAGGACGGGTGGCAGGACCGCGAGAACTACGACCTAGCACAAGACGATGACGAGGTCGATGTGGGGAATGCGCAGAGGAATCTTCGCGTGGATACAGGAGTCGAGGAGGCGATTGGGACAGAGGAGCCGGAGGGAGAGGTCGTGGATGCGGGAGTTGCTGACCCAAGAACGACGGGCGAGGAGAGGGAAAGGGAGGAGGGAAGAGGCCAGAAAGTAGTGCATAAGAACAAAGTGGATAAAGCGGAGCGGAAGAGGCTAAAAAAGGAAAGGTCAAAGAAAGAGAAGAAGACTGCCAGAGCTAGATGATAAGTTAGGCTATGAGCAGGTCATTTCCCACCACATTTGCGCGGCCACATCTCGAAGAATGTCCCCTATTGGCAATCACACCCCCGAAGAAGATAGGATTGGATCGAATTGCTTCTAAGTCAAGTCTAGTCCCAAAACCCAGCATCAGCAGGTCGATCTATCCCCTATAGCTCATCTCTACCAGAAGCTTTGGTGGGCTTCTCGTCATCAACCTCGACGACTTTTTCAGTGCCCGCCGTTCCCTTACCAGACGCCGACCATCCCAATGCTGCAAGCCGTTCAGGCAATATCGGATGCGAGTAGTGATAGCTCGCATACAGCCAATCGGCATCCATTGTACTCAGATTCTGGATCTGGAGCTTGATGAGCGATTTGGCGAGTTGGGTTTGATAGCCGAGCTTAACAGCAAATTCATCTGGAAGGCACGTTAGCTGGTGTGTGAGCAAAGTTTGAGAGGAGGAATACGAACCAGCTTCGAACTCGAACTTTCGGCTCAGGATATTCATCAGCAATTTGACGACCGTGTCCATCGGAGCGAGAGCGTCCGAAAACAGCACGAAGCCAATGATGATAGGATGTTCTTTGTAGAAGCCAAAGGACTCGTACAGCGATTTATTGTCGATGAAGACGGAGAATAGGGCAAAGATGTAGAACATGTGGAACTGTGAAGCCTCGTCAGCGTAACGCCCGTTGTCAAGTGCTCTACTGCCATACCTGAGCAATCCCGAACAGCTTCGTAGTATGCGAGAGACTCCAATGCCCCAACTCATGACTCAATACCGCCACTACCTCCTCCGTCGCACTCTGCTCGATTAACGTGTCGTAAATTACGATATGCTTCTTCCACGGCAACCCATAGAAATATGCATTACTGTGCGCGCTTCTCTTGCTCCCATCAATCACATACAGCTCCTTCAGTGGGAAGTTCAACCTCTTTGCCAACGCCTCCACACCCGTCTTTAGATCGCCCGGCTCTAGCGGCGACAGCTTGTTGAAGAGTGGTAGGATAAAGATCGGGTAGATGGTGATGGCGAACAGTTGCACGCAGATTCCCAACAGCCACAGATAGTAGAAGAACCGTGTCCCCGTGATCTGGATAATCTTCAAAAATGCGCTCAGCAGCGGCGTGCCGAAGACGACCATCAGCGCCTGACTCTTCAGCATATCTACAACCCATAGCTTGACAGTCTGCTTGTTGAAACCGAACTTCTCCTCGAGGACGAAGGTACCATAGTACGAGACAGGGAGGGATAGGATCTGGCTGATGAATGTGAAGGTGAAGAAGAAGATGATTGTGTGAGAGATCTCGCCAGAGAAGCGTCCTGGGGCGTACCACGCCAGCCAGGTGCCGGTGAGAGCCCAGAGTTTGGGGAGAACATCGTACTGGATGAAGGCTATGTTTTGGATCTGGCTGTAAAGCCCGGAGACGAAGCCGAACTTTGCTTTGGCGCGTCCGTATGCCTAGACAAAACGTCAGTCTGTAGAGATAGCCGCAGCCTGTTAGGTAAAAGCACACCTGACTCTTGTCAAATACTTCCTGCGTAATCTCATTCTCCAGTGTCTTTGGCGGCTTCTTCTGCTTCAGAACTTGATATTGCCGTAGCGACAAGAAGCCTTCGAATAGATACTGGCCAATAGAGAACCCGAGAATGAGCTTCTTCCACGGGAAGCCTGGTCGATCGAGGAATATCGCTAGCCGCTGCGACATGGTTAGAATGCCTGCTAAATCATGAAGTTTGGGAATCACACACCTTGGGGAAGTCGCCCAGCATCTGCAGAATGGACGCCATAGTCTAAACGTATATCCTGTCGGCGGTGGAAGTGGAATTTTGATGGTTGTTGTGGGTACTTTGTGTACAGATCTGCACGTTGACGAAAGGTAGCTTGGAAGAGGCGGCAAATCGGAGAACGATGCGGAGGCGCATTTCTCAAAGCTGACTCACGAGAATTGGTACAATTGGAACTTCGACATCACTCAACCTCTTCCGACCCAACTTTTCCCCATAACTTTGCCAAACCAAGCCTCAATATGTGTCGTATCTGCGGCCGCATGTTCAAATGCGTCCTTGACTCCATGCCCTCCAGGACGTCATCATTGCGCAGAAATAGGTATCCTTCTCGATCACTCCGGTCCCTACAATCCAGACACTGAACATATTTCAGATCCCTCCTCCTCATACCGAGACAGAGTACGCAATCATCAGCCCTCTCGACACTCTCAACTTCCCTCTCGCGCCTCTCCCTCCAGTCTTCATCACGAATATCACGACAACGACTCTCCAACGCCACCCCCGCGACAAGTACCTGGACTTCCATAACGTACCCTTCGACATTGCAACATCTCGCTCTACAACCCCGGACCTTCTCAACGTCCGCCTCCCTCGGCGCAAAGCGAAACACTTACAACCCCTCACGACGAGTCCAGAAGCGACGGTCAGGGTTCCTGGCAAGAGTCAGGACCAGAACAGGGAGATCGCTGCTGGCTAGAAGGAGGTTGAAAGGGAGAAAGGAATTGAGTTATTAGGGTTGGATTGGCTGCAATGTTTGAAAGAGTAGGTCTTGAGCTTGCATGGGACTCAACACGAGATCTTCGTCGAAGCTTGGGATCAAAAATCAATTCTCTTGCGACATGCTCGCAGATTTCATGTTTGACCAGGAGCCGATCTTAGTCCACCTTTGTGTGGGAAAGACAATGTCTTCATATCGCCCCATGCCAACAGCCATCTCGATTTATATGCCGCTGCTTTCTAATCCATCTCGACATCACTTTCCTCCGCACTCGCAACCTCAGATTCATCATCCCCCATATCATCCTCGTCGCTTCTCTCCGCCAGTAGACTCTTATCAATATCATCTAGTCCACGGCCGTCAGGCGGTAGAGCACCCTCCTCGTCCATTCCCCTGTCTTCCATTTCAACATCCATATCTCCGTTAGCCACACCCCTTCCTCTTGTAAACCTCCCTTCATCCTCCCCGTTTGCTGCCCCGGCCTCATGCACCACATGTACAATCGCATCCCCATCATGCCTCTCTACGACCCGTCCCACTTCCACATCCCCAACCCACTTAGTTAGCCTCTTCTTCGTGTTCCTCAACACCCTCAACCAACTTTCCGCCTCCTCGCCATAGTCGTCTTCTTCTCCTCCATTCGGATTCGGACCTAGTCCACCTATTCCCCAACTTATCGTCTCGTCTTCACTGTCATATCCCACCGGCAGGTTCTGTATCCGCTTAGCAGCCCGCAGCACAAAATGGCTTCGTTCTCGTTTATTTCGCAGCGCAGCGAACACCTCCTGCTTCTTAGCTGCCAAGATCCTCTCCACGCGGGCTCGTCTATTAGCTTCAACCTGTAGCTGATGTTGGGTCAACGGTCTCGGACGGCGGTGCACGCTGCCCGTATTGCCAGCACTGGCACCTAGAGGTGCATCGCCGCGTGTAAGAGCTTCAGTGGTAGGACCATATTGGTGAAGTATTGGATGTGCTGCACCAGGAGGCTGAGGCGTAGCTCCGGCACCGCCATCTGGTGTTCCTGGATCTGCTGGATACGGCTGTGCCTTTTGTGTTTTGTGGAGGAGACGGCCAGATGAGGAAGTCAATGCTGCCGTTCCGCCTGACTGACCAGAGTTTTCTCGATCTTTGGCCTTGACACGTTTATACCGACCTCGACCTGGATGAGGATTAACCGGCTCCCAGTCATCTTCTAGCGAGTCGGCCTGACCGCCCAGCTGAGAGGTGGAGGGATCGTGGCGGTGAGATGGATTGAGTACTGCGAAGCTGCTTGGATCGCGGAAAGCTGACGTCGCGGCTTGTGCTGGGATGGGGTGGCCGACGCTAGACTCTACATCAGAAAGAATCTCATCTCCGCCGGCGGTCCTCTTGACACGTTTGGGAGGTTTGTTGTCAGCCTCCTCTTCTTCGAGAATCCGTTTTCGCTCTCGTTGCTTTTCCTCACCAAACGCAACTTCGTCTGGAGGGTCGAGGTTTTCTGCGTCACCCTGGTCTTCAGTGAGGTATTCGAACTGGGGGACGTGTTGAGGAACACCCTCAGTGACGCCTTCCTTGTACGTGCCAGGTCCGAAGGGGTTGTTCAGAGCATCTTCCTTGGTAAAGTTGCTTTGTAGGTACCACCACATCAGCCAGAGAAAAGCTCGAGATCTGCTCTTGCTGGAAATGGTGTGGCGAGTGACGAGGTCGAAGAAGTCTACAGGCGAGGAGAAATGAAGTTCAGAGGTCTTTGGCGCATTTTGCGATAAAACAAAGATGAGATTGACGGGGTTGGTTCGAGGAATCTGACGTCCTTGTATCGCCTCGATAGACCGAGGTTCGTCCATGTTATCTTCCGAAGCTCCTTTTAATATCGACTTCAGTCGCGGAGCATCCTGCAACTGCTTATATGCATTTGAGTCCTGATGCGCTTGTAGTGCCGGGATCGAGTGATATGTTCTCAGTTGAGCCCTCATCTCTGGAAAGAAGTTCAACGTAGTATTCATCCGGCCAACGTTCACCAGGAGGCATATCATGGCCATGTTCTGCGCTGCCTCCCGGTCACTCTGCAGCTTGTCTTTCAGGACCTTGCTTGTCTTGCTGCTTCTTGCCATGGCGTCAATGTAGATGTCTGCAAAGTTACAGCCTTGCTCTCTATCACTGACTCTGGTAAAGACGGCGGTCTTGTCTTCAAAGACGGACTGGAGGAATGCGTATTGAATGTCCTTCCGCCAGAGAGGAACGCCGTCATCTTTCTTGATATGCCCAATCTTGTTGCCAGAATAGACTGTGCCAATCGTGCCATTTGCCTGCCTTCTTGTGCCAATGGTGGTAGCTGCTTTCGACGCACGCTTAACGTCCACGTCCGAATTGCGACGACTGTCCGAATGCTTCTGAGACCATCGTGATTTCTTGCCGTGGTCTTCATTGGCAACACTGCCCTCATCTTCTGTGTTGCCGTCTTGAGGTCCCTCATGTACCCAGGCAAAGCTACCTTTTGCAGCTGCGCCTTTCGACTTGCGAGACTTGTTCGGGCCGCGCTTTGGACTCTGCGTTTCTTTCTGATCCATGCGTGCGTTTGCGTTTGGTGGTAATTTTGGAGAAGGAGGGTTGGCGCCGTTGGCTGGTGACTCCGCGTGGGGATTTTCTTTTGCAAGCCTCCCCGATGCCGGCCATTGTTTTGACTCGTCTTCACTTATATCTAGGTCGTCGATCGTGGACCCGGATCCGGGTGAGGGGGCCGGGGCGGATTGGGGAGTGGCCATGACTGCTCCTGACCAAATTTAAGGAGAGAACGGATATCCAATCTGGCTTGGAATCAACGGCCTATGAGGCAGGCACAGCTCTCTAAGTATTTGCGTAACGTGACTATTGCACCTGGTACTCATTCTCGCAAGGCTGGTGAACCGCGTCCCTCACGCGCTAAAATCTCCTTCAACTTTCTACGGGGGCTATTGTGGGCAGTTTTCTATCCGCAATGGCTTGGCGGTGCCGAGGCAACCAGGGGTTGTTCAATAACATCCACAGATTCGAGAGAAGTTTTTTTTTCTTCAAAGATAGTGTTCGTGGTTAAATGTTGTGGCCATTGCAGAAGCCCACCTAGCCAACACCTAGAAATACAAAGACGACATGGCTAATATGCTCAACATTGCTTGGAAGAAGGTCAAGCTACCTGGGTATTAATGGTCATTATCGCTTCTTTGGGCTCGCAGTTCCTTCACTCTCTGCATATTCTTCGTCCTCCTCAACCAATGCCGGGGTCCTCCTGTCATGTCGTCGTTTCGGTCTTCTTCGCCTGGAGCTGCTAATATTGCTAGCACTGTCATCAGGTGCCAATTCACTAATACCGTCCCAATCGCCAAGCCCGTCATCTGTTTCATACTCCCATCTCTCGCCTCCGTTGACGCTCGCTGGCGTTCCCATGCGGACTTCGATTCCTCCATCGGCATTGCCGCGCCGTCTCTGTGCGGTAGCGGCAAGACCAGCACTTCGAGCACGCAACGCATTCCGGACAGTCTCAGCTTTAACGTGTAAGACTTCAAAGGCATCTTCCAACGCCTCCATGCCTAGGTAAATGTTTCGTTCGATTTCCGCCAATGTTGCAATCTCAGTCTCTTCGTCGAAGGCAATAGGGGCTCCATACTGAGCTCCTACAGCTGGAGTGGGTGCTCTTGATGGGTAGCTTCCTTGCCGTAGGTGGCCACTCATATAAAACGGTGTTGGTCCGCGTGATGATGGTGTTCGAAATGGCGTCTGACGATTCTGAGCAGTATTCAGGTCGGGTAGATCTTCGGCCCCACTCCGTAAGAAGCCGTCAAAGCGACCAGAAATTAGGATATCCCATTCATCATTGGATACTGCGGCGAGCGTGGCCAGAGCGTTATGTAGTGTGGGATTGTTAAGCATAAAGATTGCCACTTCAGGGTCTCGGGGTAAGCCCCCAAGTCGGTAAAGACGCTGTATGGCGACGCTAGCAGCGACGATGGCGTCCGGCCGATTTCGTGGCTGTGGAGTCGGAGAAGGTTGTGGCGTAGGACCTCGTTCTGGTGAAGGTATCCTCCGAGGCGGCTGTGTGGGTCCATTGACAATACCGAGCAAGTTCGTGTAGTCCACTCTGTGTTGCGGATCGAGGTGAGTGAGGATCGCAAATGTCAGTGTCTCGTCGTCAACTTCTTCCGGAGGACTAGTTGGGCTATCAGTCTGCCGATTCAACCACTTGTCGACACTTTGCTTCGTCTTCCGAGATTGCCGAATATAGTGGTCTCGGTATTCTTCAGGCACATCTATGTCGAGCTTTTGCATGGGAATATGCGCCTCGAGTGAGATGCCCAGGCCGACTGGAGATGCTACGAATGTAAAAGGCGGCCACATAGGCAGATCGCGCCTACCAGAGACAAGCTCTAAGATTTCACCCCAGCTGACGCCTCGAAAATCTTCCACCTCTTGGCTTTCGGGCTGAATTTCTCGGTCGCACATAGTGCAGTGGCACGACTCCGAGGAGATGTCTCGAGCAAAGACTTTCTCAAGGCGATCTAGTAGCCTTCTAGCAACAGAGCGATAGCCGGTGGCAACTGCAAGAGAGCCGTTCTTCGACACGACCTTGTTGAAGTCATCCAGAAGTTGGTTGTACGGCTCAAAAAGATTGGCGACTATTGCGGGCGGCTGTTGAGGTGACGCGGTGGCCTGCTGGACAACCATTGGCTTCCCCGCAAGCAGAAAATTCTTGGGTATAGTTTGTGGAAGGCCTCCGTTTTGCAATAGATAGTCAACCTTGGGCGCATTAATTGGCAACGCCGGTGGGGGCGGCGGAGGTGGAGGACCACTCGGTGCTGGTGTCATTGAAGCAGATTTTAGCCCGTCTCCTATCAATATTTCGTGTGGAGTGGCCCCTCGAGAGTGGCCTCCGTCAGGTATCAATATCACCTCCGAGACCAAATCATCACTGGCTACTACATGGAGAAGCTTCGAGCCTGGTCTTTGTATGTTTGGCTGTTCAGGAGCAATTGAGGTAGCATTAGAGCTGGCGTTTGTCGCGCTCTCCATAGACGCGGAAGTAGAGGCAGGCGACGCCGTTCTGGTCGGTTGACTCACTGATCTCTGTGGGGGCTTTATACTCTGATCAACTGTCTTCTTGAGAGGTGTGCTGGGCTTTGGACGAAGCTGCGGCTTCGTGGGTGATCCATCAGGACTCAGGTCAGACCTGCTTCCTGAATGCCTGATTGACCTAGGCGACTCAGGCCTCAGCTTTGATTTGAGCTTGCTGCTCAGTGTATTCTTCCCATCTTCTTCCACAATCGTCTCCACATCAACACGTTTCCCACTGCTACCACTCCGGCGCCCGGTGTTCTGATCCACCTGCGTCAGTGGCGGACTTGGAGGTGCATTGCGGGGAGGTGCGGTCTTTGGAATTGAGAGCTTTGTCCTTGAGGCGTTGACATCGGTCGCATCGGGTGTAAAGATGTTAAGTGTAGGCCGAACAGTATCGCGTGCGCCGACAGACTCTTTGCTGTGGGCTTTTGAGAAGGAAGGATAAGGCAAGTTGGTCTTTGACTCGTGGCCATTGGCTGGAGGCTTGTTTTCGCTGTCACTGATGTTGGGCATCGACGACCTCCTTCGGGGATCTGAGGAACTCATCGGAGCTTTATCATCTGTGCCTTCTCGCTCTTTCGAGTCGATATCTTTAGTCGAGCTCTTGCGATGAGAGATCCTATAGCGCTTCTCGGATCTCTCCACCTTAGATGAGGACTTCTTCAAAGACTCTTTGCGCCGATCTGGGGCGGGATCGTGCAGGCGTGACGGCATTCCAACTTCGCATACTAGACAGGTGTAAGTGGTTCCTTTGGCGCTTAGGTAGGTAAGGTCATTCGTTTGCGCAGACGCATAGCGGCCTGTCGGCGCTTGGATGTTGTCAATGTGGATGTTGGATATCTACAATCATCCACTGAGAGGGATGTCGAGATGAGAAACCATGTCAACCTTGATAGAGAATGTAGTACCCGCAGCCTGAAGATCCGACGTGGCACCAACCTTTGTTGGCAATTGAGTGGCAGGCGCATGCAGACTCACCACTTAAACTTGGAGGAGGCGTAGCGGGAACTACCAATTAGCGCCTAGCCCACGAAGGCTGGCGGCTTAACGGAAATCCTGCCCCAAAAATATCTCCGACACGGCAACCGACCTTCAGCACTAATAAAACAAAATGCGCAGTTCCTCAGACCAAATTCCCATTGCGGCGATTCAGCGCACTGTTCTGCTCGTTGATAAATTTGTCGCCTACGGTGTGCATGCACTTTGAAAACTTCCTTTACCTCGCTTCGCGCAAAGGTATACCCTACGTCTTCCAATTCTCTTCCTGCACATCAGTGGTGTTGGTCGCGAGCGGCGGTGATTTCTCTAAGAGCCTCTCTAGCTAGCTTTGGTTGTTTGCGGGTTTATCTTGAGCTCACTGATCTATACTTTAACTACGCAGCATCCGTCAGCAAACTTGTGCTATGATTCGTAACCGGTTAGTGAGAATATGGTGGCTTTACTAAAGCATTCTATAGAATATTCAGCGCGCCAACCAGAGAGTCTCCACCGTAGAATCGTTGCTCACGTTTTCGACATCTCTCACTCACCCCCCCTTTCTTCAGAGGGACCTAATTTGGCTCCACGAGCTCTGTCCCCAAAATGGACTCCTCTTCATCTACCTTGCGCCTCATGGCTCGAGGTATATATAGGACTGTGTTACCAACTGGCCTTCGCCCTCGACTCCCAATCCATCGTCGCCCTCAAAGCTCAGGCGTCTACTTTCTTTTCAGCCGGACGCACGCTTCAAGTCATGAACGCACTACCATCGCGACCCCGCCCTCTCCCTCCTCGTCCACACTGGACCGAACCCGTGTCCCGCGATGCCGATTCACACCTTTTGGAAGGCCAGCACCACGACTTTGAATCTTGGATTGATTAGATCCACCGTACAACTAAAAAGAAGACGCAGGATAGTATTAGTGTATATTGGAAATCGCTGTGTTAAGTCTACAACATCCTAGCGAAGCAGCCTATGGACTGCTTCACCACTGAACAAGTGCGAAGGGTACGGCGTGTCCCGTTCGATCAACTAGATAACACCCTCAAGGCTAACTCTTGTTCTTTAGTACCTTAACAGCCAGATGCACGAAGACCACGACGTCAGCCGCCAGAACCGACAAAAGGATACCTTGAGCGCTGAAGACCTCGGCATCCTGCTACAATGGCATTGGAAATACGGCACAGCTGCGTTCACGAACGAGCGTCAGCGGGTTCAGTTAAGCCTGCTCATGCTCTTCTCTGCCTTTACTGGCAGCCGGCCAGATACGCTGCTCGGAGATGATTCATTGTCAAAGAACTCCCAGAAAAGCTCGATAGACGACTCATCAGATAGTATTCTCGCGGATAACAGCGACGGAGACACCTTAGTTGACGATGAGTCGAATGCTCAGAATACCAAAAGACCAGGGACTGTCTGCTATGGGGACATCGAGCTCTTCCTTCTACGGAATCCTGAGCGCAAACTGAGGTGGGACTGTGCCAGACCCCGAAAACGGGCATATTCTTAGGAACAGCCAAGGACGAGCTGCTTAATGTCCGCATTGCTATCGGTGATCTCTTGTACCCGAAGGCGGAGTCCGATCTCCCGATAAGCAAGCTCAAAGCTCTCTCAGCTCATGGCGGGTACTCAGAGCACCAGACGTCCTGCGTGTTGAGCCAGCGCGCGATATGCAAACTTAATGGCGAGCGCAGGTTTACCGCAGCCTCCCAGTCCGTAGATTGTTATGCGTTGGTGTGTACTAGCGAGGATTTCGTTCGAGATCCGGGTGGTTGAAATTTGTAGATGTGCCGATAGGTGCTTTCTCAGGCAATAGCACCTAACGCTATTAGGAAAGGATTCGGCTTGCGGGTTAATTCGGCTTCCGTACAGGGTCTTCAGTGTCGCCGTCTGTTAAGTTAGACACATGCAATAATCTGTATTTTGTGCGGCTGCGAGTTTCATCACTAGAAAATAGTGTATGTGCTTGACTGTCAATTGCATCTTACTACAAGCATTCGGAGATTGGTATCGCTCTACGAGTCTCAATTACTCTCGCTACAGTGTCATGCCATCCATGCTACAAGTGTCTTTGAAATCCATGCCTCTTGTTCAGAACGCTTTTGAATCTTAGTACTATATCCTTTGAATAAAGAAGATGTCCTCCGAGGAATCTAATCCCAAGCAAGCAAACCTAGACATCGCCTACACGTGTCTCTCCCCTTCGCAGAACCCAGGCGACAAGGAGTCTTCACATCCAACCATCATCTTCCTCCACGGCGGAGAGTCTTGTCATCTAGAGTTCTCTCGCGTCACACCATTCCTCACAGATGACTACAATATCCTTCTTGTTGATCTACCTGGGCACTCAAAATCCAAGGCAATACCCTTCAGCTTCGACAACGCCATCAATGCGCTCTCGCATCTCATCAAGACCCAAGTCAAGGGTGGCAAGGCGCACATCGTCGGCCTGTCGCTAGGTGGCTTTATTGGGCTGGAATTCGCGCGGCGGTGTTCCGAACTAGTACTTAGTCTGTGGTGCACCGGCTGCGCACCGTTTAGCGGGTACAGCCACTGGCTCAGGTCGCAATCGCTCCTACTCAGCGGAATTATCGTTGTGGCAGGTCGACTCGCAACCGAGAGGATTTTCTGGGCCTCCCTGGGCGTGGAACCTATCCCAGGGCTCAGGGCGGAGGTCAAAAATAACCAGACTATGACTCTGCTGAGACCCGTGTTCGATGGGCTCGTTTCAGTGACCATGGAAAATCTTGCTGAGATACAGGGTGTGAGGATTGCTATTATAGCGGGTGGGAAGCAGGATAATGTCGAGGACACGGTGGAAGCAGGGAAAGTACTTAGAAGCAAGAATCCGGAGTGCAATGCATTCGTGGTGAGGAAAGCGATTCACTGGTGGTCTTTGCAATTGCCCGAGGTATTCGCTCAAGGCGTGAGAGCCTGGGTTGAGGGCAGTGAGATGCCGAAAGTATATGAACCATTGCTTACAGCTGTATCTTGAGTTTAGATCTCACTGCATAAGCTGCCGAAAGATCGTTTCTGCAGGTTATACACCAATATGGTGCGAGTGGATCTCCCTGAGCCGTTCGCAAGCATTCCTAGATATGAACTCACCTTCGGCCCATCTCCTATTCATTCTCTCCCGCGAATCTCGGTAGCTTTAGGAAGCAAAGCCTCGATCTATGCCAAGCGTGAAGACTGCAACTCTAGCATTTCTCATGGCGGCAACAAGACTCGCAAGCTGGAGTATTTAGTCCCTGAAGCCCTAGCTCAAGGCCGCGGCACGCTTGTCAGTATTGGTGGCTTCCAGTCGAATCATACCCGACAGGTGGCCGGCGTGACAGCTAAGCTTGGTTATGAAAGCGAAATTGGTGCAGGAGAAGTGGGTAAATTGGGATGACCCCGGCTACGATAAAGTGGGCAACATCCAATTGTCAAGGCTTATGAACGCAGATGTAAGGCTTGATAGTTCAGGTTTCGGGATCGAGCACAAAGCTACCCTTAAAAGGCTGACAGAGGAAGTGGTGGCTGAGGGAGGACGCCCATACTACATCTGTGATTCTAGGGTGCAGCCTTGGCGGGCCAAGCATAAATAGCAGGCAGCATTACGTAGACTTTCAATCATACAACCTTACCTTATCTCACACATCCCAGCAGGAGCCTCGGATCATCCCCTTGGCGGACTCGGCTTTGCACGGTGGGCATTCGAGGTCCACCAACAAGAGGTGGAGATGGACCTTTTCTTCAATTGTATCATTGTGTGCGCCATCACCGGCTCTACATTCGCTGGCATGATAGCAGGCTTCAAGTTGCAGGAGAGGGTTATTGGTATCGATGCATCAGCTAAACCCAAAGAGACCTCATGCGAGACGCATGCATGACCCGTAGAAGGAGTTTATTGCCAGTCCAGCCCTTCGGCTCTGCTGACAATTACAAAGAGTGGGAATTATCTCATTGTCTTTTCCGCGCTCTGCAGCCTGGCGCATACACAATGTACCCACTTACTTTCAAGCCACAAATATTGCATCGAAAGTATAACTACGGTCTCTTCATAACCTGGGTCTCAGGACACATGAACTGGTATAGGCCTTACTGTGGTTGACTCGTCATCGGATTCGTCAGTAACGTATTCCCAATCCGTTTCCCTTTTGCTCGGCTTCAGGCGTAGAACAGCTCTGGCCATTTCTGATATACTTTGACTACTTCTGACAAAAAGATGAGATGGTGTCAATGGTTGTACGACCTTCAATCGCTGTGTGGAGCTTATCCAGAAGAATGAATCCTTCTCTTGTCCTTCAACATCCCAGATGTATCTCCAATCGCGATCAGCTGTACGCCAAGGCGGAGGATCTCTGAGCTCCGAGGCTCTCACCAATCTCAAGCCCTCATGTGTCAGTCTGCTGTTCACTTGTATTGCTGTCTCGAGGATTGAGCTCAGGTCCTGTTGCCTACAGCAGCGCGCGTGTCCGAATGTACGGTTGGGGGCAAGGCAGTCCTCTACAAGCACGGCCATAGTCATGCTATCTTCAGACTCTTCTAGCATTCTCACCCAGTTGTGCTTATCAGGATGCAGCACTAGGCGTAGGAGCCTAGCAGATGTTTGAGGAACCCAAAGTACGTTGAACACCTTCCGGGGCCTGTCATATCCTGTTGCGGACAGTGCTCGTATACAGGCTAGCAAGGCATTGCCCAGGTCCTGCTGCCATTGTGGATGTGCCTCCCAGAGTCGTATGACGGCAAAAGGATCGCCACTTTTCAGCGCTGCTGTCAATCCCTCATGGCACCTGCTATACCACTCGCCAGTATCTTGGTGTCTTCTCTTGTCACTCCATCGGACGCGGGCTATAAGACTCAACAAACTGTCTGTCGCAAGAAGATCAACCAAACGGACACGGCGAGCATTCATTGTACAAGCGGACACTAGAACACCACGGAAGTCGACTAGTTCCCATGGGGACCAGGTCTGGGGGTTGTTCTCCCATTCCTCTAAGAATCCCTCCTTCATGGTCTGGCCCTTATCTGTCTTCCAGGTTGCAGTTCCGGTTACGCTTATTCCGTGTGTTCCAGCAGATATACCCGCCTGTCTAGCATCCACATAGTAGAACATACCGCGTGACCAAAGCGGAAAGAGAAGATGCGATCCCCTCATATCATCCCTGAATTGTGTGATGGAGCAGTCACACCGATACCAACGAAGTTTGGGACTCTGGTATGCACCAATGAGGAGTCTTTCTTTGCCCGTGAAAGCTTCATGCTCACGCGCGGAAGCGTTGATGATGCTAGGAGAGACATGTAAATCTGCGATATCATCAAGATCACCTGAAGCCGGAACCCCATCTCTGTTGTCGATCCGAGCCCAATGGCAAAGTCGTTCATCGTGTGCTGGTCTTGGTTGGGAGCCCTCTTCGTATTTGCAGGGTGTTATCACTCCACCTCCGACATTGTATTGCTGGAAGCCGGAACCGCTCTCTGAAGGCACTCTCCACAATGGCCCCCAAATCAGGGCGAAATGTTCAACAGAGGTGGAAACGAACAACGGTTCATGTATGATTTCGTTGGGCCTTCGAAAAACCCAAACTCTTCGAGATCCTGTCAGTTCGTGGAGGCAAGCTAAGCGACGCTCCTCAAGAAGCAAGCTCCCTTGCTTTGGAGAGCTCGCTGAGTGATGCAGCGGAAGCGCGATTCCAGGGCTATTCGGATGGAGTATTGAGCTTTCATCTTGGCTAACGTGAGCAGAGATGTGAGCAATCAACGCGAGGTCAAATAGCTGCAACGAGAACTCTGCCAGTTCAACCAGATATGGTAAATCCTTAGACGAGTAGCCAAGTCTATGGTGGCCGCCTAATTCAAAGCCTTCTGAGCTGGTCACCAAGGACAAGCCGGAAGTATGCAGGTCATTCCAACATCGCAACTTCCATCCCATGAAAGCGGCAAAATCTTCAAATTCCCATGGAGGCTTTGGCTTAAATGCTCCGATATTCTCTTCGACGAGATCACTTATACTCCCAAAAATGTGTGTCACCTCCACAGTATGTATCGGCGAGATGACCACGACGCCTCTAGCACTGTCGTAAACGAGAATAGTGATAATTTTGTCGACCAGGCCGGCGGATTCGAGGCCTAATGTTGCTTTGCGTAAGCCCCGCGCATAAGCTAGACAAGCTCGGAAGCGTTTCTTTACGCTATCGATATCGGCCACATCCTTAGCATCAACATAGCGACCGAGTGGTGTTGTGGTCGTCTGAGTTTTCTCTGTTTGTCGATGCCATGATGCTACAATAGAACTTTCTTCTAAGTCGTTTCTACAGGCTCTGATTTTGCATTGCTTGCGTCGACGAGTCGCAAAATCAGTAGTCTCGAAGCTAGCTCGGTGAGTTGAATCGGGTTGGCGAAGGGCTTGGGGACGAGCTGGTCTTGAATACTTGATGTCTTCGTCGCTATTTTGGATTTGACCAATTGTTGATCGCGGAAGAGATTCTTCAAATTCATTACGTTCATCGGGTTTCGGGAATGAAATGGATTGGCCTTCAAGATCTCCAGAAGGAGACGACATTTTGGCCTCTACAGCTCTGACATTGTTTTCATGAGCGTAAAGTGGGAAAGATCATTGCCCAGTAGCGGAGGTGCAGCGCACCACCCTGCGGGGCAGACACTACTCTTCGGACCCGGCGGCCCTCACCGGGTCCCAGATCCTGACCGCTGCCCTCGACGGGGTGGTGAGGTTTGGAGTCTATTTTGAAGTAAATCTCGACATCGCTGTTATAAGTGCATCCACAGACCTGAAGGGAGACGACCAGTATGGGGAAGTCAGCTCCGGCGTGGTCACTCTTCATGGCGAGGATACACAGGCAAACTGCGATTTCATAGACTGGGGAGAGATCGAGTAGAGAAAGTAGCCAAGAGTCTGAGCTCGTCGCTGAGCTCGAACCTTTGTCTGATCACCCTCTTGAAAAGGAAACGGTAATGGCTGCACGGTCTAATGCTGGAATGTGTACAAGGTGACGAGCCACAATACAAGCGTATTGGCGTTTTCTGGTTCTCGGACCTGAGGTCAAGGACCTCTTGGTACTCCTCCTTCTGCGTGGCAAACACTTGTACTCATCTGATAGCGGTGCCAGTCTCCAATAGCAAAAATCATTTTTAAATGGCACGTAGAGCAACGTACAAAATGCATAGTCCACCACACCCTCAAGAAAAAATTTCCCCTTCATGCCTTTGCGTGACCCATACTCTAGCGTGAGACCGTATCCTGCATCCCGTGCCATGCAAAACCAACTCCATGTAACCCGTGAAATGTTACCTAGATGCACCCGACATACCCCCTTTGGGCTGCTCATCAACCAAAATACTGGTCTGCCAGTCTCGCCACAAGCAATCTATGTGGTGTTCGGTGATGAGAAGTGAGAAACGATTCCAGTGAAGGGCAAGCTTAAAGCTGAGCAAGCAGATAAGGTAATCTTTCTTTTGACTAGGTTCTATGTTATGGAGCAAGAATATCGGTACAGGCTCGGCTCCCAAACCCAGAGTAACGCCATGGCCACTATTGTTTTCAGATCCCTTCAATGTGCGATTACCCAAATTTTCGAGGCACAGCGCCACTCAAATGCAAACAAGGGGACTTCAAAAGGAAAAATTCCATCCCGCGCACCCCGCATGCTCCCATCCCTACTCCCATTCATGGTAATGCAGAAGCCCGAAATTAGAAACGAACCTGGAATCTTGAACTCTTCCGTATTCGCTCGCCATACTTGAAAAAGATCCACGACAACGGTGCCAGAGCCACCGCAATAAACCCAAGCAACGAATTGCCCCAGCCAAGGCCTAGAGTTGCATAGAGTTTTGGTCCTGCAAGTGGCAAGAACGTGCCGACGAGAGCTCTCAGGACCGTACTGGCCGCAATAGCGCTCGCAGCATGGATCGTAAATGCGTCTACAAGGTAAGTCTGGATCGGCATGAACGTTGCCAGGAGCCCAAGGCCAACGAACATTGTCCCGATTATGGGCACAATCCAATGTGTATGCTTCTCGACCGACCAGCCATACAGAAAGAGGCCGATCGGAATAATGAGGCTTCCCGGAATGAGTGGCGGCAAGCGGTACTCTGGTTTCATCTCGCCTTTCGCCGACATGTGTTTGACGGTCTTGTCGGAGACGAAGCCGAAAATGACCAAACCCACCATAGAGCCAACGCCAATGCCGAGATAGGTGAGGCCGACATTGCCTTGGGAAAAGCCGTAGCGTCGTTCGAAGACGAGGGTTATCGTCGTGAACAGCAGGTAGAGGTAGCCATAGACGACAGCCATGTACACACTTAATGCGAAGACGATGGGAGACCGGAATAGCATCTTCGTCGGGCGAATGATGGACTGCTTGAAGTATGCTGCTGGAGTTTTGTCTGATTCCAGTATTGAGCGAAGATTGGGGTTGTTCTGTTCTTTACGAAGGCGTTCCACCTTGCGTGCCAGGAGAACCGGTGGGTAGGTCTCACGCATCAAGATGAAGGAGAAGCATGCCGCAACACCGCCAGCTATGGCGATGACCCAGAACACCCAGCGCCAGCCTTCAGCTTCAGATAGGTAGCCGCCAGCCACCGGCCCGATGACCGGGCCAAGCAGTGGGCCGAGCGCAAAGATTGCCATAGCACCACCTCTTTTTTCTTGCCTGATCATGTCTGCGATAGAGCCGCCTCCGATTGTTAGAGGGCAGCTTCCTGCGATTCCCGCAAAGAATCGGAAGACAAGCAAAGCTCCGACGTTAGGCGATAGGGCGCACGCTACGGTCCATATAATGAAAAGGACGTTATTGGCGTGATAAAGGTAAAGCCGACCATACATTTCGGACAACGGCGCAAGTAAAAGGGGGCCCGTGGCATAGCCCAGGATGTAGATGGACACAATAAAGGCTCCGATTGTCTCGTTGGTGCTTTTGAACTCCTTCAGGATCAACGGAACGCCAGGTGCCACCATCGACGAGGCAAGAGGTGTGAGAAGTGTTACGACCGAGATGATGGCGATGTTTCCCAGCACCTTCTTCCAAGGCCAATTCATTGCCTTCTCTGGGTCATCCGGGTCCCAGTCCACGATGTTGGGGTCCGCAGGATCTCCCTCAGGGCCATTGACGTCTGCATCTTCTGTGGTATCGAAGTTTCCAACTCGCTCAACATCAGTATATTTCTCAGAGTCTGAGCCACGGCGTTCTGCTCCAGGGTTCGAATTGGCGGGCGTGGAACTCCTGCTTGGGTTTTGCATTGTAGTATGAGTAGTGTCTGTGTGCTTCTCGTCCACGATTGTAGATGTCGCGGACTTTGTCTCTGCCATGATGGCAGGCTTTGGCTCTGCACATTATGATCAGCATGGTTGCAATAGAAATGTGACGATTGGTGGTTGTGAAGGTAGGAATAGGACCTCTATCTTTGGTCTAAGATCGCTGGGAAGTTTGTCGCGGGGGGGATTGTGGGGATTTGGCGCTCAGAAAGTCATTGGTAGCGAAGGCTGGGGTCTTGCTTACATGTGTCAGATCATAGCACGTGAGGCGCTTGCTCTTTCCCTAGTTAACTTTCAGGTACTGCCGAAACATTGCCACAAGATTTTCAAGAGAATACCTCATTTGTTGTCAAGAGAAAAGAAAATGAGGGTCAGCAAATTGCGAGGAAATCATTCGCGTCAATGATTCCTCGGGTTTAAGCCTCTTGGAGCCTCCCCCCTTCTCATGTTATGAAATACTGGCCAGAACGGATAGAATGTGCCGAGATTCGATCAACGAAAGGATCACACTTCCCGAGCTACGCATAAAAGCGTATGGGCATGCTCTTTATGCTCCTTGTGCTCTTTGTACTCCTTTCTGTCACGGCATTTGAGGCTTGATGGGGTTATGAAGCGCTCCTATTCTTGTCTCTAGCAGAACATCAATCAACCGCAGCAATTTATGACCAGAAAAATCGAATAACACATACTCTGATCTCTACATTCTGCCCAATGTTATGACTTTGTGCATGATGCATAACTTTGCTTGGCTCGGAAGAAATTCCGTGTAATTTTTGGTCTCCCCCAACGGGGGCAAATTTCCCCACACACTGTGTCGTGGCTCGTGCGTGATACCTTCCCTCCTGCACTCATTCCTAATCATGCTGCATCGACGCCACTTGCGCCATCTGCTCCGCATCTAGTTCGATCTGCTCGATCTCGTGAAGCCCGTCTTTTCCTACCATGCAACAACAGTTCTTCGGAATCAGATTCCACTCGTGCTTCTTATAAGTGGTTGGTTCACTCGCAACGATCATATGCGTGCCATGCTCCTCTGGCCTTCTGCAAGCATATGGATTCTCCTCTCCATTTGGATTGTCAGGATACCTGCGGTTCAGAGTAACCCCAGCGGTATTCGACCAGTACAGTGAGGGAGGTTGCTCGGTCAGATGGTTACGGACCCGAAAAGCTATCATCTGCTCTCCGTCCGTACAGGCAACGTTCAAACTGTTGGCTTTGGTGTTTGTGACCCCAAGGACCTTCTGTTGCAGACCGATGACGATCTTGATGGCCTTGCTAAGAGCCGCAGACATCTCCCTTACTGGATATTGCTGTTCCCAGGTCTCAGGCCCACCACTGTCCGTTAGGCATGTAATGTACAACGCTGCGAGATGTTCTGAGTCTGTGCCTCCATGGATGTTCTCGAACGCAGCTTTTCCGATGATCTGCACCATCCCCCTCTTGATGTCTATAAAGTTGGATATCATACCATTATGCATGATGGTATGGCGTCCAAAGACGAACGGATGGTTGTTGATCTCTGTGACTGGCGTTGAAGTGGCTGCCCTGATGTGACCAAAGGTGGTGGTGGTGGATGTGTTGGCACAGATGCTGTGAAAGTTGTAGTCATTGGTCGGTGGCTTTGCATGTTTGTACATGGCTGGTCGGATTCCCTTGGCTTCGTTGAAGCCGTGTCGTGCTTTTGTATACCAGACAATACCGAAACCGTCAACGTTGTTGAATTTGTTCCTCATCATAACTTCATTCTCCGACTTATAGCCATCGGGAGCGTAGGAGATCAGTTTTGGAAGGTAGTGGTCATTGATCTGCTTGGAAAGAGCGTGGGCCTGGGCTAATTAACGAAGCCGTCGTAGAGAGACAGTAAATGAGATGAACTCTGGCTTTTGGAGCCATTGGCGTTCAGGGATGCGGCTTACTGGAGTGACCAAGACGTCCTCCAACAGACATTCTTCTGTCGGGGCAATGTATGCGAACCACCTGCACATTATGGGCGTGGCTCTTGCTTATCTGACCGGTTTTGCACGTCGAAGAGGGATTTAATGTTCCGAGAGGGTTTGCGGCTTCTGGAGACGTCATTTTCTGTAGGAATTGGTGACTAACTAGTACGATTATGCTGGGTGACTAAGACTCTCTATTGCACCTCCAAGCCGGGAATCTTGGCAGGGCGCTTCGAGAATCAAGCTTTTCGGGGCGACAAGCAAGACCTTGCCGGGGGGGGGGTGTCCTTAGAAATGTGAAGGCCCTTTAAAGGTAATAGCTGAATTGGGCATGGGTACCCGATTCGCTGGCATTCCCCGCCACGAAAGCTACTCAAGCTCCCTTATCGTTATCAACAATCTGCATTGATCTCCCCACCAGAGCGGGACGCATATCCATGACGCTGTTTAAAACCTCCACACATTTCCCTCACGTACGATGCCGCTGGCTTGGAGCATCTCATCTATGTCATTGCGCTGTCGTCCTTTGTTACATGCCCATAGATCTTGAGTCCTTGCCGGGTGTCTGGTGTTCCGGATTTAGTTCGGGATGAGTTCGCCTTGTCGATCTTAACTTGACGGCCTTGTTTTCCGCGTGGTTGCATCACGTCTCTTGGCTTTCACCGAATCTTTACGTTTTGGAGCTTCCCCCCTCCTTTCTACGATGGCCGTGTGTTATTCTCTACCACTTTCCCCCATTCCCTGTGGTACTTCCTACTGTCCTTTGTCCACAGCATCGCGAACCCTCGTCACCATGCTGGCACTCTGGAGCTCTCTCAGCACCATAGTGTGTGCTGGGCTCGTGAGCCAGATTACCCTTGCAAACCCTCTTCCTGAAGCTGACAACTACCCTCCGCAATATGCGCCTGACCGGCTGGGAGCCGTCGCGAGTGAGAGCAGTATTTGCAGTGACATTGGTATTGGGTTGCTGAAACAAGGCGGCAATGCTGCAGATGCTGTAAGTTCTCACAGCATAATAGTGACGTCTCCTAACATATGCTTAGCTCGTTGGTACCGTCTTTTGTATTGGCGTTATTGGCATGGTTAGTACCCCATCTAGTCTGCGTTGAGGTTTTGGATTTGCAATCATTCCCCTAAAATGTCGGGGGAAAGCATAGGGATACGTGCACCTCCCCGCCTATGTCCTTAAAGAACGCCTTCTCCGCTCCTCATCGTTCGTCTGTTATGGCTTAAGTTATGTTGCTGATTATACGGGCTGTGAGCCTTCTAGTATCACAGCGGCATTGGGGGCGGTGGTTTCATGCTTGCAAGATCGTCAAATGGCTCTTACGAGTTCATTGATTTTCGAGAAACAATGCCGGCTGCAGGCTTTCAGGACATGTACAACAATAATACGAATGCAAGCATATACGGCGGAATGGCTAGGTACGCCTCAAAGCCTGTCGAAGGTAGACCACCGAGCTAATATACATCAGTGGCGTTCCTGGCGAGCTTCGAGGCACAGAACATCTCCACAAGAATTATGGTGTTCTTCCATGGAAGACAGTGATAATGCCTGCTGTCAAGGTAGCCCGAAACGGCTGGAACGTAACACACGACCTAGTCAGTTACATGGCATCCGCCAGTGTTGGAGTGCCGGACTTCCTCTGCGGTGATCCAACTTGGGCACTTGACTTTTGCCCCAACGGCACACGGCTGGGCCTGGGCGATGTAATCACTCGCAAGCGCTACGCCGATACCCTCGAAACCATCGCAAATGAAGGAGCAAACGCTTTCTACACCGGCGCAATCGCCAACACCACAATAGCTGCTCTAAATGCTGCAACACCTAAAGGCATCATGACCCTAGAGGATCTGAAGAATTACACTGTGGCAATACGCAAACCCGCGCAAATCACATATCGCGGCTACAAACTGACCAGCTGCTCCGCCCCCAGCTCCGGTGAAGTAGTATTAGCCACCATGAAAACAGTCGAGGGCTACAGCGACTTCTTCTACCCGTCGACCATTAACCTTTCCACCCATCGGCTCGACGAAGCCATCCGCTTTGCGTATGGCGAACGCGCAGATCTCGGCGACCCCTTCTTCCTACCCGGCATTGACAAGTACCAAGCTGAGATGCTCCAAGTCAATACCTCAGCCGAGATCCGTGCCAAAATCTCAGATTTCCACACGCTCAACGTATCCGCTTATGACCCAAAAGGTCTGCAATCTCTCGAGACGCCCGGCACCTCGCACATCGTGACCGCCGACGCATCGGGGATGGCCATCTCCCTCACTTCGACCGTAAACCTCCTCTTCGGCTCGATGATCATGGTCCCCGAAACGGGCGTCATTTTGAATAACGAAATGAATGATTTCTCCATTCCCGGCTCCTCCAACGCCTTCGGTTACATACCATCTCCGGCAAACTACATCCGCCCAGGCAAACGACCGCTATCTAGTATCTCGCCCACCATTGTTGAATTCCCCAACGGCACCCTCTACTACGCCATCGGCTCTGCAGGTGGTTCCCGCATCATTACCGCGACGATTCAAAATCTAGTCCACGTCCTCGATCAAAACATGACCGCGCCCGAAGCACTGGCGCAGCCCAGACTACACGACCAGCTAATTCCGAACCAAGTCAGTTTCGAGCTGCCGCCGTTCGGGTATAACAACGAGACGGTGGCATTCATGAAGAGTAGGGGACACAACGTGACATATATCGCACCCGGGCAGAGTACGGCACAGGGGATCAGAAGATTGCCGAATGGCACATTCGAGGCGGCAGGGGAGCCAAGGCAGTTGGATTCCGGCGGGTTTGCCATATGAACGGGGCATTGGTCGCAAGCGACGTCGAGAAAGACGCCATGCAAATTTGCGATTAAGCATACTATCTAGCCAGGAGCTGAGCAGGTTTAACCTACAGGTTCAGCGCGAGAGATAGCGTCACATAATTTCATGCTCATGGCTCTTTCACGTTGACAGGAGCTGATAGAGGGTAGGGACTATCATATCAGGCGTAAAGTGTTTGAGATGAAGTGCCGAGCTTTTCTCCAGCTAGGCTGGCTTCGGATAGTGGAAAATGGTCGAAACAAGAGGGCCTCTAGATCGACCATATCATGTAAGCACCTCACGAACGTTAGTAAGGGAACCGATGCAAAGATTTCAGTGTAAAGATTTGTATGACGAACAATTGATAACTGTGTTATTTACAGACCGCCGCTCTTCCGTAATCGGAGCAGCTGCCGGCCCTACTGAAGCTCCACGAGGCCGTCTCGTTGCATGAGGCGCTCTCCACATCACAAGGAAACAGTCTCTACTTCCTTAGGTCCGCGATGCGTGCCTGGACTCTAGACTTCAGCGCCACCATCCGCTCTTGGAGGGAGGAGATATCGATCCCGGCCTTGCCTGTTCTGCTTGCGGATGTGGTCTTGACGCATAGTGAAGAATCGTCCAGTGTTGCCGATGATTGCTTGTCAGCCACAGCCATCTTGTCTGACTCGGCTGCCCTGGCATCAGAGTCTGTCTCGCCGGCCTCGTGGTTGAAGCTTTCTAGCTCAGTAATCTCGCTGTTGAAGGTAGGTTGCTTGCGAAGCTCGGGTCTGTGTGTCTTATTCCATGCCCTGATGACTTCGAACCTACCTCCCGGCGTACACTGAAGCCACTCGCTAATCACTCCCACTTGTTCGCATTTGGTGCAGAGGGTTGGGAATAGACGGATCTCCTCTGGTGAGTCTGCTGGATCAGAAAGACATATGAGTGAGCGGTATGCTGAGCCTGGAGAAGAAGACTCGACCTTGTCTTCAAGCAATGGATGTAATTTGATCGGTTTGGGAGTGTAGGTACATGGAAAGGTGGTGATGCGGTGCGTGTGACCGCAGAGATAGTAGAAGCGGTATGTAATGCACATATTGCTTTGCTTTTGCCTTTCCTGATAAGGTCTGGAATATGTCGTGATGTTGGAAATGTGAAGCTTAGGATGAGCAGAAGGTATAAGACATCGCCGGATAGGTGGGCTTTAAGATGAGATTAGAAGGTCCCTGCCCATAATGGAAGAGTGCACAATGAACCAAGCTGTGTGGCATAGAGATTTCCCTTTGTTGAAGCTATAAGCCTTTTGTCGACAGGAGAAATCTGGCAGACAAAGACAATTCCGGCCATATGATCTGCCTTCATGCTCACGGCCCAGTCGCACTATGGGAGGCTTGAGCAGGCTTCCTTTGGCGCAATGTAACGAATAGAGGTAGCCATACCCGGTCTCTTCAATTATTGAATTCGCCTTCGTGCTCACTGCTGCACTTAGATCAGACGCAAAGCAGCTCACAGATGTCCCCATACTCTTCATAGCCGAAACACAAAGAACAAAGATGTACTGCGCTTTGCCGTTCCGGATTTATTGTAGGGTTGGCTGGCAAACCAGGCTTTGTGAAGCAAGTTTAGAACGGCCGCGACCCCTTGTGTGGCACGCTCCCGAGCCCTAGCTGTGTAATTGCTCCAGTATCCTGCCCATTCTTCGAGCATATATTTCATCCTTCAGGCATTCAACTGCCTTTCATATTCCTCCTGTCTCAGCCGTCTCGCGATGAGCTTCTTGCGTAGAAAGAGTGTTAAAAGTGTGAGGGCTACCAAAAAGGCGATGACGAAGACAACCATAACGCCCGCATTTTTGTGAGGCCAATCGGTACCGCGCTTGGTCACCAGGAGAGGGTGAGGAGGGATCATCGTGTTGTTAGGCAGAATTGTGGCATGTGGACAGCAGCTTGAGCAACACAGTAGCATGAGGCCTCGAGACTGGCGTGTAGCTGTTTACTATTTTCGCGACGACGAAAGCCCTGCGGTGAAGGTCAGACAGTTGCTGTTAATGAGCTGCAGTGGGCAGATGAATAGATGTGGTTTCAGGCAAGAATTCTTTCCCACTCCACCGAACGAGGGAAAAGTTTGGAAAGTAATGTCAGGTCGACGGGTTAAATTGCATTTTTGTCACATGGCAGTTCTCCGCACCCTTCCGGAAACCCGCGATAAGGACGGCCCCGGCCCAAGACCGCCTACGAGATTCATGAGATGGGCAGCCAGGCACGAGACCAGGACCCGCAGGAGGTGTTGGAAATGCAGGAACTGAAGTTACAGAACTGTGGAACTGTCCGGGCAGGGATGCTTTGAATGTGGCGCATATTGCCAAGTGAGTACTACGGGTAGAAAGCTTGAGTCAGAACCGACATGTTTTATCACTAGCTCCGTGCAGAGAGGACTTCTCTGCGGCATCTCTCTAGTTGCATTGTGCTTTTCACCTGACGAACAGGTGATGAAAGAATGCCTCAATGGCCAGAAATAGCGCTTAACAAGTGAGGCTCAGCTTGAAGCCATCTTTTCGTTGTCCTCCAGATCATCACCCACAGTGTCTCCATTGCTTGGTTCTGGAGCCAGGCCAACAACCTCTCCGTTCTTCATAGCATCGACGTCCAACTTCGGGCCAGTGTAGTTCTTTTTGCCATCGACATACCACTGAGAGATGGATATGATGATCACAATTGCAAAGGCGACGATGCAGTAATTCATGTTGTTCCCAGTGACTGGCAGGACTGGTGGGAAGACGAAAAGGACTGTTGTCAATATCGTGTAGAGGATCCCAATCTAGGTTGAACAGTCAGCGAATGATTTGAGACAATCCAAAACATTGACGTACTATATTGCAGATCCACCCCACTGGGCCTGGAAGCACAAAATACCTTGTTTCTGGTAGCATCTTTCTGCCCCTAAGGCAGTTGATAGCTGGCGGTGTGGCATACGTGATACCAAGGGCAACAACCGACGCCGAGACAATGGCGTTGAATGCACTGCTAGAACCAAGAAAGATGCAACCGAATATGACAACCAGAACAACATTGAGATATAACGCATAAAGCGGTACGTCCAATCGAGTGTTGACTTTCGCAAAAACGCGCGAAAAAGGAAGGCCGCCATCTCTTGCAAAGGCATAGGTCATCCGACTGCTTGTTGTCATGATCGCGCAGGTGGCGAAGAGCAAACAGATAAGCGGAAACATCAGCAAGCAAATAGACCCTGCTCGGTTGTTCGTAGCATCATAGAAGATTTGCAATACAGGGCCAGCGGCGGAAGAGATCACAGTGTTAACGTCTTTCAACACAAACAGTAGCACCGTCAAGAAGACGAAGCCCGTTCCAAGGCCGATTCCGACGCATGCAATCATAATCCTCGGCCCAACGACTGACGGTTCAGGAATTTCCTCGATCATGTGTGCAACGGCGTCAAATCCAGTTAGCCCTAAACCTCCCTGAAGAAGCCCCAGTAGCCAGGCAAGCCCATCTGGCCAGCCAGTCTGGTTGATGAACTGCCGGAAGACGAAGTTGCCCGATTCGTAGTTTGGCGAGGCACATGCCAGGACCGTGATACAGATGATGGCAAATCCTGAGATTGACCAGATGAAAGCTGCTTTATCGATGATTGGGAGCAGTGTCGACATAAAAGCGTTGACCAGGAACGCAAATAGGTTGTACCCAATGTAGATGAGAAATTGATGCCATCGTTGTGGACTGTAAGATTGGTCCATAAAGGAGATAACTCCCACGATCAATTGAGACCCCAACAGGCCACCAGTGGCTGTGAGGGCGACCCATCCAGCAGTGTTGATCCAACCAATGATCCATGAAAGCAGTGGTACCCAGGGCTTCCAGCTGATGACTGCCACCCAATGGTATTGACCTCCAGCTGTAGGATATCTACCTCATGTTAGCCGCCACATCCGCAGGACAAACTTTTTGGATGTCAACGTACGCTGAAAGAAATTCGGCTAGACTGGAAGCGAGGCATAAGTTGCATATACCGGCTGTGACTAGACCCCAGATGACCGAAGTCGGTCCACCACTGGGCAGAGCAAGTGATAAACTGGCAGACAAAGCAGTCCAAGAGTTCAAAATGGCGAAGGCAAGCCCAAGCATAGAGAGCATCGAGAAATTCCTCTGCAACTCCTGCTTGTGGCCCATCGAGGCCAACGCGGCAGCATCCTCGGCGAGGCTCGACCTTCGTCGAGAATAATTTCGGCCCATCTTGTTGTTTCGATGCTTCCAAATCCTCTCTGACCATGCAAGCTGACTGCGAGGACGGAAGGAAAGGGAACTTCCATCTTCTCGAAAGGGCGGGAACAAGCAACCGAGCGCGCTCGTTCAAACCCATGTCTGCAAGATACGTCACACTTTGCCTGAAGGGAAGTTGATCATTTACCTAAGATCGACGCCTTCTGGCAATGACGCCGGCTGTGGAGTATGCTCACTCCACATTCCAGGGTTCATCGTTACATCTTGGCACTCGCGAGCGCCGAAGGTGCCGAAAGCTTGGTCAACCAAGAATGTCGACCGCGAAGCTTCATACAAGTAGGATCTGCTAATCTCTTCCGCCGTCTTCCACGGCCCGGCTTGTAGAAAGTCTGTATTCGTGCCAGCTTGGTTAGTGACGTACTAGGACAGTCTCGGCTAGTCAGTATTGAGCCCGTCCCGCAGGTGGGAATCACACTCCGGTCATCCACTGTTCACATTCACTCTCTCCTCAGGTGCTCTCATTATCTTACCCGCTGTCCTATTGTATCTTTGTCGTCAACTTTAGACGGTGATGCGCAGGTGCCCAGTTGGGACCGAGAGCCGCTGGAAATGGGAACCCACCGAAATCACACACACACACACACACACACACACACACACGGAGGCGAGATTCAGCCTTCGCCCTCGGCTTATCTTGGAAATGGGATCACTCCTCTTTGAGAGATGCTCCACCGCCGGGTCACTTTTTGCAAGACGTTTCCCCCCCTCTGCCCGTCCTTTGGATTTTGTTACTGTAAGGGCCTAGGATACTCTGCGGCAGGCTAGAAACTAGAACATAGATCTGTGAAAAGCATAGATGAGTTGCACTAGTAGTATTGCTGCTAAAAGAGCTTATCTAAAGTGTAAGGGGCTATGTGATGAGAAAGAGGCGCCGAAGGTACCAAGACTTTACCTCAGCGCGACTCCGCACGGTCCCTCACACAGGATCAGGTCAGTCTCGCAAGATGAGCCAGTTCTAATCTAGCCTTTTCAAGAGCTACTCTTCCAACCTAGGCGAGAATTGCAGCATTCTTGTTGTTAGCTGCTGGTGCAAAATTGTCCTTCGACAGGCCCATCATACTGGTCGGCACGAATTTCTATTTCGGGCTAGTTTACCTGTGGTCCCGCACAGGTGTCAGCGCCCTTGTGCGGCCTTCCGAGGCTAAGGATCGCCTCAGCATCATCGATAACTAAACACTATTCAATTGATCACTTTTTTGTCCTCGTAATCACCGGGTCATGGGCGAGGTTTTGGGGGCGGCCTCGGCTATTGCTGGCCTCATCTCGCTTAGCGGGACGGTTCTGGCAGAAGGGTACGCCTATGTGGCTAGTGTTCGCAGGGCGCCAAAAGAGCTGAGGGAGCTGCTCTGTGAATCAGCAGCTCTCGACGCTGTCCTGGACCAACTCCAAGGCTTCGTTGATGACAGTAAGGGCATTGAAAACGAAAGTACCAGGCTAAAGGATCTGGCACAAGCCGGGGTGATAAACGAATGCAAGGAGTCGCTGCTCTTGGTTCAAAGATCCATTAATCGATGCCAGCAGGTGAAGGGGGAAGAGCTGCGGAATTTGGGAAAGAGAGTAGTATGGCCCTTTAAGGAGAAGGAGACCAAGGAGGTGCTGGCAAGGCTGTCTCGAATAAGAGGTCATCTAGCCACAACATTGACGGCCGATATGACGTGAGTGGACATATAATTGCTCTGATTGGTCAACTGAGATCGCTGACGGTCCAGCCAAAAACAGGGCCACACTGCGTAGCATGCATAAATCCTCTCAGGAGATTTCAATCGGCGTGACCGAACTTCAAAAGTGGGCTGTCAAGCGCGATCAGGTTGAAGAGCGTCGTTCCCTGTTCAAATGGCTGGACCCAAACTCCATCAACGTTGGAGATAATTTGAAAGAAGGTCTGAAGCACCACCATCCAGGAACGGGTCAGTGGTTGTTCCAGTTAGACTGCTTCAAATCATGGTCGAGTGGACCATCCTCTCTCTTGTGGATACATGGCATCCGTAAGTGGCACCAATGATTCAAAGAGACAAAGACGCTAACGAGAATTGTCCCAGCTGGTAGTGGGAAAACCGTCCTGGCGTAAGCACAACCTAAATAGTCACGTCATGATTTTGACTCTCTAGGTCATCGATCATAAACTCGCTCCTTCCTCAAATATCTGACCCATCAAACGGGCTGGTTTACTTTTTCTGTGATCACAGAGACTCCAACAAACGGACTCTGCAGCACTTTTTGGCTGTGGGGATACTTCAGCTGCTGAACCAACATCCTGATCATGAACACGAATTAGCCAGCATATTTCGAAAATACGGCAGCGATGCGAAGAATGCAATTAGCTTGGACGACCAACTCGCGCTGTTCGCAACTTTGGCACAGAAGTTTCTTCTGGTCACAATAGTTATCGACGCATTAGACGAATGCATAGAGCTTGATGAGTTCGTCCGGGGGCTGGAGCATCTCATCGCCGTCACAAACACCACAATTCGAATGCTCATCACCGGCCGAAACGATTACTCCCTTGAAAAGTCGGTCGGCGCGCTTGCCACGTATCGTATTGCCCTAGAGCAAAACATTGAAAGCGACATCAACGCCTTTGTCACGGATGAAGTCAATTCTCGCATCGAGGCGCGGAAGCTCAAGATTCGATCTCATGATCTTAAAGAACTCGTCATACATTCTCTATCGCATTATGCCGACGGCATGTAAGTAGTTCACCCTGATTGATTTGACTTAGAATTTCTGACTTGTCTGAACAGGTTTATCTGGGCCACACTCCAACTGGATCTAATCTCACGACTCACCAGTGACAAAGCTATTCGAGACGCTCTCCACAAACTCCCACGAGGTCTGGAAAACACATATATTCGACTCCTTGAGCAAATCAAAGATCGTAACACTGACAATCTCGAAACCGTTCGCAAGACATTAATGTGGATTGTGGCCAGCCTCAACCCTTTGACCTTGGGCCAGCTGACAGAGGCCATCTCAATAGAGCCCGATGACAAGCAGAGGGACACTGAGAAGATGATTACTGATGAACAAGACCTTCTCGAGATGCTCGGGAGCTTGGTGACTGTTGATTCGACCCTAGAAGACCCGGTGATCAGCTTGGCACATTTCACACTATGCGAGTTCCTCCGATCTGGCACTCTACGGGCCCACGACTCACTGTGGATTTTCTATGTCCCTGTTCAATGTGTAACGAACGTCGGCATCACCTGTATGCAATATTTATCCTTCTCGGACTTTGAAGAACCCTGTCGGTCGAGACAACAGCTCCACGAGCGGAAGTCTTCATATAAACTCTTCGAGTTCGCCGCGAGGAACTGGTTCTCCCAAATATGGGAGTATGGGGGCCGTGGTCCTGCCATCAAGACATTGCTTCGAGCCATGAACTGGTTCATCGAGCCTTGTCGCGACGGCAATGAAAACTTTATCTCATGGCAGCAAGCCTTTCATGACGTAGTCGATTGTTGGTTTGTTCCTGCCGACCCCCTGTTTTATGCAGTCGACTTCAAAATGGCCAACCTGTTTAATATCCTCCTCCAGAGAGGCTCTAATCCCAAATACCTCTACGAGAAAGGGTACGCAGTCCTACACATCGCAGTGATCACAGGTTGCGAAGACAATGTGGCCGCAATCCTCCGAACGGGACCGGATCTTGCAGCCCCTACAAACCGTAGGCAGACAGCTCTCCATCTCGCTGCAGAATGCGGCCACGTTGGCGTGGTAAAGCTTCTGCTGGAGGCGGGCGCGTCTCCTCATGCGGAGAGTGACTCTGGGTCGACGCCATTTTACCGCGCCGCTCGGAGTGGCTCGGTTCCGGCAATGGAGCTCCTGTACCAAGCTGGTAGTGACATCAACGCTGCAACGTGGAACAAGTGGACCCCGATATTCGAGGCGATGGAGAACATGCATGTCCCCGCTGTCGAGTGGTTGGTGCGCAAAGGTGCGAGATTGAACCACAAGATCCGTCACGGTACGTCAGTCCTGGAATTTGCGAAGAACACTAGAAACAAGGAAATCATCGACCTAGTTGAGAGTGGTCTGTCAAGGAGATGAATAGTTGAGGATATCCAGTGACAAGGATAATGCAGAACGAATTAATCCAACGAACTGATTTCATCAGTGGAGGTAATGTCAGACGGGAGGAAGGTGGTTGCTGAATTGCTTGTTCCTTTCTATCTAGACTGTGAGATGTACACATCCTTATACCTTCCAAACGCCAGGCGCCCTGATCCACTGCAATTAGGCTTCCATAGGCCCCTGTGACTCACCTGTAGGCATCTCTCAAAAATCAACGTATCAACGATACATAGAAAATACCATCCACCAACTTAAGCCTACCCTTTTATCTCGGGACTGCACTCATCCTTGAAATAATGCGGCTGCCCGTCCAACCATTCTTAGCTCTTCTCGTCAATTCAGCTCAGTGCTCGCAGCCTCTGAGGTCATACCCTCGAGGGTAGGTAGGGGAATGGTTGTGACGCCGACTAGCCAGCAGGGGTACAGATCGAGGCGCGAAGCGCGTTAACGCGTATCTTTTTGCTCTCGCCCTATGGAAATCTACCCTGCATCATGGCCTCGAAGGGCCTCGTCTCATTAGACCCTGAGGGCGAGGGGGGGGTTAGTTGTCTCACCTCACCCGATAGGTTGTGAGCATTGATTCAGCTCTCTTCTCCAAATTCGTGAGACTCAACCGAGCATGTCTGGCTGTCAGACGTTAGAGGATACAGGCTCTTGGGCGGAGGCAGAGGACATAGGCTTTGGGGCGGAGGGATGCATGCCCGCGAGAGAGGCTCACGAGAGAGGTCCACGAAAGAGACCCACAAGAGAGGCACGTTCATGAGATGCACGTCTGTGAGCATTAACGGCAACGATTGTTACTCATCAATGTTGGCCCCGAAGTGCTCCAGCCACCTGGGACCTGCCCAGCTGAACCTCTACGAACCTGCGAGTAGTAACCGAAATGTGGCCTATGGCAGAAAGAGAAAAGAAGCTGAAGAGAGCGAGAGAACTTTATCTCTCCCGGCAGCTAACCTAAGCTTAAGAGGCTAAACGGATCTTCAGCGTCAAGGAAAAGCAACGAATTCAGATATAGCCTTGAGGCAGCCACCGGCCCTGGTATGCCCGACAGGCTCCCAGCATTACATACTGTAGCTGAGACGTTAATGAGATATGACTAGCAAGTGGTTGTCCTTCAGATCGTTAATTTCCAAGCGCTCGCAAAGTCTGGGGACGCGTGCTGGCCTATTGCCCACTCGTAATGCCGTCTGTCGCTCCCCTTCGGAGCCGCAAGGAATGTACAGCTTCCATATAAGGATGCTTTCAAGAATGCGTTTACTCAGAGTACGGCGGAGTATGCAGAGTTCTTTCCCCAACTTCACAGGCCTAATTCAAGCACGCAACGAAAACAAGGCATTACTTGATGGGCATGTAGATGCTAGATTGGGCATTCTATACTAATGGGAAGCTATCTCACCGTCGCTATCCTCGCCGTCGACATCCTCGCCGCCAACCGAGTTCTCGACCATCTCGTGAAGGGTTGATAACTCGTTGGCGTCCTCGGGGCCCGCCGAGGCCTCGAGGGCCTTCTTGAGGGAGCGTGTGACTGTACCCAGTCGCTTCCGAATAGACAGCTTGACTGAGATAGGCCAAGGACGCTTGCCAATTGATTTTGGGATGTTAGCCGGCTAGGACTTGACTTCCTGCTTGATCTCTTATTTGATCTCCCTCTTAGCGACCTTGTCCTTCTTCCCACGGGTCCTCTTGACGGGGGTAAGCGCTGGGAACGGAACTTATCATGACCATCACAACACCAAAGAAAATCGGGACCGGGTGCGACAAACTCACCGCCCTTGCGTCTTTTATCAGGGCGGCGGCGACGCGCCTCTGTACCTCGGGATCAATATGGGTAAGGGTATCACGGACGCCGTCCTCTCGGACGTGATGTTCCCTCAAGTGTAAGTAAGACTAAGGAGCTGGTGCTCTTCTCACTGACCGGGATTAATACGATTTCAACCTGATTGGTGCGTGATGTTGGCCTAATCATTTCCTACATATTCTTCCTCAGCTTCGAGATGTTGAGGCAGCCAGATCACAGTCTTCAAGATCCTTCTATGCAGGTACTTTCGAATTCCAACCGATTAGTGCAATTCTAACCCAATCATCATTAGACAGCCTCGTCTCAGTCGAGTACCAAGGATTTGCGGCCAATCACGTGCATCCTGCAGCCATGCCCAACCTGATTCAAATGCCTATTCTGCGAGCAACGAACCATCTACACCGCCACAGCATGGTCAGCAAGGAGAAAACAATCTTCATGTGGTCTTGCGTAAGACCTTCGACTCCTGTTATCTACGGGCTGCGCTGAAGCTAATTGCTGGGGAAAGTGCCGTTGCAGACACGCACCAAGCATAAAGACCGAAACTTGCCCCAATTACAACCAGATACGGTGCTCATCCCATAAAACGGAAAAGGTGGTCGGCGGGGATTTCATCAAAGAGAATGGTTGGCTTATGGCTGGGCCCGGATCGGTCGAACATTTATCTGGGGACCTAGAACCGGGAATCCAAGTCGCGGTTCGCAAGATACCCGTAAGGAGACCGAAAGTAAGGCCTTTACAGCAGGAATCAGGGATAGATCCTCGGATAAGTCTGTCGGCAAAGCCTCTACAGACAGATCCTCCAGCACAGCCCCCACCCAGGACAACGCCAGGTATGCGCATGCCAGTTGAGTCTCACCGATGAGTGGCGCAAGGAATGCTTGAGGTCAGTGGTCCACAGGCCTGGGCTTGTGCAGGCTTTTGCAAAAAGCCTACCCGGCACATGGCCAAATGCGGTAATTATGGAAGAGAGAGCTCCGGGAGTCCAACATTAGTGGATTGTATACAGAAATGGGTACGTAGGATATAAAACTTCTCTTCTTCTTCTTCTTCTCCACCACCTCAAGTACTCAGATGCCTTGATAATCTGTTCATGCATGCGGTTCCGTTCAGGGTGATTAACTTCTTTATGCTGCTGAAGATGCGCTCGTACTTACCTGACATTGCCGGGATTGTCTCACAAACCGAGGCTTGGCAGCAGCAACCCTGCCAAGCCCGCCTGAGGGCAAACTTGCCAAGGAAGTGGCTCTGGTTCTACCAGCTATCGGGAACGAGGAAGGAAAGAGGAAGTGGCGTTGGTAGTGTGAGCGGGTTAGCTTGGGAAGAGTGGATAACGTGTCTTCAAAGGGCAGGGATGCTTGTGAGGCTGGGGGTGAGGGGGTGGAGGGGTGGGGTGCAACATCTCAGTAGGGCGATTATGCATGATTAATTGACTAGCGACGAGTCTGAGTGCTTACGGCAAACGCTATGCCACCTAGCTTCCCCTAATTGGCAAGGAGGGGCGAAAAACGCTGCAGTCCGCAAGCAGATCGCTTTAGCCGGTTGGAGTAATTGAAGAAAGCAAGTAAATGCCTACAGGCAGTCGGAAGTTACCGTCGAAGGGGCCAGGGTGGGAAGTTGTTTCGGACCAAACGCCTTGCCGGGTCTTGAGCCCAATGCGCTTGGTCTCGACGCAATGACTTAGTTGATTGACAGTGGGAGGCCCCAGCGCCAAGACCAGGGAGCCACGAGAGCCGAATGGCTCTGCGGGCTCTAAAGGCCATGGGAGCCGCGCTAAGAGTTCTAGGCATATAGGCAGACCCCATGAAGCAGCCCTAGGGGCTCTTCACGGTCAACTCTTGTCAACAGATTGTACACCCCACATCTAGTTGCACTTGCCACACTGTACTAATACCCACGTACCCCCTACCCCTTCGACACAGGACTGAATAGTCTGACGACCCCTTAGTCATACACCCTGACTGAGCGAGCCTAGCAAGGCCCGTAATAGATTGCTAAAGCCATTGAGACCAATCTGACTATCAAAAGGTGACGAATCACAATTGCCAATCTGACATCTGAAGGCATGTGGGGCTACAACGAGAAGAAGTGATAAGACGAGCAAGTTGCGGAGAAAAGGGGCTCGGTAGGCTTTATGGCTGATGAACAGATGATGGTTTCATTGTTGTTATTGCTTATGTGCTCTGCAGGCGTGAGGCAGTTCTATTCCAAGCTAAAAGTGTGTGTGATCACATGCCTATCATTGGGGCTATCAACAATGGCAAGCCACCATGGCTTCGTAAACACTGTATTTGGCTTAGGCGCAAGCCACAGGCTTATTGTGCAGGCCCAGGAAAAAGTCTGCCTGGCTTGGCCCATCGCTTCGAGCCCGAGGCCCAATCATGAGGACCACTACGACATTGACGATCGTAAGATTGTGGTTCAGACATTCGGATGTTTATCAATCGCAAGCCGAGCTACCTCGGTATAGCCGGGTCTGTACGAACCGGCGAAGAGCAACCAAAAATGCAGCCTATAGCAGAACGAAGGACCAAGACAAACCTTGCCGTACGTGCGGCAAACTCCAACAGGATGACGACCTGTACTATTCCTATTCTGTCTGACATGTGGGCAGAAACTAGAAATCGAAGATGGGCGTGCGCATGGAGAACTTTTTGGTTGCTTGAGTCAGATCTGCATCAAAATTCCGGAGCTCTTGCTCTCGCGCGTCGCCTGACAGGAAGGCCCTAACTTCGATAACACTTGCACGAGAAAACGGGTGTTCGGGACCGAGAACTTCGACTCTATCTACCGCGACTTCTTTCAATTTGTGTTGCGCTAGTTCGACCCGACCGACCTTGAACAGCATTCCTGCATGTCTTCGTTTGGCTTCCAGATGATATGGATGCAAAGTGTGGTACCCGTGTGCTACGCTCCTCATGGCCTCGGACATCGCCCGTTCACCTTCCGCGAGTTGTCCAAGGTCATGGATGACTCTTGCTTTTGTCGTCAGAATTGCAATTAGCTGTGGATGAGCCTTGCTCAGACATCGCTCAGCCACCTGCTGAAGCGTTGTGAGTATGTGATAAGCCTCAAATCTTGCGTCGTCATCCATAGCGAGCCGCCATGCAAGGTTGTACCCAGCCAGGAGAGTGAATGGATGCTCCAGGGATTCAGCGTCGACGAATTGCCTGTAGACCTTTCTTAGCGTGTTGACGTCGATGCCACTTTCTCTCACTGTTGAAGCAGATTGTTGGATCATGAAATTGATTGTCACGATGATTGGGTCTTCTTCATTTAGGTGGCGGACAGCGGTATCTCTGGCACCCTGAAGTATCTCCTTTGCCTCCTTGGCTCTGTTATGCACAAATAGTACATTAAGGACTAGGTGTAGACAAGCTAAGGCCTGCTCATGCCTCTGTCGGATCAATGAATCGTATATCCTGTAAGCTTGTGTAATGGCCGAATCCGCTTCTTGATGCCGATTCTGTCCTCGGCATATACAGAACAAATTGCAGAGTGCGGAGAAGGTCTTAGGCTCTGCCACAATATCCGCAAACAAGGCATCAAACTTTTGAGGAACGTCCCAGCCATGGGCAGGTGCACGACACCGTCGGGAGAGGCCTCGTCCGGAAGGAGCTGCCGCCAATAGTGTATGAAAGTCCATGTTCGGCTCATGAGGCGATGCATACCCACTTATGTCCAAAGCTGCTGGCTCAGTATCTAAATGCTCGATTCCATCCAGGTCAACTTGCTCTAGCTCCCATTCAGCACGCGATCTATTCTGGTAGAATCGCATCTCAATTTGCGCTCCGCGGAACTCAAGATCAGACCCTGAATCCGCTATTTGCGGCCCCCCTCCGATGGATTGCCCGGTAGATGGTTGGTGAGCGTCAAACTTGAGAGTAGGAAGAGGAGTCGCATTTGGTGTCTCGCTTTGATCTGAAGGCTTGGTTGCCAATAGCGTCAATGAAAATCCGCAATTCGTGCCCAAAGAGTCGGATTCGCGGTTTGATGAAGGCTGAGAACTCAGAGCATGGAGGTCATTGGGGTCTTCCCCCTGCTTTGCCCCGGTGGCGGGTAGCGTTGCATTGTCGAGTGGGAGAAGCGCTTCATACGGAAGTCCAAGGGTCCCAAAGCTTATCGTCCTTAGTAATTCGTCACGGGTAATGCCATTATGCGAAGTGCACCTCCCCAAGTGCTGCAACCCGGAAGCTCGCCGATTTTCAGTAATGCTCGAGCTTCCGCTGTTCGAACCTTTGTCCTCGAAAACGTGAAATTGGGCGGCCATTATTGCCTCTGTATTGTATTTCCTGAGCGACCATTTTTTGAGCCGATTCTTATACATCGCCTCCCTTGCTTGGTCAGCGGCTCGTACTCTAAGCACAACTATATGGCGTACGTAGCTCTGAAGCGGAAGCCCTTTTCCATCTGTCGGGCAACCTCGCGTAAGGGAAGATTCTCCTCCACGTACAGACGTTTAATCTCATTTCTATGCAGATCCCAATCCTCTTTGGAGGGATACTTCGCTCTCGTTTGTGAGCGTTTCGACACTGGTTCACGAACGTTAAGCAAACGCCCGTACATCTTGCAAGTGTGGTTTCCAGCGGCACCATAGAATTTGCCACCCACAGGGGGTTAAAAAGTGCTTTACAGTGATGCAAATCCCTTTGTCGATCGTCTGGAACGACTTGACAAAAATGCATCTACCACTTGGGTGGATAGCTAAAATATTCCACAGATTTAATGCTAAGTGGGGGTGGGACAATACTGTTCAGCCTTGCCCGATGGAAAGTATGATCCAATAGACGCTCAACGCACATCGGGCTGAAGAAAAAGTATCCCGCAAAGTATTGCCTTCATCAAAGCTAGCCGCATTCGTCTAGAAGTATCGTCGTTCAGCGGTTGTGTCACCCACCACTGCGGAATACTGTCCTAGTGCTTAAGTATCGAATGCGACCCCTTCAGACTGTCCCCGTCCTAAGTGGTGCATCTCAAGTGGTGGACGACACCACCGCAAATCACTTGGAGTTTGGAAACGACAATATTGTTGCCCAACTACTAACCGTTCTTATTCTCGCCTTTAGCCTTTGTCCTTGAAGTCTCACATTTTAGCTACGAAAATGCTTTCTTGAGCATATTCGCAGATACTTTGCACCCGGTTCTGAAAGCATACCTGCCTCATGATAGTGACTAGTTTCTGCATCAGACTAAAGCCACCTGCTTACAAGACTGGTTCGGCTCCTTGCCCGAACCACCTTTATTTCGGTGTCAAGTGGTGGCTATCGGTGGTGACAGTCAATGCTGATCGAGTGTGAACCATGTGCGCTCTAGCTTTCTGCATGGTCTTGTGCGGATTATAGCCTTTTTAAATCCGGGATGAGCATCGGGTTCACTGATACTTTGAGACTGCATCAATGAGCTGACACCACGTTTCAGGTTCGCTCTAACGTCGATGCTTTGGGAGGATTCGCGGCAAGATACTGCAGCGAAAAGTTTCCCATCCTTCAGTAGCTTTACTATATATCCAGCATTTCTCGTCTTTTGAAAGATGTCCAACGCTCTTGTGTAGACTTTTGTATCATAGCAAGGAGTAGTATTAGACTGGCTTGCTCTTCTCGCTTAATATTGTCTTGTCACACTGACCTTGTCTGGTTGCTTAACTGTAAGCTATGCTCTAGGATAAGATACATGATATGACCGGCTTCGCTTACCAAGATAGTGATCAAAACATCCATTCTCCCGCACAGCAGCTATTGCCTCCTTGAAAGACGATTCAAAGGCATGTCTTCTGTCCGAAGCCCACGAGAAACTACGGCCACGCCTTTATCAAACAGTTCCACTGCCGTAGCAATGTCAGATTGTCCCAGCACTCACCGACCTAGCGCGAAGGTCGAAGTTCGGCCGCAAGGACATCGACTCCTCAACGATCACTCTTACGTGATGGAACGTTGGCTAGGCCAAGATCGCGCAGCAGAGCCATGGCGGAATGTTTGCCGCTCCTGAAGTCGAATCCGAGTCTAGACAAGCTTACGGGGAATTTGGATTGGGAAGTGTTAACCTCGAGGACTCTGTATTTGAAGCGGACGCATCGGAGACGGCTGATGGACAGAGAAGGACTTTCCTCCCGTCATTTAGAATAGCAATGGGGCAATCTCATTAGAAATTTCAAAAAGCCAGTCCAGCTTGGGTCAGTCCAGCTTGGGTCAGTCCAGCTTGGGTCAGTCCAGCTTACGTCAGCCGAGATTGGGTCAATCGAGCTTGGAGTCTAGAAGCGTTGTCCTAGAGTACATGCCTGTCTCTCTCACTGAGGTCGTGGTATCACAATCCCTTTCGAGTGCTGCAGCCGGACGTAGTTACTGAGAATAATTCCTGAATTTTGTCCTAGGCTGAGGCATGAAGAGCTAATGCTCATCGGCTTTGACCTCGCATAACATCGACTGCTGCGGGCGTTGTGGGGAAGTAGTGGAGCCTGGGAGGGTTGCAGGACGCGTGCCTAACTAGCAGATACCCGCAGCGCTTGGGAGTCCTTATCGCAGTGGCCCACTAACTAACCTTATTCGGTGATCGCCTCCAAAGAGCTTGGGCTTTATGAGACGATGCTGGACAAGGAGTTTCCATCCACATCGGCGAGCATGAACAACCTGTCGGGAGTGCTAAGGGATCAGAGTAATTACGAGCGAGCCAAGGTGAAAGGCACCAGAAACAGTCAAATAGGTCTGCATTTTTAAGCATGGAGCCGCTACGAGAATCAAACAAAGGAAGCATCATGAATATATCAGGGAATCCTGGTAAAGTTTCTAGGATATTCGGAAAGGCATCCCATCGCTAGACAACCTACCCCATTAGGAAGCAAACACCGGTAAACTCCAAGCGTAGTGGATATGCTGTGGTGGGCGGAACGCGCATGAAATCTTTCGAAACATAAAGGCCTCCACTTCTACACTTCTACAACCTTTCATCCTACCATCAGTCCTCATTTGATCAATAACCGAAGCTAGTGCAAAACATCAGCAAAGCACCAAGATGGAGCAGCCAGTGGTGAATGACAACTGGTCGGACCAGGTTAATGACTTGAGTACGTGCATGAACAAGCCGAGGACTGGGGGCGCAACTGCTTATGCCATCAAATGGGGAGAGAAGATTGAGGTTTCCGCCCTGTCTCTACTGCTTGCTGTGCTACTCTGACTGATCCTTCACTCTACAGATTACGGATGACCTCATTGCTCAAATTTGCCCAGCAGACTTGGCTAACTATGTCTGTGAATTCGATTATGTCATGCCAAATGGCTGTGATCACAACTGCGAAATGCTTCGTCTGTGTGAGGTGAGTTTGAGGTGGTTATCTGACAATCTCGACAAGTGAACTAACCATCTTTAGGTTTATGTCACTCACTGTGGCTACGAATGCCCAAATACTGACGGCGACAATCTCAAATGCCCATATGTACATGGTGTACCGATCTCTTGCTCCAGCGTCAATCGTCAATACACTCTCCACCTTGGGAAGAAGGCACTAGATGAATCACTGGGGACATCTTGGAAACCTACTGCTACCGAGCTCAAGAAAGAAGAGAGGAGCAAGAAGAAAGGCAAGCCTGCGAATAACCGCTTCACATGTAGCTTCAAAGTCAATGACGACTGTCGGCGAGGACATGACCACCAAGCTGCTCGGCTGGCAAGTTACGCGATGCTTCCCAAGCATCAACATGCCGGCAGAATCGTCCATGGTATTGAGACGGAGACGTTTGACGAGAAGATGGCTCGTGAAGTAGAGCTGTTGCAGGGCACTCAATCAAACACCATGTGGGGAGAAGACGCTCCATTGCCTGCAGATGCTACCTTGACACTGGTCGTTCAGAGCTTGGCTTATGCCACTACGGAAGAGGACCTTAAGGCTGCATTTGAGAAATACGGAGATGTCAAACGTGTCAAGATCCTGACCAAAGATGATGGCTCTTCAAAAGGAACAGGTTTCGTCGACTTCACCAAACCTGAACATGCTGCGAAGGGCCTTAACGCCATGCAGGGAATTGAGCTCAACGGACGAGCGCTGAAAGTCAAATTCAGGGAGGATAAAGGCGATGGTCAAAGCAAAGGTGGTAGATCAAGGGCTTGCTTCAGCTGCGGTCAAGAAGGTCACATCTCCCGTGACTGCCCAAGCAAAGGCTCCAGCCGAGGCGGAGGAAGAGGGGCAAATGATGATAGCCAAGTCCAGACTACTGGAGACGGATGGGACACCACTGGTGGCGGGACCGCTGGTGGGTACGAATGGGCAAGTGGTGGTGACATTGCTACTCAAGAACCAGCCCATGGTTGGGGCAATGCTGGCAACAACACTACAGCAAACTTGTCTGGGTGGTAATTCTTCTCAAGCACATGACAGGCGAAGGGGATGGACAGCTTCTCACTATTGCACGACCTTTAATGCTCTTGTTGTAGGTAACCCGAGTACACTTAGCCTTACCGAACTGTTAGTAGGCTTGTCACAATGATGGCTTGAACGTTCCCAAGAATGCTGTGAATCGCTTGGAATCAGCCTGGATATGATCGCAGATGCGTTTCGATGCTTCAGAACGAGCAAAATCTGAACAGCGCAGAGTATTTCCCACCTCAGACATAGCTTTGAAGCAAGACAGAGCTGTTGCCTTTTTCCTTGTGAATTTCATCTATGAACTCTTTCGGCGAACCTTCGCGTATGGCCCGCCTGCCATGTGCGTCCTTGCGTTGGTCGTTGTCCTCGCTTCCGCCATCGGAGTGGCAGATTTGCAAACGCGAAAGCCAGGGCTTCGAGTCGATTGTTATTGGAAGAAAATAGGTAGGTGATGTATGTAAATGCCTGCTCAGCTTGAACCAAGGAAGCTCTGAGGTCCTCTGCTATCACACGCTCTGTCAAGTTTCCTCGTATATGCGACGGGCTTAGCAATTTCTTCCGGATCTGGTGCGAGATCTGACGCAAGTGGCCGCTGTCTTTTGGCATATGGTCAGTTGTGGACTCCTTCGAACAATCAACGAATTTTGGCGCGCTCAGACAGCTAACTTGAAGATCTCCTCGTGATGCCATCCACAGCTTCCCTTCAAGAACGCAGCTCAAGGGCTGATGATCATCTTAATCTGTTAAAGGTCAGTACGTTTCACACGATCTCTGGGATCAGCACTTGGGGTTGCCATTGCCCGCCTTCGCTCAAGCCTCGCAACGATTTGACTAACGAAGATGAAGCTGCGTTCATTCGTCTCGTGCCAATCGGCGTTCTTGTGAAACTCGGCCTTGGCACAGCCTCGGCACTCGCATGGATTTGAAGATTGAGAGCTCGGAGAACATTGAACAAGGAGCCGTTTTGTATTGCTTTCGTTAATTTGGGGAATGTCTTTGATCTGATGTACTTACTCATATGCTACATCTACTCAGATACATCAAGTTTTCTAGGGAACAACCCATTCCTCAGATTTCACAGCTCCGTAAGAGTACTCCTTCCAATGGGAAACCCCAAGCAGTGCCTCTTCATCAGTGACACTTCTCTCATTCTCCCCCATAGTCCTCTCGCCATCGCCGAATAAATTTTTGAAGAAGTTGTCATAACTTGCCCACACCGCGGCAAAGAGAGCATTGGCAAAGGCTTTATACCAATCAGGATATTGGCCATTCTTATGAAGGAATATGTTTCCAGCTCCAAGTGCCAAAGCAAACGCCGGCGCCCACGTCGACAGGAAAACAAACTGGCCCAGCCGCTGCTTTGCAGTAGTGACCTCATAAGGCCGGATGCCGGTCAGGTAGGTCTGATATTCGTAAGGTAACGAGGTTTCCTTGGCACCATCTGTGATCAGTTTCAAATATCGTGCGCTTGGTTGTGCATATGATGGGCGTGGTCGGATGATTCGTGGAGGAGAGAAGAGAGTATGAGCCTTGAATGTTTCCCCTTGGGGATGGAGAGGAACTTCCTCTGTCGGATCATCGGACAGGGTATAGCAGTCTACTACCACGTCTTGATAGCCTGCACCACCTCCTTCTGTTGCAATGATGTGTATATAATCCCTCTTGGTAACTTCGTATACCACACCGACCAGCCCTTTTTGCCAACGATCCTTGTGATAATCTGATGGCTGCAAGAGCGGCTCGTCTTTCTCAGAACTATCCGTTTGTGCAACTGGATCAAGCTGCCTGTAGCGAGTATTGGCGAAACAAGGCTCAGAGTATGGCACGCCTGGTAGATCGAAGGCCACGACAAGCTCTGGAACAAGGACGTTGACCTGTGATATGGGCCGTATCCCTCTTTTGCCGCGCAACGTCTCGGCGCACAAGTTCGATCCGTAGGCCAAGTATAATACTGTGTCTTTCAAACCGGTCTGGTCTTGCGCAGTATGTTGTTCGAGCTCAGATAGGTCAAGAGGTTTGTCAGCAAGTGACTCGAGGCGACGGGAACGACTAGTGCAGGGAGCTCGGCAGGAGTATTGACATCTCGATTTGCGTAGCTTGAAAGAGTCGAGCCAGTCGGCCACAGTCTTGGCCGTGCTTTGGCTGGCTTGTAGCTGCGATGTCGTATCACTCATCTTGATGCGTGACTGCGGCCTTGGTAGGACGGGGGGTCTGGAGATACCCGCTGGTATTTGTGGTGTCGACATAGCTTCTCGATCGCCTAGGGCACTCGGATCGGAAAAGTCGCCTGGTCCGACCGGACCCCAGCAAATCCCGTGATTGACCTGTGCCTTTAACGGGCCAGCCCATACGACCTTCATACAACGTTCGTATAACGGCCAGGCCTGTTGCCCCATTAGCCAGTTTTAGAATTTTCGCAAGTCTCTAGCTATCAGACGCTTGCAATCGCATTGTGGCAAGGCCCTGAACATTTGCTTCCCTACCGGCGAGGCTGGCGAGGTGGCAGCGATTTGATCCAGGGACAGCTGCCGCGAGGGTAAAACCCTGGCAAGCCCCGGCAGCCCCGCGCAGGGGACATTCCCGAGTCCCGAACATTCATCTACCGGCCGGCCTATTGCCTAACCAAGTAGCCCATTGAGCAATGGGGGTAGGTCATTGACCAACCAATGTAATGTTACGTATGATGAGCTGTGGGCCGGCACCATAATTAGCCAACGAGCCAGTTGGTTGGACAAACAGGTCGATCTTCTGTTGGTTCAACAGGATTGTTGGTGCTTCGGTCGGCTCCGTGCAGATCGGATCATGCTTTACATAATGTCATTCCAGGAATTACAGTGAACGGTAACGCGCCCCGGTTTCAAGGCATTAAATAGCTATAGGCTGGTAAAAGATGTCGGCCACTCAAATGACTGGTGCTGATAGAGTTGTCTCGTCATACTTATTGCAGAATTCAATCGCCAGATCCGAATTCACACCAAAAGCATGCTCTAGTTGCTTTACCCAGTCCTCGGTGACCATCCGACCATATCTAAATACTCAGAGAAGCCTGTAAAGAGCGAAGATACTCAAGAGCACGTAGAGCATATCATTGACTACCATGGGCTCAGCTCGATCGAGGACATCGACACATCAGGATGCATGGCTTATTGTTGTTACTGTCTCTATGGGAGGCTGAGAGGCTGGGAGGCTTTCTCTTTGGTATCACTTGCAGGGCACCACGAATCCACGAGCCCCTCTGGCAATGTAGGAATGGGAAGTAAACATTGGCTGGGACGGATCTCGCTTGAGATGCTGCCTCACATGGACCTGGTGAGCTGACTCTGAAGCTGTTTGGAATTGCTTGTGCTGTTGGATGATAAAATTTTGCCTGCATGATTTGGATGGATGGCGTGCCATCGCAATATTCACATCCTGCCAAGAACGTTCGCATACCGCTACCAGTGTGACCTTTCCAGCTCGACTAAATTGCTTGCGGTCTTCATCGCTACATTCTGTCACGCCAGCTCGAATGGCGCATTATGTTGGCATCTAATCAGCCTCCATTTGCCAGGCTCGTCAACTATTTTCAAAGCTCATTCCAATCAAACAACCCGATCAGGTCTGCTATCGAATTGTGCTCACTGGTTTCACGAATTGACTTCACATAGTATACCCGCCGAAATCCTCGACTCTTTCAAAGATGCCGCTCAGCCACTTGAGGACAAGGGATTGCAAGATTTGGTGAAGCTCTTCGATGCATCCAACCCTGACAATTGCCTACGGCTAGAGCCAACGGTGCTCTCCCAGCTTCTTCAGATCATCTTTCGCCTGCAAGCTTCACTCCTGCAGCAGAAGCTCATCTACTCCCTACTAGTGCCGCCTCAACCAGCACAACCAGACCTTTTCATATTGTGGCGCAGATCAACCGCGAGCAAGCTCATACCAACAATTTTGAGGGTACTTCAAGAAAGAGCTTTGGGCGATACTTTGCTAATTACAGTCCGTTCTCGTTATCCGACAACGTGCCTTGTCATATGCTGATGAGCACATGTAGGCGTCGCATTCTCTGGCTCTCTTTGTGGACGGTGACGAAGAAGCTAAACGTGCTGTATACAGCGGCCATGACACACTGCGGTCAGTTATGAAGCCTGCTTCATCGTCTTTTAGCACTAACTGATGAAGCTCAGACGTGCTCTGGGTACAATTGTTTGCAAGCATCAAAGTTACGCGCTCAGGGTTGCTGTGGCCAATCTCATAAGAGAATTCTTGACAACCAAATTCGACCGTCACCTCTTCTGGCCTCCTGATACGCCGGCGGCCACCTTCAATGGCTTTCCACTAGCTCAAAGTGGAGACGCAGCATGGCTCGCAAATGTTGTGTGGTACCTAAGCGACGTCAATGCCACCGTGGTTTCTCATGCAGAGTACGTCATGCGCGGAAGCCCCGAACAGACCCTCCCAAACAAGCTCTTTTTTAGATCTAATAGCCGCATTTTGCATACTAGAGGCGCTCACTGACTTTGCTTAGTCTTCCAGATGTTTATGCTTTGCAATACCTCTTCTTTGAAGGCTCGGTAGCCATCATCTCCGACAAGATCACGCTTATCTTGCCAGCAGCCTCCCAAACCCCTCTGGAACTCTTATACCTACCTTTGGTCAATGGCATGGTGTGTCAGCCAACGACAGACTTGGGGAATGAGGTGACGATCAGGTATCAGCGGTCAACAGGCTATCAAATGTGTCGAGGTATAAAAAGAGCTGCAGACGAAGTTAAAGTAGTTCTAGGAGATCAGAATAGCAGTGTTAATTTTGCGGAGTCTGTACAAAGCAGATTAGTGAAGAGGGTTGTGCACTCCTCACCCATGCTTGAGCCGAAATGGCCACCACAGAGGACCTCTTATGCCTCTATTGACTTGGGCCAGTCGAGTGAGACATCACTCGAATCCGACGACGAGACCAGTGACCTTCCACGGGTGTCAGAGTCGGATATTGAGACACCTTTGCCAATCCGATCTGGGACTCAAGTTCGAGCTGAGAGCGACCCAAACCTGCAAGAACGAGCCACTGGTAGCTTTCCCCTCCTGTCACATGCTCGGTTGAACTTTATTTCACCGGTTTCCGGCAACCGCACGATGATAGAGAGTTCACCCGGCATTCAAGCAAACCGCGACGGAGATTTTATCAAACTTTCTGCGATGCCGAAGCACACGGTGTTGTCCACGCAAGCAGCCACACGGGCCTTGCGAGCTGAGAATGACAGCAAACGCCGATTGAAGCGACCTAGTATCAAAACCGTCCGAACCACCGGAAACGACATTGACTGGGATGAAGACCTGCGTGATAACGTTGCTGGGCCCATGCCACCGGCCGCGAAGAAACCAAAGGCTGCGTTTACAAATGCGAACAAGGCGAAGAAGGTAGCAAGTCGCAAGAATCCCCAACCCAAATTAAAAGGGGTGGATACACTGAAGAATGCAGGCAAGCCGAATGCAAAGCTATCTAGAAAGATCGCAACAAGTGCACGGACACGCCGCACGACTGCTAAAAGGTTCGCAAAGTATGTGGAGAACCCCGAGTCAGACTCTGAGTTCGAGGGCGAGGATCAGCCTAGCTCGGTAGTGCAGGACTCCAACCCTTTGGTGTCGAAGAAGGTGCCGTCGAAAGAAGACAATGTACAAATTGATGAGAGTCAGGGTCAGGAGAAGGATTGTCTGAACTCGTATGGCCTGAGCGGTATCAACACTCCACGTGCGAAAGGATCGAGCTCTTCTCCCCACCAAGCACCGGCGGAGGTGAAGGAAGCTGTGCAGGAGGAAGAGGTAAACGATTCTCACTCAATGGATACTGTGGCCAGAGCAGAAACCCTCGCTCAAAATGGCACAAGCTTTGGCGCGAAAATAGCGCAGGCCTTGATAGCCAAAGCACGTTTGCGAGTTCCCGCCGTTGAACAGCCACCAAAGAAGTCGTTCGGAGACGTGAAGAATTTTGTTGAGGCTGTCAATGATGCGAGGAACAGCTCGCCACAGAAGAACTTCTCAAAAGAGCCACGAAACCCACAGCTGGTGAACCGAAAGGATATTGTTCATCAAACCCCTTCAAATGTACGAAGAACGGTCGACTCCCATGCCCAGCATTCGCTTGCTCAGATCCAAGCTGCGGGGCCGCCAAAAATTCGGCCAGAGTCCTGTATTGGCCACCGAAGCTCTGCAGGCGGAAAACAACAAAGCGGCGATATCCAAACGGCGCCCGAAGACGTGGAGTGTACAATTATAGCGGAGGAGGATCTTCAACAAGCACCGCTAAAACCCATAGAGCATGATATGGAGAATACTACAACTAGCTGCATACCCAAGGAAGATCTTGAGCTGGCCACTGTCGCAGGAACTCAGGTTGCACATGAAAATAACGTTGTCGACACCGCCACTACAACAGCGGATAAGAGTAAGGAAATCCAGAGCAAAGATTCCAATATTGGGGACGAATCATCAGAGATGAGTCTTCTGAAACCTGCTACTACAGCTGCCAAGTGGTCCGCAAGCAAGCAACAGTCTCGGAAAGTACTGCATGACATTCGTAAAGATGCCATAGCACAAAAGCCTATGGATCCTCCGCCACTGCCCCGACGATCCGAGCGCCGAAATATCCAGAGTCCAAACCACATGACAAGTAAGGAAGGCGATAGCTCCTATCAAATGAGAGATGAAAGAGCCCAGCGAAAGACGCCAATAGTGAGCTTCAAGCAAGGCCCGCGCAATCAAGGCGTTGTATCTCCCAGTAAGCAACCAAAACTTGCAAACGCTTGTGCTCCGGTACCCGCAGAGACGGAAAAGCATGCTGCTTCAAAAAGGCAGAAGAAGATAGTATTGTCAGAACCTATCAAATTACCTGAATTGGCAGCCACGAGCGACAAAGTCAGCGACCAGAGCTCTGACGTCGTTGACAGAGACGAGGAAATCCTGGTGCAAGAAGAAAATGCTTTTGAGTCAACTGTTGGCCAAAGCTCGGACGTCAGTGATGGAGACGAAATTGTCCGGGTGCAGGTAGGAAATGCAGTCAACGAAGTTCCTGCAGCCAATGCCATTTCAAGAAGGGACGCCTCGCAGTCATCAAGAGTGGACAAAAATGGAAGCCCTCGCTTGCTCCAAACTCCAAAATTCCTTCCTTATGCTGCAAAATTGGGAGAAATCTCGAAAACTTCAGCGCATTCCGAGAGCAGTGCTTTTACATCGGACGAGCTTGAGGATTCTGTGGGCACTGACAAAAGTAGCTTCAGTCCGATACCTATTCTTTCGAAACGTCTTTCGCGGAAAGCTCTCCAACCTGTCAAATCCAAAATGATGCAATCTCGAGGCTCCATTGGATTAGGGAGCATTGTTTCCGCTAAACACCCTGACGCATCGAAGGTCATGAATATGGCAGTCTTCAAGAAGCAGGCAGAATCGGCCCTTTCCAAAGAGTCAGTCGTTGTAGAGAAAACAAGCACCGACGTTCAGAAAGTCCGCGATGTTCCACAGCCAAAGTCGTCCATCCAAAAGCAAATTATCCCAGTCGAGGCGAATTATGCGCCTTCATCCCACTCTCCTCCTCAACAGCTGCTACTCTCTGATTCAAATACTCGCATCATCAGACTAGGCCAAAAGCCTCCGGCAGGTACTCCGAAAGCTGTGGAACAGGCCAGTGCAACGCCTACCTCATTCAAGTCCGGCTTCAAGAACATGCTTATGCCGCCTCCTCCACTACCAACCGCAAAACGAGGTCAACATGATCAAATGGGACCTCCCACATCAAAAGGCAAAAGAAAAGGTAGCCCTACAACAGAAGACGAAGATCTGACTCTCATCAACGATGAAGATTTTGTCCAACATAGACATCCCCGACTAGCCAATCAATGTCGGCCTGACCGATCACCAGACTCTTATACGGAGTCACAGTCCTCGCCAATGCCAGAGCGCGTGCAGCTTAGGAAGGATCCGAAGAAGGAAGCTCAAGGAGCATCGTCGACACAGATCAGAACAACGCAGCAGCATATGCTCAATACTTTGAATCAGATGGTCAATGTAAGTGATTGCCATTTCTTCCTGAGATACGATACCATTTGGTTGAACCTCGTGGTCTACTGCATCCCCACTTCTAACAAAGCATAACACAAAATCATTTGCTGATCATCGACAGCGCGTCATTTTCCGCATGCAGGAGGCTGAGGAGGCCATTGAACGGAAGACTCAAGAGTACCATTCCGGGTGCTGCAGCCTAATCTACAGATTAGAGACCACATATGAAGATAAGATACAGCATGAGAGGTCGAGAGCTGCACCTCGTGTTGCTGAACTCTGTGGGCGCTACAATACCATTATCGAATACTCCTCCAAGGGCATGCAGAGGGTTAGAGAGGGTACGGCGCTAGGGAGCTTTTCAGAAAAGGTTGGCAAGAGGCGCAACTATCTGCTCTCCCTCATTGAGAGTCAGATGGATGAGCCAAATACCTTAGAGCAGCAGGTTGAGTGATAAGCCAAAGAATGCGGAGTGTTGAGTTACTTTGTGGGATATGTGATATGACCTTCGGTCTTTTTGCTCGCACAACTCATGCTAGATGCAGCACATATGTGCGATATGGTGTTAGTCATACGTCAGATAAATGTTGCGTTTGTCGGTATGTCAATTGTATTCATGCCAGCAGCTTGCAATTAATATCGTCCAAAACAACTTTTCGCTGGTCGGAGCGCATCGGTCAGTTCCCATTCGCAGTTGTTGATCGACGCGTTTTGCATTCGCAACACACCTATCAGTCAATGCCGAAAAGTAAGTGAAAGGTCTCAATCCTCCTAAAAAAGGATGATGAGACGAAGAATGTAGGCAGTTCGACCGAGATGCTGTTGTCGTTGGTGCTAGATAATGCCCTCCTCTTCGCGGGTTTCAATCCGCCAATAGCGCCCGGCCATTTCGCGTACGCGCCAACAAAAAGCACTGGGGACACAGACCTGTTGACCCTTACAGGTTAATCGACCCAAATCCTTTTCACTTTCCGGTTTGTGACGGACGTGATGGATGTCTCCATATCTCGGAAACCTCTGGCGACAGCACCGCAGGTGCCAGAATCACAGCTTCCACCCTCTCACGATGAGACTCCTTCAAATACACACGCCGGATCTCTGCCTCGTCACAAACCCGTGCCCGCTCCCGTCGACCCTCAGAAACACCCACGAACATTTCCCCGGCCTTACCTCTCCTATAGGTCGTGGCGCAACCTCTCGCGCCGCACCCTGCTCATCATCGCTGTTGCCGCCCTCGCTCTCCTGGCCCTGATCATCGGACTCGCCGCAGGCCTCACCCACCGGTCATCCACTCAAAACCTTCCTCTCCCCTCTGCCAACGGCGGACCCTATACCGGCGATCTAACCTACTACGCCCCAGGTCTCGGCGCGTGCGGCATTACGTCCCAGAATGGTGACTCCATCGTCGCCGTCTCGCATATCATCTTCGACGCTGTCAGTGTGGGCTCGAATCCGAATCTGAACCCGCTGTGTGGGAAGATGATACGCGTCAGGAGGGATGGGAAGAGCGTGGATCTCAAGGTCGTGGATCGGTGTGTGGGCTGTGCGGCGAGGGATCTGGATGTTACGGAAGATACGTTTGCGAAGCTGGCAGATGTGGCGTTGGGGCGGGTGACGATGGAGTGGAGTTGGTTAGAGAGCGTGCCTGGGGCGGCGAGTGGCGGTGGATAATGAAAGAGAGCGAAGGTAGGGAGCTTGTGTACAATATACTCTGTACATGTCACGGGAAGAAAGCGCTTGTAAATAGGTGGCTAACTTTGTACATTTGCTTTCAACTCAGGCTTCTGCTCTAATGTCTGTGCTATGAATCCGCGCAATGCTGCCCATCTCTGTGATGTCGCTGCCGCCGGCCCTTTTGACTGTCCTGTTATGCTTGCTTCGGAATTTGATGCTGCTGTGGAGGCAGCCATCTGCGCCATGTTCCTTGCGAACCGTTCCCTCTCACCCAAGTCGATCTTCTCCCGCCGCTTCATGGCGCCGGGCCGGCTTTTCATGCTCTTTCGCCGGATGATATTTACTTGGTCTTTGGCTTCGGCACCTGCTGTGCTACCTTGTCCTGGAGTGTCTTCGTCTGGGAGCGCACTGGCCAGTGAGTCGAGCGTAGCGACAAGCTTCTTATTTGGCCGTCGTCGTCTGGCTTTGTTGGATGAGGGCTTGGTAATCTTGGACATTAATGCAGCATGCTTAATATGTCGTTTATCTCTCTTGGTAGATGGGAAGAGTGACGAGCCTAAAGTCGAGGACTCTACAAGATGCGATGAAGACGACGAGGATTTCTTCAGAGCTGACTTCAGCCGTTTGGGCGCATTGTGCAGCGGTGCCTGATCTGGTCAGCCAATATATCGGGCTAGATGAAGGGGAGGAGTGGGTACCATTCTTTCCTATGATAGCTGCCGAGTTCTCTAAGGTGCGATTTGCGAGAATGCTATCTAGCAAATTTGTGACATCAAGTTTCGGGGGTTTTGGTGCAACAATCTACGGTTCGGGCCGACTTCAAGAGGCTCGAAGGTGCATTGGGTGCCAATAACTCTGTCCCGAGAGAACTGGTCCGGACCTGGCCCCTGCAAGTGGCTTCTAATAGGGCGAGCCTTTCCACCTCCCCTTCAATTCTTGTCTAGTTCATCCTCATATTGGACAACGTGTCCACAATGTCTGGATGGTAGGATGTGCTGACCACTGATCAGCTGCCCTGCTCTAATCAGTGAAGGAAGAGCTTCGCCGTCACCTGGAAAATTTCCTGCTGGAATATATCCTGATGTAAGCATAATGTAAGCATTCTCCTAGCGATCCACCCAGGGCATTGGGAGGATAAGGTTGCCAGGACTGGAATTGTTTCCGAACCGTGCTCCAACAAATGGCCCACATTGGCAGCCGATCAGGTGCAGATAAAAAGCTTGCAAAGGCCCCATTACTTTTCCTTTGCCTGTATAACATGGATCTCTCTACTGTTGCCAAGGTTGTAGCAGTCACATCCTCAGGAGTCTTTGCAGGTGCGACAGATTCCCTGGTCGTCGTATCTAAATTTCTTATCAACCATCAACTTTCTCACCGCAGTCTCCGCTAGATCGAACTCTTTGGCGTCTGACTTGGAATGTAGGTTTCACGTGGTGTCTCTCCTACGCAGTGATTCCGACAATCATTTACGTTCCTGAAGCACTACTTACCCGGCAATGGCGTGACCAGTATCTGCATGGCTTCTATGTAGGCTTCTAGTCAACCTCAATGCTCCTTCTGTACTGACATCCCATCAAAGATCTCGCGGCCCCTGTGCGTCATCAATGGTCTGAGCTGGGGCTATCTGGCATATTTAGGTCCGTCGGCCATTTCGTCCATTGGCAATGCCTACTAATCGTCCCCAGCACCGCCCTCGTCTCTTGCACGTGCTCTCTACGCTACTGCTGCTCTTATGACAGCATCGGGCGTGCCATATGCGCTCACTTTTCTACGACGGACTAATGGAGCTCTGTCGATAAGATCTGAAAAGCTCGCCGGGCCGGGGAATGGTGCAATTGCCTTGACATATGCCTTCAACGAGAAGCGGAGTATTGACCGTGAAAAGGCGTGGAGCACGAAAGAGCTTGTCTTAAGGTGGAAGTGGCACAATGAAGTCAGGACTGCTATTTTGACTTTGGGTACTATGCTCGGAGCATGGGGGATGGGAATCGACAAGTGACGGCGAACAATGGGGATCCTTGGTAGTCCAGAACGAAAACATGGTGACTCCGTTGCCGTTCGCAAGATTGGCGTCGAGGCATTAGCGCACTGAAACTCAATCGAAATGTGGGGTTTGACCTGAGATAGGGAGGCCATCCTGTCTCTTTAATCGCAGAGTTAGCTCTCTGAGGAAAAGGCTTAGTGTCGCAATCCGGAGATCTTTCGCCGTACTGTCGCGCTCCATGTTAGAATCACTGCTACCGGAAAGACCGGTAACACCTAATCGGGAAGGTCTTTGCGCAGGGTACAATGTAAAGCCATTCATCGCCGCTTAATAAGACGTTCCCCAACAACGTAGTCACAATCCAGGTCTCCACCTCGACACGAGGCATCTGTCAGATTTTTGTTGGTGAGATCGAAGAATCCTGTCTCCTCGTCTGTCGTTTCTTTCAATCTACCTAAGCAGACTTGGTGCTGCCTAAGGCCGTCTTGGCGCTTGGGACCTGCTCAGCTGAACCTTTACGAACTGGCGAGTACAATCAGAACGTCTGACACCTTCCTACTTCTTACTACTCTCTTCCCTATCCCAGAAAAGAACCGGTTGAACGCATTCCCAAAGCACCCTCCGTTCTTGTAATATTCGATCCCTCTCTGCTCACACCTTGCACTTGAGTCCGCGATGCTCCCACGCCTTGGAATGATTCAATTGCCTCCAGCTACCGCCCGCCTTCTAAGCCGGATGGTGGCACTCCCCGGCGGTAAAATCAAGCTCCCAAACCACCTGTTGGGTTGTCTTATGCCAGTAGACTGGAGATCGTAGTTCGTCACAAGGTATACGATAATGAGCTTCATCATGCTTGAAGCCATAAACCGGCCAGGGCTGGATCCAACCATCAGTCCCTTCACTAAACGCACTGCTGTCGGGCTATACATACCAAGCATGTCTCCCTGAGCCCCATGCAAAGTAATTTTCTGAAGACGTAGCCGTTAAGCTCAGACGTGACCCACTGACCTGGCCCGCATTTGAGGTTGTGGATTGGTTTTTGGGATCGACCTGCTGGGCTTCCTTCTCTCGCATATCTGAGAAGCGGAATGCATCGTATTGGAATGGTTTCGGATAGACAGATTCGTTGTGATGGATGGAAAACATAGGTATCCCTATGGTCGTGCCTTCATGTAGGATGGCTCCGCTGCTCAGCCTTAATCCATCCGGGGAGGTGATCTAGATAAGACAATGCGGTGAGTTCAACACT